>Ga0247843_1003106_pt1 | contig 28123 bp, 25 predicted proteins | sample LaCruzMarch2017__FD_192420 | JGI IMG/M metagenome (GOLD analysis project Ga0247843, IMG submission 192420) | Freshwater microbial communities from meromictic Lake La Cruz, Castile-La Mancha, Spain - LaCruzMarch2017_8m | ecosystem: Environmental > Aquatic > Freshwater > Lake | place: Spain... | reverse complement strand
AGGCCGGTCATGTAGCGATTTGCCTCCTGCTTAGGTTTGTATAACCGTACGCCATTAAAGTAGCGGTTGGTATCAGCCGGGAAAATTCCGGAGGACTGTAGCTGACCCGCAATTATTTGTCCTTCAAAATCTCCGATACGGGTATGGATGGGCCGGGTAGTGTTAGCAGTAAAATGCAAAAATCCCTGTGCGTTATTACTAAGTACCAGGGCATTGTATCTGCCGGGCCCCCACCAGTAATTTTCTGTTGAAATCCCCACAGAAATGGCACCTAACTGATAGCGAATAGCGGATTGTCCGGGTAATATTTTTTTAAAGCTAACAGTACTAAACCGCTCGGGCATATCGATATTATTCAGCAGGCGGTAATAGGTAGCCCAGTACCCATCAAAATGTTCGGTGGGAAATGTTTCGAAATGTGGATTGGAGGCATATACCAGCTGCGGCATTAATTGTAAAGAGAATTTACCGGCTTTCCACAAAATGCCTCCTGAAACAAGTGTTTGCAGTCCTTTAGTGGGAATCATAGCTCCATCATTCCAGCCGAAGGGGTGGTGGGTATTATACCCAATGGTTACAGAAAAGGGTAGAAACTGAAGAGATGAATTTTTCCCTGAAAATTTTCCTTTGAAGAGTAGAACACTATCGGGAAAGGGAAGTAAACTATCCAGCAGATGGAACTGCTGCAGATAGTTTTGTTGGAGGAGTGAGGTTGGGGAGGAAGTGCCAGTAATTAGCTCTTGGCGGCGGTAATAATCGGCAAGGCTGTGGGAGCCGCCGGGGGAGAAATAGTTTCCGCCTTGGGAAAAGACAGAAACTGAAAGCAATAAAATGAAAACTGATAGTAATAGTACTTTATGCAAGATGGAAACAATTAAGTGCTTTGTGCATCATTACCTAAAAATTCAGACATAGTTAGATTTTCACTGGCATTGATGTTTTTCCGAAAAATCACATTTAACAATGTCATCCAAAGAATTTTACAATCTAGCAAAAAAGACTGGTTATCTACATAAAATACATCTAATTCAAACTTATCCTGCCAACAAATGGAGTTTCTACCATTTACCTGTGCCCAACCTGTAATACCAGGTTTCACCAAATGCCTTCTTGCTTGTTCAGGAGAATAACGATGTAAATATCTCATCAAGAGAGGACGGGGACCAACCAGACTCATATCTCCTCTGATTACATTAATTAATTGTAGTAGCTCGTCAACAGAAAAAGATCTAACTATTCTCCCTATTTTAGTGAGTCTAACATCATCTGGGAGGGGTTTGCCATCCTTATCGAAAGCATCCCGCATAGTTTTAAACTTAATTATAATAAAAGGTACACTGTTCAACCCAGGCCGTTGCTGAAAAAAGAAAACACTTCCCTTATTAGATATCAATAGTAAAATAATAGTAACTAAAATAATGGGGGAAAGTAAAATCAGAAGTACGAAAGCAGCAAAAAAATCCCCTAGTGGTTTAAAAATAGTACTATAAAAAGAATTAAACACTACTTAAATATTGAATCTAATGCAGAAAAAATACGATCAAAATCAGTATCGGATAAATTTGAGCCACTGGGTAAACACAAACCTTGCTCAAACAACTTCTCACAAATGCCTGAACCAATAAATGATGATCCCTCATAAACCGGTTGCATATGCATAGGCTTCCATAGAGGACGGGAATCAATATGCTGTTTATCAAGTATTAAACGAACATCCTCGCGAGAGATGCCAGCTGTAATAGCAGGATCAACCAAAATAGAAGTTAACCAATAATTACTGAAAAAATCATTCGTTGGCTCTGTTTGAAAGATTATTCCGGGAACACCTTTAAAATAATCGCGATATCGTTTATTGTTGTCGCGTCTTTGCTGAACCCGAAGATCGAGTACTTCCATTTGTCCTCTTCCAATGCCAGCAACAACATTACTCATTCGATAATTATACCCAATTTGAGAATGTTGATAATGGGGTGCTTCGTCTCTGGCCTGTGTTGCCAAAAATCTTGCCTGATCAATATAGTGCTGACTTTTAGATACCAATGCGCCGCCACCACTCGTAGTAATTATTTTATTTCCATTGAAACTAAGCGCAGACATTAATCCAAAAGTACCACAGGCCTGGTTTTTATATTTAGACCCGAGAGCCTCTGCAGCATCTTCAATAATTGGAATACCATATTTATCTGCGATTAGCATAATTTCATCCATCTTGGCTGGCATGCCATATAAATGAACAGGAATAATTGCCTTAACCGAATGATGCTTATACTTTTCTAATGCAGTTTCCAAAGCTTCCGGACACATATTCCATGTATCTTGTTCAGAATCAATAAAAACAATTTGTGCATGCTCATATGAAACCGGATTAGTTGTTCCGCAAAAAGTGAAACTCTGCACCAGTACAATATCATTCGGTGTAACCTCTAACATTCGAAGTGCAAGATGTATTGCAGCAGTTCCTGATAATAATGCGGCAACTTTGTATTCGAGTTGCTCGGAAATAAATTGGGAGATATCGTTTTCGAAACCAGTAACATTAGGGCCCAGCGGAGCTATCCAATTAGAAGCAAATGCTTCAGCAACATATTTCTCTTCGGCACCACCCATGTGTGGAGATGAAAGCCATATTTTTGATTTTGTCATTATAATTATTTATTCGTTCGAAATTTCCTACAACAGTTACATTAAATTGTTTATCTTTTCTTACAACTCAATCTTTTCCTACAACGGCTAAAATGCTTATAGTAATTCCTTGAATTACATTTCCTCCAATTCCAATATGAGAGCAAACATTTATAACAACAATGCGTGCAAGAGCAGCATTTGGAGAGACATGAACTAAATCTGAAATATTACTTTAGTGCTAAATAGAAAAATTATTATACAAAATAAAATGATTTACAATAATCGAATCAGTATTAATATTAATTACTTCCACTATTACATTTTCTCTTCCTATTTTGGCTGCTGTAGAATTTTGACTGATGGGTAAATTATATTTATATAGTTATGCCCTTCTAATCTTTTTGAAATTGATTTCCAATTTGAAATAGTTCCTACACCAATAACTAAAACTTCCATCTTTCTAATTTTTGTTGAATAAACAAACTCAGAATTGAAAAAAATCAACTTGTCTATCTTTTGAAAATATATAACCAATTAGGCAATTTATTCTTATTATACGCTCCTATTTCCATTTAATCAAAAAACTATCATATGAAAATCATGGTAATAGTTAAATAAACTATCTCCACAATACTCAATCACTTTAATTAAATATCGAAATATTATATAAATAACTTTTTGATTTCAGAATATCTTGGATAACTAATTAAAACAGCTCGATTAGGACCGTTAAATACAAAAAAAGCTCCTGCTGCAACTGCACTTGCGCCAGCCTTTATAAGGTTTCTAATGTCATTTAAACTACTTACACCACCAGCATATGTTAGAGGAGTAGAAATACTTCCAGCAGCTTCTGTTACCAATTGAATATCAGGGCCACTCAAAGTACCATCTTTATCTACGGAATTAATAAAAATCTCTCCTGCACCTGCGTTGACAGCAGATTTTGAAAAGTTTAACCACTCAGTATTAACAGTGTCTTTAGTTGAAGAACTATACAACTTAGCTTTACCAAAAAAATCACGCTTGATATCTACTGACACTACTACAGCCTGTGCGCCGAATTTAGATGCAATTTGATTGACAATATTTAAATCTTTAAGTGCGGAAGTTTGAATACTTATTTTTTCTACCCCAATTGAAAAAAGTTTTTCCGCGTCTGCTAAGTTTCTAATTCCTCCTCCATAACAAAGTGGCATGAAACACTCACTCGCTATTTCAGATACCAAGTCAAAATTAGGAGCTATTTTATTTCTAGATGCATGAATATCTAATAGAAAGATCTCATCTACCTCTTTTGTATTAAATATCCGAACAGTATTTACTGGGTCTCCTATATATTTGGGCTCTTTAAACTTTTTAGTTTTAACTAAACCCTCATCCTCTAATAAAAGAACTGGAATTATTCTATTTTGTAACATAATATTGGAATGAATTCGAGTTTTAGATCTTAATAAAATTGGTAAAAATACCAATTCCAAACCTATGACTTTTTTCAGGATGAAATTGTGCTCCGTAAATATTATCTTTATTTACAGCAGAAACAAACTGATTCCCGTAATTGGTTGTCATAAAAATATCATCTTCATTCTGACAGGAAGCATAATAAGAATGAACAAAATAAAATCTCATTTCCTCATCTTCCGTGGTGGCTAAAGCACAGGATTTTCGAACTTTAACTGTGTTCCAACCCATATGAGGAATTTTTAAACTCGGATTGTTCTCTGTAGAAAATCGTTTTACTTTTCCCGAAATAAAACCTAAACCAATTCCATTTCCTTCTTCACTGCTATCAAACAACAATTGCATTCCCAAACAAATCCCCAAAAATGGAACCATATTTACATATACTGCTTCGCGTAGAACATCCTCAAAACCACGGCTACGCAAATTGTCAATTCCTATACAATAATGTCCTACACCTGGTAATATAATTTTCTCATGTAAGTTGAGTTCAGTTGCTTTTGAAATCAAAACAGGCTTCCCACCACATTTTGAAATCATATTGCATACTGAATTTAAATTGCCTATTCCATAATCTAAAATTTGAACTATCTGTTTCTGCATTCTTTTGTTAAATTATATAAATTATTTGTGAACATACTAACCATTAGAATATTTAGTTTAATCATATTGCTATCATACATAATATAAGGCAAAATTTATCCATCCACAAATTAATAAAATTCAAACGCATTTAAAGTTTTATCTATAATTTGCTACCAAGTTGCAAGGAAATACTTTTCGAGAAATTTGAAAAATTCGTATACGCTTCAATTAAACTATCTTCCTTATTTTCATTAGAAAGATGGTTATGAGAAGAGTTGAAGAAATTCAAGGAATTGGGTAAAAGATCTTTTCCGTCAATGTATTTCACATTTCCAGACTTAATATATTCTGAGAAATACAATTCTGCTTTTTCAAAATCTGCAACTCCAGGGCACCCAACTAAGATAGTTGGTACCGAGTTTTGAAATGCGTCCAGAGCAGATGCAGAACCTACAGTCATATGACCATTACAACCCTTTACTGCAGCTCCAAATGATAAAGAACTGTATGAATTCCAGTCAATATTCTTATTCTCATGAAAGATCTTATTCAGATAGGCATCTACCCTTTTTTTTGCAAATTTTAACTGCACTGGATGTAGTCTAAGTCTCCAAAAGACATCTGGAGAGGCTTTAATTAGTTTTACCAAAGGTGTGGGAATTCCAATGTATCTGTAATTCTCATCTTCATGATAGACATTATAATCAAGATAAGTCAATGTCACGAGTATTTCAATTTTGAATCTTCTTTCATGAACTAAAACCTGTAAATTATGCAAATCCCTTCCAGCATTTGAATGGTAAGATGGATTACCTATAATCATTGGCTTTACATTACCTTCTGTTATTCTTACAAGTCGTTCTGCACTATGGACGTCCCAACATAACACAAGGTCAGGCCAACCTAATTGATTAATTGATTGCCGCTTTTTTATGGCATAATAATTAACATCGGATATAAGTCCGTGTTGCATATCATATGTTGGAATATTCAACTGCTTTGATGCAAGGCAGAACTCAACAGAGGGTTGAATACCAATAACAATTTTAGGATTAATCTTTTTAAGCAGATTATAATAAGCAGCAATCAATGGATCATTTTCAACATTTTTAAGATTTAATGATCTATAGAAAAAAATTCTTTTCAAAAATGCGATTATTATAATTAAGCTATGGATTCTTACATCGCCATAACATTTTCGTCCAAAAAGTTTAGAAAAAGGAGTTGCAATAGTTAAACAGCTAAACTGACTATTAAACTCCTCATTTATTGGGTCAATTAATGAAGAGTACCATTTATCATATTTTCGTGCATGCCTATGAACATCATGGCATAAAAATAAAATATCAACATTTTTTGGAAGTCTTCTAAAAGGACTCAAAATTGCCAAAAAAACTCCTGTAAACGACCAAACAATATTATACCTAGCTCTAATTAAATAATAAAAATTGAAATGCCTTGCAAAAGAGTTGTGTCGATTTGTATTTGACATATTATGTTGAAACTATTAAACTTTTAGAAATAGTATTATGTTTAGACTTTTCCCCAAAATAAACAACACTTGTAATGGCGAAAAAAGTAAATAATGAATAAAAGTCTGGTTGCATAAGGGAAATTATAAATGATGAAAGAGCACACACCAATACAATACTAATTGGTAGCCAATTCTTATAAGTAAATTTTCTAAATAATCTCAAATAAACTATACATGGAATAAAAAATAGTAATGAAATTGGGAACAATGCAGCAACAAAATCAGACATACCCGAAAAACTAAACATTTTAGACCATGATGCAAAATTAAGCTTTGAAAATGCGGCCGCTCTCCAAAATTCAAGAACACGCTCATATCGAAGCGAACCATCAGAAACCTCTTCAGTTACAGATGCAAGATCACTTCTTCCAGGTGTTAGGAATTCAATCAACAAAGCATTAAAGTCTATAAAGACAATAACAAGAAATAGAGCAATTATAAATAAGAAAAAAGATGTTTTATAGTCTAATACTCCTAAAACAAAAAAACTAATTAACACAAAAAGTCCCAAACCACTTCGAAATTCAAATATCCATACAGTAACTGAACTTGTAATTAATAACCCGATAATTAATGCAAGATCCTTATTAAATTTAACTTTTTGACTTCCTTTACGATAATGCTCGTAAAAGAAAATTGCACAAATAAAATTACAAGTACAAACCATTAGTATAGGAATAGTATTAATACTCGACTTCTCAAAATAATCAGATAAAAGGTCAAAGTCAAAAGCAACTTTTGAGTTTAGATATAAAACCCAAATTGAAAAAAGTATACAACACCAAATAAAAGTCTTTAGTCCTTTAAAAACTTTGGAATATTCATATTTTTTTTTAGCCCCAAATAAAAATCCAAATGTTGCCATTGAAACCCAACCTACAATACTTCCAGGAAGACCAAGTAACAATAAAATAATTAATAAAAAACATAATACAATTCTCGATTGCCCCTGAAGATTTGCAGATGGAAAACTTAAAAAAAGGTAAATTGGTGCCAAGATGCTAAACTGAAGTGTAATAAAAAAAAGTTCGAATTGAGGTAAGATAAGTGGGATACAAAATAAGAAAAGAAACAAATGAAAAACAAACGTACTTAAAGTAGAAATTTTTATCATCTAAAGATTAATTAAAACCGTTGATTTAAATAATCAATTGGCTTTGTAAACAGACTTTATTACTTCAGCTATTTCATTTGTTAAGGTATCCCGGTTAAACTTTTCTTTAGCAAGATTTTTTGCATTTATTCCCATTTCCAGAATTCTTTGTTTGTTTACTATAAGACCACGCAGTTCATTGGCAGCGGTAGATATATCCCAACTCAATTGAATACCTGCCTTCGATTGTTTAAGAAAATCCGCTATCCATCCTCCATGATTAATTATTACGCCTCTCCCAGCTGCAAGACCATCAAATACTTTGTTAGCAGAATTTGCCTCTAAAGCTTGTACGTTAATAATTGTTGATATAACTAAATCAGCAGAACGGAAAACTTCAGGGATTTGTGACTTACTAATCTGAGGGTAGAAAAAAATATTTTTATTTAGCACTCCAGCATTTTCTGCAATTTCCAACAACATTTCTTTTTCCTTTCCTTCTCCTAACATTACAAAACAAACATTACAATCGTTTAACAAAGCTGCCAACTTAACTATGTATTCACAGCCATTAACATTTCCAAAAGTTCCCGCATATAAAACTACAATTGTATCATCCTTAATCCCTTTCTTATTTCTAAAGGAGGGACCAAATAATTCTATATTTTGGAAAAGATCAAAATCAGCGGCATTGGGTACAACTATAATTTTATCTTCTGAAATTCCTAAATTTACAATGTAAGATTTCATGTCAGGAGATAATGCCACTATTTTTGAAGAATTCTTGTAGGTAATCATCTCCAATGATTCTGCTAACCATTTTATTAAAGGATTCTTTATTACACCCATTGCAATTGGAATATTGGGCCACAAGTCTCTTACTTCAAAAATTAAAGGAATTCGATTTTTCCAATTACAGTAAAGGGCTGGAATAGCTACAGTTAATGGTGTGCTTGAAGCAAAAATTACATCGGCATTAATTTTACTACCAACTCTAAGAGATTTAAATGCGAACTGAAGAAATGCTAGTACTCTTCTAACAAAATTCATTTTATTAGAATAAGGGATGTTTAACCAATAGATAGTTACACCATTAATCTTTTCAACTACAAGATTTTCAGAAATTTTTTTATCTCTTAATGTGGTAATAATAGTAACATCAAATCCCATTTTAGCCAACCTAGTTGAGGTTTCATAAGACCTTGTACTTCCACCCATTTCAGGGGTGTTAAAATATTGATGGAAATATAAAACTCTAATTGAAGTCATTAAATTAAAAAAATAGGCTTAGAAAATCTTGAAATTAAAAAAGATTAAGTTTCGAAATCAAAATATTAGAAAATTTTAATGATATTGTTATAAACAAAAAGTTCAAAACCAATTGAATAAACTTTTCTAAGATCAAGTAATTAGTGATTTTTTTTCGCAGCACTTGCTTAGAACTTTTATAATTAAATTTTTAATTAATGTTCTATCTTTTAACTGCTCTTTCAATTCCAAGTTTCTGTAGAACTTTAGCTCCAAAATCAAATAGGGTTTCCTGATTTTTATAATCTTTGAAAGATTTTTTCTCAAGATTAAAAAGTGCTGTTAACTCTTCTTGTGTTATGCCTAATTTTTTAGCTACATAATTAAAATCTTCACTGGAAATTGATTCTGGATAAGGAGGTTTCTCAAGTAACTCTAGTGCCTTATCTCTTGTCATTTGATTTGTTACAATCAAACTTGAATACTGTACCTTTCTTGTATCCATATTAAAACGCCTCGGAAGCCAATATCCCTCATAAAACCTAGTAAAATATGATTCAAAATGTTTTTGCGGGTATGCTTGCCAGTCGTACATTTCAGAAAGTTCTTTAATTGCAGATTCCTTTTTATATTGCAATAGATTAAGTGGCTTTATTACTTCAATGCCTTTGATATATCTAAGATAAACTTTATGATATAATATCCCACTCCAAGGATAAGTTTCCATTTTAATTGTACCAAATTTCTTACGAATATCATTAATAAATGCCATGTCAGTCCCATAATATAACCAATCTTTTGGGTTTCTGATACATTCAGTAGAGAAATTCCCACCATTCAAGATATACTTAATGCCATGCTTATTTGCAAAATGGTACATGGTAGCAAAAAATGCATGATCTTGAGCAAGGTCTAAATGTGGGGTACCAGATTTAAAAAGCGCAAGTTGAAAATCCCGCATCTCTTTCCAATTTATGACCTCCACAAATAACTCAAGATCTAATTTTTTAACAAGGTTCTCAATATTACTCACTGCTAATTCAGTATTCCAACCGCCATCCACATGAAATACAAGTGGTCTAAGGTTGAATTTGGTAACAACAAGATGCAAAAGGTAAGAACTATCGAGTCCACCACTCATTCCCATAATACAATCGTATTTTTTACCTTGACCAACTCTTTTGATTTCTGCAACTTTCTTTTCCAACATTACACGTCCATATATATTGGGATGCCAGTGTGGCAAAGTATCCCTATAAAAACCATGGCAATGATCACATACTCCGTATTCGTCAAAATAGATCTTAGGATCTGTTGTGTCCATTACGCAATTTGTACAAACTTGATAAGGCCTCTCATTCATTTTATTAATTTTATATCGTTTAATTATTTTTTTTAATGTATGCTTGCAAATTGAGAATTAAAAAAAAATTGCTTTCAACTATGTTTTTGCAATCTTAAATTGTCGTTATTGGTCTTAATACTTTTGCAACTTCCTTTATCCAATTCAATAATTATATTGCAATTCCTAAGGGTTTCTAAGCGGTGCGCTACCATAATGATTGTTAAATGATTGTCTAATGTATCAATAGAATGCATTACGTCAGTTTCTGTTTTCATATCCAGTGCACTTGTAGCTTCATCAAAAATAAGAACTTCAGGATTTTTATATAGAGCCCTAGAAATCCCAATTCTCTGCTTTTGACCTCCAGATAAATTAACCCCTCTTTCACCAACTCGTGTATTAAATCCTTCAGGCCATTTAACAATATCATCATAAATCGAAGCCATTTTCGCAGACTCATGAACACGAACTAAGTCAATATTCGCCATTGGTGTTCCTAATGCAATATTTTCAGCAATAGTAGCATCACTCAAAAAAATATCTTGAGGAACATATGCTATTTTTTTTCTCCAAGAAATGGAAGTAGAAAAATCAATGTTTTCATCATCTACAAAAAGTTTGCCACTTGTTGGATGCAAAAGACCCATTAATAGATTTAAAAGTGTGCTTTTCCCACTGCCGGTTGATCCTACAATACCTACTCGTGAGCCATGTGGAATAACAATCGTTAGATCTTTCAAAATCCATCTGCCACCTTCTTTAAATTTGAAATTGACCTGGTCAACTCGAATTTTTGAATCAAACTTGATAGGCTTAATATGTTTATCCTCTTCAGGATTTTCCATCGGAAGCTGAATAAAATGTAGTATATCAAACAAAATTGAACGGCTGCCAATAATATTTGAAACACCAGTATACGCTTGTTGAAGTAAAGGAATTACTCTTAATGCAGAAATTGCAAATAAGGCCATAAGGGATGTTGCCGATCCTGCACCAGTTTCATTACTTCTAAGCATGTATGCAACTACCGCAAAAGTAACAAAGCCTAAAGCCTCGAGTGCAAATCGAGGAGCACCACCAATAATAGCAATATTAGCATGAGATCTTCTAAGGGGTAAGTCAGCTTGCTTATACTCTTCTACAAAGGCTTCCTGAGTTCGATTTATAATTACATCTTTAATTCCTCCAAGACCTTCTTGCAAGGTTTTAATAACACGATTTTGATATTTATTAATAATAGAAGAATCACGCACAAGATATTTTCTACTTAGTAAAATTATAACTAAATAAATGGCGCCAAAAGTTCCAAAAGTGCTAACGGCAACAACTGGTTCAATATAAAATAAAAAAGCAATTAGCGCAAAGCTCATTAGTATAGAACTTATAACTAATAAAACAGAAATTAGTGATTCACGAACTAATCTATCAACCTTTGTAGAAATGCTTGATATAATATCACTACTATTACTTTCGATATGTTTCACATAAGGTTGATAAAGACTTCTTCTGTATATATTTATACTTAAATCAGCTCCAATTGCATGTGTTACCCTTGTCTGAGCCCAAAGTAGACAATAACGAAGTATACCCGATGCTAAACTTAGAAATATAAAAATAATTGTAAGATGCAATGCAAAGTCTCGTCCTGAAATTTTTTTAAATTCATTTAACGAATTTCCAAAAATAGAAGATTTTACAGAAACTCCTGAAGAACCTAAAATTTCCATAAATGGAATTAGAGCAGATACGCTTACAATTTCAAAAACTGCAGAAATTACAGAAAGAGCAAGTATCAAGGAAAGTTGGATTTTTCTTTTTTTGGTTAGGCCCAGAATCAATACCCATATTCCTTTATAAACATTATTTGTAACTGTTCCCATATTCTATTTTTTTCTGCTTTGTCCAATTATTGCTTCTTCGCTAACTTGAATATGATTCATTCTAAATACTTTTATAGACTATCAGTATAAATAATAATTTTATTCAAATTTTTATACTAAAAGCATATCGTCTAAATTTCAGATTTCTGATAACCTCCAATTCTGTAATACATCTCAATTGCAATAACTTGACTATGCACTGTTTGAAATCCTTCAAATTGTTTATCTAAAAAGTTTTTAGTCTGCAAAAATAGACCTGGCTTGAATTCAATATCCAATTTGTCATCTACTTCAACATCACTTATTTGTACAGAACCATTTAATTGTTGCTGAAGCTTTTCCATTGGCTTGAGGTAGAATCTTCTTTTTTTTGTGCTTATCTCAATTGCCCATCTTCCCGGTCCCTCCCAATTTGAATGATAAGTGAATGGAATATTCTTATCAGTCACACCTGATCCAACAAAGACAGTACCACTTGGATGCCAATCAAGGTAATTTTGACCTTGAACAATTGTGTTTAATATTTGTGGATTCCCGATAATTGAAAAGGTTGTATCAATAACATGTGAAGAATTCGAAAGAATCCATTTTAACAATGCTTCTTCGTTATAATGCTTTGGATCAATTGTATGAACCCATTCTGTAAACTCAAAATGTGCACTTCTAACACCACCATCAACTACCGCTTCTTTCATTAACCTTAAAACCGATGAGTAAAACCGACGATTGTATGCAATTAAAACCTTTGCGTTATTTTTTACTTCTAATACAGCAATTTCACGTAGCCCATCTTCATAAATATCTCCTGGCTTTTCCACTAAAATATTTTTGATTCCTGACTGCAAAAGTAAACAGGTCGTGATTTTTAATTGATTAATATTTGAAGTGTTAATTGCAAATTCAGGCAAATCTGTTTGATTTTTTAAGAATTCCTCTAACCCTCCTTTATGATATGTAAATTGTGGATATTCCTTTTTTAGAATCATGATTTTTTCTTCCCCTCTTCCTACAACCACAACATCCCAATTCAGGTTTACCAAAACTTTTAAATACTCTGCAGCCATAAATCCACTACCTACAACTAATACTCTATTTTTCATTTGCTTTTTATAAAATTTAATAACTTACTAAACTTCCTTACAAATTAGGTTATAGGACAGGCTACTATATTTTCATTTTTAACGGTCCCAATAAATTGTAAAAAAGAATTCAAGAGAGGTAAATGTAATTCTGCTGATTCCTTATACCCTGTTAACATAGTTTCACCATCAATAATTAATTCTTCTACAATTTTATTTGTCAGTTCACTTTGATATGGCAAGGAAAAACTCTTAGAAATTATATTCCATTTTTTTTCTACTCCTAATCCACCAATATAAATAGTTCCCATTTCTTCATATATCTGAATTATGTTTTTATCAGTAACAATATTAATAAGAAATGGCGAATCCGATTTTTTTAAACAAGTAAAATTAAAATATGTTGAATCTTTGAACTTTCCTTTCATTGATCCATAAAACTCAAGATATTTAGACTCCCGAGAACCTGTAACTGAAGAATATGCAGCATATACTTCATTGTTGAAATCTAAATTTAAAATTGAATACTTTTTATTTCCTGTCAAAAAAGTAATTAGGTCAATAAAATGCAGAGAACTTGTAGCGAGACTCCAATTCTGCCCTATAACACTAACTTCAGAAATTATTGAATCTTTTAAAGACTCCTTCAGTTCCTGATAAACATCCCATTTTCGGCGAGGAAAATTTACCCAAGTTTTAATACCTTTTTTAAAAAGCAGGTCTTCAACAAATTGATAGTCTTCTAATTTTTGGAAAAGAATCTTTTCAAGAATTAAATATCTTACTTCAGAAAACTCAACTAACTCCTCAATAACTTGTCTTCGAAATTCCGAAGTAGTGGCTATGATTGCAACATCAATATATAATGAACCTATCGCTTTAATAGAATTCAGAAAATGGATCTCTGTAATATTCGGATTATCGGGAATTTCTTGATACCGTCCTTTAGCAACATCTAGAGCTTCGGAATTTAAGTCTATAACATAAATTGAAGCTAAAATGTTTAATTTGGCTAACGCCTGTAAATGCCTGCTTCCTAATTTTCCGGCTCCAATTAATACTATATTATTCATGTTTGTCAATTTTACCAAGCCTCTAGCCCTCCATCTACAATTATATTCTGTCCAGTTACATAACTGGATGCATCTGAAGCAAGATAAATCAAAGCTCCTACCATTTCATGCGCTCTTGCCATTCTCCCCAAAGGTACTCTTGCAGAATAAAGACGAGTAAATTCCTCATTTTGGCCGCTTTCTGTTCCACCTGGAGACAATGTATTTACTCTGATACCTGAATCGGCCCAATAGGTTGCCAAGTGCCTTGTCAATCCAACAACAGCGGATTTAGATGCTGAATAAACTGCTGGGGTATTAATCTGTCTTCCAAGATAAAATGACCCTTTATAAATTCTGTGATCTGGTGCCATTACGCCGTAAATTGAGGAAGTTTGAATGATACTTCCACCTTTTCCTTGTTTGATCATTTGTTTCCCTACTGCTTGAGCCACTAAAAACATTCCATCTATGTTTACGCTCATAATTTTGCGCCATTGATCTAATGTATAATCTTCAAATGGTGCAAAAAATGCACTTAAATCATCTGATTTCCCAGCAGCATTATTATGGAGAATATTGATTTCGCCAAAATACTCAACTGCTTCTTTTACCATTGAAGAAACTGATTGCGGGTTTGAAACATCACAAACAAATCCTTTTGACTTAGTATTATAAGTGTTTTCTAACTCTTTCACTAATTCATTGGCTGATTCTATATTGATGTCTACTACGGCTACATTAGCGCCCGCTTCAGCTAAGCCAGAGCAAAAATGTTTACCTAATATTCCACTACCACCTGTTACTAGTGCTGTTTTACCTTTCAGTTCAAACATTTTTAGATAAGACATTTCTATCACGAATTAAATTTTCAATACTTAATTTATCGAATATCAAAATACTCGTCAATTAAGTTGTTGCGATTCTCCAATATTTTATTTTGTGGGAAGGCTCCTAGTACTACGGAATTACCATCAATTTTTTGATTTACCATACTCGCATTAGCAGCTAAAACAAAATTTTCTCCTGTAAAACATTCACCTATTATAGAAGAATTTGCGTAAAGGATTGTAGCTTCAGAAAATATTGGATAAACTCCTTTAGTGGTTGAACCAATAGTAACTCCTTGGTAAACAACAAAATAGTCATTATAAGTTGCGTTACCCAAAATTGTTCCAATTGGGTGGACAAAAATAAAATGATTGGGAAGTTCAATTCCATAGAAAGCATCAATACCAAACATTGCTTTATTTAGTAAAAAAAGTTTCGAAGCTAAAATCTCATCTCCCTGTTTAAAAGCATAATATGACATAAGATAAAGAAATGAAGCATAATGATCGCCATGCAAATGATTAAAATATGAATCATTTTCTTTTCTATAATATCTTAAATTGATAGCGTCAAAACATAACCTAATTCTGTCAAGTGATCTACTGACACAATTTGATAAGACTTCATTTGAAGGGTTATTCCCATCAGGATAAAATACATTAAGTTGACCAACAACATAGTGTTCAAGTGTAATTTGATCAAGACTTAGGATTAAATTTCGCATATTTAGATTTCCTTAATCTTAATTTTACTATTCTTAAGAAAAGCCCTTGCACGTATGGGATTATTGTCTCCAAAATGAAAAATACTTGCCATGGCAAGTCCACTTACAACTGTTTGTGTATATGCATCTGCCAAATGCTTAAAATTACCAGCTCCACCACATGCAATTACAGGCAATCTAGTTACATTATTTACCATATTGATTAATTCAATATCATATCCCTCCATCATACCATCCTGACTAATATTATTAATAAAAAATTCGCCAGCACCAAATGATTCCATTTTTTTAATATGGTCCTGTAAAGAAACTCCACATCTAATTCGTCCAGAATTCTTATAAAGCACATATTCGTTTCCTTCATATTTCACATCTATCCCAATGATAATACACTGTTTACCAAATATTTCAGAGCTTTCTTTTATCAAAATTTCATCTGAATATGCTGCTGTATTAATTACTACCTTATCGGCACCAACTAAAAGTAATTCTCTTATGGCATTAACGGAATTGATACCACCACCAATAGTAAGTGGCATAAAACATTCTTTAGAGACCTTTGCGATTATTTCTCTATTAGTTGAACGGGACTCATTAGTTGCATCAATATCTATGAATACTAATTCATCAACATATTGTGCATTATAAATTCTGGCTGCAGAAACCGGATCTCCAGTATCACGGTAGTTATCAAACTGCTTCCCTTTTACCATTCTCCCATTTCTTAGTAAAAGAGTGGGAATTAATCGCTGTTTAAGCATTCGGTTTAGAAAAATTAGTTAAAATCTGAAGTCCTTGTTTTTGGCTTTTCTCGGGATGAAATTGAATGCCTACTACATTTCGTTTATCATTCTTCACAATTGAAGGGAACTCAAACCCATAATCTGTTGTTGATATTATATTATTTTTATTTGCCACATGGAATTGATAAGAATGAACAAAATAAAAATCAGCCGTTTGTTTTACATCTTCTAAAATTGGATGATCATTTACCAATTTAATTCCATTCCAACCAACATGAGGAACTCTAACACTATTCTCTGGAAATATCTCAACACTTCCTTTAATTAAGCCTAAACCATCGCAGTCATATGGTTCCGTTCCATTTTCTGCAAGTAATTGCATACCTAAACAAATTCCAAGAATTGGAAAGCCGTTGTTATCAAAGGATTTAATAGCTTCAACATAGCCTCTTTCCTTTAGATTTTCCATTGCTTTGGCAAATGAGCCTACTCCAGGGATTATCAAATGCGAGATAGTCTTAAAATCTTCAGAATTATGAATGATACAATTCTCAATGCCCAAATACTCTAACGCATTTGTGACAGAAGATAAATTTCCCATTCCGTAGTCTAAAACACCAATCATTTTTTTTGATTATTCTCACGATACCACTCATCCATATCATGGGCTTTCTTGCCTTTTTTAATATTGTTGAAATCTGGCTCAAAAGGTGGCACAATGAATTTTTTAATAGTATTATTAAACTCATCTTCAGTAATTCCCATATACTCAAGGAAAACATCTAAAGACTCTGGTCTATTACCTTCAAAATTATCAATCCACTCCTGAGCCTCAGCTCTTGCCATTCTATTATTCCGTATTTCAAAATTTGTTAGCTGTGTTACACGACTATACCCTCTCTTTAAGTATTTAATATAATCTCTTGTACCTTGCATCCAACATTCAATTTTAGCGAACTCTTTATTAATGCTATCTGGAACTCCTTCTAATTCATCACCAGACCAACCTAATTCTTCCATTATTATTTTTGTATTCGCTTTGTAATCCCATGGAATGAAACTTCCCAAACAAACGGAATAATAATCCATCTTTTTAAGATCAGACAACTTTGGATAAGTATAGGGATATAGGTCCCTTTTCTCTACTGGATCTTCTGGTTTATTAATCATACCCCACATATCATCTGCACTAATTCCAAGGTTACGAATCATATTGAATTTTTCTTCATCCTCCCACTCAATAACATTGTCTTCATATGTATAATAAGCTGACATTTCAGCTAGAGGTTCGCCCCATAAAATTAGTGGAACGTTGTATCGAAGTGCTACTTGCAAAGGATATGAATATATCCCGGTATGGCAATGCCAGCAAAAATCTGTTTTCCTGCTGAAAGCCTCCCACATCAATTTTTTGACAATCTTCCAATTGGGAGTAAAATCTATAAAATCAGCACCCATTTTTTTAAGAACAGTAGTAGTATTTTGTTCATGATGAGATCTCATAAAACCATGATTGAATCTAACTACTAGTGGCTTTATTTTATATTCTTTCATCAGATAATACAAAGTGAATGTACTGTCCTTGCCGCCACTAAAAGGTATTATACAATCGTAATCATACTTGCCTCTGTATTTTTCAATTACTTTATCAAGCATTAATTTGCGTTTATCCCAATCAATATTAGTCTTCTTAAATTCAGAAGTTCGACACATATTACATCCCTTTCCGTCCTCATCAATTACAAGGGTTTCATAAGTTTCAGGTAATAAACAATTACCACATTTTTTTAATTCGCTCATATTAATTGTATTTTCTAAATACCGGTTTAATTATTGGTGATTTAAGATATTCTTGAATTCCATTTTCTAATGCTTGAGATACAACTTTCAATGAATTAGAAACTGCTTCCAAAGTCTGATTCAACTCACTATCTTGATGCGAATAAGAAATGGCTAAATAAGGCATAATCACTCCGTTTTTAATCATCTCTTGTGCAAATAATGTTCGATATGCCAATGAATTCTTTTCTTGAAGGTCCTTTGTAACATAACCAGGAGAGCAAGGATATCCTTCAACAACGAAATTACTCTTAATTCCTAAACTTTCTGCAATATCATTCATTCCATCCATCAATTTAGTCCCATAGGTCCAAAAATGACTTATTACGTTGTCTCTCTTAAGAATCTCAACTGTTTTTATAAATGCGCCAAGAGCACTCATTTCTGCACCATGAGTTGTGGAAGTAAGAAAGACACGTTCTTCTCCTTCGCTTAAAATACTTCCCAGTTTCATGATTTCAGCTTTCCCTCCCAATGCCGCTACTGCAAACCCATTAGCCATTGCTTTTCCAAAAGTGCATAAGTCGGGTTGAATATTGTAAAATGTTTGAGCACCTTGTAAATGCCATCGAAAACCAGTTATCATTTCGTCTAAAATAAATACAGCCTGATTTTTTTTGCAGCTATTTTGTACTTGATGAAGAAAATTTAAACTATTTTGAGGGCAATCTTTACATTTTATTTTACTATCACAATTACTATCACAAGGTTTTAATGTTGTAGCTGCTTCTAAAATAACCCCTGCAATTTGTCCATCATATTTTTCAAATAACTCATTCAATGAATTTATGTCATTGTAATGAAACTTTAAAGTAAAGAGGCTTGTCTCATTCAAAACTCCTTTATTCATCACAGTTGAACCTATAAACCAATCATCAAAAGAGAAAAAAGGTTGCTCATAGGGTAATGCAATATATTTCTTGCCTGTATAGGCTCTTGCAAGCTTGACAGCTGCCGAAGTTACTGTTGAGCCATGTTTTGCAAATTTTACCATTTCAATTGAGGGAATTAATTCTGACATAAGTTCAGCAGCTTTCAACTCTGTTACAGAAGCTCTGGTCAAATTATTCCCTTTTATTATCTCATTATAACAGGCATCAGCTACTTCTTTATTCCCGTATCCGATATTCACCGATCTAAGTCCCATCCCATAATCGAGATATTTTTGGCCATCTGGACTATAAACAAATGCGCCTTCTCCCCTCTCTAAAATAGATGGTGCGTTTGATGGAAATTGATCGTCACCGCGGGAATAAGTATGGGCTCCCCCAGGTATAATACTATGGAGTCTACTTTTATAATCTATCATTTTCAAATAATATACTTTTATTAAATAATTGTTTTTCGATAATGAATTCAGCAAATTGCCAATCCAATGGCTCATCAATTTCTATACCTGAAATATCATTGACTTCATAACCTAAAGTTTTTTTGGTATAAAAAGTTTTTAAATTTAAAAAACTATTCCATCTACTTATATAGAAACCACCTGATGGTGTGATTTCTTTTTTAAATGCTTGTCTATCTAAACGGTTAAAATACTCCAAATTCTCAGCTATTTTTTCCAAATAAACATTTTCCTCTTGAGTAAATAATTTATGTGGCCTACTTTCCCGAACGGCAACAATTGCTTCTGCATTTTGGTTCGAATCAAGTCTAGAAATAGCAAGATCAAGATCATTTGGTAATATGAATGGGGATGTAGGCTCTAGTAAGCCTATATATTCATATTTAGAAGATATGGATTGAGCATGCTCCATTGCATGCAAAACTACATCAGTTGATTTTATTTCATCTCCCGACAATGTTTCAGGTCTGAGAAAAGGAACAACCGCACCACTTTTCTTAGCTATTTCAGAATAAATAAAAGAATCAGTACTTATCCATACATCAGAAGTAAATGTTGTTAATAAAGCACATTTTACTCTGTATGATAAAAGAGGCTGTTCCCCCAATAATTTAATATTTTTATCAGGGATAGATTTAGAACCAGATCGAGCAGCAACTAACCACAAAACTTTCTTCATTTCACTTAAAAAGTTATAAACTCAACATCTGCTTGAGCTTTGATATAGTCATCATGTTTCCCAATATCTAGCCAATAACCTCTCAAAGGAAACGAACTAACTTTGTATTGATTTTTTAATAAATATTCCAATAAATCTGTTGCATTATAAAATTGATTCTTGGGTATTTTACTGCAAAGCTCCCTTTTAATTAGATATATGCCTGCGTTTGCAAAATAAGTGTAAGTTGGTTTTTCCCTAAAACTTTGAATCAAATTATCTTTAGTTTCAAGAATTGCATATGGAACATTAACATTATATGGGATAGTGGCTACAGCAAAATCGGATTCAGAATCAATAAAGTCGAGAAAAAATTTCTCGTAATCCAAATTAGTTAATATATCAGAATTAGTAATTAATACGTAATCATGTTCAAAGGATGGTATCATTGATACAGATCCAATGGTCCCAAGAGCAATTTCTTCTTTAACATACTTAATACGAACACCAAGATCACTACCGTCTTTTAAATAGTCTTCTATTTGTTCACTCAAATACTTTACAGAAATCCAAAAATCATCAACTCCAAAACTAATAAGCCTGTCTATATTATGCTTTATTATAGGTTTTTCTCCTACAACAAGCAATGGCTTTGGTGTTTTATCAGTTAAAGGTTTTAGTCTTTCTCCCCTTCCACCAGCCATAACAATTGCATCAACAGGCAAATAAGATTTTATATACCTGAAATTAATTACATTAACTATAAGTCCAGAAGAATCAATTACAGGCAATACTTTAAATCCTTGTTCTCTTAGCACAATAATCTCTTGCAAGGTATATTGGCCTCGCTGAATTGATCGTGGATTTGGCTGAAGGAAATCTTCTACACTATTCTGAATACTCAAATTATTAATAAATCCTCTACGAATGTCACCGTCAGTAAGGGATCCCTTTAGATTACCTGAATCATCAATAACAAAGAGAATAGCATCAAGTCCGAGTTCATTTAATCGCTGCAAACATGCTTTTAAAGCAACGGAACAATGGATTAAGTGTTTTTTATAATCATAATTCATTTTTCAAATCTTCAATTTACTTCCTAACGTCAGCAACTTTACTCCTGAGGTTGAGGGGCGATAAAATGTATGTTCCTAAATTTATAGAAAAATAGTGAAATAATACTTATAAATTTTACAATAAAAGACTATTATTGAACCTATTGTTTAGTCTAGTTAAATCTTTAAAAACTTCCTAAATTCACTTTCACTTTACATATAGTGTAAATATGTAAGGTGAAATAAAGAAAAGTACATTAAGACCAAACTAAATATTTCAATTTTCTTTATTGAAAATATTCTCTACAAAATTGTAAAATTTCTTTTTTAATATTTCACTCAAGTCGGTCTTTTTTAGAATTTCAATGACTTGAACTGATGGGTTCTTCTCTCCATAAGGACTTTTACAATTCTTTATTGACTCAATAAAATCCTTGCTTAAAGCCTTTTTTATAGCTTTATTTATTGAAACTGAATCCGGAAGACAATTAATAACAGTTTCTCCAGAAACCCTACCTTTTTGTCTATCTCCAATATTAATTGTTGGAATATTAAATGATGGGGCCTCTAACAATCCACTTGATGAGTTACCAATGATAAAATCAACATGTTGCAAAGCAGATAAATACCTTATTTGGCCCATTGAGATAAAAGAAATTGCTTTATTGGAATTTATTGAGACATACTCATCAATTAAAGTATTTATAATTCTTCCGTCAGTATCTGCATTAGCCTTAGTAAAAATTAATAAACATTCTTCCAAACAGTCTAATGAACTTAATATCTCTTTGAATTGAAATTCAGAAGAGTAAGTCTCCAGAGTTACGGGGTGAAAAGTTATTAGCACATTTAACTTTGAAAGTGACCTATTTATAGCTACTTCAAAATCACTTTTATTTAATAGTACCAATTTATTTATACTTTCGATTCCTAAAGCTCCAACATTAAAAACATTGCTTGGCTGCTCACCCAATTGTATAACTCGATTACGATACAGTTTTGTTGAAGTGAAATGAATATGTGACATTTTTGTTACAGAATGCCTAATTGATTCATCGATAACCCCTTCAGTAGATTCTCCTCCATGAAAATGAGCTACTGGGATACGATTAATCATTGCTGATGTTACAATTGAAAATACTTCGAATCTGTCCCCAAGTACAATCAAAAGATCTGGCCTCAACTCATCCAAGCACTCAGCAAAACTGATTACCCCCAAACCCACACTTTTTGAAATTCCAACTGCTGAATCGGAAGAGAGTAATATCTCAATTTTTTTATTAATAAAAAATCCATCTTCTTCGATTTGCTTATATGTTAGTCCAAACTCTGGGGACAAGTGCATACCACTAACTACCAATTGTAATTCCAAAAATTCATCATCATAAATTGCTTTAATTATCCAATATAGTAAACCATATTCGGCTCTAGTTCCTGTAAAAACACAAATCTTTTTTAAATTCATAGGGTAATAACTTCGTCCTCATCAAAATCTCTCGAAGCAACTCTGCCAATTACATTATCCCATTCCATAGGACTAATTCCACTTCCTGGTCTTTTTGAAGTTAAATTACTCTCAGAAAATATTTCACCAGATTTAATGCTAATTTTTGCAACAATACTTTTCCTAACAATAACTTTATTTGCAATTTCCGAATTAGAAGCAACTTTAGTTGAATTGCCTAGTGCAAGTTCAATATTACGTATTGCCAAAACCATATTTGATAGCTCATTCGGCTCTAATGAGGCTCTATGATCAGGACCTTCCATATTTTTATCAAGTGTAAAATGCTTTTCAATGACAGTAGCTCCTAGTGCAACAGCAGCAATTGGCACTTCGATTCCTAAAGTATGATCCGAGTATCCAAACTTCACATCGAATTCTTTAGCAATTGTATGCATCGCCAATAAATTTACATCATTCATTGGGGTTGGGTATTCTGTGTTACAATGCAAAACTGTAACATTTTCTCGTTTCGTTCCATACCTAAATAATACATTAAGTGCATCTCGAATTTCATTTAAATTTGCCATACCCGTAGAAATGATTATATATGGGAAGGCTTGAGCCATTGCACGTAAATAAGGGAAATTTGTTATTTCACCTGATGGTATCTTTCCAATTTCAACACCTTTACTTTTTAACAAAATAATGCTCTCCAAGTCAAAGGGAGTTGAAAGAAATTTTATCCCTTTAACAGAACAATAATTAATTATTTCATCATGCATTTCATTTGTAAGCTCAAGTTTCATTAACATACTTAATTGCGAATTGTCAGAATCATGCATATTCACTTTCTGATAAGTAGCCTTTTGAGCAACCTTACTAACTAATTTTGAAGCTTTAAAGGTTTGAAATTTTACATAATCTACACCAGCAGCAACTGAAGCGTCTATTAATTTTTTAGCAAGATTAATATCTCCATTATGATTAACTCCAGCTTCTGCTATAATTAGTGTTCTTTTCATTTATTTTTTAATTTTAGCTGGATTGCCAAATACAATACTATTTTCCGAAACATCTTTTAATACAACTGATCCAGCCCCAATAGTTACTCCGTTACCTATCCTAACACCTTGCTTGATAACACTATTTGCTCCTATAAAACAATGTTTACCAATTGAAACATTTCCAGCTAAAACTGCACCAGGTGATATATGCGAAAAATCGTCAATAAAACATTCATGTTCTATCACACAAGATGTATTACAGATAACACCTTTACCAATTTTTACTTGTGAATTGATTACAACTCCTGGCATTACTATTGTTGCTTCTCCGTAAGAGGATGAAGGCGAAATTATAGTAGAAGGATGAGAAACAAAAGGGGTTTTAATATTTCTCAATACTAAAAAATCGAAAATTTTGGATCTGGTACTATTATCTCCAATAGATATATAAACATCATGTTGACCTAAATGATTTAAAAGATTGGGGTCCTTCTCATCCCCTAGATATTGAAGCTTAAAAGGATTGAATCTCTTTTCTTCTTGGTCGCAATAGCTATTGCAAGGTATTCCATTTGCAAAAAGAACTTCTAACACGACAAATGCGTGGCCAGAATATCCAATTATTATTGAATTTTTATTCATAATCGCACACTACTTGGTATATTAACCAACCGATCTGCCAACCATAAACTATTGGAGAGGCTGTCGTGATCAGCCTCTTTAAACATTGGAAGCGTATGCATTAAATCCCAAACAGGCCTGGTCATTACACCATTGTCATTTGTGAACTTCAAAAAATCATCCCGCTCTGATTTGTCTTTAAGGATAATCGCATTTAACCAGAAATTTGCCCTCGAATTAACAGGCTCATTGACAAACTCAATATTAGAATCTTTAAAAAATGAGTTGTAATTTTCAGCCAATTCTCTTTTATTTTCTACAAAGCTGGCTAATTGTTCTAATTGGGCACATGCAAGAGCCGCATTCAGGTTTGGCATCCTGTAATTGTAACCAATTTCATCATGAGTAAACGCCCAGGGATGTGGAACTTTTGCCTGTGTTGTTAGATGCTTGGCTCTTTTTGCAATAGCACTATTATTAGTAACAATAGCGCCACCTCCACCACAAGTGACTGTTTTATTTCCATTAAAACTGAAAATTCCCAGTTCCCCATAAATTCCGGTATGTTTACCTTTATAATAACTACCCAGTGATTCTGCTGAATCTTCTATAAGTGTAATATTCCACTTTTTACAAATTTCAGCAATCTCATCAATCCTACAGGGCAAACCAAACGTGTGCATTGGTATGCAAGCCTTAATCTTACTTCCAGATTTTTTATTATAGGTATCTCCATCATTTCTGATTTCAGCATTCTGATTCAGATATTCCACCATTGAATCTGGTGACATTCCTAAAGTATCCTTGTCAACATCAATGAAAACGGGTTTTGCCCCAATATAATTAATCGCATTACATGTAGCTATAAAGGTTAAACTTTGTGATAGAACCTCGTCTCCTCTATTTACTCCTGCTAATATCAAACCCATATGAAGCGCATTTGTACCATTAACAATTGCAATTGAATAATTTGCTCCTGTTATCTCGCACATCATTTCTTCAAACCTATTTACATAGGCTCCAACAGATGAAACAAAAGTTGAATCAATTGAGTCAATCAGATATTTTTTTTCATTCCCCGCAAATGTTGGAGCATGCAAGGGAACAAAATCCTTTCCGGGGAATTGACTTTTTATAAAGCTGGTAAGATTTTCGAAAGATAACTGCTTCATCAAATATTATATATGTTTGCCTTATAGTTCTTTAAAATATTGGGATCTCTAAACCATTGAATGGTTTCAGCTAATCCTTCAGAAAAAGAAAATTCAGACTTCCAATTTGTATGTTTTAGAATTTTTTCATTTGAACCATATAAACGAAATACTTCAGAATTTTGAGGTCTCAATCTTTGCTTATCAATTATGATTCTTGCATTAGGATTAATTTGTCTTATTAGTTCATTTGCAAGATCGCCAACAGATATTTCTGATTGAGTGGCAATGTTACAATCATGTCCTATTAGACTGGCAGCTTTTGCGATTTCTACAAATCCTTTTACTGTGTCCTTTACATACAATAAGTCACGAGTTGGAGCAAGGTCACCCAACATGATTTCTTCCATACCATTTAACAATTGAGTAATAATTGTTGGAATAACTGCTCTGGCAGACTGTCTAGGGCCATAGGTGTTAAATGGTCTTACAATAGTTAATGGAAGTTCAAAACTCCTATAGAAAGAATCTGCAATAGAATCAGCACCAATTTTAGAAGCAGAATAAGGAGATTGAGGTTGTCTTGGATGGTTTTCATCAATGGGTATGTATTGAGCGGTGCCATATACTTCCGATGTGGAAGTAACTAGCACTCTTTCAATACCTAAGTCTTTTGCAGCCTGTACAATATTCAATGTTCCTTTAACATTCGTATCAATATACGAATCCGGGGAATGATAACTGAAAGGAATTGCTATTAAAGCAGCAAGATGATAAACTATTGAACAGTCTTTCATTGCTGTTCTTACTCCATTTGGGTCTCTTATATCTCCTGCAAAAATTTCAATTTGGGATAGAATATCTTTTGGAAGACTATCTAACCAACCCCAAGAATTGAATGAATTATAGTAAACAAAAGCTTTTACTTTATATCCATCAGATATTAATTGTTCTACAAGATGGCTTCCTATAAATCCATCAGCCCCCGTAACTAGTATTTTCTTACTCATTTTAATAAACTATAATCTTCCGTCAATTTGATTTCTATCTAAAATTGCTTTTATATCAAATACTACACAGTTTTGTGAATTTTTCAACTCACTTAAATTAATATGAATAAATTCATCATGAGCAACTGCAAGAATTACCGCATCATACTTTATTGGAGTTGTAACTAGACTTATTCCATACTCATGACTAACCTCCTTTGCATCTGCGAGAGGATCATAAACATGGACATCTAATCCAAATTGAATTAATTCATTATAAATATCAACCACTTTAGAATTTCGAATGTCGGGACAGTTTTCTTTAAATGTTACTCCTAAGACTAACGCTTTTGCACCTTTAATTATTATCCCTTTCTGGATCATTAATTTCACAACCTTGTTAGCTACAAATAGTCCCATATTGTCATTAACTCGCCTACCACTTAAAATTACTTGTGGGTGATAACCCAGACTTTCTGCTTTGTGTGCCAAATAATACGGATCAACACCAATACAATGACCACCAACCAAACCTGGTCTATACTTTAAGAAGTTCCATTTTGTACCTGCTGCATCTAAGACATCATTTGTATCAATACCAATCTTATCAAAAATCAACGCCAACTCGTTAACAAAAGAAATATTTACATCTCGCTGAGCATTCTCAATTGCCTTACTTGCTTCAGCAACTTTTAAACTAGGTGCTTTATGTGTTCCAGCCAATATGATGCTTTTATACAATAAGTCCACTACTTCAGCTATTTCAGGAGTTGATCCGGATGTAACTTTTTTAATTTTTGTTAGTGTATTTACTTTATCGCCAGGATTAATTCTTTCAGGAGAATATCCACAGAAAAAATCAACATTAAATTTCAATCCGCTATAGCTTTCTAATATTGGTACACAATCTTCTTCTGTACAACCAGGATACACCGTGCTTTCATAAATTACTATATCATTTGTTTTTAAAACCTTTCCTAACATTTCCGAAGCTTTAAGCAAGGGGTTCAAGTCTGGCGCTTTGAATTGGTTTATGGGAGTAGGAACAGTTACGATGTAGACATTGTAAGAACTCAAATCTTCAACTCTTGAAGAGAAACTCAAGCCTAATTTTTCTGACTCAACCGCCAAATTCATTGCAAGCTTTAAGCCTCCTAAGTCAGCCTCATTGGTTCTGTCTTTTCCTAAACTCAACTCATCTATCCTGTCCTGATTAATATCAAAACCCAATACTTTATACTTTTTACCGAATTCAATGGCAAGAGGAAGGCCTACATAACCTAAACCGATAACTGCAATTTTTTTACTTTCTAAGCTCATAATTTATAATTCAATGTTCTTGTAACTTCTCACCAAACTATACACCAATAGTTGCGATTTTATGATTTGCGTTACTTCAGATGCTTTAAATAAAACCAATTATTGACTGCAAATCAATGAATTACTTATTTGGAAATGTTTGCAAATACGAATTGGCCGTCGGTACCACACTAATTTTAAAATTGTTTAATCAAAGTCATCCTCAAATTCAAGTTGGAATTTCTTCTGCCTTCAATAAATAGACTGTTTCGGGATTGAATTAAATTTATCGATGGTGAAAAGCTGAGCTCATTTTTTTTCCACATAGGCTGTATATTCCAGCAATAGTCTATCCACTGATAGGAAAATCTATTGGGGTCGTGGGAAATAAGTTGGAATTGCCAGGCGATGGAAAAATTAGATTGCGCATTAATGATTCTACCCCAAATACTTTGCAAATCTGTACCATAACCCACTCCCGCACCAAGAATTTGATTATAGTGAGTATA
>Ga0247843_1003105_pt1 | contig 28127 bp, 31 predicted proteins | sample LaCruzMarch2017__FD_192420 | JGI IMG/M metagenome (GOLD analysis project Ga0247843, IMG submission 192420) | Freshwater microbial communities from meromictic Lake La Cruz, Castile-La Mancha, Spain - LaCruzMarch2017_8m | ecosystem: Environmental > Aquatic > Freshwater > Lake | place: Spain... | reverse complement strand
CGAAAGGTAAACTGGTTTAGGTCGGAGGTGAACTCATTCACCCGAAAGGTAAACTGGTTTAGGTCGGAGGTGAACTTTTGTCTGCTGATACCGAAAGGCGATAGCTTTTGGACTTTTGGAGAGGGGCACAGGCGTCCCGCCTGTGTAAGTCTGTGGATACCGTGGTTCGGATGGGTGGGGTTCGTGCCATTGAGCCAGTCTCAACACGGCCGAGACGGCCATGCTCCCTTCTTTTGTCGTGAAAAGTCCAAAAGCTATCGGCTTTTGGTATGATTTTTGCCGTCAATGATGCCCCCCACCATCCCCCTCGCTCTAAGGCACGAAAAAACCTGCCGGGAGGGTGGCTCCCGACAGGTCTTTTTTTGATCCGTGAGGATCTCTGGCTACTGCACTACGGGCGCCTTGTCTTCCGTTTTGTGTGCGGAGCGGCGGCCTTGTCCTGCGAAGCGCTTGGAGAGCTTTGCGGTGGCGGTGTTCAAGCCGTCGGCTTGGACTTTGGTCTTGGTGAGCGAGTAGATGAAGCGGGCGTCTTCATATAATTCGCTACCCATGATGGTGACGGTGTTGTCGACAAGTTCCGCGACCTGCTGCAGGTCGGATTGGACTCCTCGCATCTGGGTGAACAGCGTCAATTTATCCTTCAGCGACTCTGGCTCGATGGAGCGTGGAAGCATGGAGGGATTATTGACACCGGCTTTGATGGCGTCTTCGACGAAGGCGCGGTTTTTATGCCCCATCTTTAACAGGCGTTGCTTGTCGCTGGGGCGAAGCCCTACGAGGAAGTTGAGCGAGGAGCGGATGGAGTCGAGGGCGGTGGACACGGATTCCCGCTGCGCCTTGGTCAGTGGGGTGTTTGCTGTGGGGGGTGTATTAGGCATATGTGCTTAATTTTCCCGTCAACCGTGTAGGGGTGACCCGCCGCGCGGCGTGTTTGCCTGCTGTCGGGTGGTTGGGGGAAAGGGGTTCCTCATAGAAGCGCGTGCGCAAAGTGGACGCCTCGATTTGCTGGTGCGTTGAGAAAATGTCGCGCGCTGCTGTGCGTGCATGAGAGGCCGCTCAAGCAGGCTGCGTAGGAATTGGGGAGGAGTAGTCATGTCTCTACCTTCATTATAGGGGGAGCGTGTCAAGTGGGTGGCGTGCGCTGGGTCGCCCTTGTTGAAAAAACGGCCGCTCAAGCAGGCTGCGTAGGAATTGGGGAGGAGTAGTCATGTCTCTAAATTCATTATAGGGGGAGCGTGTCAAGTGGGTGGCGTGCGCTGGGTCGCCCTTGTTGAAAAAACGGCCGCTCGAGCAGGGTGCGTGGGGATTGGGGAGAAGTAGTCATGTCTCTAAATTCATTATAGGGAGAGCATGTCAAGTGGGGGGCGTGCGTGGCCCCAGCTGCCGCTCACCCCTGCGCTTGAGCTTCTGAAATACAGCTTGGGCGTCTCGTTTTCAGAGGCACGCCTTGAAGCGTCATTAGACGGTTTTGAGGGAGCCTCCGTCGAGTGCGAGGCTGGAACCGGTGATGTAGGATGCGGCGTCGGAGAGGAGAAACGCTGCGGCTTTTCCAAATTCAGAGATGTCGCCGTAGCGGCCCAGGGGAATCGTCTTTATGGCATCTGCGCGGCACTCTTCGGGCGTCATCCCGGTGCGTTCGGCGCGCGTGCTGTCCAAGCTCCTGATGCGGTCGGTATCGATCCGGCCGGGCATGATATTATTCACGCGGATGCCCTCTGGAGCGAGTTGGATAGAGAGCGTCTTGACCAGACTTGTCACGCCGGATCGCATGACATTTGAGAGAATGAGTTGTTCGGCGGGCTCTTTGACGGTGATAGAGGTGATCGTAAGAATGGAGCCGCTGCCGCGTTGGCGCATCGAGGGGAGGACGCTGCGGATCATTCGAATTGTGCTCAGAAGATTGAGTTCAAAAGCTTCCTGCCAGGATTCGTCGCTGAAGGTGTCGAAGTTTCCTGCGGAAGGCCCACCAGCATTCGCAACGAGGAGATCGACTCCGCCGAATTCCGAGATAGTTCGTGATGTCCAATCTGCGATGGATTCCAAATCTTTTGCATCCATTTGCGATGCGAGGACGGGGGTGTCGGTTTCTGCGCGGAGCTGTGTTGCGGCCTTCTCGGCGGCGTCCAAGTCCCTGCTCGCAATAGACACTTTTACTCCTTCGCGCGCGAGTTCTTTGGCCACTCCGAAACCCAGTCCGCGACTTGATGCGGCTACCATGGCGATCTTGCCTTGAAGCATCAAATTCATCGCTACGCCTTGAAGAGATCGGGTTGTGCTGGAGATGCGGAGGCGGACTTTGGAGTAGGCAGGCCGAGTTTTGCGTAGGCTTTGGGCATGGCCACACGGCCTTGGGCAGTGCGTTTGATGTAGCCTTGCATGATCAGGTAAGGCTCGTGCACTTCCTCAATCGTGCCGGACTCTTCTCCAATGGCTACGGCAAGGCTATTCACTCCCACTGGGCCGCCATCGAACAGGCCAATGATGGCTTCGAGTATGCGCTTGTCCATTTCGTCAAAGCCCTCGGCATCGATGTCGAGCATGGTGAGCGCGTCGGTGGCGCTCTGGACGGTGATATTTCCCCCGGCACGAACTAAGGAATAGTCGCGGACCCAGCGAAGAAGATTGTTGGCGATGCGAGGGGTGCCTCGGGCGCGTCTTGCGATTTCCAAGTCCGCACCGGCTTCCAGTTCACTGCCGAGCAACCCGGCACTGCGGCTCACAATGGAGGCAAGGGTTTCCGGGGCGTAGTAGTCGAGGCGACAGTTCATGCCAAATCGCGACCGCAGAGGGTCGCTGATCATGCCCGAGCGGGTCGTGGCGCCGATGAGTGTGAAGGGGGCCAAATTGAGTCGGACCGTTCGTGCGCTGGGGCCCTGATCAATAACGATGTCGAGTTTGAAATCCTCCATCGCGGGATACAAATATTCCTCGATGGCTGGTTGCAGGCGGTGGATTTCATCAATGAACAGGACCCCCCCGCGTTCGATGTTTGTGAGTAGCCCGGCGAGATCGCCAGCCTTTTCGATCATTGGCCCGCTGGTAGTGCGGACTTCAGCGTTCATGGCATTGCCTATGATGTAGGCGAGGGTGGTCTTGCCAAGTCCCGGAGGGCCGCTGAGCAGGATATGCTGCAGGGTGTCCCCGCGTTGCTTGGCGGCCTCGACCATGACCTGTAGGCGTTCGACAGTCTTCTCCTGTCCTGCGAATTCTTCGAAAAGTGGTGGTCTGAGCGAGATTTCGAATGTCGAATCGATCGGCTCAAGGTCCTGCGATTTGGGATCTGGTGCGCTCATGGGAATCTCATCTTTCGAACATCTTGCACACAATTGAAGAGGTCATGGCAAGGATGGTAGGTTTGAGTTTCACGAAACGAGCTTAGTGATCCCGATATTTAGGAGACCACGAAAAGCTTACCTTGTATCATTCGTGATCCCCCGAGTGAAGGTGCAGGGGAGAACGGGAACTACTCAGTTTCAGAAGGGAATATCGTCGTCTGGAGCGTCGCTTTGGGGCGGTGCAGCCTGACGCTGCGGCTGTGGTGGCGCGGAGCGGCGAGGTGCCGCGGCCGCAGGGGCTGATTCGTAGCTCTCATGCTCCCCTCCGCCGGATGGTCCTGGCGCTCCGGTGCGACCGCCCAAAAGTTGCAGGTTCTCACCCACTACTTTCATCCGAGTCCGCTTCTGCCCGCTGGCTTTGTCTTCCCAAGAGTCCATGCGGAGGCGGCCTTCAATGTAAACGGGACGGCCCTTCTTCGCGTATTCGCCGGCGATCTCGGCGAGGCGGCCCCAGAGTTCGACATCGACGAATGTCGTCTCCTCACGCTTCTCGCCATTGTCGAGGGTGTAGTTCCGGTTGATGGCCAGGCCAATATCAGTAACGGCGCTGCCTTTCGAGGTAAACTTCACTTCCGGGTCGCGTGTGACGTTTCCAATGAGGATGACTTTGTTGACGTTGGCCATGGCTTCTGGGTATTGAGGGATTAGGCTGCGGCTACGGCCGGTGCCGGAGCTTTTTTGGCGGGGAGTTTGAGGTAGTTCTGAAGAAGAATGTCGTTGTCGAGTTTGAGCTTGGAGCGCATTTTTACAATGGCGGACGGTGCGGCTTCGAACACGAAATTCACGAAGTAAGCTGTCTTGAGGTGGTCTGTCTCGTAGGCGAGTTCGCGCTTTTCGAGGCGCTGAACCTGCTCGATGGTAGCTCCCTCCGCTTTGAGCGTGTTTTCGAGGCGCTCGATGGTGTCTTTGATGGTTTCTTCTTTGCCTCGCGTATTGAGGGCGAGGAGTGCTTCGTATCGGTTCATTATTCCTGGTTTTTTTGGTTGAATTGATTCATTGCGGCGTCAATGCCATGGGCATTGGCGTATTCAAAAGCATCGGATGCCTTGCCTATGGATTCCTTGAGTAAAGGAAGCTCTTCTTGGCGAAAACCTCCGAGGACATGGTTGTGAAGGGTGCTTTGCGGCTTCCCGATTCCAACGCGTAGTCGGGGAACAGACTCTGTTCCCATGTGGACGAGGACGGATTCGAGCCCGTTGTGCCCGCCTGCACTGCCCGACTTGCGAAGCCTCAGCGCACCAAGCGGGAGAGAAGTGTCATCAAGAATCACCATGATTTCGGCAGTGGGGATTTTATAGTATCTCGAAAACTCTCCTACAGCCTCCCCACTCAGGTTCATAAAGGTCTGAGGCTTCATGAGTGTGCGACCGCCTGTGCGTGCCGTATCGGAATTCCACTTTTGATCGAAAGTAAAGCTCGTGGCTCCCCGCCGAGCCAACTCGTCGCCAACCATGAAACCCACATTGTGGCGGGTGTTCTGGTATTGAGATCCCGGATTTCCCAAGCAGGCTACGAGCCGATATGCAGCGGTGGATTCCACTTCTACGGGAGCTATTTTTTCTCCGAAGCAGCTTCGGCTTTCTTTTCCTTGATCACTTCTGGAGAGGATGCGGCAGCACCAGCGGGGGCTTCAACAGCCACTGCAGGTTCGGCCACGATAAAGACGGTCAGGTCGGCATCAACATCAGCTTCAACGCCACTGGGGAGTTGTAGATCGCGAATGTGGATGGAATCGCCGATTTTCAAAGCGCTCACATCGACTCTGATGATCTCTGGAAGATCTTGGGGCAGGCAGCGAATCGAGATGCTGCGAATACTTTGCTCGAGCAGGCCACCAAACTTTTTGACACCTTCCGCTTCGCCGAAAGGCTCGACTGTGATGTCCGCAGAGATTTTCTCCGTCATCGAGACGGCTTGGAAGTCGACGTGCAGAATCTGGTTGCGAAGCGTGTGTCGTTGCACCTCTTGGATGAGCGAAAGTTGGCTGGATTTGTTTGCGCCTTCTTGGATTTCCAGATCCACGAGAATGTTCTCGCCGACGGCATGGGAAAGGAGGATTTCGAGTTCGCGGTGCGAGACTTCGAGGTTTGCCGGCGTCCGGTGATGGCCGTAGATGACGGCTGGAACGGATCCGCGCGTGCGGACGGTTTTGACGGCATTGCGGCCGCTTTCGGTGCGGGGACGGGCTGTGAGTTTAACTTGCTTGGCCATATTTGTGATTTACTTGGTTTGTTTTACTTCAAAGAGCGAACTTACGGACTCGTCGTCATGAATGCGCCTGATCCCCTCACCGAGAAGCTCGGCAACGGAGAGTGATGTAACTCTGCTGCCGGTCGTGAGACGAGCCGGAACGCTGTTCGTAGAAATCAACTCCTTGAGATCGGAGTCCCTCAAACGCTCGACCGCCAAATCTGTCAGTATGGTATGGGAAATACCAGCATAAATATCAAGGGCTCCGTGTTTCCTCAGAATTTTTGCGGCTCCAGTGATCGTGCCTGCCGTCTCGGTGAGGTCATCGACGATGAGAATATTTTTCCCCCCCACCTCGCCAATGATGTGCGAAGCCTCGGTCTCGGTGGCGCTTTTGCGCTGTTTGACCACGATGGCTATGCGGGTGCCCAAGGCGCCAGCGTAAGCGGAGGCCATCTTCACGCCGCCGACATCCGGCGACACAACGATGAGATTTTCTATACCCATCGAGCGGATATGCTCGACCATCACCGGCATGGCATGCAAGTGATCCACAGGAATATCAAAAAACCCCTGCAACTGCTGCGCGTGGAGATCCATCGTTAGCACACGGTTCACACCTGCAGCCACAAGGAGGTTGGCCACAAGCTTCGCTGTGATCGGCACGCGAGGCTGGTCTTTGCGGTCTTGCCGGGCGTAACCGAAGAATGGAATGACGGCCGTGATACGAGCCGCACTGGCTCGCCGCGCTGCATCCACCATGATGAGAAGCTCCATCAGGTTATGGTTCGTCGGGGGACAAGTCGGCTGGATGATGAAAACATCCCGGCCGCGGATATTGTCGTTGATTTTTACAAAAGTCTCTCCGTCGGGGAAGGGAGTCACGGTGGCATCTCCGAGCGGAACTCCAAGGTAGGCGCAGATATCACTGGACAGTGCGGGATTGGCATTGCCTGTGAAGATTTTCATTTCCGGACTTCTGAAAAGTGTCATGGGATGTCAGGCGATGGCTCGGGGATTAACGGTTTGGGTATCAGGGTTTGTTGGCGAGAGGTTCTGGTGAGGGTGGGGGGTCGAGGGGTATTGTAGGCTCGATGCGCGTTTGAGCGAGGCGGGATAAATAAGTTTTTTCCATGAGTTCGCATTTTTTGGAGAGCGAGCTGTCTATCTTCCTCATTTTTTTAAAAAGAAGCTGGTAGTATTTCCTGTAGGCTGCTCGCTCGCCTTCAAAGGTGGTCGAAGTTTTCGCTTTGTTCAGCAGGCTTTCTATCTCCGGGTCCTGCTCAGCTTTTGTCCTCACTTGCTGGTAGCGAATTTTCAATTTGGCTTCCTGTTCCTCTCCCGCCGCCGCGAGCGTTCTCGGATCTACAGGTGCGGGTGCTCCTTCGAGGGGCATGAGGTTGTTTGGATCTACATAATCTGCATCGGACTCTGTAACCGGGAGGACCTCTCCGGAGAGCGATATCTGGGTGTCGGAAATAATGTCGGGGGTCTGGGAATTGGGATCGGCCGGCAAGTTGATGAAATCTTGATCGCTTGGGGTGGGGGTCGGCGCGGCCGTGATTTCGGGCTCTATGATTTTGTCCTCCTGTGCCAGAGCAAGCATTGGGATAGTGAAGGCAAGGAGAAGGGATATGGTGAATCGCTCGAAAAACATGGCGCGGGTGAGAAGCTTGTAAGAACAGCAATTTTGGGCTCACTTGGCAAGTGTATGAATCCCAAGACGAGTCATCCGGGCGGCAGTCCCGTAGAGGCTGCCCGTGCCATGAGCCACGAGGAGGGATTTGTTTTTTTGGATTCTGCCCTTCCAAGTAAGAACTCCCTTTCGCTTTTGGCCAGCAAGCCGGACCTGGTGCTGCGGGGGCGCGAATGGGATGCGCTCGAGTGCGAATTGGAAAGGCGTTATCACAGCAAAGATGGGTCAGGACATCCCGAGGGAGCTGCAATCGGGTGGGTTGGCTACGACGGCGATTTTCATTTTTCTTTTTATGAGCGCCTTCACATCTACTCGCATGCGGCCAAGGAATGGACTGTCCGCCCAAAAAAGTTTCAGGCGCATCCGCTGCCTGGAGACTTCGTTGCACCCGATTTCAAACCGCTTCTGGGCAAGGATGAGTTTTTACAGATGGTTGCCATGGCCAAGGAATTCATCGCAGCGGGCGATATCTACCAAGTGTGCCTCAGCCACCCTTTCACAGCTCCTGCCGGAGTCGATCCTTGGGGGTTTTATGAGATGCTCAGAACACACTCGCCCGCTCCTGAATCGGCTTTTTTAAATTGTGGGAATCTGCAGATCGCCTCGGCTTCGCCAGAAAGCTTTTTGAGAATTTCGGGAAGGCATATCGAAACGAGGCCGATTAAGGGCACCCGGCCCCGCAATCCCGATGAGTCGGGAGATCGCTTGAGCTCACAGGAGTTGATGACTTCCGAAAAAGAGATTGCCGAATTGGTTATGATCACAGACCTCGAGCGCAACGATCTCGGTCGCGTTTGCCGGTATGGATCTGTTCAAGTGCTGGAGTTGCTCAAGCTCGAAAGATACGAGCAGGTTTTCCATCTTGCTTCGACGATTTCCGGCGAGTTGCGTCCCGATGTGAGTCATGTTTCGGCTCTGCGCGAGTGCTTTCCCGGAGGATCGATTTCGGGCGCCCCCAAGAAACGCGCCATGGAAATCATTGCAGCGCTCGAGCCGCATCCGCGAGGTATTTACACAGGAGCCATTGGCTATTTGGGTTTCAATGGGGAAAGTCGGTTCTCGATCGCCATACGGACGGCTTTCTTTGAACCGAACCATTGCCATTTCCACGTGGGAGCCGGGATCGTAGCGGATTCCCTTGCGGAGATGGAATGGCAGGAAACATGGCACAAGGCGGAGGGCTTGCTGCGCTCTGCGCGCGCGTGTGCAGGCCCTCAGAGGTAGGTGCTACCGAGATTCTTCTTCAATCGGGGGTCGAAAAAGAAGTCTCGTGCGGCAATAGGAAAAAAATCCGCACACTCCGGATGGCTGGGATTCAGAAGGTAGTTTGGCTCCTCTTGAATCAAGACGGATGGCACCTGCAAAACAGCGGACCGCTTGGAGCGCAGCCACTCTGTGCCAGCTTCGCGAGTGGCACCGGATGGCAGCGTCTCGTCCCAACCTCGCGGTAGAGTGGCGATCTTTTCCATCGAGAGCGTCGTCAAATTCACTTCCAGAAAACTAAAACGCACACACTTTGTCTTGGGTGTAAGATGGACCAGCAATTCCAGGGCCGCCAATGCCCGCGAGCTGGCAAGGTAAACACAGGAATGTCCGGGGTGATTCCAGCGGCCGCCATGCAGGCGGGCACCTTCCCCATTCAGGGCGCTGGTGCGCCATTTGTGGTTCACTATCCGGTAAGCACTGAGCATAAAAAATCAGGCGAAAACGCCGTAGTCAATTTGCCCTATGAGATCCTCGACCATTCTGGCTCCAACCTCTGTGTCGCAAAACGCTATGGGTGCCTCGCCGCTCATCGCGTGAGCGGGGGATCTCAGCCATTCGCGAGCGGCGTCCTCAGACCCAAAAAGCTCGTAAGCTTTTCCAAAAACTCTTGCAAGCCGAGCTATACGGTCGCTTTCATTTTTATCGAAATATCCTGCTTTTTTGCGACGATGAAGTGTTGCTCTTGAGATATCAAGCCAAATTGCCAATTGCTCGTCACTCACATCGAGCCAGCGTCGCAGCATTTCAAATTCATCGTAGAGAAATCCATGTCTGAGCTGCTCTACAATGGGACTTGTAGGCATTTCATCATTCAAAACATTATCCTTTTTCGGAAGGAATTGGTCGATAATTCGAGGGCTGTAAAGTGTTCTTCTCATATGAGACGAATAAACTCCTCCTATGAATCAATGTCAACATCTTTCATAAATTTTTTTAGATCCTCTGCCCAACCAATCTTCCATTCCAAAGTTTCCCCTTTCCACAAAATTTTCAGCCCTGCGGACTGCAACGCATGCCTTCTCATGAGCAGGCGCTCCTCGAGGGCTCGTGTCCAGCCGGTTCTAATAAACTCGAGGTAACAATCCTCGGAGGGGCCATAAATTTTATCCCCTAAAACAGGATGGCCGATATGCGAGGCATGAATGCGAATCTGGTGGGTGCGGCCTGTGACGGGTTGCGCCTCGACCATCGCAAATCGCCCGAGTGCGTTCTCGATATTCTGCAACACGCGAAAGTGCGTTTTGGCTTCTGCCCCGCATGGGTGGACCATTCTTTTGAGATGAATCCTCGTTGGCCCGACTTCCCCCTGCCTGACGATTGGCGCGTCAACAGAGAAAAACTTTTCGTTGGGGTGTCCGCACAGCAAAGCCAGATAGGTCTTTGTGATCTTCCCTTCCTGCATGGCAATGGCTGCTTGCCGCGCGGCCGAGGGATGCTTGGCAACCAATACCAATCCACTCGTCTCGCGGTCCAAGCGGTTGATCAGAGAGACTTGCCCAGCATTCGCGATCTCGTAGCAAAGAAGCTCTCTCAAGCCGTCCCAGAGCGTGCGCGTGCCGTCCGGCTTGCTGGGGTGCACAAGCAGACCTGCGGGCTTGTCCACGACCAAAAGGTCGGGCGTCTCTCCAATAATCTGGAACTCTTCTTGATCCATAGGCGTGAGTTGCCGACTATGGCTGCTCAATGGTCTCACTGCAAAATGTCACGCGATTTTATTCCTCGGGAACCGGCGAGGTTCGCGCATTGGATGGTGTTTCTCTCCAACTCGAGCCCGGGGCTTTTGCCACGGTCACTGGCCCCAGCGGTTGCGGAAAAAGCACGCTTCTCAATCTCCTCGGAGGGCTCGATCACCCGACCTCGGGGGAGATTCATGTGGCCGGTATTCCCTTGCACGGCGCAGGTGAGGCCGAGCTAACCCACTACCGTCGGCACACGCTTGGAATCGTGTTTCAGTTTTTCAACCTCCTCCCAGCCATGACTGTGAGTGAAAATGTGGAGTTGCCCCTGCTTCTGCGTGGCGAGTCGGCTTCGACTTCCGCCAGTCGCGTCTCGGATATGCTTGCACTTGTCGGCCTCTCGCACAGGGCTGCGCATTTTCCTGGCCAACTCAGCGGCGGTGAAATGCAGCGCACAGCCATAGCAAGGGCCTTGGTCGGGAATCCCGCACTCCTGCTCGCTGATGAGCCAACAGGCAATCTCGACTCCGCTAACGCCGCGTTGGTTTGCGAGACATTCTCAAAGATTGCTTCCCAAAAAATTGCCACCTTGATTATTGTAACCCACAGCGACTTGGTTGCCGCATTGGCTCCGGTTCGAATACACATGCTCGATGGAAAAATACTCTCCCAAAGCCCCGCCGGCCCCGCCCTCTGATCCCCCGCCTGCCTTCGCTTGACACTCCATTAGGCCAATCGCTCAAATCCTTAAAATCACACACCACTTTGGAAAAACAACGCACACTCGCATCGTCAGCCAGCCTCACTGGCAGAGCCCTGCATACAGGCGAAAATGTCACACTCACGATTTTGCCCGCACCAGTCGGCCACGGCTTCAAATTTCAGCGCATCGATTTGCCCGATGAACCGATTGTCGATGCCGCAGCCGCCTATGTGAAGACCGTGGAGCGCGCAACCACGCTTGTTCAAGGCATGGTTAAAATCCACACAGTGGAGCATGTTCTCTCGGCTCTGACTGGAATGGGTGTGGACAATGCGCTCATCCAGATGGATGCCAACGAGCCCCCAATCGGCGATGGCAGCGCATCCGAATACATCGCCCTCATCAACAAAGCTGGCATCAGCGAGCAGGATGCGCCGCGCCGCTACATTGATATCCGCGAACCGGTCACCATCGAGTCCAACGGCTCGATCATCGTCATTCTCCCCGACACGAAATTCCGAGTCTCCTGCACGCAGGTCGGCCCCGAGGGACGTTTCACCCAATTTCTTTCCACGGAAATCACCCCTGAGATTTACGAAAAAGAAATCGCCCCCGCCCGCACCTTTGTTTTCTACGAGGATGTGAAGCCCCTCATGGATAAAGGCCTCATCAAAGGCGGGAGCCTCGAAAACGCCATCGTCGCCAGGGGTGACAGCGTCCTTAGCAAAGAGCCACTTCGCTTCCCGGACGAGTTCGTTCGCCACAAGATTCTTGATATCGTTGGCGATCTCGCACTCTCAGGTCGTTTCATCCGAGGGCATGTTGTTGCCGTAAAACCCGGCCACGGCATCAATACCGAGGCCGCCAAACTTCTCGCCGAGCGCTTCAACGCCGTCGCGCCCGCAGCGGCCAAACCCATTGCCGCCTCGCCTGGCGCTCTCGACATCAATGCCGTCATGCAGATTCTCCCGCACCGCTATCCTTTCCTCATGGTGGATCGAATCGTGGAGTTTGAAGGTGAATTGAAAGCCACCGGCGTGAAAGCTGTCACTATCAACGAACCCTATTTCCAAGGTCACTTTCCCAACCATCCCGTCATGCCCGGTGTCCTGCAACTCGAAGCCATGGCACAAGTGGCCAGCATCATCATGATGCGCCGCACTGAGAATGAAGGGAAAATCGGCTACTTCATGAGTGCCGACGAAGTCAAATTCCGCAAGCCTGTCATGCCTGGCGACACGCTCTTCATCGAGTGCGAACTCACCAGCGCGAAGAAACGCCTCGGCAAGGCCTCCTGCCGCTGCCTCGTCAATGGCGAGGTTGTCTCCGAAGGCATCCTCCTTTTTGGTCTTGTCGATAAATGACAAAAATCCATCCCAGTTCGGTCATAGACCCCTCAGCGATTTTGCACCCCGGCGCGGAGGTGGGTCCGTTCTGCTACATTGGCCCGCAGGTCGAGATTGGGAGCGGCACTCGCCTTCTCGGCCATGTCTCCATAGCAGGCCCCTCCCGCATCGGAGAGGGAAACACTTTTTACCCCTACTGTTCGATTGGTCAGCGATCTCAGGATTTGAAATACACCTCCGAGCCGACCTACTTGGAAATCGGAAACAACAACTCGTTCCGCGAATTTTGCACGGTGAACCGTGGCACGCTTCCAGGCACCAAGACCATCATCGGCCATCATGGAAATTTCCTCGCCTACTCACACATCGCGCACGACTGCACCGTTGGCGACCATGTCATTTTTTCCAATAACGGCACCATCGCCGGGCATGTCACTGTAGAGGACCATGTCATCATCGGCGGGCTCTCTGGAGTCCATCAATTCTGCCGCCTGGGACAGCATTCGATCGTCGGAGGCTGCACAAAAATCGTGCAGGATGTCCCTCCCTACATGATTGCGGATGGCAACCCTGCCGAGGTCCGTGGAATCAACCAAGTCGGACTCGAGCGCCGTGGTTTTGTGGCAGAGGACACCCGCACACTTCGCGAGGCCTACCGCTTGCTTTACCGATCAAACCTCAATGTCAAACAAGCCTGCGAAAAAATCCAAACGGATTTCTCCGGGCCCGATGTCATCCGCATTCTCCTTGCCTTTGTGGAATCAAGCCAGAGGGGCATCATCCGCTAATCCAAAAACCAAAAATCCCACTATGCCCACTGTCCACGCCTACGCCGCTCACTCCCCCACATCGCCGCTCGAGCCCTTCACCTACGAACTCCCTCCCATTGGCCCCGAGCATGTGGACATCCGCGTGGAATACTGCGGCATCTGCCACTCGGATCTCAGCATGCTCCGCAATGAGTGGGGGTTTTCCTCTTACCCACTCGTGCCCGGTCACGAAGTCGTCGGTCGCGTCGAGGCCGTTGGATCGATGGTTAAAAATCTCGCTCCTGGCGACCGCGTTGGTCTTGGCTGGTTTTCCGAAAGCTGCATGACCTGTCCCCAGTGCATGGGGGGCGATCACAACCTTTGTGGCACAGGCGAGGGGACCATCGTGGGACGTCACGGCGGCTTTGCCAATCTCGTCCGCTCCCACTGGGCTTGGGCTACGAAACTTCCAGAATCCCTCTCCTCCGCCAGCGCCGGCCCACTCTTCTGCGGCGGGATCACGGTCTTCAGCCCCATCGTCGAATTCGGGGTCTGCCCCACAGATCGCGTCGGCATCATTGGTATCGGTGGTCTGGGCCACCTCGCCGTGCAATTTCTTAATAAATGGGGCTGCGAAGTCACCGCCTTCACTTCGTCTATGGACAAAACCGAGGAACTCAAAAAACTCGGCGCCCACCGCATTGTGAATTCCCGTGATGCCGAAGCCATGAAAGCCGAAGCCAACCGCTTCGATTTTATCATCAGCACAGTCGCCGTCCCTCTCGATTGGATGGGCTACATCTCCGCTCTCGCTCCCAAAGGCCGCCTCCACACGGTCGGCGCCATCCCCGAGCCAGTCACGCTGGCGGCCTTCCCGCTCATCATGGGCCAACGCTCCTTCTCTGGCTCCCCACTCGGCAGTCCAGCCACCACCGCTCGTATGCTCGAGTTCTGCGCCCGCCATCAAATCGCCCCTCTCGTCGAGGAATTCCCGCTCTCAGATGTCAATGTAGCCCTCGACCGCCTTGAAAAGGGGAGCCCGAGATATCGCATCGTTCTTAAGGCCTGAAGCAACTCGCTTTTCTAAAAAAGTCGAGAAAGGCTTTGCCATACCCTCGCAGAAATTCGATATTGCCTCACCCATTTTGCCTCGTGGTGTAACGGTAGCACTGCAGATTCTGGATCTGTTTGTCATGGTTCGAATCCATGCGAGGCAGCCACCCGCTTGAACACTCGCTCGTAGGGTGTGCTGAAAAGGCAGTCTGGTGCTCCGCCCTTGAAACCGATACGGAATTTTTCCATGCAACAACCTGTCATTTTAATAAGCGGCGCCTCTCGGGGCATTGGGCTTGCAGCGGCTCAGCAACTCTCGGCGCGGGGTGCGCTTGTGCTCGTCGCAAGTCGCAGATTCGATCGCGCCCAGCAAGCTGCGGCTGCGATGGGGGGAGCGGCGACAGCGCTCCAACTCGATGTCACAGACGAATGTTCGATCGCGCTTGCCGTCTCGGAGGTTGCCACTCGATTCGGGCGGCTCGATGTTTTGGTGAACAATGCCGCTGTCTTGCTCGACCACCACGAGAGTATTTCCCTGTTGAAACGCGAGGTCTTGAGTGAAACTTTTGCGACGAATGTGAGCGGTGCACTTTGCTTGGCGCAGGCCATGTTGCCACTTCTCGAGAAATCCAGCGATCCTCGGATTATCAATGTCTCCAGCAGGGCTGGTCAGTTGGGCTCTGAGTTACAGACTTGGGCACCTGCCTACTCGATGAGCAAAAGTGCCCTCAATATGCTGACTCAACAGCTTGCTGCTGCCTACCCCGAGATTGCTGTTAATTCCATGTGCCCCGGCTGGTGCCGCACCGAAATGGGTGGTCCAGATGCGCCACGGAGCGCGGATGAAGGGGCCGATACCCTTGTGTGGTTGGCAATGGATGCGCCTCACGCACTGCGAGGGAATTTTATCAAAAATCGAGAGACGATTCATTGGTAAATCCAAGTGCCGTCCGGCGAGTATGGCCGACTGATCTCTGCTCACACAAACATCCTCTCCGGAACGAAAATCACCCAAGGGCGAACCTCAGAAATCGGTATCGATTTCGCTTTTTCTGGAGTGGGTGACTGACGCGATGTTGGTCTGAAATTTTCCTGCGTGTTTGACTTTGCTTCTAAGTCAGCCCACTTCATATTGGCAGCAGATTTGACCTGACGCTCTACATATGGATTCAGAAAAAAACATGCCCAAGTTCAAGATTTCGCCTGTTAAAAAATCGAAGGTTTTTCAAGACGAAGTCGCTGATTCTCCGGCTTCCCCCCTCTGGCTCCCCCCCTCTTTTTCAAAATCAACCCTGGCATCAGATCCGCGCGGGCGCGGATTCAAAACTCAAAAACCGGCATTCCTTCCTAAAACTTCTCACGAAACAGGATCCCTCGAGCCGTCATCACAGGATACTGAACCTCCCGCAATCACGGACGCTTCCTTTCGAAAGGCAGTTCCTTCAACTGCTCTGGATCTCCGTGCTTCTTTATCTTGGATTCTTGGAGTTGCAGCGATTGTTGCCATACTCCTCTTTCTCGTTGGGTGGATTTTTTATCATCAAGGTTTTATGGCATCCCAAGCACGCACTCAAGAATTGCGCATGGAGTTGCCAAAGCCCATTCCCGCAGAATTTGAGAAATCCGTGGATGCCGCGCTGGAAGCCTATTATCAGGGTGACGCATCCGATGCCGTAGATTCCTTGGTAGAGGTTTATAGAAAAAATCAAACCATCCCGTCCACTTGCTACCTGCTGGCACTCACAGCAATACAGTGTGGGAACCTTCAACTTGCCAGCGAAAAAGTGGATGAGTCCATTGTCAAAGGCGAGAGGCTTTCTGATGCTCTGGCCCTCAAAGCTGCCATACAAATGGAAAAATCAACCGTGGGTGGGATGGGTGACCCCAAGGTGCGCGCCGAAAGCCTCCTTCGCTCTGCCATGGCGGCCGATTTTTCCAATCCACGCCCCTATATCGAACTCGCATCCCTCCTCCGCTTTCAAGGCAGAAATGACGAGGCCCGAAAATTGTTCGAAGCCGCCCGCATTCGGCTCAACCCTGTGGAGGGACATGCATTGGTTGAAACCTCGTTAGCCCTGCTTGACTTTCAACAGACTCCGAACGACAAACTTCCTAGTATCCTAGACCCTGACAAGGATACCCGCTCCCTCATATCAGCTGCATATATCGCTATGCGTAAAAATGATGTAATAGCTGTGAAGGACTTGCTTGCCAAAGCAAGGCAGCGGCTTTCCTTTCAGCTTTACGAATACTTGATGAACGACCCCTCCATACGCGCGTTTTCCAAAAACCCGCAAATGGCCGGGCTCTTTTGAGATTAACCCACAAGCCATTTCCCTGTAAATCGCAGCAAGAGAGCGAACGCCTCTTTGTGCCCAGTTTGCAGAAGTCCTCCCTCACGCTTTTGCGTTCACCAGATTTATCGACATCGGTCGCTTCCTCGATTGTAACAAATTTGTCACACAAAGGTTATTTTCGTTAGCGCAATGGCTTGTTTGATACGTGATGTCACGATGGAGAAAACATCAAAAAAAATTCCGCACCCGGGTTCCCCAAGAAAGGTCTCCGCAGTCGTCGGCAAGGGCGCGCGTGCCAAGACGCTGATAAATCAAAGCACGGCAGACCCTTCTGTGGCGGATATCGATCCGACAAAGCACGCAGCCGGAGAATTGGGTGCGGCTGTTATGAAGCTCATCGCTTCCTCAGTGGCGCTGCCGCTTGGCCATTCAGATTCAGAAAATCCTCCCCCTAAAACGCGTCAAAGAATTTCCACAAGAGGAAGTCTGACTCCAAAAGATGATCAGACCGGATTTCCCGAAAAAAAGCCTCGGCTGAAGGCCGCTCTGGCAGCCGATCAAAGCGCCGAGGAAAACAACAGCCGCGACAGCGATAGCTGCGGAGCGGCTTCCGCTCAAAGCGCGCAGGAGGTTCAGCCGCCACCCAAAGTCCATGCGCGGCACATCTCCTGCGCCTCCTCTCCGCCTGCCACCGCGCTCAAAGATTTGCCGCTGCCGGCCCAAGCGACTCAGCAATCTGTGCCAGAATCCTTGCTGCATTCACTCAGCCTCGCCAGCGATTCCCGTTTCGCCAGTCACCTCAAATTGCATCCGCGTGCGCTCGCTGCGCTCGCGGTCGGTGGACTTTTTCTAATGGGCTTGCTTATCGGGAGCCTCCAGTCCCGCAACGCACCGGAGACTGAAGCTGTGACACTTGCCATGCCGAGTCCGCAACTCGTCAAGGAACTCAATGCGGCCCTCGCTCTTATCGACTTGGGCGCGGCCGACGAAGCTCTTCAAAAAATCCAAGCTCTCAGCGCTGCGCACCCTCATATTTCCTCGCTCGATTATCTTGCCGCCCTTGCCGCGCTGCAAGCAGGAGACCTCAAGACAGCCCACGAAAAGGCTTCGCTCTCGATCTCAAAAAACCAAAAGGTTTCAGACTCTTTGGTGCTCCTTTCAATGACCGAGTCTGGCGGTGGGGCAGGGGAAAACTCCGGCCTTCGCGATCTCAAAATCGTGCGCGAATCCCTGCTTCGCGAGGCCGTCAATACTGATGTCTCCAACCCTGCACCCATGATCGAACTTGCCTCCTTTCTGCGCAGTCAGAACCGGGACGACGAGGCCCTCGAGTTGCTCCATGCCGCCAATGCCCTCCTGCATCCCGTCGACACCCATGTGGTGGTCGAAACTTCGATCCAGCTCATGAAACTCCAGCAAACCCCGGATCATGAACTCCCACCTGCCTGCAAAGAAGGCTCGCTCACGGAAATCTTTTCCTCTGTCTACATCTCGCTTCGTAAAAAAGACCACATCCAAGCCTCGATCGCCCTTGAGAAGTGCCGTCACCAAGCTTCGCCGGATCTCTTCGCTTACCTTATCAATGATTCTGTCTTCAAGCCATTCCACGCAGAGCCGCTTTTGGTGAATTCCCTCTGAAGGTTGCCTTTGAACCGTTTCTTCCCTTCAGGAAGCACCCTCCAAGTCGTCGATGAATTGGAGGATTTGTTTTCGGTATTTGTGGTCGCCCCGTCGCTGACGCACCCACGCGCCTGCGGAATCGCCAAGCCAATCCATCCGGATATCCGTAACCGGGAAAAAGCGGAGAATCCAGTTATCGAGCATGATGTAGGGGTAGTCGATTTGGAGGAGCGTGGGGGCGGGGAGTTGGGGGTATTTGTCAAGCCAGCGGTAGCGCACGCGGCCACCCGGGCTTATGCAGAAGGGCTTGGTTTTTCCGCCGTGGGAGTTGTTCAGGATGTGGTCGCGCCAGTTCATTTGCTCGAAGCGCGGGGCCTTTCAATCCAACAACCGGGCGACCTCGCCGAAGGGGATGGACTTTGCGCCCAGGCCGCCGGGAGTGATGACCCAGAGGGTGGGGTATTGCGGCGCCTGCTTGGGGAATTCCCCGTAGCCGTCGGTGAGGTAGATGGCGGCATCGGGCGCGGTGGTTTTGTCGAGATGCTTGAAAAAGGGTCGGAAGTCGGTGCCTCCTCCTCCGGGGAGCTTGGGGATCCCTTCGCTCTCGGTATCTATCGGCCAAGGACCATGCAGCTTGGCGTCGCAGGCGTAGAGTTGGACATCCACCTTGGGGTAGGCGCGGAGGATTCCACGGAGTTCGTTGAGAAAGCGGCCGAGTGTCTCGTCGTCGATCGATCCGCTGGTGTCGATACAGAGCGCGACGCTCACGGTCTCCCCATCCATGGCGTCGAGGTAGAGTTCATCACCGATGAATCTGCGGTCGTAAGAGGTGAAATCCCAAGGCGTCCGTGTGAGGTAGCGCCAGAGGAGTGTGCGCCAGTCGAGCGGGGGATCTGTGACCTCGGCGAGAAGTCTTTGGAGGTTCTCGGGTAGTTTCCCGTGCGTTGCAGAGCCCATGCGGGTGATGGTGGCTGCCTGTGCGAGGGCGGCATTCCAGTGGTCGCGGTTTGACGAAATTTGTTCGGGTGACAAGATAGCGGAGGTGTCCTTGCTGTCGGGTGGCGCGAGGTCGCTTCCGATAAAATGGATTTCCAGGTCTTCGAGCTTCGGGTTGCGGCTGCGTAGAATCTCATAGACCTCCTCGACGGTGAAATGGGCGATCTTGTCGTCACGCAGGGCGGACTTGGGAAGGGTCAGCCCCTCGGTTTGGAAAATGATTCCGTTCACGACGATGTCTGCGGCGATATTCCAAAGCACGGGGTGTGCGCCATGGCGGCGAATCACATGGCGCAGAGCGGCGTGGAGAAGTTCATGGACGAGCACGCCGAGTTGTTCGGCCGCCGTGTGTTGGGACATGAACTTGGGATTGAAAAGCAGGCGGCGTCCATCAGTCGCTGCGGTCTCGATCTCCTCGGTGATCACGGATTCCGCGAAGAGAGCGAGCGAGGCAAAGAAGGGCGAGACATTGCGGAGATGGAAGAGAAGGAGTGAGAGGTCCAAGGCTGGAAGTTTTCAGTGGTCTTTTTTGAGTGGCTGGGATTTTTAAAAATTGTTGCTGAGTAGTTTTCGGTAGGAGTCGAGAAATTTTTTGATTTTTGGGTTCGCGGCGAGGTGGGTGGCGAGGACGCCAAAGGTGTTGTCGGCACGAGCGGTGTCGAGTTTGGCGTGGAGGAAGAGTTGAATCCACTCGGGGTCTGCTTTTGTGGTGATCCAGTCGAGCGCGTTTTTGACGGAATCCGCCGATTTGGCGCGGATGGCGAGGCCCAGCGATGCCGCATAGCGGGCGGATGGCTCGGCGGGAAACGGCGTGTCCTTGGCCATGCCTGCGAGGATGGAGTCGAAGTCCGGCAGGGTGTCGTAGACCTTGAGGTAGGCGCGGAACTCCCCGGCGGGTGCATCGCCGATGGCGGGGTCCATGGGCAGGCCAGCAAGGTGGAGCGCGTTGGCAGCAGTCCATGCGCGGGGCGACGGCCATGCGGGATTCTTGGAATCGCGCTTGTGCAGAAGCTCGGGTCGCCATGCGAGGAAGGCGACGATTTTTTCATCGATGCCATTTTGAAGTGCCCAGCTGCGGAAGCTCTCGAAATGCGGCAGCACGGTCACATGGATAAAGCGGTTCTGCAGGGCGGATGGCATGCTGAAAACAGAGGCGCCATCCTCGGAACGGTTGCCGGCGGCCCAGACATGCCATCCCTCGGGCAGCGAGTAGGAGCCGACTTTGCGGTCGAGGACGAGCTGCTGCGCGATGCCTTGGATAGCTGGAGGCGCCATGTTCAATTCGTCGAGGAAAAGAATACCCGAGCCACTCCGGGGAAGGAATTCCGGCGGATACCACCGCGAGGTGCGAGACTCATGATCGGCCACGGGGAGGCCGCGCAGGTCGGTGGGCGCGAGTTGGCTGATACGAAGGTCGATGAGGTCGATCTTCGCGGCTTGGGCCACGGCGGCGACGGTGTGGGATTTTCCGATGCCGGGCGCACCCCAGATCATGACCGATTGGAGAAGGTGTTTTTTGATGAGGGTGCCGAGCAGGTTTTCGAGCTGTGATGGATTCATTTTGGTTTTCCGGAGTCTCCCTCAACGAGTGTCGCAGGAGGTGTCACAGGCGCGTTTTGGTATGGAGAATATGAAGGGTCGCAGGGTCTGGAACATTGTTGCACTTTTCCTGCAGGGTCCTGTGGAAAATCGAGTCGCGCGGACTGGCAGTCGCAAAAAGCGTCATGCACGAGCGGAACTTCAAGTTGTCGGGGCTGCCAAAGATGTTGGTGAGGGATTCGGGGCGATCCACCACGGCTTCCGTGCACTCCCGGAGTCTTGCTCCGAGCAGAGGATGGGCAAGGTATTCGGCAGCCTCCCGCAAGTTCGCGATCGCATAGCGTTTTGAGTTTGAGCTTTGCCCCAGGCCGGCAACCTGGGGGGAAAACAAACCACATCCAGTGCGTTTCCTTGTAGCCGTTGCGGATTTCCTCCAACGCTGTTTCATAGATGTCGTCCTGAGCGTCGAGAAATCTGTTAATTGGTGAACTCACTTGTTTGGGATCTTTACCTTGTTTCGCTTCACAAGTCTCGCCAGAGCGGCCTCGCTGACGCCGAAGTTGAGATCCTTCGCTAAAAGTCGCAGGTCCGCCCTGCAGGTGCGGTAGCATCTGGCGGTGAGTTGGCGGAGGAAAGGATTGGGGCTTTGGGCGAAATCATGGAGCACTCGGAGCGAAGGTGTGGTGTCGCCGTGGCGGGTCTTGCCTTTCAACTGAGGATGGGCTTTTTCAAAATCGAGCACCGCGCCAAATGGCCACTGGGTGTGTGCGCGGGCTTTGATGCGAATCTCGTCATCGGGATCATCAAAAAGAATCCCCAGCGCCTCTGGTGGAGTCTCCTTGGCGTAGGAGAGCCTTAGTCGGACAGAGGCAGTGGGGTCGTTCGCTGCCTCTACAAAAAGATGTTGCGTTTCGTGGTAGAGATCCGCATAGGAGCCGCGGCTCTTGGAATTGCGGTAGTCCTCAAGCCGACTGAGAATGTGGTCGAGCACTTCCATTCGGATATCCGGTTCGGCATCTCTCGCCAGCTTCTCGATTTGCTTCGAAGTGAGCCTGGAATCCGTGCACACATACTCGCGGATGTCCTTTTCTGGATCAGTGGCGAAGCGCTCCAAGAGTGCGAGATTCGCATCTTGGTCCCGCCAGCAATACTGGCCACGGAGGCGGCGGGCGATATTCATCCGAGTGTCGGGGGCCGGGTCCGCTGCCAAATCTGCTGCGATCTGCGGGTGAAGTCCGTTGCGCTTGGTCAGCAGGGAGCGAACCTCGGCAGGAATGTGGCTTTTGTGGGCAAAGTAGAATTTTGGTGTGAGGCGGAACCCCGAATGAGAGATAACCTGTTTAAATTCGGGATTCGCATTTGTGAAAATGCGGCTGCGAAGTTCTTCACCAGCACGACCGTGAAGAAAAACATTTCGCAGGACGGCAGGATGGTCATTCGGGTCGAATTGCAAAAGAATTTTGCGGGCGACGCAGGAGTTGGCTGCCAAAGATTTGCGAACCTCCATGGAGGGGTCATTGAGCAGCAGGGTGTGAGCTTGGGCGAGGCGGCAGCTTTTGGCAAAGGCGAGACGCACGCTTTCATCTGAGTCTTTACACAGCCATTCCAAGGATTCCAGCGAGGTGTTTATGCACCTTGAGAGGGCGCAGCGGATCACCAGCGAGTGACTTATAGCAAGCCTCTGCACGACATCCGCAGGAATTGTCGGGCAGTTCGCAAGCTGAATGAAAACATCCTCCTTGTTGCAGGCGGTCAGGGCGCGCGCAGCTTGATCGAAAGAGGGAGTTGGCTTTTCGTTTTGGTTGGATATCCCGCGGAGTAACTCCGCAAAGCAGAGCCTAACGGCAGGATCAGAGTCGTTGGAAAGGTCCCGCCAAGCCGACTCGGGTGCCTTGTTATAAAAAAAGCGTGCGCTTGATGAGTCACGCTTGGCTATTTTCACAAACATGAGGCGCACCCCAGCGATGGGATCGGAGGGGGCATGGGCGAAAACCCGTGTGTCATCTTTGTGGAACGCGTGCTCTATCGCTTTTTTAAGGGCTTCGTGAGTGTGGATTTGGGGAGCCAAATCCGCGCTCTTTTTCCGGAGGTGGTTGTAAGAGGCGAGGCATGCCGCAGGTGAAATGTTTTTCTGTAGGGCGGCGGGTTCGGTGAGTTCCCAGAATGCAATGATCGGGTTCGCGAGGAGGGATTCGGGGAATTTGTTCCAAAGTGTGTTCAGAACTTCGACAGGGGTGTTCGGATTTTCCGCCACGGCGCGACGAACCATGGTCTCGGACGACTTGGCGAGGGATGCCAGGATGTCGGGAGGTGTCGTGGGATCGGAGATGTTCATTTTTTCAAGCCGCAAAGCCCATGCGGGGCTTGTTGAGCAAAACCGTGGCTTGGGTGTTGAAGATTTCCGCGAGCGAGTAGTCCTTCTGGAGAGGAAGTTCGCGGCCCGACTCTTGGGCGATGCGTTGGGCGCGCCAGCCGGGCATGCGATCGAAGACCATATGTGTATTCAAGCGGCCCGGACGGATCAACGCGGGATCGATCTCCGTATGCGAGCAGTTGATCGAGCAGATGATTTGGAGTTTGAGGAAGTCTGCCAGCAGGCCGTCCGTGATATTGAGAATGGCTCCCACTTCGCGCCGGTTGTCCGAGTCGCGCGTCATGAGTGCGCCATCGGCGTCCTCAAGCACACATACGAACCGGTGGTTGCTGTAGCTTGTGCTCTGTCGCGACCAGAAGCGGATGAACTCGGGATTTGTGAGAACGCTGGTGGACGCCGGCGGGATGAAGTAGAAACGATGGGTCTTGTGGAGTTTTCCGATGAGGTGGCGGATGTAAGAGGTTTTTCCCGTGCCGGGGGGGCCTTCGAAAATGGTCAGTCCGGATCGCTGGGTCTGCAGGAAGTCGATGAAGGCTGCGTTTTTCACGGAAAACCCCTCGCCGTAGAAGAGGTCCAGTTTTTCTTCATCCAGCTTGTTACGATCTTGAAGCGGGACGCTTTCGGTGTCGATGCCTTCGCTCGAAAGGGTGAGGAGGTTGTAGCAGCCGAGATCCGCTTTTGGAGGCATCGAGTATTTGTCAGCAAAATTCGTGGCGACATTTTTGGCGGTTTCGATATCCGGCGCGTAAACGGAGAGGTCGCCCTCTTCGATATGAAGGAAAACTCTATTGTCCTCCGCGATGATGATGTCTCGCCAGTGGATGCCTGTATTTCCGGAGTAGCGGTCGGAGCGGAAAAACTGATCTTTCTTATCGAGGAAAATGCGATGGAAGTCCCAATTCCTGTTTCTCATGCAGAAGCGGTGGGCGGTCTCGATCCCGTAGGCGGCTATCACGGGAACCGGCTCGGCCGCGCTGAAGGGCGTCGAAAACATCGGTATCGATGACAGGTCGCAGGTGAATTCGACCTTCGACTCCGCCGGGCTCAGCCTTGTTTTTTTCACTAAGGTCTTCTTTTTGATTGTGGAGGCGAGCGAGTCCCAGGTTTGCCTGCTCTTGTCGGTCGAGGTTTCGTTTTGATCCATAAATGCGGTGTCTTTCTTGATGGGATAAGGGGTTATTTTTTTTGTTTGGCACGGGTGGTGAGCCCTTCGCGAGCGGCATCATCGCCTTCAGGCGTTTCGGGATTGAAAAGGTATGCGAGCGGGTCCGGCGACTGGGCGTCGTTCAATACACCAAGCTCACGCAGGTCGGGTTCGAAGAGGCGGAATCCAGCGATCTCGTGCACGGGAAGATATTCGCCGATGTAGCGCAGGATGGTGCGGAAGTCGGTTTCCGAGGGGGCCTCTTCGCTGGCGCGAATCGAGTTCGGGTAGTGGTGGCTGCCACAGAAGGGATTCTCCTCCGGCAATTCCGAAATCTGAATCCAAGTGTCGTCACGCATCGACCTGGTATCCGCCGCAAGCCAAAGCAGGATCGCGCCATCCATCAGGCAGGTGCGTGTGCGGGCGTGGATGCGGGTTCCAGCTGGACGCTTGCGGATTTCCTCGTGCAGCATGAGCGCGGTATCATGGCAAAGCGCGCCGGGGCCAATCAATTCGATGTTCAGCGTTTTGGTTTTTTCGGCGAGTGCGTTTTGAAGCGCACCCAGAAGTCGGGATGGATTTTTTTCGGCGAGGTTCAGGTGCATGGATTTTAGGCGGCTAAGAGGTGGGAGTGGAGGGCTTTTTGAACGGCATTGCAGAGTGTCGAGGCCACGGCCGCGACATTGACATCGACGACAGCGTTTTTAAAGAGGGACGCCATTTCCCGCGTTTCAGGCCCGATGCCAACGCCGATGAGTGGAATCTCCTCCGCCTCAAATTTCGTGATTTGTGAGACGGTGGAAGACTCGTCGTTCGGTTCCCCGTCGCTGATGACAAAGACGATGGGATTCGCAAACTGGCTGATTTCGGGGCTCGAATGGATGCGTGCCAGAGCGTGCTGCATGTCGGTTCCTCCTCCGCACTGGGAGCGAAGGAAATCGATTTTGCGGCGGCGGGATGCCGAGTCGCACTGGCCGTGTGGCTGAAGAATCTGCTGAGTCGAGTTGTTGAAACTCCATAAGGCAAGCGGCAGTCCCGAGCGGAGGCAGACTTCCGAGAGGAGGACGACCCCGTCGAAGGCGGCGTCGAAGTTCTCGCCTCGCATCGAGGCCGAGATGTCGAGGGCCAGCACCACAAGCGGGTCGAATCTTTTGTAGCGCAGGCGGCGCGACCAGACTTTGTCGTGGAGGCGTGGGTCAGCCTCGGCCTGCATCGCGGTGCGAATGTGAATCGATTCCCCACTGCGTTGGTGGAGCAGAAGCTTTTTGCGGGAGTTCGTCTCGAAGAGGTTGATGAACTCGTTTGCCAGCGTGTCGATCACGCGCGCAAGGGCTTTCTGGCGCTCCATGTAGCTTTTTTTCATCATTTCTTGTGAGTTCAGTCCCCCGTCCTCGGCCTTTGTTTTTCTGGCGCGTGCGATGCCTTTGTTGCGGGGGCCGCCTGCATGGATACCGTCTTTCGGCCCGAGTGTTGTTATACGCGGGCGGCCTGCGGATTCATCGAGCGCAACAAGTCGCTCCCAGACAGGGCGGATTTTTTCGTCGAAAATGAGCAGCATGCGTTGCTGGGCGTTCAAGGTTTCCCTCGCCACCGCGCGTCCCCGCGCGGTGGCGGGATGGCAGACTGCTTGGGCGGAGACCGCTTCGCGCGTCTCTTCCAGCGCCTCGCGCACCACCGGCGCGACGCCTGCGGGCATTTGCCCTGTGTGGCCTCTCTCCAGAAGGGCGCGCAGAAACTGCACCTGATGGCTCGTCGGCCAGTTTGACCCAACCAAAGATTGAAAAATCAGCTCATTGGCCGTGTGGAGCCATCCGGCGCAGCCGGGGAATTTTGATGCGAGCCATGACTCGATGCGGAGGTCCTCCAGAACATTCAGGAGGTCCTGATAAAGTCGGCGGCGCTCGATGGGATAGAGGTGTTGAATGCGAGTGATCGCGCAATGGGCACTCTCATGAAGCAGGATCGCGCGGCACACGTCGGCCGAATTTTCCGTGAGGTAGGCAGGGTCCACCGTGATCACGCGGTCCATCCAATTCCAACTCCAGCACGCGCCGGCATCTCCTTCGATCAAGCTGACCTCCTCTCCTGTCACTTGGGAGGCGAGGGATTGAAGTTCGCGGAGAAGAAAAGAGCGGTTGTGGGATTTGATCATGGATTTATCGCGTTGGCGTTTTGATCAGGCGAGGCCTGTGGCTCGGAGCAAGGTCAGGGCCGCGGCGCGGTCGGCGGGGTCGGAGAGGCGTTGGATGTAAATCTCCGCCATGACGCGCGCCGCGACTCCGCGCAGGCGGGATGCGCCCTTGGCGTTTTCGTGGATGAGGCGCATCGCGTTCAGCAGCGTGCGTCGGGTAAAGACATAGCGCTCGCGGCGCACGCGACCGATGCTCGCCGGAGCCTCATTTTCTCCTGCCGCCCCTGAAATGCGGGCGTGGAAGGAGGAGATGGACTTGAGAGTGGTTTCCAAATCAGGAAAATCCCCGAGTGCAGGATAAATTGCCTCCGAGCGCGGGGGAATCCAGCGCACCCCCTCCCACACAAAGGCGGGGCTTTCTCCTGTCACCAGACAGCGGAGCATATCGAGCAGTTCTGGTTCCGACGGCTTGCCGATGTGCCCCCAGATGCCCCAGCGGTCACGGAAGGCTGGCGAGAGCGTTGCGCGTCCTGCGTATTCCGAGGGGTTCATGGTTCCGAAAAGACGGAAATCTGCCGAGATGGGCACATCGCCTCCACTGCCGAAGCGTCGTCCATCGTGCTCGGTGAGGACAAGCGTGGGGGGCAGTTCCAGCACGGGATTCAGCCGCTCGAGCACTTGCGGTTCGGCGAGGTTCACTTCGTCGAGGATCACCCACCAACCGTTGCGAAGGGCGCGTGGGATGTAGCCTTCGGAGAATTCCCATGCAGGGCGGTTTTCTCCCGACTGGGTTGAGGGAATGAAGCGCCCGATCAACTCGCCTGTGTCGGTTTGTCCGCTCAGGTTCACGCGGATCGCGTTTTGACGGGCCATCATGGCGAGCCAGAGGATGGCGGTGGTTTTGGCCGTGGCCGTTTCGCCCTCGAGCATGCAAGGGATGCCATGGCGGACGGCGAGCGCTGCCTTGCGTGCCGTGGTCAGAAAAAGGCGGTCGAGGCAGAGGTGTTTGAATAGGTTCGAATCAAGGACGGGGCTTTCCGACCCGCAGGGAATTTCAATATCCAAAATACGAAGGGTTTTCTCACCGATTTCGATGGCGGCGCGGTCCTCCTCCGCACCCCGGGCGATTCGCGTCAGCTCCGAGACGGTGAAAACCGTATACCCTTGTGCGAGTGCCTCCGCACGATCCGATCCTGAGGCGTTGTCGGGCAGAATAATGCCATCCGCCCCAGGACGAAACGAGGTTGCCTCGGCCCCGAGTTCCAGGAGAACTTGGCGGACAGATGTCGTCGCGGCGGCGCTCAGACCGCTGATACACAAACGGGATCCCTGCCCAATCACAGACTGGGAGGTCACTTCTTTGGAGTTTTCTGTGGATGTCATGAAAAAAGTATTGTGTTCAGTGGTTTGTGATTTATATTCGCGGCTGCTTAGGGGCTTTGGGTGCCTCGCACTCACCCAAAAATGTCATCGGCATCGGTGCCAATGTCTGCTGCATTAGGTTCGCCCTTTCCCGCTGCTTTTTGCAATTTTGATGCCTCCTTGAGGATGCGCTCGTGGAGATCGGGGAGACTCAATAAAATGGCATCCTTCACATCTCCAGAAAGTTCCAGTTGATCCACACCGTCAAATGCCCCAAGAAATTCGATCACATCGGGAGGTAGAACCTTTTTGATAAATTCCCAACCGACTGTTCCTGCGGGCATCGCATCTTTCCAGCGCATCCAGTTCCCAGTCACGCCATGGGAATCCTCCGCCTTCAGGGTGCCATCACTGTCATCAATATGCGTGACAGTATAGATGCCACCAATCGTGTAATTGTGCTCGTTTGAGTTCCCGACAATGCGGATTTTGCGACCGACTGGGACTTTTTTCATATTTGTATGGGTTGTTGGTGTTGAGGTGTTTGGTGTGAATTTACGAGGGCGTCTTCGGATTGGTTTGCCGTTCATTATACCTGGTGGCTGTTGCAGGCGGTGTTACACCCTTTTAAGTTTTTTAGTGCTTTTCCA
>Ga0247843_1003103_pt1 | contig 28134 bp, 33 predicted proteins | sample LaCruzMarch2017__FD_192420 | JGI IMG/M metagenome (GOLD analysis project Ga0247843, IMG submission 192420) | Freshwater microbial communities from meromictic Lake La Cruz, Castile-La Mancha, Spain - LaCruzMarch2017_8m | ecosystem: Environmental > Aquatic > Freshwater > Lake | place: Spain... | reverse complement strand
ATCCCCTCAGCTCTGTCCATAAGCTCCACCAATCCTTCTTTGATTGCTGAAGCTTACAGGGTTAGGGGGGTGACATTATCGCTGGAGAATTAAAGGGAGACAAAATCGCTGGAGAATCACAAAAGCTGCACTTTCAGGGCTACTTGGCCGATAAGTAGGCGGGGAGCCCATGATTACGAAATTCACCCTTATACTGGCCGCGCTTCTGGCTCTCAGCCAAGGGAATGCCTTTGCCGAGGGATCTGATTTTCCACCCCCAGCAGCTGAACCACCAAGTAAAACCACGGGCCCAATTAGTGATTCTCCAGAAGGAAGTCCTGTGGGTGAGCCGGCAACTGCTGAATTTCCGATACCAAAGCGGAGGGACATAGCGCAGCCGCCTCCGCTTCCTGGCCCCAGCGAGACCAGGGAACTAGCAGCCACGAAGTCGGTAGAAGAAACTGCGCAGAAAACTACCTCAGAGAAAAAATACGACAGCCTTACCAACCCCAATGAGACTGTAGCCGAAAAAATCACTCGTTTGGGCGTTGAAGGCAGCAGGCATTTCTATTCGGGTGTAGTGCAGATCGCGGTCGGCATCACCCAGGTATCGCTGGCTCAGCAGGAGAAAGCGGAAAACGGCACCAGCGAAGAGAATCAAACCGTGCTCAATACCGGCCTCCAGAATATCGGAGAAGGCACGGCCAAAGTGGACACCGCGCGCGACGTCGTGAACCACGCCAACGGAATCGCCCAGCACGAAAACAAACGCGCGTCCCTGGGCAGCTCGGGCCCCATGCCGACCCGTACCCTCGCCTTCGAGCGCGAAAACGCGGGAAGCGAGGCCAACGAAAAGCTGAAAGAGATGGAGGATGTCTCGGGCGTGCCTGCCACGACGCTCATCAACGCCATGAACCATGGCGCGCGTCGCGAAGAAGTGATCAGCCTCGCGGGCGGCGCCAAGGGCGTACACCTTTCGGAGTCGGAAGTGGCGAGCATTCCCCAGTTCAGCTTTTCCACGTCTGCGAGCGCTGAGGGCCCGAGCGCACCGACCGCGACCGGCGGCATAAACTTCACTGGAGCGCTGAGGGGTCTGGACGCTTCGATTGGAGCCAGAAAGCCAGCTGCCATTGCTTTTGCCGCGGCGGAAAAAAAATCTTCTTCAGAGATCGCTGTTGCCCGGGCTTCTGGCAACGAGGAACCGCTCCATTCGCTCGGCGCAGAAAATCTCCTGAGCTCTATCAGCGGCAAAGTAAGTGCTCCGACAGGTGAGGGCTCTTTGTTCCAACGCGTGCGACAGCAATACAACAAACGTTTCGCTGACCTCGCCGCGAAAGACGCTGCCGGAAAAACCAGCAGCGCCCGCTAGCCGCCTTAGGTAGCGAATCTAAAAATCCGGAAAATTCCTTTTCCCACCCGATAACGCACCATGTTACAATCAAAGCTGGCCAGGATGGCCTAGGGGGCAACATGAGGTTATCATTCGTATTTACTCTTATTTCGAGTCTATTTCTTTTTCAGGGGTGCGCGAGCACTCCCAGACCTGCGGGCATTGAGTCGCCTCTCGAGGAGCTCTCGGCGGCGGCTGAGTTGACGGACGCAGGAGAGGGCAAGAGCATCTCCGAAAGAGGTCCTTCCAGCATTCGGTAAGGTCGCGAGCTAATCCTCGCGGCCGACTCTTCCGCGGGACTTCTTCTTCTCGCCCTGGCGTTTCTTCGTGACCTCGCGCCGCCTTACGGAACCTTTCGTGGGCTTGGTTTTCCGGCGCACCTTGGGCGGGTAAGCTACCGCGAGCAGCATCTCTTTGAGCTTATCGAGGCACTCGTCGCGGTTCATCATTCGGTCGCGGTGCTGGTCGCTCGTGAGCAGAAGATCGCCCTGCACTGTCACGCGGCTGCCGAACTGGTCGAGGAAGCGCTGGCGCACTTCGAAGGGCAGCGCGCGGCTGCTGAAAATATTCCAGCGCAGGCGGGCCTTGGAGCTCACTTTGTTCACAGCCTGGCCACCCGGCCCGCTCGAGCGCACGTAGGTGAGCTCGATCTCGTCGCTTGGAATGGTGATGAAAGAAGTGACGAACAGCATTAGTGGAAGCCTCTGCCGCTAAGAGTAAGTCACGGGAAATGCATTGCCAAGCACGAGCTGCGCCTGCTTTACTCTGCGCATGTGGAAAGCCATGCTCGCCCTCTTCAGTATTTTATCTATTGTTTCCCTATTCCCGGCCTCCGCTCGAAGCGCCGATTCTTATTACGGCGGCCCGGGCCTGGGCGCGAAACCCACCACAATGATCGACGTGCCCCTCTACGATGCTCCGTTCAACTTCGAGCGCGGCGGCTATACTGTGCCTAGCATGCGGCAGTCGCTCGCGTGGTCCACGAGCTACTACGAAAACTTTCACCGCCTGATCGGCGGAGAAGAGCTCGAACGCAGCTCGTGGCGGCTCTGGGGAGTGGTTGGCTTCGACCTGCTGTCGAATTATATCCCGCTCGGAAATGCCTGGATGCACGAAGAGTGGCACCGCTCGGTGATGAGCCGGCGCGATATCTCGAGCTACAACGATGTTTACACCTTTCCCTTTTTCCAAGACATGATCGCCGTCTCGAACGTGTCTGATACCGACCTCATCCGCCTCAAAAAAGACCACAACCCAGACCAGGTGCGCATGAGCGCCGCCGGCATGGAGGCGCAAGTGGCGCAGAACCTCGCCATTGAGCGCCACCACTTTTTCGACAACTCAACCACCTTCGACCAGCCCTTTCTCGTGATGAACGCCATGAGCAACGCCATCTACTTAGGGCTCTGTTCTTCTAAAAGCGCAGATGCCGCTACTTCCAAACAACAACAACAGGAAGGGCCCGATATCGGCAAACGCGACTTCACCGGCCTCGACTGCAACGGCTGGGTTTACGACCTCCACCGCCCCGATGAACCCTATACCGCGCGCGGCGTGCATCCCTCAGGCGTTGGCATCAACCGCTATATCACCAACTCCCAGCTCACCGACCGCGAGCGCCGCTTCCTGCGCCGCCAGTTCGCCTTTTCTTTTCTGAATTTCGTGGATCCCTTTCTGGTCGGGAAAGATTCTTTTCGAAGTGAGTTTTTCGGCAAAGAATGGAGCTGGAACGCCAACCTCGCGCACAGCCTCACGTCCTTTGGCTATGTGATCGATGCGCGCATGTTTCTCAAGGAAGGCGACGAAAAATACCTGCTCACCCTGCACAATGGTTTTGGCCTGCACTATTACCCGGGGATCTCGGTGGAGATGGTGGATCTCCCCGTGGGCGACGGCTTCTTCGTAAGCTCAGCACTCACTGTGTGGACTCAGCCCAAGGCCCAGCGACTCGATGCTCAAGACAGGCAATGGCTCTTCGATCTCTCCACGCAGTTCAATTTCCAGTGGACCCGCCAGACCTTCACCTATTTTGGCGTGCAGGCGAAAACTCCGGGCTGGATGATGGGGGATCCTTATTTGGATGGGAATGTGAGTGTATGGACGGGGTTCAGGACTTCGTTCTTTTAGTCCCCATTACTTTTTGGTTTCGCAGATGCGTTAAATCTCTGAATTCAGGATCGGGCTCCTTACTTCATTCTGCGATCCTATATTTGTTACGCAAAACTGGGAGCATTCCGGCTCCACTTCCTTTGAAACATCCGACATGCGGCAAATTTGCCAAATATAACTTATTGAGATCCTTCTCCTAACTTTGCCGCAAGGTGTGGCATAAGGTTTGCTCTTCCGCGTTCCGGTTGCTTCGTTCTTTGGAGGAGTTATGAATTCGTTGATCCTGCCCCTGCTCGCGCTGGCCTTCGCCGTCGCAATGGTTTCATGAACCCCTTCAAAGCTCAAAGCCGCCAACCCCTTAATTTTACGATAGATAAATCTATTGTTGATTAATAACATCAACAATTGTATAGTTCGCTACCTTTACCTGGTTCATCTACTGAGGAAGTCATGAAAAAACTGCCAGCCCTTGTCCCGTTGCTTGCCCTAACCCTCTCTGTGAACGCCTTCGCCGGCACCGTATTCAAAAGCGGCGACTGGCAGCTCGATGACAGCATACCGAACGATCCCAATAAGGGAATTTGCCAGGCGATGACGGCTGGCTACTTCGGCAATGCCACAACCTATCTTAGCGTTGTAGTCGACAAAACCGGCGCACGCCCCACGGAAGTCTATGTGATCCCGAACCGCCCTTCGATTGGCGCGACTGCGATGTACACGCAGACCAGTTCCGGCAAAACCTGGTACTTCCCCAAGCTCGTTCGCACCGGTTCTAGCGACCAGTATTGGCAGATTCCTGTAAATACTGCTGCCTTTATCAATGACCTGAAACAAGGCAATCAGCTTCAGATCCACGCCGTTGCCGGCTCCGGAGAGCAGCTCCCTCTTTCGCTCTCAGGCTCCACGGCAGTACTCAACGAGCTGGCCAAGCGCTGCTCGAAGAGCTCGCTCATCAACTCCGGCCCCTTTGAACAGGCTTTCCTTCCTGCCAACAAAGACCGCTTCAATATTAAAGCGATTTCTCCCGAGAAAGCCTCCAGGCTCCGCGCTCTGATCGCAGAAGGCGTTCCCGCTTTCTACAAGCTCCGCGCGATCCAGCGTGAGATGGAATCACTCGACGCGAAGTTCGCTGACCTCACCAGAGAGCGCACCACGCTTCGCAATGATCTCGACAACCTCAAGAACCGCGTGGTTCCTGAGCTCACCAACGCCCGCGACGCCGCTCAGTCAAAGATCGACAATGCGACCATCCAGATCGCCGACCTCGAGAGCAAGATCGCCGCAAAACGAAGTGAGCTGGCTACCGCGAAAGCGATCGCCGATGCAGCGGCCGCACGCCTCGCTCCGCTGGTTCCTGAACATAACCGCCTCCTGCAGCTCCGCCGCAGCGACGAAGCCCGTCTCGGCAACGCCCGCTCGAACCTAGCTGATATCGAAGATGGAATCGCCAGCTCGCAGCAGCAGATTTCGCGCCTCAACGGCGAAGCTGACAGCCTGAACCGCTCGCTCCCATCCGCGCAGGACGAAGTTCGCCGCGGTCAGCAAGGCCTCGACGCTGCGAACCGTGACTATCAGATGTACGAACCTCGCCGTGAAGTGCAGGAACGTATGCGCCGTCACCCGCGCCTTGGCCAGCTGATGCATGAAATGCGTCAGTACGAACAACAGGTGCAGCAGCTCCAAGGCCAAGTGCAGCAGCTCTCGGGCGCTGTGCAGGCTCACCAAAATAACGTGAACGCCGCTCAGCGCGCACTTCAACAGTGCCGCGGTCAGGCTTCCAATGATTCCATCGGAGGCCGTTTCGTGGCCGACGAGAATAACGGCGGCCGTCCTGGCTTCGGTGGCCGTCCCGGTGGTGGACGTCCTGGTGGCGAAGGCCCTGGCGGCCGTCCCGGTGGAGATCGTCCTGGTCCCGGCCCTGGTGGCCGTCCCGGCGGAGATCGTCCTGGCCCCGGTCCTGGCCCCGGTCCTGGCCCCGGCCCCGGCCCCGGCCCTGGCCCTGGTCCCGGTCCTGGCCCCGGAACCCCTCCGCCGCCCCCGCCTCCTCCTCCGCCCCCGCCTCCGCCCCCTCCTCCTGCACCGAATTGCTCGGCTCAGGAAGCGAACCTGGCGAATGCGCAAGCACAGCTGAATTCTGCCTACCAGCAGCTTCAGAACGCACAAGGACAGCTCAACAACGCCCAGGCGAACCTTCAGGGCCGCCAGCGTGAAGCAGAGCAAATCCGCCACTGGATCCAGCGTGAAGTGCAGCAAGAGCAGCAGACTCTCGCTCAGCGCGTGAACGAATGGCAGAACTTCCTGAACCAGGCGCAAGCCCAGGTATCTCGCATCCAGGATCGTCTGAGCAATATCGTGCGCTACGATCTCCCTCGCGCGCAGAATGCATTGCGTGACTATGAGAACCGCCGTCCAGGCGCGATCTCGGAAGTGAACAGTGCCGAAATCGCTCTCGCGAACAGCACCGCTGCCTACAACAGCTACAAGGCGTCGGTGGACTACGACAACATCAAGAACGATGCTGACCGCACGGCAGCCGTTGTTCGCGGTATCGAAGCCACGATCGCTGAGCACCTGAGAGGCATCGCTGCCCGCCAGGCGCTGATCAGAGAACAGACCGCTCTGCGTGACAGCCTCATCAAGCGCATCGCCGACAATATGGCGGTGATCGCGAAGAAAGAAGCCCGTCTCGTGGAAGTGGACGCCGCGCTCGCCAGCTACGATGTGCAGAAAGCCGAAATCCAAGGCCGTATGGACGCCGCAGCAGCAGTGCTCAAAGAGATCTCGGACCGCTACAGCGCGGCTCTGAACTAGCTAAAAGTTATTGGTCGCGGCGAAAGCCGCTCCTAAACCCAGTCCCCACTGGTGATAGACCGGAAGCGATCCCCCCGATCGCTTCCGGTTTCTTTTTTTGAAGCCCAGCGTTACGGCACGAACGGCGCAAGCTAAGCCATAATGGAAAGCGTACTGCTAGTTGAGGACGACGAAGACATCCGGGAAACCCTGGATGAGTTCCTTACGGGGCAGGGCTACGTGGTAGAAACGGCCGTAAACGGCTTGGACGGGCTCCAGAAGCTCGAAGGCCACAGGCCCGGGCTCGTGCTGCTGGACCTGATGATGCCCGTAATGAACGGCTGGGAGTTCCTCGAAAAGAAGAAGATAGCCCCCGAGATCTGCAAGGTTCCCGTGCTGTTGATTTCGGCCGTTCCCGGCAAACCCTACGTGCCGGGAGCCCTGGCCACGCTCCGCAAGCCGATCGACCTGCGCCGCCTGATGGATTTTGTGGAGCTATATTGCGCCTGAGGCGCAATCAGTATTGAGTGCGCCTGAATCTCATTCAATAATCTAGGCAAACAATGAGCTTTGCCGGAGGCGCGAATGGATTCTGCCCTACCCCCACACGTTCAGGATAATCTCGACCTGTTTCTCAAGGAAGCGAAGAAAGCCTTCGGCTCCGAACTCGTGAACGCTTCGCTTTTTGGTTCGGCGGCTGAAGGACGGCTGCGCGCCACCTCCGACGTTAACCTCATCCTGGTGCTGAAAAGCTTCGCGCCGGCCCAGGTCGATTCGCTGCGGGAACCCCTGCGCATCGCGCACGCCGCGATCCAGTTGTCGGTGATGTTCCTGCTCGAATCGGAGCTAACGCAGGCGTCTGACGCCTTCGCGATGAAGTTTCACGATATCCTTGACCGCCATAAAGTACTCCACGGGCCCGACGTGTTCTCGCAAATCAAAATTTCTCGCGTCTCGATCCTCGACCGCCTGCGCCAGGTTTTGATGAACCTCACATTGCGCCTGCGGGAACGCTATGCGCTCGTGAGCCTGCGCGAAGAGCACCTCGTGCCGATTCTCGCCGACGCCGTAGGCCCGATCCGCGCGGCCGCCGCCACAATCCTCGATCTCGAGAAAGGCCAACGCCTCGCCCCGAAAGACGCGCTCGCCAGCCTCGCGCAGGCGCTACCCGGAAAATGGGATGCCCTGCTCGCCGATTTCTCCGTCGCGCGTGAGACGGGTGAGCTTCCCCCTGGGCGCCCCGGCCCCATGTTGCTCGATACGCTCTCCCTCCTGCACTCGATGCAGGAGCACCTGCGGAAGCTGGCATGAAGGATTTCTTTCAGTTCTTCCTGCAGAAACCGCTCGACCTCAAAGGTCCCGATTTTCTTTTCTACTACTTCTGCGTGGCGGTCGCCGCCTATGTGCTCGCCCTCTTGCTCACGCGCGCCCGCGAATACGCCCGCCCCGTGCCCAAGCTCAACCTCACCGATCCCTATGAGATTGCCTATCTTCGCGACGGGCCGAAAGAGGCGATCCGGGTGGCGATAGTGTCGCTCGTGGACCGCGGGCTCCTCAACCCGACGGGCAGCATGGTGAAAATCGCGGGCAGCTCCGCCATCGAACAGGCGCGGCGCCCTATCGAAAAAAATATATTGGCCATGTGTCGTTCGGCGACCCACACCGACACCCTCCTCGGCGCGGGCCCCGAGGCCGACGTGCGCTCGATCTACGAGGGCCTGCTTGGCTCGCACGGCCTCGTAGCCGATGAGAAAGCGAAGCAACTGCGCGCTGCGATCTGCCTGCCGGTCAGCGCGCTCCTCGCCCTGTTCGCCGGCACCAAGGTGTTCGTGGCGGTCTCGCGCGGGCGCACGAATGTGGAGTTTCTCGTGGTTATGGCCGCGCTCGCGTGCATGGCCGTCTACAAGCTAATCAACGGCCACCGAACCATGCTCGGAACGAGCGTGCTTGCGGATCTGCGAACCATGTTCCAGGGGCTTAAATCCCGGCAACGCAACGTGCGCGCGAACTCCGGCACCAACGAGGCAGCGCTGCTGATGGCACTTTACGGAATCGACTCACTTCCCAAAACGGTGGGTGCGGGCTTCACCTACGTGCCGGCGCTTTTCCCTGCCCCTAAGCAAGCTCCGGGATCGGGCTCGAGCAATTCTGGCTGTGGATCGAGCTGCTCGAGCTGCGGATCAAGCTGCGGCGGTGGTGGCGGAGGGTGCGGCGGATGCGGGAGCTGAAGCACCGGGTAGGCCTCGGCTTCCGCACGGAGCTCGCCCCCTCGATTCTCGTGAACCTCGACTCGATCGACCTCGTGGAAGTGATGGCCGATGATCTTTTTACCGCGAACGAAGCTAGGCTGCGCGCGGTGCGCACAATGCACGTGCAGGTGCCTGTAACATTGCACGGGGTAGGTCTAGGGCTCGCTTCGAGCCAGCCCGTGTGCGAGAAACATCTCGCCAAGGTCGCGCGCGTGCTGGAACACACTGGCATCGCGAGCTGGTCGGAGCATCTGGCATTCGTGCGCGCGTGCGAAATCGAGATCGGCCATTTGGCCGCGCCTCCGAGAAACGAAGCCACGATAGAAGGCACACTGAAAAATCTCGCGCGCATCAAAGCCGTTTGCGGCTCCCTACCCGCGCTCGAGAACGTGGCTACCCTCCTCGAGCCGCCGGGCTCGACGTATTCGGAAGCCGAGTACCATCGCCAGATTTTCCGTCGCTCGGGCTGCGGCTTTCTGCTCGACCTCCACAATCTCTTTGCCAACTGCGTGAACTTCGGGCGAGACCCCTTTTTCGAGCTCACGCAGCTTCCGCTCGAGAATCTTTCGGGTGTTCATTTGAGCGGTGGCCACTGGATCCCGGAATTGTCGGGCGCCAAAGAACGCCTGCTCGATGATCACGTGCACGGCGTGCCACCGGAAGTTTTTGCCTTGCTCGAGAAGCTGGCTGCCTTGACGGCGCGCCCGCTGGACGTAATCATTGAACGTGACGGAAGTTACCCGCCGTTCCAGGTTCTGCTGTTGGAGGTCGAAAAAGCGAGAGCGTGCCTGGCCCGGGGGAACGCGAAATATTTTTTGGGAAAGGAGCCAGCCCTTGAGCGCGCAGCACTTTGAACATTTCCTCGCCCGTCTCTACACCGACGAATTTTTTCTCGAAACGTTTCTCAGCTACCCAGAGCGCCTGCTGAAAAACGCGGAGCTCACCAGAGAAGAACGAAGCGCACTGCTCGCGATCGACCGCGAAGGTCTGAAGCTCGCGGCGCGCAGCTTCCGCGCGAAAAGGAAAAAGCGGGAGAGCAAGCCAAAGCTAAACCCGCTAAAGCGCGCTCAGGCTTTCTTCGCCACCAGAATCGGCTGGTAATAGCCCGTCTGCTCCGGGGTCAGCCAGCGGCAGGAGACGAAACCCGTCTTCTCGGCCTCTTCTACAATTTCGCTTCTGGTATACGCGCGCATCTTCGTGATCAGCGGGCGGCTCACCCAGCTCTCGCCGTTGGGTTTCAGCACGAAGAGGCGCAGGTCGTAGGTCTTGCCATCTTCGCTCCAGTCCCAGGTTTGCACGTAGACGCGCTCACCGTAGGAATCCACGATGCGCCGGGGCATATTGCCGGTCGGCCGTTCCTGCTTGAGCCGATCGTAGTCGCGCAGACTCATGAGAAAGAATCCGCCCGGCCGCAACACGTGAAGGATCGAGGAAAAGGCGAACGCGAGGTCGGCCACGGTGGTGAGGTGGGCAACAGAATTGTCGAAGGAGAGTACAGCGTCGAAGGGGCCGCTCACGCCGTCGAGGGTGCGCATGTCGGCGACTTTGAGCTCCGGAGCCACGCCGAGCTTCATGGCTTCCTGCTTCGCGCGCGAAATGGCGGCAGCGGAGATATCGGTGCCGGTCACGTCGTGGCCTAATTTGGCGAGCCCGAGGGCCTGCGTGCCCGTGCCGCAGGAGCAGTCGAGTATGCGAAATGGGCCGGGGAGACTGAGGGTATTCTGCAGGAGCTTGTGCAGGAGTTGTCCCTGGCTTTCGCAAACGGAATACCAGTTGCTCGAGATGAGGTGGTACTCGTTGGCCATCCGGTCGTAAAATTCGGCGCTGTCCATCCGGGAATTTTCCCATGGCGAGATCAAAGCGGCAAATGTATCGTCGAGAGTAAATGGCCGACTCCAATTCCCGACTCGTTTACAGCTCCGATCCCACACAGAATCAGAAGTGCCCCAAATGCAAAGAGATCGTGGCCGCGTGTAAGTGCGTGGCGGAACCCGAAGTCAAAAGTTACAAGTTCGTCGCCGTGCTGCGCATCGAGAAGCAGGGCCGCGGCGGCAAGACCGTTACCGTGATTGACCGCCTGCCAAAGCAGGAGCTTTTCCTCAAAGAGCTCTGCAAAGAGCTCAAATCTAAATGCGGCTCAGGCGGCACCTATATAACGAGCGGCATGGACGGCGTGATCGAGATCCAGGGAGATCATCGTGAGAAGATACGTGCCTTGCTCAGCGCAAAAGGCGTACAGGTGAAGGGCTGAGTAGAAGCTTACGCAGAGAAATCTTGCTGACAACTATAGCAACATATTGAATTCAATGTATTTTACCTGGCCCCGAGGGATTGACTCTATGCGTTATCGGGCGGATAAGGGTGCTCATGAACTTTCACTTCCCCCATGGAGCCCTCATGAAAAAGATCATCCTCTCCGCCCTCACCCTCCTCGCCCTTTCTTCTTGCGCCTCCGACAAAGGCGACCCTGAGTCGAAAGTGAGCCCGGTGAAAAAAGGCGGAGACGCCGAAACCGAAAGCTGCGCTCAGCTCAACGGCAAATACGTTCTGAAGGAAGGCGAAACCAGCAAATCCTTCACGATGTACACGAAGGTCGAAGATGGCGAGACGAGCTACTCTGACAGTAAAGACGGCGACTACGTGATCGCCGATGGCCAGCGCCAGGAACGAGATATTCTCGGCGGGAAAATCGCGTTCAGCCTTACTTGCGATGCCACCACGCTTACGGCAGTGAAGTTTAAGGCGAACGATGAAAAAGACACGATCGTCTACACCGTGCTCGAGGGCGACCAGGTGAAGCTCGAAGCTACCGGAGAAGAAGCCGCCAAAAACGGCACTTACACTTTGGAAAAGGAAGAAGTGGTCGCGCCTACGCCAGCTCCGGCGCCCGCGCCCGCGCCAGCCCCCGAAGATAACGCTTAAGAATAGTTTTTAAAATTTCGGTCCCCACCGAATGGCCGCTCCCTTAACCGGGAGCGGCCGTCTTTTTTTTCCGATTGCGCCTCACCGCAATCATACCTACACTGTCCCTACCCGACCAAACCCTCTGCAGGAGGCGCGATTGGTTGCGCGTATCGTTTTTTTTGGCCTGGCGATTTTTTTCTTTTACTGGGGCACCAGCCGCGGTGCCGAATCTGGAGGTTTCAATGTCAGAAATGGATATGAAAGCCGAGCTCGAAAAGCTCCGGCGCGAAAACGAAGAACTCAAGACCGCGCGCAAACGTGGCGGCCAGCTCAGCCTTAAGGTTTCCCAGAAGGGCGCCGTGTCGCTCTACGGAATGGGCCGTTTTCCGGTCACGCTTTACAAAGAGCAGTGGCTCAAGATGATTGATTTTTCGGAAGAGATCAAAAAGTTCATCGAAGAGAACAACAGCGCGCTCAAGACCAAGGGCGACGTGAAAGACGAAGAGTAAGTTTTTTGTTCCGTCGGTTCACCGCGAACTCTCCACGTGGCGAGTTGCCAACCGGCCACGGGGCCGAAAGTTGTTACCTATGATCCGCCCCGCTACCCTCGCCGACGCTCCGGGAATCGCTGCAGTGCATGTAGAGTCCTGGAGGGAAACCTACGTTGGCCTCGTGGCTCAGGACTATCTTGATTCTCTCTCCGTCGAAAAGCGCACCGAACGCTGGGTGAACTCGCTTTCCCAAAAAGAAGAGACCGTGTTTGTGGCGGAGGCGGACAAAAAGATCGTGGGCTTCATCTCGGGCGGCAATCCCCAGATGCCCGAGCTCGGCTTCGACGCTGAGCTCTACGCGCTCTATCTGCTCAAGAGCCACCAGAAGAAGGGCTTTGGCATGGAGCTTTTCGAGTCGTTCCACCGCGCGATGACCCGGCAAAAGAACGAGAATTTTTACCTCTGGGTGATCGACAAGAATCCGGCCACGAACTTTTACCGCCGCATGGGCGGCAGCAAAGGCCAGCAGAAAACGATCGCAATTGGCGGCGCTCCCGTGGCCGAAAGTCTCTATAGCTGGCTCCTATAGGCGTTTCGCGCTACGGTAGAGGCATGGACTTAAACCATACACACACCGTTACCATGAGCAACTTCGAAGACGTAGTGGAGCAGCACGAGATGGTGCTGCTCGATTTCTGGGCCGGCTGGTGCCAGCCCTGCAAAACCTTCAGCCCGGTTTTCGAGTCGCTCGCCGCGCACAACCCCGATATCTTTTTCGGCAAGGTCGACACGGAAGCCTGCAAAGATCTTGCGGAAGCCTTTCAGGTCAAGTCGGTGCCGATGCTGATGGCCTTCAAAAAAGGCGAGCTGGTCTGGGAAGGGGCAGGGCTCCTGCCTCCGCCGCAGCTCGAAAAGCTGCTCGAAAACCTGCGTGCAGCTACCGTAGAGGTGGTGCCAGCAGACGAAGAGCAGGAGCCTTAGGCCCTACTGGCGTCGGCAGCTCAGCTTGGAGGAACGGTTGGCGCAGGTTTCTTTCGTGCAGTCGCGGCTCTTAAGCAGGGCTGTGCCACGGCCGGTCTTGAGGAGCTTGGCGGGCACGAAGAGGTAGCCGGAATCCGGAACGCCGCCGTCAACCCAGCTCGGGAAGCCTTTGTAGATATAGTCGCCATTCACCTTGGCGCTCTTGAGCTTGCCATCGTCGCTGCGCCCGTCGCCCATGTAATTCACGAGGGACGCGTTCTCCGCAGTAAGCTGAAGACGAATCTCGTGGTCACGAGCATTATCAGCGACTTCTTTGCATCGGTAAGCCAATTTCTTACCGTGGGCAAACGTGGAAAGGGCGCAAAGCCCGATACATACAACAATGGCGATCGCCATGGTTTTTTTCATAGGGGTCCTCTATGGAAAAAAAATTGTTTCGGGGGTGCGCGATGAATAGCGCGTAGGAACGAATGCGTCAATGCGAATTTGGTTAGTTATGCACGCCAGGATCGAAACCGTAGGGACAATTCCGGCAGCCGGTCTTGCAACAGTAGCCACGGCGCTTGAGATAGTCAGCGGTGAACACCCAGTAGCCGGTCGCCGGATCTACCGTATAGTCGACCCCTTCTTTCAATTCGACCTTTTCAGAGCTCATGGCGGTAGAAGGCAACCTGGCTGGGCGGAAGCGGCTTCCTGCCCAGGATCAGATCGCTCGCTTTCTCGGCGATCATCATCACGGAAGCGTAGAGATTTCCATTGGTTATGTAGGGCATCACGGACGCATCCACCACGAGTCAGGGCGGCCGGCCTCGAGCACGAGCACTTCGTGCTTCGGATTCTCAGAGAGACGGTTCGCGAGCACGCAGCCTGCGCTGCCGCCGCCTACAATGATAGTGTCGTATTGCTTGATCGTCATCCTAGAAGGGAGGAGGCAGATCGCCGAGCTCAACGTAAACGCTTTTCACGCGCGTATAGTGCTCGAAGGCCTCGAGCCCGTTCTCGCGGCCGAGCCCGCTTTGCTTTACTCCGCCGAAAGGAACTTCTACCGGAGTGATATTGTAATGGTTGATCCAGCAGGTGCCGGCGTCGAGCTGCGCGATCACGCGGTGAGCGCGGCTGATATCGCGGGTAAACACGCCAGCTGACAAACCAAACTCGGTGGCATTGGCGCGTTTAAGCACCTCGTCTTCTCCCTTGAACTTCAGCACTGTCATCACGGGGCCGAAGATCTCTTCGCGCACAATCTTCATCTCGTCTTCGCAGTCGGCGAATACGGCGGGTGTCACGAAATTGCCGTTGCCAAACTCGGCCTCGGTATCTTTCCATTTGGGCTTCACCCCGCCGCAGAGCAAGCGCGCGCCTTCGCGCATGCCGGCCACTACAAAGGTCATCACTTTTTCGAGGTGGGCCTTCGAAATCAGCGCGCCCATCTGCGAATCGGCCTGCATCGGGTTACCCACGCGAATTTTCTGCGCCCGCGCCGTGAGCTGCTGCAGGAACTGGTCGTATACATTCTCGTGCACGAATACGCGCGTGCCGTTCGAGCATACCTCGCCCTGGGTGAAGAAATTCGCCAGCAGCGCGGCCGAAACGGCCTGATCGAGCGGCGCATCCGCAAAGAGAATCAGCGGGCTCTTTCCGCCGAGCTCCATTGTAATGTTTTTCAGGGTAGGTGCGGCAGCCGCCATCGCGGCGCGGCCCGTTGGCACCGAGCCAGTTAAGGAGATTTTATTTACACCTGGGTGCTCAGCTAGCGCCTGGCCCACTTCCCTGCCGCCTTGAAGCACGTTGAATACTCCGGGCGGCAGGCCTGCTTCCATCAGGATTTCGGCGAGAGTCAAGGCACTCAGAGGAGTGAGCTCGCTCGGCTTGAAAACCATCGTGTTGCCGGCTGCAAGCGCAGGCGCGAGCTTCCAGCAGGCAATCTGCAGGGGATAATTCCATGCTCCTATTGCGGCGCAAACACCCAAGGGCTCTCGTCTCGTATAGGCAAATGCGCCGGAGCCGAGGTCAATATGCCGGCCACTTAAACCTGCCACCACGCCGCCGAAAAAATCGAGGGCGTCAGCGGCGGAAGGCACGTCGACTGCAAGACTCTCCGAGATCGGCTTTCCAGTGTCGGCAGTTTCGGTCTCGGCAAGGCTTTGCGCGCGCTCACGCAGCAGGGCTGCGGCGGCCTTCAGGATCTTTCCCCTAGCGCTTGGAGCGGTAGCAGCCCAGGCAGGAAATGCCTTTCTCGCAGCGCTCACGGCCTCGTCTACTTCGCTTCTGGAGGCCGGAAAAACCTCCGCGAGCTCGGTATTCGTCGCAGGGTTATAGCTGAAGAACGGCGTGGCAGAACCGAAAGCGGCACGCCCATTGAGGAATAGTCCTGCTTTTCTCATACAGAAGCCTCTCCTTTGCGAAACAACCAGAAAACAGAGCCGAGCACCACAAGCATGCCTGCAAGCATGCGCATCGAAACACTCTCCCCTAGGAAGAGCAGGCCTAGGCCCACGGCCGTGATCGGATTCACGTAGGCATAGCTCATCGCGAGGCCCACCGAGAGCGTGCGGAGCACATGCACGTAGGCGAGAAAGGCGAGCACGCAACCGGGCACCACGAGGTAGAGGCAGGCGAGCCATGCGTTCGGTTCGGGCATCACCCAAGGACTCGCCACAAAAAGGGAGATCAGGGCGTTCGCAACGCCCGCGAAGAAAAGCTGGTAGCCGCTCGCGACTGCGAGCGGCATGCGGCGGTCTACTTCGAGCACAGAGCCAAACGCCCAGAAAAAAGCGGAGAGCAGCACGACTCCAGCATCGATGAGTTCGGAAGCGCGGAAGCTGTCGGCGGTCACGGGGAAAACGAGCGCAACCCCGACAAATCCCACGATCGCGGGCACGAGCTTGGCGGGATTGGTGCGATCAGCGCGCATGAGCAACGTGCTCCAGAGCGGCACGCTGGAAAACAACAGAGCGGCAAGACCCGAATCGATGCGGCGCGAAGCCCACACGAGCATCGTATGCCCACCAACCCAGAGAAGGAGCCCGGTGAGAACGAGAACGCGAAGGTCTTTTTGGGAGAGCTGGAGTGAGTGCCCTTGTGCTTTTCCGAGCGCGAGCAGAAGGAGGCCCGCGAAGAAGGTGCGAATCGCGGCGAGAACGAAAGGATCGAAACCGAGCGGCCCCACGGCTACTCGCATAGCGAGAAAGGTAGAACCCCATACGAGATAGACGAAAAGCAGCGAGGCGAGGCCGGTGCGAGATAGTTGCATTGCCTCTCTATGGTAAGAAATAAATGCCCAATACGCACCAAGCTTGCTCGCCCAGCCCTACGTCAAAGCTACACGCTTACAGGGATGCCTCGAGCGGTCAGTTCTGCGCGATTGCCACACAACTCATCTGCAAGGAGCCCGTAACCTTGAACTCTCCATCGGGCAAGGAGCGCAGACGGTCCTTATAGGAAAGCGTGATGTTGCCGTCAGCCACTCTCACCTCCAGCAAGGTTTCCTGGCGAATCTGCTGGGCAAGGCTTTCGTAGATGCCCACATAAGTGCGCAGATTTTCGTTTCGCAAGCCAGAATGGTCCACGCGCTCAAGAGAAGTGCGGAGCGGAATGTAGGGATTCTGCTCGGGCCGGGCCGTGCGCTCGAACTTTAGCTCGGAAAGATTGTCCTGCCAGGTCTCGTACACGAGCGTGTCGCCCACGATCGGAGGAATGAAGCTGTTGCGCAGCTTTGATTTGGTAACCGTGCATTTCAGTGCAGCGATCTGATCCAGATTCTGGGCCGCAGCTCTCACTGGCAGGGAGGCAATCGTGATGGAAAGGGCAAGAGTCAGAATTCTCATATGTTCTCCTGGAATGGTGCTGGGTCCATTTCTGGTGAACAGAGTTATAGAACTCTACCATCATAATTAATAATCGAATTTATTCATGTTCACGATAAGTAACATTTATGAAACTTGCTGCCGGAACAGCAGTGCCGTGTCGCCGAACTCGTGTGGTTTAAGGCATGCGTCACCCTTTCGCCCGCTGATTTTTACTGGATTTTTTCCGAGCGATACCGCCAAATTAGAATAATAACTCTAGATAATTAAAAAAATAGCAAGCAGTTTCAAATAGTTCTAGCCAAGGTGGCGGACGGCAGGTATTTCTCTCCCATCAGCGTTTCTAAACGTTCTCAAACCTTGGAGTGATTCCCATGAAACTTCTTCTGATCTCCCTCGTAGCCCTCGTATCCACCGCCGCTTCCGCAAGCGAGCTTTCCGCGATTGACTGCCTCGCCAACAACGGCGTTACGATCAAAGGCGAAAGCGTTCGTGGCGAGGCCGTTCGTGCTGAAACTCACTGGGGCTTTTTCCGCAAAGACTTCATCGCAACCCTCACCAAGGGCCCAGAAGCCACCAAAACTTATGTTGCCCTGAACTCCGAAGCCGGCACAGAATACCTCTTGGCCCTCAAAGCGAAGACCACCCTTCTTCGCCGCAGCCAGAAAGCTACCGGCTCGATCCTCGCGGTTAGCTCCGTTCGCGATTTTTCCCCCACCCTGATCGCGATCGTGTCCTGCGACGTAACGTTTCGCTAAATCGATTCCTAGCTGATTTTCCCCCTCCGGAAAAAAGCGAAACCGGAAGTGCCCTGCCCGCTGGATTAGTCCTGCGGCTAGAAGGCCCTTCCGGTTTTTTATTTTTCAAAAGAGGGAACTACTGGCACTCGCCCACGAGGTAGTTTTCTTCGCGCTTGCCGCCCTCATCGGTAATATTGGCGATCACCACAAGGCCACGCACGTTCTTGCGGATGCCCTTGAGCTCGGCCCAGGAGTCGCCATCGCCGTTGGCGGCGTAAACAAGCGCAGTGAGCAGCTTGCGCGCCTCTCGTTCGCTGCCTTCATAGCAGTAACCGGTCACGTCGCCGTCTTCGCGAAAGTCCTTGATCGTAGGATTGCTCTTAGCCTGGCCTTCGATCCGGGCGGCTCCTTTGGCATCGAGGGAGATCGTAATCTTCTTTCCATCCGAGTCTTGAGCGCGGATTTTCGCTGGAGCGGCAAACGCAGGAAGGGTGGAGAGAAGTGTGAAGAGCACGAGTGTTGAGGCGAGATACATAGAGATAGTCCTCAGGGGCATTTTTAAAACTTGGCGCTTTATACGCCTCGCTCTAGCCATAATCAAGCATTTTAGTATGGTAATTGTATTAATAATTTTAGACACTTACAAGCCATCTTTGAAACTTCTGCTTCCATTTTGTCTTCCCTACTCGTTTCACCATGGCCATTTCTTCCTGCCTCCACCCGCTATTTTTAGCGAATGCCGTTCCGCAACCGCGAGGGTGGTTCCACGCACGCGGCAAATTTCGCGCTAAACCCAAAGTGGAACCGAAAACCGCGCAATCCCGCGCCTAAACAATTTTACGTGCAGCACGCGCGTGGCATGCCACTTGCCTTAGGGCCCGCATACGAAGCCTGCGCGTTGCAACTTCGGACTAATTTATTCTCACCAACCTTGAAAGGTCTTTATGAAAATTCTCGCCCTCGCCTGTGTAATCTCCACGATCATTATCTGCCCCAACTCGGAAGCCCGCTCGATGCAGACCCAGCGCCAGGAAATCCTGCGCAACGTCGAAGTCAACGGCGAGAAACAAGCCCGCCTGGTTGGCCTGCTCAATATCGATTTCCCTAAGAAAACGATCAGCCTCTCCATCGTGAACGACATCTGCGGTCAATACGCCGACCTTCCTGCCGGAACGATCCGTTGCATGGCGATGGCGATGCCGGTTGAGATCATCAATGTTCCCCTCAGCAGCGTGAAGAACGATGGCTGCGGATCCTTCGTGTACCAGGGCCGCCAGAACGACATGCCCCTCGATGGCTCGTTGAAAGAAATCACCTTCGTAGACAATTCCTCCCGCACCTGCGAGAGCATGAACGAGAACGTGATCGAGAGCATCCTCGTGCTTGACGCGAAAGTTACCTCTCCCCGCCCCCGCAGCGAAACCGTTTACCACATTACGAAGTAGTTTCTCCCCCCCTGTCATGTCCGGTGGATCAGTCCTCCGGCTGTCCGGTGGATCAGTCCTCCGGCTGTCCGGTGGATCAGTCCTCCGACTGAAAAAACAACCCCTGTTTAGCCCGCTCGTTGAGGAGCGGGCTTTTTTATTTCAGCCATAGAGAGCGTCCAAAAAAATTAACGCAGTTGCGAAACCAAAAAGTAATGGGGACTAAATGTGGCCTTTACCATGCCCCGGCCGCGCGGTCTTTTCCCCCAGCCCAAAGAGCCGCACGAACTCGAGGAACGCCTGGCGGCTGAGGTCGACCGAGCGCTTGAGGTATTTCTCGGTCTCGCACTCCATCTTCTCGATCGCACTCTTCCCCGCGAAGGCTTCCACCTCTTCGCGGTTCTTCGGCACCTTCAAAAAGCGCTCGATCATGGCGTGGTCCACCTCGAGGTGGAACTGCAGCCCGTAAGCCTTTTCTCCATAGCGAAAAGCTTGACCGTGACAAAGAGAGGAACTCGCCAGGTGCACAGCCCCTGAAGGGATGTCGAAGGTGTCTCCGTGCATCTGGAATACCTTTTCTGTCTTGCCGAAATGGCCGAGCAGCCGGTCGTTTACGCCTGCGTCGGTGAGCTGGATATCGTTCCAGCCAACCTCTTTCTCCTCATGCCTGCGCACATTTGCGCCCAGCACATGCGCAAGAATCTGGGAGCCCAGGCAGATGCCAAGGATCGGGATATCCTTTTTCAGCGCCTGCTCGATAAGACGCATCTCCACCTTTAGGTGACGGTAGCGGTCGGCCTCATACACGCCCATCCACCCGCCAAAAACCACCAGCCCCTGGTATTTTTCCAGCGAGGGTTCCGCCGACGGATACCGTTCGAAGTTCACATAGCGAATATTAAGCTTCTGCTCTTTCAATAACGGATTCAGGGTGCCCAGCACCTCTCCCGCCACGTGCTTGAAGATGATGACTCTCCTCACTCGTCTCCTTTTCGATCTTCGTTCGAGTTCCAGTTTAGCTATTTCCGAGCCACGAGAGAAGCCCTGTTGTATCCTTTAAGCACCATGATGGTGCCTCTCCTCGGGGCTTTGCTGCTTACCTGGGCGGCAAACGCCGACGAAAACAAGAACTACGACCCCCTTCCTCCGAAGGTTCTCTTCCATATGGGGAACAAGAAACACCTTCTGGAGGACGACCGGCTCGGCAATATTCCCGACGACGTGTGGGAAAAAAACATCATGGGGAAAGAATCAAACTTCAAGCTTATGCCCTACCGCCGAGGCTTGTACGGTGGCAAAAACTTCGACTCCCTCGAGCTCTACGCCAACTCCTACCTTGGCAGCCCGGGCGGCAAAGTGAAAGTGCCCTGGCCGATGAAGATCATCCTCAAGGACGAATGCCTCAAGCCCGAAAATGTGACCGACCTCGCCACCGACGACAAATACCTCACCTGGCTTTTCCAGCACGCCGGCTTCCTAGCGCACAACGTGAGCTATTGCCTGAATCTCAAATCCAAAGACTGCCGTGACCTGCTCGTGCTGACTGAGCCCATCAATAAGCGCGAGGAAGATGCTTGCGACGAAGTGATGCAGAAGCTGATCGTGGAGACGAAAGCCAAAGTAGTGCGCGACACTACCTGGGACGCCTCCTGGTACCTGCGCGACCGCGCCTGTATAGAATCACTTGAGGCCAAGCCGAGCAATGTGCTCGAGATGCTGGCGGACGCCAAATGGGACCGGGCGAGCCGCCTCGACAACCGCAGCGCGATCAACGGCCACGGGATGGGTACCTTCTTCATGCTGATCAGCGCCCTCGCCGATTCCGAAGTTGTAGACAAAGCCCTGCTCCAGAAAATCCGCGAAAAGACTCTCGCCTCTGATATCCGCCTTGGGCCCGATGAAAACAGCGAGCTGTGGGTGAAAGTAAGCGGTCCTGCGGCGATCGACGCTTACCGCCGCTGCACTGAGAACGGGCGCTTCAAGCGCTTCCAGGAAGCAGCTCAAGCCATCACCAATGAGCTGAATGACCCCAAGCTGCGCGATCGTGAAGTGCAGAAGGCGAAGATCTCCTTCTTCAACGAGACGCTCCACGGCGTTTGTCGTTAAAGCGGTTTACTTTGCGGAAGCCGCGGCCTTCGCGCGCCATAGAAAGCCATATTGTCAGCTAGCAACAGCAGACCTAGCTAACTCTACGCATAGAAAAAGTTCGGGGTAGAATTGCCGCGCAAAGATTTCGTAAAAAATATTCAGGCGTCCACTAACTTTACAAATTACGTCTAGGAAAATACTGCGACTTGAATTAACTTGCGCGCCAAAGCAATGGCTTAGCGACCCCCCTTTGTCTCTCTTGAAGGAAATTTTATGTTTCGTATCCTTACTTGCCTCACGCTTCTTTTCACAGCCTCAACCGCCCACGCGGAAAGCTATAAACAGACTTTTTTTTGCGATAGCGCCGACAAAAAGGTGCAGCTCTCGGGCCACTATCCCATGATCGAGAATTCCGAGCTCTCGCAGTTGAAGCTAGAGATCCGCGGCAAGACTGTATTCAGCTACGACTCCAAAGCCGATAGCGATGCAAAAGTAGCTTTGCTCCTTCCCCAAACTGGCCGCGTTATTTCTCTCCAAAGCGAGAGCGCGCGCATTTCCGGCGTGATCACCACGCACGACTACGGCGACAACTCTTATTCGAGCTTTACCTCGAATGCTTCTTTAATCGTGCACCACTTGGGCACGACAAAGAAGGAAGCCTGGCTTCTGAGTTGCGCCTTCGACACCGTTACGGTGAACTAGTTGACGAAACGCTCCAGGGCGTTTGCCGGTAACGGCGCGGAGGCCTATCCTGGCCAGCGATCTTCGTAGAGCGAAATCGCCAGGTGCATCACGGCGGTATTTCGCGAATCATCCGCCTCCTCGGCGTTGCGGATAGTGGCGAAGATTAGCTCCAGATGCTGGTTGATCAGGGCCACAGCAGAAGGGGAAACGCGACGCAACATCCGCCGCTGATTGACCACCTGAAATTCAGGACTGCGAGGCAAGCCGTCCTCCCATTCATCTAGTCGACGATAGATTGCATCCAGCGCAGGCGTGCGTTCGGGAAAGCGTAAATCCGTGCGCGGCGCAAAATGGAGCCCGGCATCGTCTACTTGGGCCAGGTCAGCCCCGGCTAGGTCTTTGAGTAAGGCTGCAGCGTCAGCGCCGGGGGCCAAGCCCATGAGCTTCTTTCTGATCTCCGCTTGCGAAAGGGGCGTTCGGGCTAAGGTGAGGAGTAAGAAGAGAAAGTAGTGCGCAGGCGATGCGCTGATCTGGTGCACTTGCTTCAAGGAAAGCGTCTTTTGCTTCGATGCCTGTGGCGAAGAATGTATTTTAGCTGGCTTCGATTGTGTTGGCCTATTCAAAGGGAAGAGAGATGAGAATGCTGGGAGCACAGCTTTGCACCACGCGAAAACCAGTGCCTGGCGGAACTCTTCGGGGCAGGCTTGCGCCAGCTCTTCCAGCACCCTAGCCGAGGGGATCGCCTCTCCTTTGGCTAATTTCCGAAAATAGGCATACTGACAGCGAAAGCCCCGCTGCTCGAGCCACTGGAAGAAATCCATCGAGCTAGAGAGGGAAAGCTCCCTGCGCACGCTTTCGAGCAGTTCTGTAAGTTCCCTGGACTCCAAGCCATTTTCTCCACCTAGGTATGAGTCTCCTATCGGAAGAATCTCGCCGAATTTGAGAATGGATCGGAATACACGGCCGCGGTACTCAAGGCTCAAGCCAGTACACCACTACCTAATTTCAAAAGGAATTTCCTATGATCCGTCTAATGAGCCTCATGATTCTTGCCCTTGCCTCGAGCACCGCAATTGCCGGTAATGGCATTGAGCGTATCGACTTCAAGCTAGCCCCTATGTTGGATAGCGATGCGAAGCAGCAGATTTTTAATAGCCTAAACAAGCATTGCGGCGCTTCCATAGAGAATGCCGATAGCGTAGTGCTTGCGAATGTTACCGAAAATGAGATCAAGGTAGATCAGGGCCTTACCGACGTGGAATACGGTTTCACATTCCGCCTTTTCGCTGACAGCCTCCCGCCCCGCTCGATCCTGGTGGAAGCGACCCACTTCGATGTTTACTCGTCTCGCGACGAGTTCCGGGTAACGTCCGTAAAAGGAATTACCTGCAACTAAGCCAACTACTAAGGCATGGAGGGCGCGGGCTTTATTGCCTCGCGCCCTTTCTCGTTTTTCGCTGTATGGGGCCAAGATCAGAGCTTTAGGACATGTGGCAGTTTGTATCCTGTGCATCTACAGTACACCTGCCTAAAACCTATACAGCCATTGAGGCTTTTTCCCCATGAATTCGCACCTTCTGCGCTGGCACCGCGCTTGCGATACCTCCTCGTAACAGGCCCCGGAGGGCCTGGAGGACCTATGTTCATCTCCCCCCCCAGAACTTACGTCTTCCGCCTCCCTCGCCTGATCTTTTTCGCTCTCCCCCTATTCGGCGCCCTGAATCCCCCCCCCTCTCAGGGCGCCGAACCCCTTCCCCCTACGAAACTAGAAATGTCGATCCCTCCAGGAATGGACGATCTCGATGCGCTCCAGGCCGACTACGAAAAGAGCTCTATAGAGCTGGAAACGCACCTAGCTTTCCTGCATAAAAATGCCGGCAATTGCCGGCCCAACGGCGCGGTGATCGCGAAGCTGCTCGAGAAGGCAGCCCCCGCCCAGGCCAACCAACGGAAAAAAATCGTCGACTCTCTCAACTTGTCGAAGCTCGAGCTGCAAACGGAAGTCGCCAAGCTCGACGGAATCCTCGCCGAAATGAAAATGACTGGAGCAACATCCACGATGGTGGAAGCGTCCAAGGGCATCATCAACAAGGGCGCCAAGAAACCTTCAGACGTGATCCAAGCCGAGCAGACAAAAATCAAGCTTCACAACACTCGCATGGACGACTCGCTTGCCGGAGCTTCTGCCGCGCTCAATGGCAAAACGCCTAGTTGCAATGAGGCCTATGATACCTATTTCAAAAAAATGCGACCGCTCGCGCTGCAGATTCCTGACAAACTGAAAAAGGTCGAAGCCTCGCTCACCTCGCACGCCCAGGCCCTCAACGAATGGGCCGGCTCCCTCGGGCGCAGCCGTACTCCAGCGAGCGCCCGAAACTCATTCTAGAGACCGCTCTTACTGATGAGCGGTGCTGTTCGCCATATCCATCCCGAGCACTAACGCGATCTTCGAGAACACCAGTGCGTGCGCGAATGAAGTCTGGCTGCTGATAGTGTCGTTGGCGGTATGGATATTACTGTTCATGTGCTCCGTGTCGCTCTCGAACGGCATGAGCGTCGGATAGCCCTGTCGGTACCAAGATGCGTGGTCGCTGCAGGCGTAGCCGCAGCGGTCGCTGATGAGACGCACGCCAAGGTAGGTATCGTTCATAGCCACGAGATATTCCCGCAGCCAGGGGGAGGTGAAATCGTCAACATTGCCGATAACCATCTGCCCGGAGCCAGGGAACATCGTCATGTCGAGCTGGAGCGCGGCCACTACATTCTTGTTAGCCGCCTTGTAAGCGCGCGCGATTTCGGCCGAGCCTAGCAAGCCACTCTCTTCGCCGGCGTACCAGAAAAACTCCACTGAGCGCTCGGGAGCGCCCTTGGTGATCAACACACGCAGAGCCTCGAGCAGGCAGGCTGAACCGGACGCATTGTCGTCGGCACCAGGAGCGCGGCCGCCGCCTCCGCCCCATCCTCCTCCGCTGATGGAATCGAGGTGCCCGCCGAGCACAACGATCTCAGAAGGGCGCGCTTTCCCCTCGAGGTGCAGCTTGAGGCTCTTCTGCCGGGTCGAAGTATGCGTAACCTGTTCGATCGTGAAGGCACCACTATAGCTCTTCATCAGCTCGCGTAACTTCGCTTCGAGCTGGTCCACGTGCACGTTCGGGCTGCTGGCCTTATTGTAGCGGCTCGGAAAGTTCGAAAGCCACTCTACTGTGGCGCGGATATTTTCTTCCTTGAGCTCGGCGAGGGCGGCCACGATCTCGGGTTTCTTCTCCATTGCCCTGGGTGCTTCAGACCGAAGTGCATACGCACGATCGCGCTTCACGATGGCCGACAAAGAGGCGAGCACATTGTTCGCAGTGGCAATGCCTGTCTCAGGCAATACTTCATAGCCACCGCATTTTCCCGCTTCGTGCATCGCCTTGCTCAGCTTGTTTTTCATCTTCTCGGTGAGCAGGCTGTAGCCCACGTCGATCGAGGCGTCTTTGGCCACAACAGGAGCGCCGATCTTCTCAAGCATCGAGAGGCTCGCCAGCACGGGGGTTGCGGCGGTAGACGTGAGCGGGAAAAGGGAAACAAGTGACAACAGCAGGGTCTTGTTCATGGTCCATCCTTGGTATGAGCAGAGTGTAGGAGCTTATTTTATCGCTCGAAAACAACACGCCACAAGGGCCAAGGATCCGCTTGTCAGGTTTTTCGTTAACAAATTTTATTGAACGAGAGGCGCGTGTGAAAAAAATACAAAGGCCTCGTCCCGCTTTACACGGAACAAGGCCTTTCGCGGGCGGATGAGCTGGCTTACTTTTGCTCTTGCGCGTTCACCCACTCGATCACAGGGGCGCAAACTTCGAGCGCGTGGGAGATGCTGAGCTCAGCGCCTTTCTCGTTTTTGCAGCCGCGCGCTTCGATGTCGGCACGAAGCAGGTCGGTGGCGCCACAGGTAACGGCGAGCTGGATCGCGAGGCCGATGCCGCTGATGCCATTGCCGCCATTTTTGTACTGCTCGAATACGGGCAAGATCGCGGCGGGATTGGCAAGGAAGCTCTGGTAGAAAGCGCGGAACTCAGCGGCGCTCTTGGCGTCGTCGGTCGAGAGAGCCTTCTCACAGCCGGGAACGCAGGCGATCTGGTATGCGCGCTCTTTGTCTTCGGCACTCACTTCGTCTTTGGCGAATACGGAGGTGGCGGAAAGAAGAGAGGCGGCAAGCACGGCGAGGGTCAGGGTCTTGGTCGAGGTCATAGGGTCTCCAGGGGAAGAGAGGGGGGTTTAAGTGGGCGCACATTATAACAACATAGTATTTTAGTCAAGAATTGGACTATATTGCTGAAATTATTAATTAAAATGAAAAAGCTTTCTTGAAATGGAAGACGAAAACCAGCTAGAGGGGCTCCGCCAGCACTTCTTCCTCGCGCACCAGCACGCGCCCGTCCTCGTCGCCCTGGGCTTCCCAGAACTCTTTCACTTCCTGCAGAATCTTGGTGCTTACCAATTCACGAGGATCCTCTCGGAACCAGTCTTCCGGCATTGATTTGCCGTAGGAGGGCTGGAGAAAGCGATTGTCCATCAGCACGATAAGGCCTCGGTCGGTCTCAGAGCGGATCACGCGGCCCGCGGCCTGCACGGCTTTGGCCATCGCGGGAAAAGTATAAGCGTAGTCGAAACCCTGCTTGTAGTGCTTTTCATAGTAGCCGCGCATCTCTTCACGCTCGAGATCAAAACTTGGCAGCGGCGGCCCCACCACGAACGCACCGATGATCATGTTGCCGGGATAGTCGACGCCTTCCGAGAACACGCCGCCCTGTACGGCGAATACGAGAGTCGGCTGGCTCTCGCCTTTGAGGTGCGCGAGCAGGTCTTCGATCTCCTGCGCGCGCATGTAGCGTTCCTGGCGGCGCACGGTGAAGCCTGCCGGGATCTTGAGCTTGGCGAGAGTTTTCTCCATGAAATCGAAACTCGGGAAGAAAGCGAAGTAGTTGCCGGGCTTCAGGCTCGCGATGCGCTCAATTGTTTCGGCGATCTTTGGATAGTTCTTGTCGCGCTCGGAATATTTGCTCGAGATCTGCGGGATGATCAGGAGCTTGCGGCGGGATTTGGGAAAAGGGCTGCGGAACTCGGCGGTGCGCAGCTTCTCTCCTTTTAGGCCGGCGAGCTGGGAATAGAACTCGAAAGGCTTGAGCGTCGCGGAGAAGCCGACCACCTGCTCGTAGTCATTGTAGCAGTCGCTGATCAGACCGGAGGCGTCGCAGCACGTGATCTTCACGATCCCGCCGCTCGGGTGCGGCTGAAAAGTGGTGAAGAACTCTTCGCGCAGGCCTGTCTCCACGTACTCGAGCGCGGAGGTGAACTCCGACCAGTAAAAGCAAAGGCGCAGCACGGGGTCGCCGGCGAGGATCTCTTCGTCGCTCTCTAAATAGCGGGAGAGAAAGGTGCGAAGGAGCATATCCTGGTCGTGGAAGCTCGCGGCCGGCGGATCGATCTTGGAGGGCCCGCTCGTATGCACCGGTGCGCAGGCTTTGAGCACATCGATGCAGCCTGCGAGGAGTTCCAGGCCTTCCTGGCGGAAGCGGAGCGGGAGCTCCACTAACTGCTCCCGCATTTTTTCGAGGGTGCAGCTCGAGAGCTGCGGGGAATGGTAATCCATCGCGCGGCTCGGTAGATTATGGGCCTCGTCGATCACGAGGTTGGGTTTGCCCTCCATGTCGAGACCACCCTCCGAGATGCGGCCGAACGCCGAACGCGGCGCGAACACGTAGTTGTAGTCGCAGATCACGGCTTCCACGTCTTTGGCGGCGTCGAGCTGGATTTCGAAGGGGCAAACCTCGTGCTTGCGCGCGACGGTCTCGAATACTTTCTTGGTGAGCTGTTTTTTCTTAGAGAGCTGCCCCAGCACGTCGTGCTCCGCCATCTTGGTATAGTGGTCTTTGGCGAACTCGCAGTATTCCGGATTGCAGAGCGGCTCGTTCTTAAAACAAATCTTGGATTTCGCGGTAATGGTCAAGGAGCGGATCGTGGCGCCTCTTGCCTGCAGGCGCTCGATGCCGTCCTCGGCTACGGCGTGCTGGGAATTTTTTGGCGTCACATAGATCACGCGCTGCCCGCGGGAGAGCGCTTCTTTCAGGCTCGGGTAGAGCACGCCCACGGTTTTCCCAAGGCCGGTCGGCGCCTGGATCAGCATGCGTTTTTTCTCGAGCATGCCCTCCTCGATCGTGGCAACGAGGTCGAGCTGGCCGGCGCGAGGCTTGTCGAAGGGAAAAAGCAGACCGGCGCTTTCCTGTTTTCGGCGCGCGGCTCTTTTCTCCGCTTGCTCGGCTTCTTCTTCCAGCTCATTGAGTCTTTTTTCCAGCCATTCCTCGTAGCCCGCGATATCAAAGAAAACGTTCAGGTCTTCGCTGTCAAAATTTCTGGTGCTTACCAGGTGGAAACTCAGGCTCGGCATTACCTCTTCCTGCTTCCAGTAGAAGTAGCCGTAGGTCTGCAGCTGCAGGGCATAAGGGTGCTCGAGCGGCTT
>Ga0247843_1003102_pt1 | contig 28143 bp, 30 predicted proteins | sample LaCruzMarch2017__FD_192420 | JGI IMG/M metagenome (GOLD analysis project Ga0247843, IMG submission 192420) | Freshwater microbial communities from meromictic Lake La Cruz, Castile-La Mancha, Spain - LaCruzMarch2017_8m | ecosystem: Environmental > Aquatic > Freshwater > Lake | place: Spain... | reverse complement strand
GCCACCACCGACGCGCCGACCATCATCAACCTCTGCCACCATTCCTACTGGAACCTCTCCGGCGACCCCACCCAGACAATCAACGGTCACGTCCTCACGCTGAACGCCGACCAATATCTCCCCACCACCGCCGGACTCATCCCCACCGGAGCGCCCGCTCCGATCGCCGACACCCCGATGGATTTTACATCTCCCACCGAGATCGGCGCGCGCGTCGGAGCGGACTTCGAGGCGCTAAAATTCGGCGGCGGTTATGACCACTGCTGGGTTCTCCGCAAGGGAGAGAACCTCCATCTCGCGGCCCGCGTCAAGGATCCAAAATCCGGCCGTGTCATGGAAATCACCACCAACCAGCCTGCCATCCAGTTCTATGGCGGCAATTTCCTCGACGGCACCGAAGTCGGCAGGAACGGAGTGGCATACAAATTCCGCACCGCCCTCGCCCTCGAAACCGAAAACTACCCGGACGCACCGAACCAACCGACGTTCCCGACCGCAGTCTTACGCCCCGGCCAAACATACAAACATGTCATGATCCACAAGTTCTCCGTGGAATAAAGCCGCGCCATCCCGCGAAAGCCCCTTACCAGTCGAATGATGTCATGCACCGGTTCGCCCGGCTCTAACCATCGTGGCATTCATCGATAGGCAACATTCTGAATTGGTCTTGGGCACTTCGCCGAATTTGCCTCCAGTGAACCTCGATCCAGACACTTTCGAGTCACACCCGCCGCCAATCTACCACGCCCGCCTGGACCAAAATCAGCTAACTTGGGGACTCAAACTAAAAAATTCAAAAAACACTTGCGCTCTACCCGTTAATCTATACCATCTTGTTCGTCTTTGCGAGTCCACATTAAATCGTTACCAAAAATTTATCATGAATTCTACACCAAGCACTCAAAGCAACAGCATTTCCGAAGAGCAGGAATGGCTCGAAGTGGTTCGCCAGAAAGTGGCCAAGCTCCGTTTTGGTTCGGTGCAGATCACCGTGCATGACGGGCGAGTCACCCAGGTTGAGAGCGTGGAGAAAACGCGCTTTTCGCCGAAAGCCAAGGACGGAAAGGAATCCTAGTCCGACAGATTTTCCCCACCGTGCGAACGGAGGATACAACCATCCACGCGCTTCCACCTAAATTATGGAAGAAGTTCGCGCTTTTGAGACCAAAAAATGTATCAATCGTTCAAACACACACATCGTAAACACAATCCCAAGATCGTCCCGCTACTGACCCTTGCCCTCGCGGGCCAGCTCGGTGCCAGTGAAACCGCCACCGAATATCTCGATCCCACCCCCTACGACAAAATCTGGGGACTTGCCACACTCTACAAGGATGATCTCAACCCCGTCCTGGAGGAGTTCAAGCTTCGCGGACGCTACCACGGGCAATACCACGACGTGCACGCAGATCAAGGCGACTCCGGCGGTTGGGAGGACCGCCGATCGCGTTTCGGATTCGATGCCAAACTCCTTGATAAACAACTGGAAGTCAGGGTGGATTTCCAAAGCAACGACGGATTTGCGGATTTCTACGACGGCCTCGTGGATGCCTATCTGAAATGGAAACCGAATGAGAAATTCGCGGTCACTCTTGGCAAAACCAAACCGCTGGTTGCTTACGCCGACTGGATTTCCTCAACCAATGAAACGCCCACATTCGAGCGCTCGCAGATCTTCAACCAGCTCGGTATCAACCGGGCCACGGCGCTGACCGTGGAAAGCGATGCCGCCGGTATGCTCTGGCAGGCGGGAATCTATTCTAACGACACACCCAACAGTACCGGTGGCAGCGGCGCTTGGGGCGATGGCGAGTTCGGGGAGCTGAATGGTGGATACGCTTTAAGTCTCGGCGCGGGATATAACTTCAATCACCAACTCAATGTCGAGAAAGCCCTGTTGCGCCTCGATTGGCTGCACAGCAAACGCGAGACCACCGATGTGGTGCTCAACCGCTATGACGACATCATCAGCACCACCTTCCAACTCAAGGAGGGATATTGGAACCTGACGGCCGAGGCCTTCGCTACCAGCGGTGGAGACGGCGTGAACCGTGATGTTTTCGGGTTCTATCTGCAACCCACCTATGACATCATTCCGGACCAGTTGCAGCTCGTCGGTAGATACAGTTATGCCAACGGCGACGGATCGGCCAGCGTGCAAGCCCAGAGCCGCTACGAACGCGAGATCCCGATCAACCCGATTCCCGGAGTGGCCGACAGCCGCAACCGCGGTGACGAATACCAAGCCGTCTATCTCGGTGCCCAGTATTTCATCTACGGCAACAAACTCAAACTGATGGTCGGCGCCGAATGGGCGCGTCTCTCACGCGAAGGACGCCCCACAGGCTATGACGGCATCACCACCTTGACGGGCATTCGCCTGTCATTCTAATCACTTACCCTTAATACCTTCGATCAGATTTATCGGAAATAATCACTGACGACGCAGAAAAAACTTGCACCCGGGTATTTAATCTATACCTTTTCATCCAGACAACCAAATGCACCTATCCAAGAAAGCCGAATATGCCCTGCGCGCCTTGATCAATCTAGGCATTGCGTCCGATATGGGACGCAGTGCCTTGCCAGGTGCGGAACTTGCCGAGGCCAATCGCCTACCGCTGAAGTTTGTGGAGCGTATTCTGCAGGAATTGCGGGATGCGGGACTGGTCGAAACCCACCGTGGCAAGAATGGTGGGTACTCGCTGACACAGCAGGGCGTGAACACCAAAATGGGCGACATCGTGCGACTGATGGACGGCCGACTCGCGCCGATTTGCTGCGCGAGCGAGTTTGCTTATCAAAAATGTTCCTGCCCCGACGAGGATCACTGCGGTCTTCGCATGGTCATGATTGATGTGCGCAATGCGATTGCCAACATCCTCGACCGCTACACGTTGGCCCAAGTGGTGGAGGTCACCATGCGCAAGATGCGCAGGGACGGCGTGGTTCCACCTTTCGCAATGCCCGAGCACGCAGCATCCGGCAAGGCGGATAAAGGTCGCGTGGATCCCGCCGACGGGTTTCTCGCGGGTCTCACCCAATTCACTCCTTCGATTTAATCCTATACCTCATCTGATTTTCGCCGACCTGTGACCAGGAGGCCTGTCCCACATACTGCTGACATCCACCGGACCACCGGAGAAGGACGCCACGCAGACCATGAACCACCGAACCAACGATTCATCCACCCCCCTGTTTTCCTCGCGCTTGATCGCCGTTGCCAGCATCGCCCTTCCGGTGTTGTTGGGACTGGTGTCCTGCGGAAAAAAGTCCGCTTCCGGGCAAGCCGGCGGCAGCCATACTCTGCTCAATGTTTCCTATGACCCCACGCGGGAATTCTATGCGGAGGTCAATCAGGCATTCGCCAAACAATGGGAACGCGACCACGGCGGCAAACCCGTCATCAAACAATCCCACGGCGGCTCCGGCAAACAAGCCCGCGCGGTGATCGATGGCCTCGAAGCCGACGTCGTCACCCTGGCCCTCGCCGGTGACATCGACTCCGTGGCCAAAGCCGGCCTGCTCCCTGCGGATTGGGCGTCCAAGCTACCTAACAACAGTGCTCCCTACACCTCCACCATCGTCTTCGTCGTCCGCAAGGGGAATCCGAAGGCGGTGAAGGACTGGAGCGATCTGGTTCGCGATGGTATCCAGGTCATCACGCCCAATCCCAAGACCTCCGGCGGGGCCCGTTGGAACTACCTCGCTGCCTGGGCATGGGCCGAAAAACAATTCGCTGGAGACCCGGCCAAGGTCCGCGATTATATCGGCCACTTGCTGCACAATGTTCCGGTGCTGGATTCCGGTGCCCGTGCTGCCACCACGACCTTCGCCCAGCGTGGCATTGGCGATGTGTTCCTTTCATGGGAAAACGAAGCCTATCTGATTGAAAAGGAGTTTCCGGGCAAGACAGAGATCATTTATCCGTCACTCAGCATTCTAGCCGAACCTCCGGTGGCTGTCGTTGAGGACAATGCGACCAAACACGGGACCACCGTGCTGGCGAAGGCCTATCTGGAGTTTCTCTACACCGATGAAGCACAAGCCCTCGCCGCCAAACACTTCTATCGCCCGCGAAACAGCATGCTGAAAACAAATCTGCCCGCCATGGACCTCGTGACTGTGGATGGAAAATTCGGAGGCTGGGCCCAGGCTCAGAAAATCCATTTCTCCGACGGCGGCACCTTCGATCAAATCTACAGCGCGAAGTAAGTCCCAGACTCCACTGTCATGTCAAAACGTCGTGTCATCCCCGGCTTCGGGCTTTCTCTAGGCTTCACTGTCATCTATCTGAGTCTGCTGATTCTCATTCCGTTAGCGGCCTTATTTCTCAAGGCGGCGGGCGTCGGTTGGCGCGGGTGGTTGGAGTTGTTAATGAACGAGCGGGTGCTGGATGCGGCCAAGCTGACCTTCGGCGCCAGCGCCTGTGCCGCCGCTCTCAGCACGGTCACGGGTTTGTTAGTCACCTGGGTGCTGGTGCGCTACCGATTTCCCGGACGCAGGTTGATGGATGCGATGATCGACCTGCCCTTCGCGCTGCCCACGGCGGTGGCCGGAATCACGCTCACCGCGATCTATGCGCCGAACGGTTGGATCGGCGCGTATCTCGACCGGATCGGGATCAAGGCCGCCTACAGCCCGCTGGGGATTTTCCTGGCGCTCACCTTCATCGGATTTCCCTTTGTGGTGCGCACCATGCAACCGGTGCTGGAGGACTTCACACGGGATACCGAGGAGGCTGCGGCCACCCTCGGTGCCGGGCGCTGGACTACTTTCCGAAGGGTGGTGTTTCCCGCCCTCATGCCTGCGATGATCACCGGTTTCACCCTCGCCTTCGCCCGCGCGATCGGTGAATACGGCTCGGTGATTTTCATCTCCGGCAACCTGCCATACAAAACCGAAATCCTGCCACTGCTGATCGTCTCGCAGTTGGAAGAATTCAATGTGCCTGCTGCTGCGGTCATTGCCTCAAGCATGTTGATCGTTTCCTTTGCCCTTCTGTTTTGCATCAACCTGCTTCAGCGTTGGCTGACTTGGCAACCTCGTTAGAAAATCAGACCCTCCATCCATCATGTCCCATTCCGAGGTCACCACTGAATCCCGCGCCGTCCGCGTGCTGTTGATCGCCGCAGCAGGCGGAGTCGTCGCCCTGTTCCTGCTGTTGCCGCTGATGGCGGTCTTCATCGAAGCGCTCCGCAAAGGCTGGGAGGTCTTTTTTGAAGCGCTGCGCGACGAGGCCGCGCTCTCCGCAGTCAAACTTACCCTAACAGCAGCTGCGATTTCCGTGCCTATGAACACCCTCTTCGGGGTGGCCGCCGCATGGTCCGTGACAAAGTTCCGCTTCAAGGGCCGGGCACTGCTGATTTCCCTCATTGATCTGCCCTTCGCCGTTTCTCCGGTGATAGCCGGTTTGGTGTGGGTCCTGCTCTTCGGCAGTCACGGCTGGTTTGGTGAATGGTTGCAGAAATACGATTTGAAAATCATCTTCGCGCTGCCCGGCATCGTCATCGCCACAGCCTTCGTGACTTTTCCCTTCGTCGCCCGCGAACTCATTCCACTGATGGAATCCCAGGGATCGGATCAGGAGGAGGCCGCCGTCACCCTCGGTGCAGGTGGATGGAAAATCTTCTGGCGTGTCACCGTGCCAAACATCAAGTGGGGACTGCTCTATGGCATCCTGCTCTGCAATGCCCGCGCCATGGGTGAGTTCGGCGCGGTCTCGGTCGTGTCCGGACACATCCGTGGTGAAACCAACACCCTGCCACTGCACGTCGAGGTGCTCTACAACGAATACCAGTTCAGCGCCGCCTTCGCCTGCGCCACCCTGCTCGCGTTGCTCGCGCTGGTCACCCTCGGCATCAAGTCGGCCATCGAACATTTCACCGGGCATTCATCTAACGGTCATTATTGATCACAGTATTTCAGCATTTCAGCTTTTACCCCACCATGTCCATCTCCATCCATTCCATCCACAAGACTTTCGGCACCTACAAGGCGCTGGAGGATGTTTCACTTGACGTCCCCAACGGTTCTCTCACTGCGTTGTTAGGCCCTTCTGGATCGGGCAAGACCACCTTGCTCCGCATCGTCGCGGGTCTGGAATTCGCGGACCCCGGTCCGGGTCGCATCCTGTTTCACGGCGAGAATGTCGTTGATATTCCCGCGGGCAAACGGCAGGTCGGTTTCGTCTTCCAACATTACGCGCTGTTCCGCCACATGACCGTGGCGGATAATATCGCCTTCGGTCTGACCGTCTTGCCCCGCCACCAGCGCCCGTCCCGGAAGGAGATTGGCGACCGAGTGGCGGAACTACTCAGCCTGGTGAAGCTCGATGGTCTTGACCAACGCCGCCCGCACGAACTATCCGGTGGTCAGCGTCAGCGGGTGGCGCTTGCCCGCGCTCTCGCCATCCGCCCGAAGGTTCTATTGTTAGACGAGCCGTTCGGCGCGCTCGACGCCCAGGTGCGCAAGGACCTGCGCCGCTGGCTACGCCTGTTTCACGACGAGATCGGCCTCACCACCTTGTTTGTGACCCACGATCAGGAGGAAGCACTCGAACTGGCCGATCAAGTGGTTGTGATGCGCAACGCCCGCATCGAACAAGTCGGCCCGCCCCAGAAAATCTACGACCACCCGCGAACGCCGTTTGTTTACGAGTTCCTTGGCAACGTGAACAAACTCGTCACCCCGGCAGGAGTCACCCGCTATGTCAGGCCTCATGAAATCGAGGTCAAATTCGCCGCGGAATTCGATCTTCAGACCGACCGACTCGCCGAAGTCCAGCACTTGTTTTCCGCCGGGCCGGTCGCGTCGCTCTCGGTGCGTGCGGACGACGGCCAGTTCATCGAAGTGGAGATTTCACGCAAACAGCTCGAAGAGCTGGCCCTGAGCGTGGGAGACAAGGTTGCTCTGGGACTGCCGGTATCTTCATGAAGCATCCTGATTTTAATCGATGTTAGATACCACCGCTCGCCGAGTGCTAGGTTGTCCGCCATCTTGCAGTCGCGATGATTCACTCTGATTCCAATGGGCCTGTTTGATCATATAGGACCATGCTTGATTCACGGAGGTGCTGTAAGCGGGATGCTGGATTCGGCGGACTTGGAGGACGGAATCATGTTTTGGCTGTTAGCTTGATAAGACTGAAGAGAGGAGATTACTGCCAGTGTCCTGCTGACGAACCAGTTTGTTGGCGATCAAACCCGTGCCACGCGCCCAAGAGCATCAACTCGTTGCCCCCCGGCCTGTCGGCCCGTTAGTCCGAGGTAAAGACTCCTACGTCATCCGATAATCACTCAACAACCCTTGGGGTCGGAAAAGGCAAAATATAGCAAGAAAACAAAAAAAGAAAAACAAACTCATGAAAATGAACACCATCGAACACCAACCCGTCAGCTCGACTGTCGTCGATCCCTGGAAGAAGCCAGCAGCCAAACGCTACACCGATGAACTGCTGATGCCCGAATCCGAAGATCGCCTACTGCGTCTCGCGGAAGGTCCAAACTGGATGCGTATCGTTCCAGCAAAAGCCAGCGGCTCCTCCGATTGGCTGCTTGCGATGCATGTCCTGGAGACACCTACAGGCAAATTCGCCCACCCGCGAACCCTCGATCCTGCAAAGCGCAGTGTCTGGGACAGCGTCTACGGATACTTAGACAAGACAGCCCCAGAAAAACTGTACTCGATATCGAACCGCGAGGGATTGCGATTGTTACCCAGACCCCTATCTCTTTGCTGGGTGATCACCCGCAGCGGTCAGGTCAATGACAGCCCTCATGTGGCGCGCTTACTGTCGCTGAGCGGTTACTCCGGCGAGCGTGGCGGCACGCCGGGTCTAGGCTACCAGATCCTGCAAATGGCGACTGAACGTGACGAAAACGGAGATCTGGCCCACAACATCCTCGGCGATGATGACGGCGTCCAAATCTGTATCGAAAAGGTGGTCAGCAAGGAATCCAAATACCCGCGCTACATCCTCCGCGCTGGCCGTCAGCCTTCGCGGATCTCGGAACTGCTCGCTCAGTTGCCCGGATGCGAATCTGCCGCCCTCCAACCCCTCGAAAACGTGGTCCGCCGCATGACCGAGGATGAACAATGGGAACGCCTTGAGCGCCTCATGCCCGCAGCCGAGGTCACCGCAATTCGCATGGCCATCGAACAACAATAAAACCAACAACCCAAGCCGAGCGGCGAGACGTTTGTCTCGCCGCTCCTTCTGTTTTCTAACCCATCATGCTTCAAAAGCCTATAGACAACCCAACAACCCACCCCCTGATCTACTCCTACCAGCAATCCGCGTATGATCGGCTCTGCGCCATCGCAAACGGATTCATCCACACCGACTTCACTGGGCTACCCATCAAACCGCGCGGCAACGTCTTCATTATAGGTACTTCGGGCTCTGGCAAAACCCACCTCGCCCACGCTGTGGCAAGCAGTCTCGGCCTCGCCTGCCTACCGATCTCGGTGGCCGAATGGATCGTGATGGGCGCCAGCCAGCGTAGCGCGCCATCCACATGGCCAACCATCTACCAGTTCATGCTGCAACTGGAGGACGAGGCGGGCGGCATAATTTTCTTGGACGAACTCGACAAGATTGGCACTCTCAAAAGCCAGGGAGAGTGGGTCCGCTACCAAACCACGGAGGTGTTTTTCCTGCTCGACCGGAAGTTCCCGAAAAACCTGAACGATCTGGAGGGAGACCGGCTCACGGACGAGCAGATCACCAAGGCCGAAACCACTCTGAAAAACAAAACCCTCATCCTTGCCGGTGGAGCATTTCAAGACATCTGGGATTCTAACTTGATCGGTTTTGGTGCATCCGAATCTGATACCCTGCCACCCGATCTGAACCGTCTCACTCAATACATCCCTGCCGAGCTCACCCGGCGCTTTGGCTCGCAGTTGGTTATCTTGCCCCGCCTACAGGAAACCGACTACCACAACATGCTCGCCCGCATTCTGCCATCACTTCCCCAGCGCTGGCGCGGTCGTTACAAGATGCTCGCCCGTGATGGCATCCCGGAAGCCACCCGCCTCGCCCAAGGTCCCCGATATTTCGAAGAACTTCTGTTGGAAGTCGCTATTCATGAACACCTCTCTATCAACATGGCCGCCTCGCCAGAGCCAACCCATGATCCAGCCGGCCCCGGGATTACCACTTGAAAGGTAACATTCCCACAGAATGGTCCGGCTATCCTTATGTACTTCGCATCCACTCCCGCTCAGGGAGAATTTCCAACGTCGTTTTCTTGTACAGGATCAGGTCCTTACCCATAGGGATTGCCCATGCGTGAGTCAGGGTCGAGTCACTGCCACGAACAAACGGGTCGTAGCAATGGATCCCCCATTGATCAATGAGGGCCTTGCGACAATATGCGCGCAAAAACTCCACGCCACCGCAGGTCACAAAGATGGCAAACACCATGCCATCGGCGCATTCGAGCAGGCGATACGGCTCGGTGTATTGCTCAGCTCCCCGACCCCGACCGGCAAATAAATGTGTATTCTGTTTCATCACCCGTATTAGGGCACTTTTTGGCAATTTGTTCAGCCGTGGACCGAAGATTATTTTCGAAATATTTTCATCACCCCGACTGTACACCGATTCGAAAATCCACCTAATAAGGGTGAATGGCGCAAACATGCCATTTGCTACCACCATGATAACCACCACAAACACCTCATCTACGAATTATGCCACCGCCCTCTGGCTCAGCGACCTCCATCTCGACAAAGCGGACCATGGCCAAATCAACCGCCTGCTCGAACACATCTCCGAAACCTCAGCCAACTGTATCGTCATTACCGGTGACATATCCAGTGCACACGGTCTGATGGATCACCTTGGCGCTCTTGCGACGGCCTGCATGCCGAGGCCTGTCTATTTTGTCACTGGTAACCACGACTATTACGGCAGTTCGTTTGCCGAGGTGGATGCCGACATTAAAGCTCTCTGTGCGGAAGTCGGGAATCTTCACTATCTGGATGGGCGGCAGATCATCCCACTCAATCGCCATACCTGCCTGATCGGTCACAACGGGTGGCCTGACGCTCGGGCGGGATATGGTATTCACACTTACCTGCGGAGCCCGGATCACCGAGCCATTCGCGATTTCCGAGGTCTCACCCGGGGACAGTCCCTGATCCGGATGCAAGAACTGGGCAAGGAATCAGCGAAATTAATCCGGCAGATCCTGCCCCTTGCCCTGTCTCGTTTTCATCATGTGATCGTGCTGACACACACTCCACCATTTGCAGAGGCCGTGCGCTTCAATGACGCGCCATGCGGTCCCCTTCACCTGCCGCATTATGCCAATGTTTCGGCAGGCCTCGCGATCCGCGGGATCGCGAACGCGTACCCAACCCGTAAGGTCACAATCCTGACGGGTCACTCCCACAGCTCCAGCGTCACCCACATTGGAACCAACATCTGTGTGCGTGTCGCTCATGCGCGGGCCGGCAGACTCGGCCCGCTTGAGATCCTGCGGCTTTCATAATTCGCACCTCCGCAAGGAATCCAAAACCTGATTCAAGTCAGGATCGATGGTTCTTTCCAACCATCGATCCAGCAATTGGAAAACCCCGATTGCCTATGAATACATCACCATCCAAACACACAAAAACCCATCCACAAAAACCCAACAAATTCAATGATCGCGAGACGTCAAAAGACACCCTCGAACAGATTGCCGAAGAGCTGACAGACCAGGCACGACGGCGTCTGCCTAACGGGGTTCTAAAGGGAATTCTAACAGGTCATGAAGAAGACATCCGACAACAAGCCATACTACTCGCTCTGACGTGGTATCTACAAGGCGAGCGAATTGATCCAGACAATCCCGTTGATGCATGGCATGCACCGCGTGCGATCACCGGCGCGCTACGCATCATCAAGCGCGACACCCTCAAGGAGTTGCTCGGCGATGCAGAGCACCAGGATCGCATGCCAACCATCCCCACAACGACCATTCACCCGGTTATGATCCGTCCCTGTGACTGGCCAACGCCAATCATGCGTGATCTTTGCCGTAGGGCGATTCGCGTGGCTCTACTTGAAGTAAAAATCAGTCCACTCAACGCCGCAGTGGCGGAGGCGGTCTACGTAAACGGTACTCATGTCAACGATCTCGCCAAGTGGAGGAATGTACACCGCAGCAGCATCTATCAGCACCTGACCCGAGTGCGACCACAGCTCAGGAACATTATCGAATCCATGGAATTACCTCTAATCGACTTACTCTGAAACCAAACTCCAACCCTTAAATAATACCCATGAATCAAACCGAACTTCACAAACTCATCCAAAAGTACGCAGCCACAGGCATCATTGATGATGCTCTGATCCCCTACTATGACCAGCATGGCAGGTGGCGTGGCGATACCATCAAGTGGATGATCCCGATCGGCCGGTCGATCCGAAAAATGATTCGCGCATCTATCCTGCCTGAGTCCCGCCGCGTCATGTATGACAAGATGGGTCCCATCCTGCGAACGTCATTCCATTGGACGGGAAACAATCCTCTAACAATCGTCTATTCTGAGATCCATGGCAGCCTTGTGGTGGCCTCGAATGCCTCCGTCCATGGGGTCAACCTGCGTCGTGTAGGCGGTCATCTGATCGCACAAACCAATCGCCGGATTTACCTGCCCCAGCTGCGTGAAGTGAACGGAAGTTTCAAAGCCTTGAAAGGTTTTTTGCTGCGTGCTCCCAGACTCCGTGTCGTCGGCCGCAATCTGTTGCTTGCAGGATATGTTCCGCCACTGCTGGAATCAGTCGGTGGCATATTCTGCGCATATTGGACTTTTGATTTCGAATCTTCTCGTCTCAGGCATGTCGGTGGGAGCCTGATTCTCCACAAGGCCGGAACTGTTATTCTGGCAGCTTTGGAATCCATTGGCGGCGGATTCCTTCTGGGCGATCACACTCGGTCCTTACATACCCCGCAATTGCACACCATTGGTGGTGATTTCTTGGCAACATCCGTGACCAAGCTGCGAGCACCACGACTGCTGTGCGTTGGAGGAGACATGGACACCCTGAGCGCACAGGGCTATTACCATCCGTCGATCAAGGTCGGCGGGACGTGGACGACCTACCCGGGTGCGATTCAGGACTGGGAGCAGAGACTGGCGGTCATGAAGGTTTTAAAACGGGAACCATTTTATCTCTGAACTGGAGGATCACCTGGTTAGATTTGAACGCCATTTACAACATCAAACTTAACGAAATCCGCAATCAGGGGGCATTTTTGAGAAAACCTCGCGAATACGCTGCCTGGCTTGTATCCTCGCCTCAACCGAAAAATTATCCCAATTTAGTAATCCCTCCTCAACAGTGTCCAAGGCTTTCATCATCAGTCCCTTGGGCTTCAGTGTCTTGGGATCAATGTCAAGAATTGCAGGAACCGTGCGCTTGCCGGATTTTTCAACCCGGCAATATCGCTGTAATGCGTCTTCCATCGTCGTGTCGCCCGCGTCGAGCTCCTCAAGCAGTTGACTTGCGACGGTATCACCAGACTCAGCGGCCACCCGCAGCCTAGTCATGATCTCGTCATCCTTTGGAATCGCAATCGCCCGGATCGGGAGGCCGAGTAAATTGAGCATCTCAATCCTACCTCGCACCCAGTTCTCCATACGCGCCCACTCCTCACTGTTAGGAGTAGGAAAATTCTGATCAGATATGCCGATTTCAATGACAAATTCACGAGCACGCGTCATCCAGCGGTAAGCCGTTGCTGGCGGTATGCTCAGTTCATCCAAAACTCGGATAAATCCGGACTTCTTCCCATTTGAGAGAAGGTCGTTTCGCGCCCCTTGGGAATTATGCTTCAAGTTTAAATGAATCAAATGCAAAGCTCCTTCCAAAATCTCTTTCCAGCCTTTTTTGGTATGATAAATGCCCTGCTGTAGGATTTCGACCGTGCGCTTGACCAGCGCATCCACGTCCTCATTTTTGTTCAACGATGACCCCTCCGGAAGGGTAACTTCCAAAGCTAACGACCTGGACTCAGGCACCGGCACAGGATCGGGCACAGGATCGGGCACAGGATCAGGCACAGGATCAGGCACAGGATCAGGCATAGGATCAGGCATAGGATCAGGCACGGAATCCGATTCGTATGGGGTAGGGTTCATTGTTTTCGGGTGTTTGTTGGTTTAAATACGGGCACTATAAAACCGGGTCATCCGGTTCAGGATTACTGACATCTTCCGGCTTTGTAGCAGGAATTTGCTTGCCGCCCTGGGATTTGGGATGGCCGTTCATTGGCGCCGCCTTTCCTCGCTCCCGGACCGCCAGCGGGTTGCAGGCGGGCATCAAGATCCTCGGTGTAAAAAAAGAGTTTACCCTTCTTTTTTCCGCCGGTGCGGTAGTAAGTAACTTCGTCGTCGGCAACGAGCGAACGCATGGTGCGTTCGCAGATCCCAAGATGGTCAGCAGCTTCCAAGACGGAGAGTTTCACTCTCCGTGAGTTTGTATTGGTCATTTTTTGAGTTCATTCGTGACTTTTATGGCTCGGGTTAAAGTCGGTTAACCTTTTGCTTGTCAGAACTTCACTCATTGCCTCCCACTTGAGAGTTTGGCCCGCTACTCAGCCTGCAATGACAGGGGAAACGCGTGTTCCCAGCCGTCTTGGTATGTCTCCCCAAGTGGGGTTCCGCCTAGTTTATCACGGACCTCTCTAGCCGCTACAAGCGACAACGAGATCATTGAATATTTCGCGAACGCCCGCAAGCTTTTTTTAAAAAAATCTCAATCATCTCAAAAAGGCATCTTTGAGTTAATCACGCGCCACTTGGCCACGCCTGAAAAAAGGGCTTCTTTTCTAAACAAAAAACCCACGGCTACGACCGCCGTTCCCTACGTGTCGGCCGACTTGAAAGCGTTCCCCATAAAGCCTTCGAAGCCCCGCTCTCAACGACCTCTGGATGGTTGACTTCGCCACCGGTCCCGCTTTGTACACCGACTAAGACAAAGCCATTACCACCCAACTCTGCGTCATCCTCGACGACCACAGCCGACTCATCACCCACACCGCCTATTACCTGACCGGCGACATCGTCACCTTCCTTCACAGCCTCAAGGAGACCGTCCTGCACCGCGGTCTGTGCCCCGCAAACGCTACACCGGCCAAGGCAAACCCTTCGTCAGCCACCCCTCCAACAAGATTCCGAAGCCACCCTGCGTCTCGAAAAACAAGACGTTCACAGCCTCTCCGTCCAGCGCGGCCCTCTTCACACGCATCAGCGCCACCACCGCGCTCGTTTCGCTGACCCGGCATGACATCGCTCCGCATCTCGACTGGCTAGTCAGCCGCGTTGGTCTGGAACACGACATCTTCGAGCCCGCCGCCATTGATCTGCTCGCAGAAGCCAGCCAAGGCCCCCGTGCCTCCCGACGTGGTTCCCACTGCCCGACGATCCACACCGATGTTCCCAATTCCCCTGTGGTTGCAACCTACAGGAGAGTAGACTTTCGACATACAGCGCATGGCCGACTTTAAATTGGACGATTGACGACATTGTCCATGCTTGCCCGATTAATTTTCAGTCTGATGAAAATTCGATGAACAAAACTGGGGGGCTCACCGAAGTTTTTGATGGGGGCGCGGCTACTCGCAGCAACGCGATCGATGAATTTCCGCTAAATGCGGGATCCACACAGTCACACCCTGGGGCCGTTTCTTGTAAAAGTAGTGCAACTTTGGTGCAACTTTTTTCTGCATAACCGTGCATATTGGTTCCTATCCGTGCAGGTCTGTTCATACCTGGCTTCACAGAAACCCTTGAAAACAAGGGTTTTATATGGCTCCGGCGGTTGGGATCGAACCAACGACCTAGTGATTAACAGTCACCCGCTCTGCCGCTGAGCTACGCCGGAATTACGTCGTTACAGACGCGGGCGGACGATGGGATTCCCGGGCGTTCTGTGGCAAGGGAAAAATCCTAATTGGGCGAAATTCCCCGGGAACACAGTACATTCGAAACTTACGGGGTTGTCATCCGCCGGCGGCGAGGGCGACGATTTCGACTCGTGCGCCGGGTTCGACTTGGGTGTGTGGGTAGTCGCGAGGGAAGACGGCTTGTTCGTTCAGTTCGACGACGACCGGTTTGCCGGCGAGGCCGGTGGCTGCGAGCAATTCGGTGATCGAAACCGCGTGCTCCAGCGGATGCGGAGCACCGTTCAGGGTGATGGTGGTGTGGGAAATCATCGCCATTGCAGGAGTTGTTCGGGAAACGGGCAGTCCTGGCAATCGGAGAAATCCTCGAGGCAGAAGTCCTGATACACTTGGAGCAGCGCTTGGTGGTGACAAACCCGGCGGGTCCACGGCAAGGCGGATTTGCTGGAACCGAAAAGCCGGAGTGAGCAGCGTTTTACTTTGTCGTTAGGTGTGGAGTTCCGGAGTTTTTGGTAGGAATGAAAAGTCATGCCGTTTTCACGCATGGCCAGCGGCGCGAGGTGATTGGCGACGAGTTCCAGAGCGTGGGCGCGCCCAAACAACGAGACGCGGCTGGGAGTGGCAGCGGAGGTGAGGGTGTGGTGGTATGACCAAAATGGATGGGCGATCGCTTGCAGAAAATCGATGAGCGGCTTGACGGCAAATGGTCGTGCGAGGGCGAGTCGGCGGTATTGGGGCCAGACATTGACTAGGGCTGCGAGCGCGCCAACCCGGCGGTGCGGGTGATTGGCAGGGCGTTGACCATGGGTTTTCCAGGGGATCGAGCGGTTTTCCGTGACTTCAAAGCGGGCGCGGCTTTTCCACCAGGCGTCCCACAAGGCGCGCAGGTAGTCGCGGGTGTCGGGCGGTGCCATTTCGTGGAGGTGGGGTGAGAGAAAACCGGCGGTGCCAAAGAGCACGGCTTCGGCGGCATCGCCCTCGGCCTTGAGCAAGGCCAGCGGCGAGCGCTGGGCGAGCAGGCGCATTTGTAGGGAATTTCCGCGATAGCCGAGCGTCTCTGCGGTTGCTTGAAACAAAGCGGCGTCGCGGCCATGGGCGTCGGCGGTTTTCAACCAACGGGTTGCTTTGAGATTGGCGCGGTGCAAGGCGGCTTCGTTGAGCAGGCTTTCGATTGAGCCAATCGACAGATGTTTCAATGGATAGATGCAACGACCCGGATGGGCAATGGCGACTTCGCGTTGCGGGCGGTTGAGCGCATCGGAGAGTTGCATTTCGGTGATGAGGACCTGGGGGACTTCGCGGTGTTCGGTGGTGCGGATGAAATCCCGGCGGCCACTTGCTTGGAACACGACATGGAGGACCACGTCCCGAAACGCGGGATTGACGGCATGTCCGTGCGCTTCCCATGCGCTGGCATCGGGGTCGAGTTCGAGTGGTCCGGTCCGGAGTTCGCCATCGATCTCGACGGCGGTTTGGATGAAATCCGGGCCCGAGCTGCGGTTCCACTCGCCGAATTGCACGATTTTCACGGATTTCCCGCAGGTGGTGCGAAAGTCCCGGCCAAACGCTCCGGAAAACCACAGCGCCTGCAGTTCCAGTTCCGGCGGCAATGCGGCGGCGGAAGTTTCCGCGAACAACAGTGGCGGGTGCCACACTGATTCTAACAAAAATCCGTAAGTCATGTCAGGAGTTCTGGGAGAGCATGGTTATTTGAGAGCCTTTCCTTGAGTGGGATCGGCTGGCGGAGGTGGTGGTGGGTCGAGGATTTTCAGCCAGCCTTTTAAAGATTCCGCTTCGGGGAGCGATTGATACCGCATTTCCGCATCTCTCAGGCCGCGGACGGCGAGATCCTTGCGATTGGCGGTGCGGTCGATGGCGATCACGTGGAAATCCTGTCGGAGCTTGTCCGCATCTGCGAGATAGAAACTCTTGGCCTTGCGAAAATAAAAGGTGGCTTCGGCACTCAGGCCATGGCCTTGCAAATCCAAGCCCACGGCTTCGGCGAGCACTCCGCTGCTTGTGCGGTCGGCGGCCCTATCGAGTTGTTTGCGGCGCTCGGCGGGATTGTCCGGCCAGCGCAACGTAGCGGCTCTCAGGGCGCGGAAATTCTTGTCGCCTTCCGCCACCACACCACTGCCGTCGAGATGTTTGAACGGTTGATAGAGAGGATCTCCCAATACGACGTTTTGCCATGAGGCGGTGGGCATTGCCATCCAGCAAGCCTCCACCCATGAGTGTCCAGCTAACAGGCGCTGGTGGAGAATTCCGAAGTCATGGGTGAGATGAAGAAATGGTTCATACACGTTGCCGAGGGTGACCGCTGCACCTTTTTCCAGCAAGGGTCCCGCCCAATTTTTTGAGGCATTGCGGAGTTGTTCGGCGCTGAATGAATGCAAGTGCATGGCGATCGCGCCTTTACGGAATTTGAAGGCCGGATTTAGAAACGGACCGCTCACATTCCAGTCATACCACCCATGATAGAAAGCGGCTTCTCGCATCGGATAGTATGTTGGAAGCGTTTCATTGAAGCGATCCACCACAGTCGGGATTCCGGTTTTTTGGTTTTCTTTAATCACGGCTTCCAACCATTGGTCGCCTTGTGGAAACTTGTTAGCGATGTCCACGTAGGCCATGCCCCAGAGCCCGGTTTTTTCGGTCTCGATGGCATCGTTGATCATACGTTCGCACGTGGCATAAGTCGGGGCATCGATACGGGCAGTGAGGATAAGAAACGGAAACTCACGTCCGGCGATCGACTTCTCGGACTTGAAATATTGATTGGGGAGCCCGCCTGCTAGAGGCACGCCTTCCACACCGAACAACGCCAATTCGGAATCCACCGATGCTTCATCGTGACCGGCCATTGAGTTTTGCGGCGGCGCGGAAGGCGTGGCATCAGGCGGCGCGGGTTTCGGACTGGGTTGAATGCGCAGGGGAACTCCACGCACCGTCACCAACACCCTGATTTTGTTTTGCACTGGCACGGTGATTCCGGAAGCGTCTTTCCCACGCTTCCACCATGCACAGCGGTCGAATTCTTTGCGCAGCGGTGCGGCGATCAACGATTCGTAATCGGCGCGCGAAATATCCTGGGCTTCCGGCATTTTCAACGCGATGAGGTTCTCCGCTGGAATGCCACGAGCCTTGCTGTAAAAGCGTGCGAGTTTTCCGGATTCCGAGGACGACGCGTTGTAGAGCACCGCAACCGAATCAGGCGCAGGGGCACCGCATGCCAGCGGCCACACGCCCGCCAACATCAGCCACGCCACCATGAACAAACGCATGCGGAAAACATGCGTGGCGCTTTGCGGACATGCAAGACTCACGCGCATCAAAGCCCAATACGCAGGCCGTCCCAGGCCACCCGCACACCCGCCGGAAGCTCGGCCTCCAGCACGGCGTGGTCGTTTTCGTGTCCGAGGTGGGTCAGCCAGGCCACGCCTGCCTCCGCCTCGCGGATGGCTTCAAGCGCCTCGCACAGCGAAAAATGAGTCGGGTGAGGCAGTGGGCGTAACGAGTCCACCACTAGCACATCCACCCCACGGATCAAGTCCATCGTCGCGGCCGGAATGCGTTTTACATCGGGCAGGTAAGCGAGACTGCGGGCACCCGGAACTTTGAATAAAAACCCGATTGTTTCCACTGATCCATGTTCCACCGGCAGCGGGGTGATGTGCAGTTCGCCATAGAAAAACGCCCCGTTGATGGGCTTTGGGTCTGGTTTCACATAGCCCAAATAGACGTTTTCCGAAGAAAACGCCCACCCAAACATCCGCTGTAAAGTCGCCATGCACTCCGCCGTCGCATGCATTGGCAGAGGGCCGTCCTTGCGCCAGCAAAACGCTCTCAATTCATCAAAACCGGCGACGTGGTCCAAGTGCGAATGTGTGTAAACCACAGCATCGATCGCCCGCAGACCTTCACGCAGCGCCTGGGCCCGCAGGTCCGGCCCGGAATCCACCAACACCGCCACCTCCCCTGCCCTCAACAGCACCGATGATCGCAAGCGCTGATTCCGCGGGTCCTTCGAATTACAAACCGCGCAGCCACAACCGATCACTGGCACTCCCACCGAGGTGCCTGTGCCAAGAAATGTCAGTGAAAAATCCGCCACGCGCAGAGCTTAGCCATACTCGCCCACCTCACGCAATCCTAAGGCGTCACCGAAACCGGCAGGGTATGACCCCGTTTGCAATCTAACCTTCCGACTGCGGCGGCTTCTGAGCTGCCGAGTTTTCGAAAATCATCGCGATCACACCAAAAGTAAGAGCAACCATGATTGCGATGTAAAAGCCCCAGATCGTGTCCTTACCTGCGGTGAACCCGTAATTGTGGAGGCCGACGCCCAGGAAATTCACATGCCACCATGAGAAGGTGACAACGATGGCGGTAAACAGAGATGCAAAATGCAGTCCCCATTCCCGCAGGTATCCGCCGAGGCGCGCGTGGAGAATGGCGAGCGTCCACAGAACGATGAGCAAAGCGCCGTTTTCCTTCGGGTCCCAACCCCAGAAACGGCCCCACGAATAGTTTGCCCAAATACCTCCCAGCACCGTGCCGACGAGTGATAGAAACAGGGTGAAACACAACATGCCATAAACCGCACGAGTGAGAGCACGGCGTAAATCCTTGTCGCCGTTATCAAGACCTAGACCACGCATCAACACATAACCTGCTGATAGAAACGCGCTCAACAATCCTGCGGAGTAACCAAGGGTGATCGTGATGACGTGGGTGGTGAGCCAGAAATTCGAGTCAAGCACCGCGACTAACGGATCCATGTGGTCATTGGCATCGCCGAGTTCGTAACGGCGGGCGAGAACGATGAGCGCAGTGCCAAGAATCGGAGCGACCCCAAGAGCAAACCTGCGGCGGGTCAGCCACTCGATGAGCAGCGAAAACATCACCGCGGTGGAGGCAATGAAAATGATCGTATCATAGAGATTACCGACAGGTGGACGTTGCATGATGATGCAACGCAAGACGATGGCGATGCAGCAATAAGCCAGTCCTGCAACCGTTGCTCCGATCGTAATCCATGAAAACACTTTGCCTGCCGTGGTGTTTCCAAACATCCACATCCCAAATGCGGCGAGCGTGCCGGCGAGGAAAAAAATCAATGCGTAGAGAAACCAATTTTGCCGGTAGTAGGACGACTCGAGTTCGATGCTCTGGTATTGACCGCGATTCTTGGCGCGCTGGACGACGCGCTCATGCACCACGGCGAGGGTTTCTCGAAACGATGCATCATCGCCGTCATTGCCGATTGAGCGGGCTGTGGCTTCAAGCGCACCGATGTCTTCAATCGACGCCTGCGGATCCTTCGTCGCGCCGCTCATGACATCCATGATGGCGTTGCCGGCACTCTGCCATGTTGGGGTTTTTGCATCGTCGGGCGGGAGCATGAAGAGTCCGAATTTCGCAAAATTCGAAGCATCGAGCACTTGTTCCAGCAATCCGCGCAGTCGGGCGTCGATTTCTCCGCCACGCGCTTGATTGATTTGTTCGCGGAGTTGAGGCGCAGTGGCCATCAGCGCGCTGACGTCCGCGCGCTTGTCGGCACCAGCGCTTTGACCGGAACCGTGCAAGACAACCCCGGATCGGGCAAAACTGAAATACCCTAACAAACTTTCGTAGGATTGAAGATTTGCGGCGAGATCGACGATCTGGTTTTGGATAGGGTCTCGCGATTTTGAATCGATGGCTTGATAGGACTTGGCGAGCTCGCCGAGCTTTTCGCGACCTGTTTCAATATCGGTATAACTGTAGCGATCCCGCTTGCCGCGGGTTTTCACACCGATGGCTTCGAGGGCGGCCGAATTATCAATGCGGAAAGTCGGTTGTTGGATGGCGAGCGCAGGGCGAAACAAAGCATCGAGCATCCATGCAGTGGGTTTAATCCGGATTTTCTGGCCATCCTTACCAGAAATTTTCATCGAGCGTGCGCCGTGCAAACTGAGCATCGTGAAGCCCGCGTAAGTGGAAAGTGGTTTGATCCGTCCGCCTTCCTGAACGGGCAATGTCTCCGCAAGCCGGAGGGCTTCGGCGGACCATGGGGTGTAGTTTTGAATCTCCCGCACTTCGCCCTTGGGCATGTTATCGATGACGACGTTGTAAAGCACTGCGGCCAGTCCAAACATGGCGAGGGCGGCGGCGATCCAGCGACCAGCGGAAAATCGGTTGTTAGACATGGCGGTTTTTGCGTGAGGAGGATGCGAGATAGCCTCCGAATTTCGTGAGAAAGGTGACCAACATGCCGAAGGAGACAATATAGAGGCTGTATTCTGGCCATTTATCGGCAGGGTTTTTCACCACTTCAAAAACCGAATACATCCGCTGTCCCGGCCCGGCTCCCGGCGGCCCGTAACTGGCTTGGAAAAACGTAAGACCTTCGTAGCGCATCGGCTCATTCATTTGAATGGTCACCTTGGCCTCGCTACCATTTTCGAGGCGGGTGATCTTGCTCACAAACTTCGATGGCTTCATCGTGCCGGGGTGGAATGCGGCGGTGAATTCGTCGAGTTTCAACGTGAATGGCATCGGCCACAGGCGCTTGCGCATATCGACCGTGAAAGTACGCTCGTCATGCAGGACGGTGAACGGATAGAAACTCGCCCCAGCCAAAATGAACGGTTCGGCTTTCTTTCCGTCGCGGTGAACCACGCGGGCGTAACAGCCAGCGGTATTAGCCTCGGCGTTGAGCTCGCCGGGTTTTCCCATCAAATAATAACCGCCCGCATCGCGCTCACCGAGGGTCGGCGCACGTTCAGCGATGCTCACCGGAACCGAGTGGCTCTGATAACCCGCGATTTCAAGATCGAATGGCAAATTTGGAAACTTGAAAAGGCGACTCGCCCCATCAGTTAGATCAACCAAGTCGCGGCCACGGATGACATGAATCGCATCCGGCTTGCCATCTTTGATTTCCGCGACTTCGACGACGTATTCAAAATAATCTTCGGCGACATTGCTTGAATCCCCTTCCCCGACCGCCATATTTCCGCGCTCCGAGAAATGGTGCGCTACGCCACCGGCGACGAGCATGAAAATAATTCCAAAATGGGAAATCAGATTACCGGCGTGTTTCCAACCCTTGCGGATGCGGATGATTCCGCCAAGCGTGAGATTCAGCAACAAAAGCGCTCCTGCCCAATAGCCACCTAACAAGGGCAATGGAACGATCTTGCCTTTGATTTCCGGCAGCAGGAAAACCGACTTCCAATGGAAATATTTGTTCAGTGTCGGATAGAGACCTTTGTCGATTTGTTCGAGCGTGGCGAACCAAGTGAGCAGACCTAACAACAATAACAAAATGGTGGCCAAGCCAAATCCGGAAAGCACATCGAAAGTTTTTCCAGCGATGGATCGGCCTGGCTTCAATTGGACGGCGAGTTCAGAAAAATTCTCCATGGTCAGCGGGGCGTGATACGGAAGATCAATCGGCGATCTTCAGGCTCTTTGAAAAATTCTCCAAAACCGATGTGGCGGCTGCCACTTCGTCCTTTGGGCCAACCATTTTCACGGTCAGGATGCGGCCATCGACCAATGAGACGACTCCGGCCAACGCAAATCCGGATTTGGGCACGGACCCCATGCCGGATGCGTATTCACCGACGGCTTCCACCCAAGTGCCCGAGTGCCCGGCGATAGGCACACTGCGAAGTTTCTCCAAACCCGCTTGATCGACAGGAGTCGCGCCAAATTGATTGAACCAGCGGTTCACATTATCCAGCACGCTGCCCGAGGAGATCGAGACCCAGACTTCGCCCATGCCGGACTCGCCAAAGCGGTAGTTCAGCAAGCGAAGTTGCGTGGCAGGAACCGCCAACCATCCATCCGGAGTTGCGCCCTTAACGGGGCTCGGCTTGGCATCGCGAAAACGCTCGTCGTTGGTGGCCGAGAGTTTCGGCGGGATGTCGCGGGTGCTCGCGGCACGGGTTTCCGTGACGACCACTTCCTTGCGCTCCTCGCAGGAAGAAATGACGGCCAAGCAGGCAAACAAGGATGCGGTGAGGCGTTTCACGTCGGCGGCGATAGTCCCGCAACTATCTCCGCGCAAGTGGAAACGACCTGCGAAATTGCGATCATCCGGTCAGCCGTGCCTGTGAAACAGGAAAATTGCGGTTGCCTTCGGTGCAAGCGACAGCGGAAAGTCGCGCCAGCCAAATGCGGTGCCACCCGGCCCAATCAGGGCTGTTCTTCTCATGAAATGGATTTATTGGCTTGGTTGGATGTTATTCGGTGCCGCATTCCGTAGTTTGTTCGGATTGCGGATCGTCGGCATGGAAAACCTCATCACCGAAGGACCCGTGCTGGTCGCCTCGAATCACCAGAGTTTCCTCGATCCGCCGTTGATCGGAAATCTTTACAAGGACGAAATGGTCTATCTGGCCCGCAAGACACTCTTCACGGGCACAACCCGTTGGCTTTACACGCAGTGGAATGCGATTCCGGTGGATCAGGACCGGCCGGACATGGGGAGCCTTAAAACGATCATCCGAAAACTCAAGGAAGGTCATCGCGTCCTCGTTTTTCCAGAAGGCGAGCGCACCCTCGACGGCAATCTCGGTGAGGCGGCCCCCGGCATCGGCCTGATCGCCGTAAAATCGGGCGTGCCAATCCAACCGGTGCGCATCTCCGGCGCCCGCGAAGCCCTACCCCGCGGTTCGGGACGTATTCGCTTCGCTCGTATCACGGTGAACGTCGGCAAGCCTATCTATCTAACACCCGAGGACCTCAAAGCAGCCAAGGGCAAGGAAGACTATGATCGCATTGCCAAGCGCATCATGGCGGCCATCGAGGCGCTCTAAACTCCGCTCAGCCTGCGGCTTTTTCTTCGAGTGCGAGGGTCAGGCGCTTTTTGTAATCAATGATTTCCTCCGGTTTTTCAAAACCGACGATCAGGGCGTCCACACATCCCAAACCGAGCACGAAGCGGATGGTTTGGTCGATTTTCGCAGGTTCATTGCGGAATTTGCCCTCGCCGATAAGTTTCATGCCAATGACTCCCTTGCCTGCGGCGTGAATTTCTTTGAGCACGGGCACCACGACGTCGGCAGGGCCATCCATGCTCACGCCCCACGGATTGATGCGGGTGTGCACGACATCCACCCATGGATCGGCAGCAGCGGCTTTCAAAGCCTCGATGCTGTGGCACGAGCAGCCGTGTGCGCGGATCCAACCTTTTTTCTTTGCTGCGGCCAAGGCATCCATGTGCGGTCGGTAAACCGTGGTCCAATCCGCTGCCGTCTGACAATGGAGTTGGACGAGATCAATGTGATCGCTGCCGCTTTCTTGAAGAAATCGCTCGATCACCGCCATGCTGTCATCACGTGGTTCGTCGTTGGGGATGCCGCCTTTTGGATGGCACCAGATTTTAGAAACCAACACATAACTCTCGCGCGGTTGGTCTTTCAGCGCCTTGGCGACCACTGGCAAGCTGCCGTAGGAATCCGCACAATCAAACAGGCGCACGCCCTCGTCGTAAGCACGGCGCACTGTATCGACAAAGATTTTTTCACCGGAGCGCAGAAGTGCGTTGCTGCGGTTGCTGGCTTTCACACCGGTACCCATGCCGAGCAGCGGCACATTGAGTTTCGCAGCGAGCTTCACTTGGGGTATCCCCGCCGCATGACCGGGTGAGGACCACAAAGCCCCCACCGCACCGGCGGCAGCCACACGAATAAACTGACGGCGGGAGGGATTGGAAATCTCGGTAAGGTGGTTCATCTGGAATGAGGTGTGATCCGAAAGCTAGCACCTGAACCCCACCCCGCGAGGAAAAAATCCAATGCGAATCTTGCACGAAACTTGTAGCGGCGAGTCTATGACCGCCGCAAATTAGCATTGAGCCCGCGTATCACAAAAAAAGCCCATGAATTGCCATCACCCATTTCATGGGCTCCGACACTCATCGAATAACGCCACTAGCGCCGTGGCACTCACGCATCGACCAATTCACGAGATGCTAGCTCGTTCTTAGGCTTATCCTTTTTCTGCAGGGCCCGCCGCATTTTCGCGAGTGCGGAGTTTTGCAATTGTCGGATCCGCTCACGCGAAACCCCAAACTCGCGGCCGACATCTTCTAACAACATCGGCTTAAGTCCACCCAGCCCGAAACGCCCATCAATGATCCGCCTCTCCCGCTCATCAAGCACGGCGAGCAAATCATCGATCTGGCCATGCATATTCTTCGCGGTGAGCGCATCCAACGGGCTCATTGCGGATTCGTCACTGATGATGTCACCAAATTCGGTGGCCTCGCCATCATTGACTTGAGCATCCAGAGAAGTTGGCCGCAGGGCAGCCTGCTTGAGCATCGCGATTTTCTGACGTGGCAATCCGAGTTCGGCGGATAGCTCGTCGTCCGTAGGTTCGCGGCCAAGAGCCTCGGCAAGCATCGATGCGATACGCCGCATGCGCGCGATTTTGTCCACCATGTGAATCGGCAAGCGAACGGTTTTCGATTGGTTCGCAAGCGAACGCTTCACAGCCTGCTTGATCCACCACGAACCATAAGTCGAAAACTTGCCACCTTTTTCCGGATCAAATCGTTCGACGGCGTTCATCAATCCGATGTTTCCCTCGGATATCAAGTCGCTGGTGGAAACTCCGTAGCCAGAGTAGTCACCGGCGATCTTAACGACTAGACGAAGATTGGCGCGAATCATGTGATCCCTCGCCTTCTGGTCGCCCGCTTTGATGCGCTCGGCCAAATCGTTTTCCTCTTGGACGGTTAGAAGTGGGGTTTTTGAAATTTCACTCAGGTAGAGTTTCAAGCTGCTGTCGGAGTCGTAGGCCATGATGGTATTTAATTGATTACGTTATGTTGTTCGCGCGCCAAGTTTTTTCAGATTCAACAAAATGCATTTTTCTGGAAAAAACTTTTTTTACGTTTTTTGAATCCATTTTTTCCGCATCAACGAAAAGCTATTTGAAACCTGATTCCAAGCATGGAATTTTGTATCATATTAACTAACAAAAAAAACTGAAAACCAAATGAAATCATTGATCAAATCATTCGCCTGCATCCTCAGCGTCGCCGCAATTTCTGCAGGATCTATCAAGGCCGCAGAGACGAAAAACATCGTGGATACCGCAGTCGCCGCCGGATCGTTCAAGACACTTGCCGCCGCACTCGGTGCGGCCGGTCTCGTGGACACCTTGAAGGGAGACGGCCCGTTCACGGTGTTTGCGCCTACCGATGAGGCTTTCGCCAAACTTCCTGAGGGAACGGTCGAAAAACTCCTCAAACCGGAGAACAAGGCCATGCTCGTGGACATCCTCACTTATCACGTCGTTGCCGGCAACGTCCCCTCCAGTGCTGCGATGAAACTAACCGAAGCCGCCGCACTCAACAAAAAAACGATCAAGCTCGAAGTCAAAGATGGCGCACTTTACCTGAACACGTCAAAGGTAACCACCACCGACGTGAAATGCTCGAACGGAGTCATCCACATCATTGACACCGTGCTGATGCCACCCGCAGCGAAGTAATAACAACCATTCCCGGTTGCTCATTATGAGCGAATCCATCACCCTTCCTCGTTTTCAGGCGACCTCTGCCTGGGGGCGGGGATTGATCGCTTTCCTACCTCATCACGGAGTGGGCTTGCCTTTTCAATTCACGCTCAGACATCTCACAAGATTTTTTGGACAAATCCGGAACGACGTTTACCATGCCGCCGAGTTTCGTCATTCCAACCTCTTGAACACCCTCGCTCCCACCACCTCAGATGAGATCCTGCCGCGCGTCGCGTCCGGCGAGGAGGGCGCGATGAAATGTTGCATCGACCGCTACGGAGCGATCGTCTGGAGCATCGCCCGCAAATATTTGAAGGAGACGACAGATGCCGAGGATTTGGTGCAAGAGGTTTTCACTGAGATTTGGAAAAAATCCGCTTCATACAACCCCGACGTCGCCTCCGAGGCCACCTTCATCGGCATGGTCACGCGCCGCCGCGCGATCGATTTCCTCCGCCGCCAAGGCCGCCAGCCCGGCTTCGAACCATTGGAATCGGCAGTCTCCCTGCCCGATTCTACCGAGGAACCTTCAACTATTTCTTGCCACGCGGACGCGGTAAAATCCTCGCTCGCAGTCCTTCCCTCAGAAACCCGCCATCTCTTCAACCTGTTTTTTGAAAACGGATTCACCCATCCCGAAATCGCCGAGAAAACCGGATTGCCCCTCGGAACTGTCAAAACCCGCCTCAGACGCGGCCTCCTCACCCTGCGCGATCACCTCAAACGCGCTGGAATCTCTAACACCCAAACGGCGTCATGATCCCATCCGAATCCGAGATCCGTTTTGATGAGCTCCTCGCGGGACACGCCATTGGCGATTTGTCACCCGAGGAATCACGTGAACTCGCGCGGCTCGGGCAAGAACTTGGCCTCGCGCCAGATGCCGCGCTTGAGTTGCTGGCTGCCTCGCTTGAGGTCAATTCCCTGCCAGAAACCCTTGCTCCACTCCCCAGCAATCTCGCCAGCCGCTTGCACCAATGGGCTGATACCATCGAAAAACCGGTTGCTGAAAACATCATCCAGCCCCAAGTGCCCACCTGGAAAATCATCGCCCGCAATCCGATCAACGGTTGGGCCGCTGCTGCCGCCATTCTCATTCTCTCCTTGTTGGTCATCCAAAAATATAACCCGGCCCCGCCAGAGCAGGCCGCAACACGCCTGCGCACCGAAGCCGACGATCTGATCGAACGAAATTTTGAAGGCATCGGCAATTTCAAACAAGCCGGCGGCAAAGTCATTTGGAGCGATTCTTTCCAGCAAGGCTACATGACATTGTCAGGGCTTCCCGTGAATGACCCCCGAAAAGCCCAATACCAACTCTGGATCGTCGATCCGACTCGAGATGCCGATGCACCAGTCGATGGCGGGGTTTTCGACATCCCGGCCGATGGAACTCCGGTGGTCGTCCCCATCGCCGCAAAACTCGCGCTCAGCAAACCCCAGGCATTCGTGATCACTCTCGAACAACCGGGCGGCGTCGTGAAATCGAAACAAGAGCAAGTCGTCGCACTCGCAAAGAGCTAACCCCTCCGGCTAGTCCACGCCTGCATGCGTGATGATTGATCGTTAATCGGCACAAAAAACACCCGGTCCCCTTTGAAGAGGTCCGGGTGCATTGAAAATTTAATTGTGTAGCACTGGATTACCAGCCGCCGCCGCCTTTTGAGCTGCCGCCGCCACCACCTTTGTAGCCACCGCCGCCGCCGCCACCTTCGTC
>Ga0247843_1003101_pt1 | contig 28156 bp, 14 predicted proteins | sample LaCruzMarch2017__FD_192420 | JGI IMG/M metagenome (GOLD analysis project Ga0247843, IMG submission 192420) | Freshwater microbial communities from meromictic Lake La Cruz, Castile-La Mancha, Spain - LaCruzMarch2017_8m | ecosystem: Environmental > Aquatic > Freshwater > Lake | place: Spain... | reverse complement strand
ATCTCTTTTTTTAATTTCGTAATTATCTATTTTTACTAGATAAAACTAAGAATTTTTTATATATAATAAAACCTATAATTTAGGTCTATCGACAATAACTATGTTGTACATAATAAAATTATAAATAAAAACAGGATAGTTACTAGATATGAATTCTCTATAATATAGAGATTCTAGCAGCTAGGGATTTTATTTCTTTAGCTTATTTAAAGCTAATATAGATTTAAAGATTCTTCTGTTTGATTTTGAATTCAAGATTAATCATATTTACATTTTTTTATCCAATCTTAAATAAAAGGCCTTTTTAACTCAGTAGGTAGAGTATTTGCATGGTAAGTAAAAAGTCACCGGTTCGAATCCGGTAAAAGGCTCATAGAAGGTGAAATATAATTTTTTTCTGGTGAATCTAGCCTTATTCTCCATCTTAAATTAAAAATTTAAGATGGAGAATAAGGCTAAAGTTCATTTAATCAATTTATCCATCACTTAACGTGAGTTAAGGGCCAAAAATTTAAGACCAATTTACAATTAATTAATATTTCAAATTGGCTTTTTAATTAAGAAGACTTACTATAGGAACAATTTAAATTTAAGTGATTTTGTCTGCTTTTATATTAGGATTTAACCAGCGAGTTCGGTTGTTATTATCACAAGCAATTTCTAATCCTTCACTTAATAATGAATTATTAATATCAATAATTTTTTCAGAATTATTTAATGACTGCCATAAATTTTCAAATTCGTGATTTAATTTATTATAATGTGATTCTTCCTGTCCAGAATAAGATTGTAGATTAGTAGTATTATCGAAAGATATTGCTTTAGAAAAACGACGGAGTTTTTCTTCACGTAATTTAGTTAAACCACCTCGTTCGCCATAAGGAATAAAACCAAAATTGAATAAAGGAGCTTCTTTATAAAGAGTGATAGTTTCAGATAATGCTTGTTTTAAAAAAGATCTAGGAACAATCAAATCTAATAGACCATGATGTAGTAAATATTCTGCTGTTTGAAAATCATCTGGTAACTGTTCTTGCAATGTTTGTTCAATAACACGACGACCAGCAAATCCAATTAAAGCTTTTGGTTCAGCAAAAATTAAATCACCTAACATAGCAAAACTAGCAGTAACACCTCCAGTTGTAGGTGATGTTAATACTGCTATATATAAGAGTTTTGCACAGTTTTGATGAACATGCAAGGCAGCAGATATTTTTGCCATTTGCATTAAACTTAAAATACCTTCCTGCATTCGAGCCCCACCCGAAGCACAAACTAATATTACAGTTAAACCTTCATGTGTAGCATGTTCAATGAGACGAGTAATTTTTTCCCCAACAACAGATCCCATGCTTCCACCCATAAAATTAAAGTCCATTACACCTAATGCAACCGGAATACCGTCTAGAAGCCCAGTTCCCGTTTGAACAGCATCTTGTAAACCAGTTCTTTCTTGAGCTTCTTTTAATCTTTCTGTATATGCTTTTTGATCACGAAATTCTAAAGGATCACAAGGTGAGACTGTTTCATCTAAAGATTTCCAGGTTCCAGTATCGATAAGATGTTCAATTCGTTCACTACTGTTCATTTGTAAATGATACCCACACCCAAAACAAACGCGTTGATTTTCTTTTAAATGTTTAATATAAAGAATTACTCCACAATGATCGCATCTTGTCCATAAACCTTGACTCCCATCCGAATCGGGGTGGTTATATTTTGGTGCATTTAACAGTTTTAATTTTCGTTGATCTTCAATCCATGATAAAATTGACATAAATTTACTTTTCTCCTTATGTGTTCATTAATATAATTTTAGTAAATTAGTGCTTATAATAATTATAAATGGAATTTTAATCGATTAATTTTATTTGTTTTTACTAAATTTTGATTAAATATGCAGAATAAATTATTTAACTAACTATTTTACTCTAAGAGTAGAGATCTTTTTTTTTAATTATCTATAATTCATTATACTCTTAACTCACGTTCACACAAAATTAAAAATTTTGGGAAAGTGAGGAGTAGTCCAATTATAACCTTTTTATATATTTAAAAGAAAGTAGATATTACTCAGATGGATTATATTTCAGTCTTAATTAAATACTTATAGGATTATAGTGCTATTTATAATAAAATTAATGGCGCAATCTGTCCCAAAATTTTCAATTTTGGGACAGATTAATAAGATAATTTTTAATTTTAAGACTAAAATATTAAGACAATATTAAAATAAAAAATAAATTTTTTATAACCAAAAATATCCAGAGATAATTGACATAGAAAATCTCTTAATATTAAATGATTTTTATTTAATATGCGTTGAAAAGGATCATTGATCTCGCGGGTCAATAGAATTCCGCACTTTCTTCACAGTTAGTGAAGGAAAGTGATTAATACTAATTTTAATTAATTTCTTCTTTTTCAATGTATAAAAACATTGATGCCATTGCTACAGCTGGAAAAACAAGGCCCACTAATGGAACTAAAATACTTGGTAAATCTTGTGCACTCATAAGTTAACTAAAACTCCTTAAAAAATGAGATATAGATAGTCTATCATGTCAATATTAAAATTTCATTTTAAAACAGTCCACAATTTTATTGTGGAATAATAAAATTGAGTAATAATTTCCTTTCTTAAATTTTTGTAAAGGAATTTGAAATTAAAAATCACTCATCTCAATCTATTGTCAATTAATCTGTTCTTTGGTCTTAAATTAAAAATTTAAGATTGAATGAAATTCGAAATAAGAAAAAAATTTATCTTTAGGTAAAAAGTAAGAATAGACGATTTTTGCTAGTATCGTGATTATATTTATTTATTCTTTATTTTTTATAAACTGACTAAATTTTGATATGCATAGTTCCAAATTATTTTTGTTCATATTCACCTAAATCACCTAAAAAAATCCTTTAATACATAATGGTCTTAAATTGAAAATTTAAGAGTGATTATGAATTCGATAATATTAATTTGATTTTAGAACAAATTGGGAACTAAATTATGAACAACCATGACATTTATAATTTTTTAGATAATTTGAATTTTTTAATTACTACTTTTTGAATTATAAGAGTAGATATTAATTTTAATAATATACTAAAAATTAAATTTAATCCTATATATATTATATATTTAATACTGCGGAATGAAAACTAATTAATAGTATTACAAAAAAATTTGAATAGGCCCTACCGGATTCGAACCGATGACCCGCTGCTTGTAAGGCAGCCGCTCTACCAGCTGAGCTAAAAGCCTTTTTAATAATATATTATATCTACCTAGATAAAAAAAAGCAAACAATTATGCTTAAAAATTTTTCAATATTATTTATTGATTAGTGAGATGTATACTAACCTATCTTTTGTCTCAAAATGTTTAATTCTGCGAGAATATCACTCTTAATCCCCAAAAAGAAGGGGACCCTCAAGAGTTGAGAGGATCCCGGAGTCGCCAGAAGTCCCGGACATCCGGCTTCTGTTCCCTGGATTCCCCCTTCTTGACTTCGTTTCGACGGGATTTACATTGACAACGGGGTTCCTACAGCCGTCAGAAAGTCTTCTAGACTCTCCTAGCCAAGCACGATCCTGTCGCAGATCCTTTCTAGTTCGATGGTTTCCTCGTTCCGAACTTGATCAACCCTCGTCATAAACCCGTCCTCTTCTCTCCTCTCGCGGAATCCCTTAAGAGAAAAACCAAAATTTCTTCGGATCTTCGTGACTTGAACGTTGAAGAAGCAGTTTATCACTCGTGATGCAACCTGATTTTCGGCTAACCCGAGTGATTTTAGGGCATCCTTACCCAAAACCGCCTTCACATCTCGCAAGGAGATTGCAGAGTCTTGATCAGGAAAAAACTTTTCTTGAAGGAGGAACGCCAGTTCGCTCACTCCCTTAACTCCACGAGGAAGTTTCGAGAAGTCTTTTACCACTCGAGACAGCAAGATTTCCGACTTGATTGCAATAGTCAGAAAACTGGCTTCGTGCTGAAGGATTTCTTCGACAAATCCAGGTTCTGGGTTTTTGACCTTCTGGCATTCTATGAACAGAACCCTACGAAGAACTGCGGGATCATTCTCAAACAAAATGTCTTCGTTTGAGGTTATTATGATTGCTAGCTTTAACAATACTGAAAGAGCTGTATTGTTTGCCTCGTGAGGGCTCTTCATTCACTTTCCCAAATTTTTTTGTTTTGTTAGATTTAGCAAGGTGTTGCTTGACGTCACAAAAGCGGGTTTCGCTCTGTTTTTATTTACCGCTTGATTTGTCAAGGTGTGTCTTGACGCAGGAATTCAAACAAACAAAAACAAAGAAAAACCTCCCAGAAAACTTCTCAAAACCACTACATCGCCTACACAACTACACCTTTTCTCCCTTTCTGCACCGTTTGGCCATATCTGGCTTGGCGCGGCATATTCGGCGTTCAGTGTAGGCTCAGTTGCACTACAAACTGCAACTACACCTTTTCTCTCTTCCTGCCGTTCCGGGTATTTTCGTGGGGCAGGAGAGCCCTTGATAGGAGACCGATTCTGCGGCTTATTTGATCAATCTTAACAATCTTAAAAATTCATTTTAAGGGTGACTAGACAAAATTAAAATTTTTGGGATAAATTGATTAATAGTATTTCAGATTAACTAATATTTGTAAATAGAGTTAAAATAGATAAAAATTTATGAAATTTTTATTAAGTTTTTGTCAAAGATTTTTTTGAATTAATAACATTAAATAACCCAGTGCCTGCCGGAATTAATTCACCAACAATTACATTTTCATGTAGTCCACGTAAAAAATCAGCTTTTCGATTTAATGCGCTTCTTACAAGAACACGACTAACTTCTTGAAAACTAGCCGCTAATAAAAAACTTTCTGATTGTAGAATGCTTTTTGTAATTCCAAGAACTATAGGCTCATAAGTCGCTTGTTGCTTGTGTAAAGACTGTAAATGATGATTTACTTCTTCAACCCATATTAGTTCAACAAATTCACCAGATAATAGACCAGTATCTCCACCGGCTAAAATTCTAACTCGGGTTGTCATTTCGCGAACAAGAACTTCAGCATGTATGTCAGAAACTTTAACACCCTGATTTGAATAAGCTTCAACAATATTTTCTACAAGAAATGTTTGAATTTGTCGGATACTTTCTTGAACAGCTAACTCTAAAGTTCGTAAATTTAGTGCTTCAATAAAATAATTTTGTAATTGACTATGGACATTATTACTAATTAATTCGCCAGCTCGAGTTTCTCGAGCTTCAAAAAGTTGCTCAATTTTAGGAATACCTTGAACAATATCTTCAGTCTGTAATCTTCGAGATTTTAAAGTTACTAATAAATTATTTTTATCAATTAGATCACCATGAGCTACATGTAAAATACCACGTACTGAGGCTAAAATGGGAATCCCAAGTCTTATCGTAATCGTTTTCCCATTATTACCTATGATCTGTCCACTATGTGATGCTATAACACCCGGAATTAACTCTTGTCCTTTTCTTACCAATTGACCAACTTTTAAATTATTTAAGTCCTGTTTACTCTGCCCCAAAATTTTCAATTTTGTGTGGTCGCTTGTTTGGTCCCAAATGAAATTAGAGTTTGAACCTTCAATTCTGTTGTCTATTCTAAATGAATTTGGGACGATGTAAGAACTAAAGTCTGCTTTGGAAACATCTGCTTTAACAATAAATTTTTTAGATAAATCAAAATTTAATAAATGTTGATACCGTAAAATACAAACAATTCGTTCATTTTGTTTACTATCTAAACGTCGAAACTGACCACTTGTTTTTAATTTAATAAAACCTGTTGTTATTTTAGTCGAAGGTTGTACCCACCCATTCTTAAATATTTCAAATATAAAGCGATTACGATTTTTTAAATTAATAGCATCATAAAAAAAGAAATTTAATGAATTTCTTAACGTATTTAAATAAATGCTTGTATTTAATTGGTCTTGTATGTCTGGTCGACCCCATATTTTATTTGGGATGAAATGTGCTTTATTTGTAATTCCCATCCTTTGACGTAAAACATGGGAATTATATACTGGATGAAAAGGGTCTATGAGTGTCTTCTCTCCAAAATATGATTTTGGATTACTATTCTGTTTTGACAAATTTGATTTTAGTCTTACTTTATCACTATTCATAAAATCATTATTGTATACTGCGTTTTTCGGTCGAAAATTTAAAGAATAGTTTGTAAATTTTGCCACTTGCTGAGTTTTTGTTGAAATTATAGAATTAGCATTTAACCCGAAATTTGTATAAATATTTTTAAATAATGAGTGAGAATCAAAATCAATTACGATTTGAAGTAACGGAAAAGATAAAAAGTTTTTATTATAAAAAGTAATACTTGAGGAAAAATCGAAATTTGGACTATTTTTATAATTAAAATTGCTAGGAATTTGTTTATTAAAGAATGGATAACTAGAAGCATAGGTTTCATTCCATGAATTGATTAATTCCCATCTTTGTCTTATGTTTTTTATAGTGGGTATTGAATATTCAATTGGTTTTTGAATAATAATAAAATTATTAGGTTTTGTATTCTTAATCAGTTTAAGATCAAAAACAATAATTTTATTTTTGATATCAACATTATTATTCGTATAATTCTCTCCAAAATAGGATTCTGAACCATAAAGTTTTTTTATCTCAATAAGATTTTTTTCAAAATTTTTGATTAATTTTAAATTTTGTAAATCATTTACAATAGTTTTTTGTAACGATTTATTAAAACTATAAAATATAAGGCTGTGCTTTAATTTCTCTAAAGAAATAAAATTTCTACGCCTCATTATTTGTCCCGGCCCGTTCAAAATGCCTTTTTTGATTAAATGAAATTTGGGATGAATTTTCAATTTTGTAGCTTGTAAGGCCAAAGAATAGGCTGTTTTAGTATAAATCTGATTTTTATTAAGAATATCGTCTAAACAATACCAATTAAGCTCGGAAAACTCATTATTTTTTAATTCAATGGGCGAAAATTGTTTATTACTTACTTGGTCTATAGAATTATATACAGTTTGTTCTGAAATTTTTCTATTATATGTCGTTGCAGTAATCTTTTGTTTACGAAACTTCATAAATCCAATTTTACTAAGATCCAGAATTTCGAGAAAAACTGCTGAATGTACAAAAAAAACACTATCAAAAATTTTACCAGGTTCTAAAAAAATTAGGATTTTATTTAAGTTTTGCTTCAAATTTTTTTGTTTTATAGAATTTTCTTTGGTCGACAATATGAATTGTTCCTGATCTATCTTATTTGAAGGGATATAGAGCCATCCAGATTTACCTTGAATTTTAATTTTAGATAAAACTTGTTTTGTAGGTTGGGCCGGTTTTAACGCATCAATTACGAATTCAGTGATTTGTTTATACGAAACAGTGTCGATTTTATTTAGTCTGTTTGATCGGTCTGATTGGTTTGGTCCAAAATTCCATTCTGGATTAATTTCATTTGACCTTTGCATTATTGTCATCGTCGCAACTCTCATTAATCCAAAATCTAATTTTGGATTAATGAAATTTTTAGGAGAAACGTGATAATTATTTTTTTTTAAAATTCTATAAAAATATTGTTGGTATTTGTTGTAAGATAAAAGCTTTTTATTAATATTAAAAAGGCTTAATTTGAATAACAGACTATTAGATGGATTAAAAATATATTTATAAAGTTTTAAAAAGAAAAGAATTTTTGTAGTTTTTTGTAAATTATAAACTGATTGAGATAACCAAAAAAAACTTCCTTCTTGCCAAGTTGTTGTGGCTAAGTTATGTATAATATTTTCAATTTTTTCAATACTTAAATTACTATCATTTTTAATTTGATTTTCAGAACAAATTGATATAAAAACCGATTCGGTTTTTACCTTTAATAATTTAGTATTTAATTTCCGATGACTGAAAGGTCTGAGTGGTGTATTTACTATTATTTTAGAATTTGGTAATCCATTTACTTTAAAGTTAATTTTTTCCAATTGATTTTCGGTAACACTCTTTTGGTTATAACTAGAGGATTGATGTGATAAATAACAATAATTCCCTAAAACATAATGAAATCCACCTTGATTAATTTCCCAGTATTTCGGATACCAAAGTAAGCTATTTTTTTGATATTTCTTTTTAGAAAAATGATTTTTTACTAGATGCTGATTTGAATTTGGTGATTTTAATGGAATTGAAACGTTTGATGAATATGTATAAAATAACTTATCTGAGAAGCAACCCTTAATTTCCAGAACTTGACATTGTTCTAAATCAAATTTTGGTCCCAAAATTGAAAATTCTGGGCGAAGAGCAAAGGAATTATCGATTGGATAATTAGAATCATTATTATTTATATATGACTTAAATTTGTATAGAGTAATTTTTATACAATAAGTCCATTTATAAAAAGAAACTTTTTTAATCGGAATCTGTATATATGCTATACCTAAAGACAATTTGGAGTTAATTTTTCTTAATTGAGCAGATTCTGAAATATGAAAATGATATTCAAATAGAGGACTAATATTTGAAACTAAATCTCCTGGTTGTAAGAAACTTTCTGCTGTATGCAGTTCATGATGATTTTCGGATGAAAATATCCAAAAAGTGCCAATTTGATTTATTGTCCTAATATCGGGCCCAATTATGTTATCTTGATTATTATTGAACGATGTTCCTGTTTGACCAAAAAATTCATTACTCCCATCACTTGCAGTAATGCGAGGGCCAAATTTCATTAATTCAGAATTGGGTTCAATCTCAAATTTCATTTGGGATTGATCAGACAAATCAGACCTATTAAATTGTATTAATCCAGAATTATATTCACTCCCATCACTTGCAGTAATGCGAGGGCCAAATTTTATTTCGGACTGACCAGAGGAATTATTTGTAAAAGAGTCCTTTGTTAAAATTTTGAGCTGTTTTGGTGAATGAATATCAGCTAACGCTGATATTTGTTTTTGTTTAGAAATAACAATTGACTCGAAAAATATTTCACCGGTGAGGTCCGATTGAACAGGATGTATAGATTCTGGTAATGTTTGAGCAGAGGTTTGAATTTGCAATGACTGAGCCACTAATTGATTTATTTTAACCTTTTCACCTTGGCGAACTAATAATAAACTTCCAGGAGGTAAGTCTTGTTCTTTAATTTCATAAGAATTAAAAGAAGAAAATAAAGGTTTAATCTTTAATATAGTTTTATATTCTCCGATTCCTAATGGAAGTTGGGGCTTAGAATTGAAAGCTCTGTGATCAAAATTTGATTTTGTGTTCTCATCCATAACTTGACGTGAAACAAGAGAATTGAGATGAGTAGTATATTTCACCATATATACGATTTTACCATATGGGGTGCGTATAAAATGTCCAGTTAATGGTTCTGGAAATTCTATAAGACCATCAAAAGGTGCATGAAAAGGTTTTAATGCTTGATCGGAAAAAACTCCTACACCACCTGTATGAAAAGTTCGCATTGTTAATTGTGTACCAGGTTCACCAATAGATTGTGCTGCAATTACTCCTACGGCTTCGCCTATATTTACAAGAGATCCGTGAGACATATTCCAGCCATAACATAATTGACAAATTGACTTATATGCTTTACAGGTTAAGGGAGATCGAATAAGTACGCTTTTGTATTTAACAGCAATTTTTCGAGCTAATAATTTTGTTATTAGGTGATTTTTCTCTATAGTTTCACTAGACGATAATATTAGCGTCTGAGCAATAGCCCTTCCAATTAGCCGAGATTCCAAATTTTTTTCTTTTAATAAAAATCCTTTTGTAGTTTTACAATCTTTAATTGTAATTACAATATGTTGAACCGCATCAACTAACCGACGAGTTAAATACCCTGATGTTGCTGTTCTTAATGCTGTGTCTACTAAACCTTTTCTTGCTCCATAACAAGAAATAAGATATTCAGTTAAAGTTAACCCTTCACGAAAATTACTTTGAATAGGAAATTCTAAAATAGCACCTTGAGGATCGGCCATTAAACCTCTCATAGCAACCAGCTGCCGAACTTGCGATATATTTCCACGAGCTCCAGAAAAAGCCATCATATAAACAGGATTTACTGGATTTGTTATACGAAAATTCTGAACGGCAGTTTGTCGAAGTAATTCACTAGTTTGATTCCATGTATCAATAATACGTTGTGATTTTTCGACACTAGTGATATTACCAGCTGCTATATTCTGATTCAATAATTTAATATCAATAGACGCATTTGATATTAAAATAGGTTTTTTTGTAGGAATTTGTAAATCCTCTAAACCAAGAGAAATACCAGCTTGTGTTGCTTCATGAAAACCTACTTGTTTTAACGTTTCTAAAAAGTCAATAGTCTTTTTTTCTCCAAACTGGTTTAAAAACCAAGCAACTAAATTTTTTAGTTGTCCTTTGTCAAAACATCCATTGAAAAATATTGACATATAATTATATTCCATGTATTTTTTTAATTTTCTAATTCTCAGAATTTACTATCAATCAACAATAGTTATTGTTCTATCCTGTTTGTTTTGTCTAATCTGGTCGGCCTCAAATTTTATTTAATCAGTCTTAAAATTTGATTAATTTTATTTGGCCCTCACTTAACGTGAGTTAAGGGCCTTGCAGTACTGCCTCCGAATTTTTGATTTTGTGGTCTGTCTTAAAATGAAATTTTAAGTTTATGCTAGGATGGAATATATAAAATTAAATTATAGAAAGGATTAAATTTAATTTTATATCAATACAATTAGGAAGTAGCGAATAGGAAATTATATTCAAGAAAAGATTATTTAAAACTAATTTAACTTTGTTGTTCCAAATAAAATTTGGAATGATCGTTATTTTTTGGATAAAAAAAAGCGTATATATGTAAATTTGGCCTGTACTTTATAAGTTTATAAAGGAATTAAAAATAAAATTGTGAAATAAAATACGTCCTGGTGTAGTACGAAGATAATAAAAAATTTCAGATTGTGGTTTTTTCGTTGCGGAATTTAGAGAATATCTATCATTAAAAAGCATTTCATTTTGACCAACAATCGATATTCGTTGTTCAAGAGGACACTCTTTTAATTTCGCATTTTGATAATTCGAAAAATTCTGTGTTACGCCACTCCATCTTACCCAGATAGCAGTATGAATTTTAATTTCTCCACGTTCATAAGCTTGCCTAACATGATCAAAATTTGAAAAAAACAATACTTTTTTCTTTAAATTGGAAAATGAAGTCAATTCATTTTCAATTTGAAGTGAACTTTTAGTTTTAGTATAGCTTTTTATATTTTGGAATATCTTAAACGTACCTTTTATAGGTAATTCAGAAATTTTACTTAAAATGGAAAATTTTTTATCCAATTCAGTAAAAAAACGAATTTCTGTATCATATTGTTTCTCTTTATTAAAACAAGACATATAAGTTTCACTTTTTACTAATTGGGAACTATCTTCTGGAAAATTAATTGCGGTCTGTCTATCTGGTTTGTCCGATTGGTCTAGTTGGTCTGGCCTTAAATTCCATTCTGAATTAATTTCAGTTGGTATTAAAAGTAATTTTGGGCTGATGCTGGTTTGGGTCAAAATAGTTTTATAATAATTTTTTCCTAATAACGAATTAATTAGAGTATAAAAAATATTACTTTGTAAAAATTTTTTTTGATAATTTTTTAAAAAAGGTCTTTTGTTATTATTTTCTTTTTTATGACTTGTAATCCCATCACTTGCAGTAATGCAAGAGGCAACTGAAATTAATTCAGAACTATTATCTATACTATCAGCATTAACTAATAAAAGATTTTTATCTAATTTTGGTGTAGGAACAGTTAAATAATAACAACCCAAAACCATATCTTGAGTTGGTAATAATAATGGTTGACCTGATGATGGTGCTAAAAGGTGATTACGTGACCATAATAAAGTTAATGCTTCAGCTCTTGCTGTTGGACTTAAAGGAATATGAACTGCCATTTGATCACCATCAAAATCAGCATTAAATGCCGGACAGACAAGTGGATGAAGTAAAATTGCTTTACCTTCAACTAGTTTTGGTAAAAATGCTTGAATTCCAAGTCGATGTAAAGTAGGAGCACGATTAAGTAATACGGGATGATTTTTCATTATTTCTTTTAAAATATCCCAAATTATTGGATTTTGTTCAGCAATAATAGCTTTTGCCGCAGTTGTTGTGAACACAATTCCTTTATTTCGAAGTTTTTGGATAATAAAAGGCTGAAATAATTCAATTGCCATTTGTTTTGGAATACCACATTCATGAATTTTTAAATTAGGTCCAACTACAATAACTGATCGTCCTGAATAATCTACTCGTTTCCCAAGCAAATGTTGACGAAAACGACCTTTCTTACCTTTCAATGATTCTAAAAGTGATTTAGTCGTTTTACCCGCTTCTATACTTCCAGTTTTTAATAACATATCGATTGCTTCTTGAAGTTGTCGAAGGTTATAACACCAAGATGCCCAACTACCACTCAATGCAGTATCAAAAATTCCAAATCGAGTTGCTCCATTAATTCTTTTATTTCGCGTTAATAATTTTCGATATAATGTATTAATATCAGAAACAACTAATTCTCCGCGAATTGATGTAATTGGTCGTAATCCGGGTGGTAAAACAGGTAAATAATTCAACACCATCCAAGCGGGTTGCATTTGATTTTTATGAAAATCTCTAAAATATTGTAAACGACGGAGACATTTCTTTTCGGAATGTTTTAACCTATTTAATTTCTTTAAAATCGATTGACGCTCTTTTTCCCATGTGCTTTTTCCTTTTCCAAATTGTAAAATTTCCTGTCGAAATTTTATTTCAGCACTAGACAAAAATAATTTTTGCCCTTGTTTCATTTGTAAAGCAGATGACAAGTTATTTTTAAGATGGCTTTGTTTATCTAACAAACGTTGATTCGAATTAATAGTATTACTACTTAGTGACGGAGAAAGAGAAGCAAATTCATTTTTCGGTAAAAGGGCAAGTTTTTCTTGAATATAAAATATTGAACTTTTTAATTCATTATATTGTAACCGAAGCTGTCTTTGAAAATTAATTAAATCAAAATGTGATAACATTTTTTGAAAAACTAATCCGCCGGTTTGAATGGGATAAAATTGTGAATATATCGGTATCTCTTTATATAACTTATTATCAACAATTTTACTAAAATTATAGTAAGGTATATTAGCTTCATAATTTGCCGGTTGTTCCCAAGAATAAATAAGAAAATCTTGAAGATCTTCAACTTGACGCCATGTCATATCATAATCTATTCCATAAATATGAAGTCCTAATTGGAGTTTTTGTATAGGATATATTGTTTGAGTTTGATAAAACTTAGTTTTAATTCTCTCGGCCTTAATTTTGTCGCTTGTCTTTGTAAAAGACTTTATATTATCAGCACTTATCTGATTGGGTTGGTCTGGTCCAGAATTCCATTCTGGATTAATATCATTTGCCCCTTGTATTACTGTCCCAGAATTTTTAATTCTGTGGTCAAGTGATGGGATTGAATTTTCAATTCTCTGTCTAGTAACGCGAGAGCGAAATTTCGTTTGAGACGACAAAATTTTTTTATCCGATTCTACTTTGTTTCCGAAAATATATTTGGAAATGCCCATTTTTTCGGTACGGTTTAAGTTTGCACTATTAATAAATTGATTGTTGCCGTCTTCTTTTTTACTTTGACCGAGTATTTCTTCATAATAAAATTGTGGATTAATTTTATTTTGTGGATAATGTTTTGTTTCTGAGGATTCGAAAATAGGATCAATTCTATCTTTTAATAAAAAAAGCGTTGGTCGTTTTGAAAGATTTTTCGAAAACTTATTAATATTTTGTTGTTTTAAATTTTTATCGTTTTTAATTAAAACAAGGGGTAACTTTTTTTTTGTCGTTTCTTTTACAACTGGGCATGTAAAATTACTAAAAGAGGAAGCAGAAGAATTGATCTTGTCATAATATTCCGTAGATATTGTTGAAAACCATTTCTGGTAAATATCTAAATTTGATGAAAAAATATTAAAATTTGCAGGAAGATTACAAAATTCTGTTCCATACATAATGGCTTGAATTCTTTTATTTGACCAATCTAAACATAAACTAAACGGCGATGGTTTATGAGTTGCATACAATGTATGAACAACTGGTTGTTTTAAACGAATATATCCGAGTCTGTAACGCCGAACGCGCGAAGTTGTTCTTTCTACACCACATTTTGCGCAAAAGCCACTTTGAAGTTTATTTGATTTTTTACCACAAGCACAAGTATAATCTACAATTGGTCCAAAAATTCGTTGACAAAATAATCCGTTGGGCTCGGGTTTTAAAGTTTTATAATTGACCGTTTCCCAACTGGTAACTTCTCCAACTACTTCTCCAGTAGGTAAATATCTTTCTGCCCAATCTTTAATTTGTTTTGGCGATGCTAATCCAATTTCGAGTTTATGAAATTTTTTATTTTTTGTTGTATACATAAATTATTAGGCAATTATTTTTTATGGATCCTCTGGTCTATCACTCTTAAATTTTCAATTTAAGAGTGACCAGACAGTCTCACATAATTTTCAAATATGGGAATTATAAAATTAAAATTTCATGAACCTTAAAATGTAATTTAATAAGACCAGACAGTCTACAATTTTATTGTGGATTCTCAAAATTTTCAATTTTTTTTGGTCAATTATAAATTTTATTCAAGTTTTTCAAGATTATTTAAATTAAGAGCGTTAGTTTTTCCAATTTTCATATCATATCCATATATTTTCAATTGAAAACAGAGTGACTGTAGTTCTCTAATCAATACCTTAAAACTTTCAGGTGGCCCAAATTTTAAAGACTGATTTGTATAAATTCGAAAAACAGCTTCTTTCCGTCCATCTACATTATCAGATTTTACTGTTAATAATTCTTGTAAAGTATATGCTGCTCCATAAGCTTGTAAAGCCCAAACTTCCATTTCGCCTAACCGTTGACCACCATTTCGTGAACGTCCACGAACTGGTTGTTGTGTAACAGCTGAATATGGGCCAGTTGCTCGCGCATGTATTTTATCATCTACAAGATGAACAAGTTTTAACATATGCGCATACCCTACAGTTACTGCTTGATCAAAAGAATTTCCTGTTCTTCCATCAAATATTCTTAATTTTCCAGGATGGTGAGGTTCAAAAAGCCACGGATTTATTGTTTTTATAGAAGTTTCATAAAGTTTCGAATATACTAAACTCCGTGATGATTCAGCACCAAATTGTTCATCAAATAGTTTAATATTATAAGACTCTTGTAAATATTTTCCGGCTAGTCCTAATAAACATTCTAAGATCTGCCCTACATTCATTCTCGATGGTACTCCTAATGGATTTAATACAATATCAATAGGTGTTCCATCTGGTAAATAAGGCATATCTTGAAGTGGTAATATTTTGGATATTACACCTTTATTCCCATGGCGTCCAGCCATTTTATCCCCTACCTGAATTTTCCGTCTTTGAATAAGAACTATTCGTACCCGAAGAATGGAATTTTTAGGTGCTAAAGCAAGTACATCAGCTTCTTTAGGGGGTAAGATTTGAACATCTAAAACAAACCCTTGTACTCCTTTTGGAACACGTAAACTTGTATTTCGAACAGTAACAGTTTCACGTTGGACAATAACACTATATAATTTTTCATATTGTTGTTGTACTGACGGCCCTTTTGAACTAACTGGAGTTACTTTTCCTACCAAATAATCATTTTCTTCGACCCAATTTCCTATTTCAATTAAGCCATCTGAATTAAGTTTTTGGGTTCTTATAATATCTTTAGCCGAATCATCAAACTCAATAGGTATCTTATTAGTTATATTCTCAAGACCATACTGAGTATTTTTTACTTCAATTTCGTAATAATCAATATGTAAAGACGTAAATAAATCTTGTGTAACTAAACGCTCGCTTATTAAAATAGCATCTTCAAAATTATAGCCTTCCCATGGTAAATAAGCTACCAGAACATTTCGACCCAGAGCTAATTTTCCACGATAGCTGGCGGATCCATCCGCAATAATATCTGATTTTTCGACCCACCCAGCTTCGCTAATAACTGGTCGTTGTAAAATATAAGTGCTTTGATTAGTTCGTTGATAATTATCTAAATTATAAACTTGTTCTAATTTTTTTTTATTTTTTTGAAACATCGTGGTGTTTAACGATATTTGCGTCTCGTTTTGGTGTGCCTTTTCAGTCTGGTTAGTCTGGTCCAGAATTCCATTCTGGATTAATTTTATTTTGAATGAATTGAAAATTGGATAAGAAAATGAATTTGTTAGTTTTTTAACTAATTCAATTTGATTAAAAATCTTTTTTTGTTTGTTCAAAATAGTATTTATTCCCATTAGTTGTAGTAAAGTAATGGCCAAATAAAATTTGTCTGAAAATCCATTTGGCCCTTGCATTACTGTCCCAGAATTTTTAATTCTGTGATAAAGTGATGGGAAGGAGGCAAAAGAACTATGAATTTCTTTTTTTACTGGAGCAATGAAATTATGTACAGTGATGATTTTGGCAGATTTTTTTATTTTCCCCTTGAAATTCCAAAATTTTTGTTTATTTCGTTTTACATTATTTAATCTTAATAATTCTATTTTTGAAATAAAACGATTTTGTAACCTAAATTTTTGATTTAGCATTAAACTATAATCATAAAGAGATGATCTACTAAAAAGGTGTTTTAGTCTCGGTCTGTGTAAAACGCTCGTTTGAATTAACTGATAATGTCCAAAATCTAATTTTGGATGAGAATGAATATTCAATTCTGTGGCAGGTGAATATAATTTAATCGTATTTATTTGAACATTTGTTAGATATCCACTAGAAGAAACTTGTCGTGTATGATTAACATCAGTAACTACACGAACTTCTAAACCAGTTTTAACAATACCTACTTCTGGTCGAATTAAAGGTACAGCTTGACGTTGCATATTAGAACCCATAAGAGCTCGATTGGCATCATCGTGTTCTAAAAAAGGAATAAGACTGGTTGCTAATGAAATCATTTGTAAAATGCCAACAGATTGTATTTTAATTTGATTCCAGAATGCATAAGTAAATTTCCAATCTTTTCGAACTGGTAACTGAGTTTCTGCTAAAATATTAAATTTGGATGGCAGAATATCTGCTGGTGCGAGAATATTTTGAGATTCCGAATGTGGTGAAAAATATATTGGACTTAAATTTGTTTGGACTTGTCCTTTATAAATATTAAAATAAGGAGTTTCTATATTACCAAAAAAATCACGTTGTGCAAAAATAGTAAATGAGTTTACTAAACCGGCATTTTGACCTTCGGGTGTTTCAATCGGACAAAGGCGACCATAATATGTTGGATGAATACCTCGAATTTGAATAGTAGTTTGTTTAGTATTTACCCCACCTGCACCTAATACAGTTAGTCTACGTTTATGGGTAGTTTCTGCTAATGGATTTGTTTCATCCATAAACTGTGATAAATTTCCTCCAGTAAAAAAACTTTTCCAAGCTTTGCTTATAGATTTTGATAAGGTGGATTTGTTGAATTTCCAAAAATTAAATAATTCACCTGGGGCCGTATTATTTAATTTTCGTGTTAAAATACTTTCAAAATCACGTAGACCTCGTAATAATTCATCTTGAAGAAATTCACCACAACCGCGAATTCGTTTATTGTTTAAACTATCAATATCATCAGAAATGCGTTCACCAAATAATAATTTAATTAAAGCCTGAGTAGCTAAAACTAGATCATCTCCATTCAAATATATTTCAATAATAGGTATATTACTACCTAATTTCTCCCTAAATTGTTTACGGCCAATTGCCCCTAAGTTTCGATTTTTTGGATTCCATACTGTTTTACAAAAAAATTCTTGGGCAGTTTCATTGGTTATCACTTGTTCACGAGCTTGCGAAGTATATTCTTGAAAATGAGAATATAAATATCTCCAAGCCTCTTCTTGACTATTTGGATGAGTTTTTAAACCAGCTCTAATTAAAATGAAATCGTGTCGAGTTTTTTCGTCGTATTGGAGTGATTTGACAAAACTATATTTTAAAATTTCAGAATGTTCAATACGGTGATATATTTCCGAAATAGTGATACCTAAAGCTTGTAAAAAAACAATAATTGAGACTTTTCTTCGTAAAATTCGAGTACTAACCCAAATTCGATTTTTTTTATCCAATGTTATATTTAACCAACTACCCTGTTCTGGTACAATACGAATTGTAGGGACTCGTGTTCTAGAATCTTTTGGTATAGTATAAACACCAGGATTTCTTACCATTTGATATAAGACAACTCGTGGAATTCCATTAATTAAAAAATGCCCTTGTTTTGTCATTATAGGTAAAAACCCTAGTAAAATCCATTCAAATCTTTGTTGTTTCCAATCACTAGAGTTTATAATTAGTGGTAAATATATTGGACATCCGTAAGTTTTACCCAATTTTATTGCTTGAATCATATTAATTTCAGGTTTTCGAAATTGCATTTTATTTACTAAAAATACAATTTCAAACCAATGATTTGAATCACCAAAGAGCATAGGGTTAGTTTCAAAAGCTTTTATTAATCCACTTTGAATAAAATTTTCAAAACTCGCACGTTGAATATTGATTAAATTTGGTATTGGAAGTAAGTTTTCTTTTTTTTCTGGCGATTCTTTATTAGGTGGTCCCAAATAAAATTTGACCTTTGCATTACTGTCCTGGCCTAAAATTTTATTTGGAATTATTTTTGAATTTTTTGGATAAGTAATAGGATTAACACAATTAAATGAGCAAATTTTCTCATTAAACTGCGTAGCAGGCTCTATCTGTGTTGATTTGTTCCAACTGGATTGAATTGGAAATATATTGTAAGAATATTTTCTTTGCAAACTGATAGTTTGAAAGTAACTATTTCCGCCAAAATAGGAGTTTGGATAAAAAATAGTAGTTCCAGAAATAAAGCAAGAAAAGTGTTTTGTCGATCCGAAAAAATTTGACCCGAATAGTAATTTTTTTAAATAATACTCTTTATAAGATTTTTTCCATTTATAATTTATTTTATAAATCATTTTAATTTTATTGGTATAATTTATATTAAATAATCTTTAATTTATTAGTATTAATTCGAAAAATAAATTAATTTTTTAGTAACCAAACAAAAGGTTCGAGATTTAGTATCAAAAATTTCAATGAAGAGCCTATAATTTTTTTATGGATATAATTGGATTTAAATATTTTTAATCACTCTTACACAAAATTTTTAATTTTGGGACAAATTAAAAATTTAAAAGTGACTAAATCTTCATTAATAATGATGGTCTTAAAATTTTATTTTAAGAGTGACCTGATTGAAAACTTTTTTTTAACTACTTTTACTAATAAAATTCTTAGTGATCTTGATGTAAATTTATAGTTTTAGATCATAAGTAGACATATATATATATACTCTATAAACTTTTTAAGGCGGTATAGCCAAGTGGTAAGGCAGTGGATTGCAAATCCTCTATTCCCCAGTTCAAATCTGGGTGCCGCCTAATATTTATTTAAATATTTTAAAAATAAAAGTATAAGCAAGTTTATATATATGATTTTTTTCACTAGGTCAGATACAAATCAAAACGAAAAAATATTATTTTTGTTATTTGTATTCAATTGAAAAAAACAAACTGTTACATATAATTGAAAATTATGGGATGTTTGTATTGAAATTAAAAAAATGAATTGTATAGTTCAAATTGGATTGTTATTTTTTATATCTTGTCAATCATAAAAGATATTATTAAGATTGATTAAATAAAAAATTTTAGTCTTTACTAAAAAAATGATATATATTATTTTTTTCATTATGGCTTAAACGGAATAAATTTTAGTAAAGAATTATTTCTTTGAGCTTTTTAGAATGTTAGAACAGTTTATAATATTTTTTTATTAATTAGTTGTCTACACTTAACTGAAAATTAGGGGACACACTGAAATAATGGATTAATTAGTAATTTTTTTAATTTAAGAAACATTAGATTTTTTTAATTCATAATGATTTTTATTTAAAATCATATTTGGGAGGTCATTAAAATAGAGTAAAACAATTAAAAAATAGATATATGTATATGTAATCTTAAATTCTTAATTTCAGATAGACAATTTAATAATATTAGACTAGATAAAATTAAAGACTCATCCAAGCAGAAATTTTGCTCGCTCTCATGAAATATTCAACCGATAATACTGCTACTTTTAAGTCCTGATATGGTTTTAAATTGATTTTCATAGAGGGATGAGTCTTATTTAAGGATCCTATCATATAGGATAAGTTTATGTCGAGGTTTTATTATTTCAAACATTATTTTAACAAGTAATTAAATAAATTACTTGTTAAAATAATGTTTGAAATTGGTATAAATTATAATATACCGTTTTATTTTTAACACTACTTATCTTAGATTTTTTTTTAAGATAAGATATATCACTTGTATTTTTTAAAATAATCCAAGAGTTAAAGAAATATCAATTGGTAATGTTGCACCAATCCCAAGCCAAATAGCTGCTACTGTTCCAATTAGGAAAACAGTAGTAGCAACAGGACGGCGGAATGGATTTTGAAATTTATTGATACTTTCGATAAAAGGAACTGTTATCAGCCCCGCTGGAACTGCAGCCATTAATAATACCCCTAAAAGTTTATTAGGAACAACTCGTAAAAGTTGGAATACTGGGTAAAAATACCATTCAGGAAGAATTTCTAATGGTGTCGCAAAAGGATTTGCTGGTTCACCAATAGCGGCAGGGTCTAAAACAGAAAGACCAATAACACTCGCAAATGTTCCAAAAATTACTACTGGAAAAATATATAATAAATCATTTGGCCAAGCTGGTTCACCATAATAATTGTGACCCATTCCTTTTGCTAGTTTAGCTCGTAATACAGGATCTGATAAATCGGGTTTTTTAGTAACTGCCATGAGAGCAATCTCCTTTTTTTACAATATAGTCTATTTTTCACCAAATTATTCTATAAATATCTCAAAATAATCAGCCCAAAATGGGAGTAATTACTCCAGCCTTGTCACTATTAATGACAATCTTCATATTTAATTTTCTGATTTATTAAGTTAGTTTTGAAATTTTCATTTGATCAATTTTAAAATTTAATTTGAAGAGTGACCAGATCAAACTTAAAATAAAATTATAAAATAGTTCAAAATCTAATTAATAACTCTTAATTTTTTAATTGAAGAGTTATTAATGAAATTTAGGACAGATTCAAATAAAATTGGTAAATTATCATAATCAAAATTTATAGTGGACCTGAAATACCTTGCTTACGGATCATTAAAAAATGCATCAGCATGAAAACTGCTGTAAGAAGAGGTAAAACAAATGTATGTAAACTATAAAACCGCGTTAATGTTGATTGACCAACCCCAACACCTCCACGTAATAGTTCTACCAGACCTGGTCCGACTACTGGTATAGCATCAGGTACACCTGTTACAATTTTTACGGCCCAATATCCAATTTGATCCCACGGTAATGAATAGCCAGTTACACCAAATGAAACAGTACATACTGCCATAATAACACCGGTTACCCAAGTTAATTCACGTGGTCGCTTAAAGCCACCAGTTAGATAAACACGACATACATGAAGGACCATCATAAGAACCATCATACTTGCTGACCAACGATGAATTGAACGAATTAACCAACCAAAGTTTACTTCTGTCATAATATATTGAACAGATGCAAAAGCTTCTGCAACTGTTGGGCGATAATAAAATGTCATAGCAAATCCTGTTGCTACTTGAACTAAAAAACAAGTAAATGTAATTCCACCAATACAATAAAAAATATTTACATGTGGTGGTACATATTTACTACTAATATCGTCGGCGATAGATTGAATTTCAAGACGTTCTTCAAACCAATCGTAAATTTTGCTCATATTTTATAAATTTATTTTTTTCAGACTTTTTCTATATCGGCATGTTGTTTAATCATAATCGAAACATTACATGATGCGTCCGAAATTCGCTTAACTTGTAACATTCCGCCCTCACTTAACGTGCGTTAAAGGCCTCGTATCGTCCCAACTGTAATTCTCACTTAGCGTGAGTTAAGTGAGGGATAGTCCCAGAATTTTTGATTCTGTGGTCAAGTGATAGGAGTGTAAAGAAATTTGGAAAACAAAATAGAATTTGTATGAAAAAATTTTGATACCACAATTAGGCTGAATTATAAAAATTTTCTACTATAAAATTTATCCATGTCTAAAAATTTATAGGAGAACAGAATTCATTCAAAATGGTATTTAATTCCTAATTTTAGGATAGATTGTCTGGTCACTATTAACATATAAGAGTAAGAGTGATTACAAAAAATTAAAAATTTAACCCCATCACTTGACCACAGAATCAAAAATTCTGGGACTATCCCTCACTTAACTCACGCTAAGTGAGAATTACAGTTGGGACGATACGAGGCCTTTAACGCACGTTAAGTGAGGGGCAAATATTATTTGGGAACAGATATTTATTTTAAATGAAATTTTAAGGTTGATTGAATTTGATAGTTGCTAAAAACTAGAATATTAAAGTCAAAACAAAATAATATAACTTAACTATTAGTAGACCATTTAGTATCAACAGCCACTTGATCAACAAGTCCGTATTCTTTTGCTTCACGAGCTGACATAAATTGATCACGATCCATATCACGTGAGATACGACTTAGAGGTTGTCCTGTCCGTTCAGCGTAAATTCTCCCGACTTGACGTCTAATACGCATAACTTCTTCCGATTCTGATAAAACCTCTGATGCTTGTCCTTGACTTCCACCTTCGGGTTGATGGATCATGATTCGTGAATATGGTAATGCTATTCGTTTTCCGCGATCACCACCGGCTAAAATAAATGACGCCATAGAAGCAGCAGTACCAACACATATTGTTGTTACTTCGGATTTAATATAATTCATTGCATCGTATACTGCAATACCGCAAGTAACAGAACCACCTGGTGAATTTATATAAATATAAATACCTTTATTTTTCTCTTCAGCATTCAAATACAACATAATTCCAATAAGTTGATTTGCTAATTCATCATCTAATTCTTGACATAAAAATAATACTCGTTCTCGATATAATCGATTGTATAAGTCAACCCATTGTGCAGAAGGTTCACCAGGGAGACGAAAAGGTACTTTTGGAACACCGATAGGCATAAAATTTTATTTTTATAAATTTTTGTGATTTTATATTTTCAATAATATTTTCTTTCTTTTTATTCTATCTTCCCAAAATTGCATTTGGTCTATGCATCGTCTATCTTAAATTAGTTCTACTAAATTTAATCCCATCCCTTGCAGTAATGCAAGAGTCAAATATTATTGGGAGCAATAAACGGTATGAAAATGCGTATTTAAATGAATTATTAAAGCCAATTATCGGGAGAATAAAATAAATAATTATAAAGCTGCTCGTAAATTTTTTAACCAAGTTTTATCGTCAAAATCTAACATAAAGTAAATTTTTACAAAAAAAACCTTAAAAATAAGATTTTTTATGGAGATTTTATGGGGAAGGATAATACGAATAGAAATTAATAGCAGACTAGTAAATTAGTAATTTGGAAATAGATACGTTTTTTTTCTATAAACATTTGTCAGATTTAGTTTATTTAGGAATTATTAAAAAACAAGTGATATTATTTTTTTTTACCTTAAAAATGGTTTGAATTTTATAACTATTTTTCTTTTTTGTGTTATTATCTAAAATGTCATTTAATTTTAAATGAGATCTTAAATTTTCATATTAAGAACCAGTTTAAAAGCGATTAATTACATTATGGAAGAAATACATTTAATTCACAATTTCATTGTGAACAAAATGAATTTATTTTTTTACTGAATTAAATTTAGTTTTTATATACATTTATACTTTAGTATAAACGAATTACGTCTAAAAAAAAAGTATATATAGTATGAAATGACAAATTTCAGATTGTCTATGAATTAAAATGAATTCAATTGAGAGTTTGTCATTTAATTCAGTCGGTCTAGTCGATCTCAAATTTTATTATTCCACAATTTTATTGTGGATTAATAAGTTTTTGAAAAAAAACGAATGAATAAAATAATTAATATAAAACAAAAATATTTAATCCTATGGTATACTAAAAACTAATAAATATAATTTTCATTTTTCCGTTTAAAGTTTATCTGACTCAAATACTATTTGCTATAAGTCTAAAAAGTACAGATTAATCATAATAATAGAAAAAAAAGAAAGAAAGTAAAAATATATCATTTATAATATTGAAAATATATGGGTCTTCCTTGGTATCGTGTTCACACGGTTGTTTTAAACGATCCAGGTCGTTTAATTGCTGTACATTTAATGCATACATCTTTAGTATCTGGTTGGGCTGGTTCGATGGCTTTCTACGAACTTGCTGTTTTTGATCCATCTGATCCTGTTTTAAATCCAATGTGGCGTCAGGGTATGTTTGTACTTCCTTTTATGACTCGATTAGGAATTACACAATCTTGGGGTGGTTGGACAATTAGTGGTGAAACTGCAACAAATCCCGGTATTTGGAGCTATGAAGGTGTAGCTGCATCTCATATTGTTCTTTCTGGATTATTATTTGCTGCTGCAATTTGGCATTGGGTTTATTGGGATTTAGAACTTTTCCGTGATCCTCGTACAGGTAATCCAGCACTAGATCTTCCAAAAATTTTTGGTATTCATTTATTTTTATCAGGCCTTGTTTGTTTTGGTTTTGGTGCTTTCCACGTAACAGGTTTATTTGGTCCCGGTATTTGGGTTTCTGACCCTTATGGGATTACAGGTAGTGTTCAAGCCGTTTCACCTTCTTGGGATGCCACTGGTTTTGACCCTTATAATCCTGGTGGTATCCCTGCACACCATATTGCAGCGGGTATTTTAGGTGTATTAGCGGGTTTATTCCATTTATGCGTTCGTCCACCACAACGATTATATAATGGATTAAGAATGGGTAACATTGAAACTGTTCTATCAAGTAGTATAGCTGCCGTTTTTTGGGCTGCTTTTGTAGTAGCTGGAACAATGTGGTATGGTTCTGCAGCAACACCAATTGAATTATACGGTCCAACTCGTTATCAATGGGATCTAGGCTTCTTCCAACAAGAAATTGAACGCCGTGTACAAACTAGCTTAGCTGAAGGTAAATCAAATTCACAAGCTTGGGCAGAAATACCAGAAAAATTAGCCTTTTACGATTATATTGGAAATAATCCAGCTAAAGGTGGTTTATTCCGAGCAGGCGCTATGAATAGTGGTGATGGAATTTCGGTGGGTTGGTTAGGACATGCCGTATTCAAAGATAAACAAGGTAATGAACTTTTTGTTCGACGTATGCCTACGTTTTTTGAAACATTCCCTGTTTTATTAGTGGATAAAGATGGTGTTGTTCGTGCCGATGTACCATTCCGTCGTGCTGAATCTAAATATAGTGTTGAACAAGTTGGTGTTTCTGTTAGCTTTTATGGTGGTGAGTTAGATGGAGTAACATTTACAGATCCAGCAACAGTTAAAAAATATGCTCGTCGTGCTCAACTAGGAGAAATTTTTGAATTTGATCGTGCAACACTTCAATCAGATGGCGTATTCCGTACAAGTCCTCGAGGTTGGTTTACTTTTGCTCACCTTTGTTTTGCTCTATTATTCTTCTTTGGTCATATTTGGCATGGTGCTCGAACTATTTTCCGAGATGTATTTGCTGGTATTGATGCTGACTTAGATGAACAAGTAGAATTTGGTGCGTTTCTTAAACTTGGTGATACTTCGACTCGTCGTCAATCTGTATAAAAAGTTTGTCCATCCTTTTTCAATAAATCCTATATCTAATTTTTAATTATTCCCATTACTTCGTCACAGAATTAAAAAACTAATCAATTGTAAAATGAAATTTAATAATACCTGATTAACCAGATTTAATTGAAAATTCTGTGAGACAGTCAAGTAATGGGAAAAAAGTTTTGCTTTGTGATAATTGAAAAATGATAAAAATTTTTCTTTACAGTAAAAGATTATTTTTTTTTAATATAGTTAGTCTAGCCGAACTCTGAATTCTAACAAAGAATCCGTATTTTAATTTAGACTCGATCCATGCTTTCCCGATTCAAACTTATTAACAAATATATTTCATTATGAAATATAGACCTATTTATAGAATAATTGGGATAACATGGAGTAAAAGAATAATCCATAATTTTAGTATGGGACAGTAGATTCGAGTATCACTTCATAAAATTGTTATCCTATAGTTATTTGAAAGTGGTATATTAAACAATATTTTGTAAATACTATATGTTCAATCCGATCACTTGCTACCTCAATTCTCATTTAATCTTAAATTTTTAATTTAAGACAGACGAGACAAGAGCCGACAATAGCCAAATAAAATTATGTGCAGTAATTGAAAATTATGTGATGACAGGAGAGATAGTACTAAATTTTGACTAATTCCATTTATGTCAATAAAATTCTATTGGTTTTACTGGCATAAAAATTAACGGATTTCTATACAATCCAAAAATAAAAAATAAATCAAACTAAACGATAAAATTATTTGATTTAATTTTAAATAATAAGGTATTTTTTTATATGGAAGCATTAGTATATACTTTTTTATTAGTAGGTACATTAGGGATTATCTTTTTTGCAATATTTTTTAGAGAACCTCCACGTATTGTTAAATAAATTGCCTTTGATCTTTTTTTCTTATTATCTATCTTAATTTTTTCAATACTATCTCTAAATTCAACAAAATTGTTAATTGTAAAAAAAATTTTGGAAAAATTTTATTATGAAAGATATATAATTTAACGTTCTTTGGTAAATTTTCATAAAAAAAACAATTTTATTTATATTTCTAATCTTAAATTATATGTAATTTTAGCGTAAATTCCAGAATGTCCGTCATAGATAATAATGAACTTTAATTTGAAATTGTGGGTTTTTAAACCCGCAATTTCATCGTACTAATCTTCATGTTCTTCAAATGGATCTCTTAATTGTTTTGAAGGAGGTCCAAATCCTACATAAATTGAATATCCGGTAATACTAATAAGTAAACACCATAAAAAAATGGTAAAGAAAAAAGCAGGGCTTTCCATATTAATTTAGTTAAAAAAATAAAAAATTAAAGATTATTATTTTGAGTTACTCTGTATCTCGTCTTAAAAAAAATTTGTCCTTTGCATCATCTATTTTAGATTGGTTCTAGTCTTGTCATCATTGATAGCGGTCTGGTCATTCTAAAACTAACATTTTAATACTAAATTTAAGATTAAATAGAATTTGTAATAGACTACAAAATTAATATAATTAAAAAAAATATTTATTAGTATTATACTAAATTTTTCTCTAGTTGATAGATTGATAATACTCTAAGTATTAGTTTAGCAGAGAATTGAACTTTCGTTTTTTATTTAAATTTTTATAAAACTATTTTGATGGTGTTTAAATAAGATATAATACTTATATAAAATCTATTACAGAAAGTAAATTAAAAAAATTATTTTCGGAAATTTAAATTATGGCGACGGGAACTACATCAAAAATTAAATCTGATGTTATGGAGACAGGTATGGTAACTTCATTAGGTACTCTCTTAAAACCCTTAAATTCAGAATATGGTAAAGTTGCTCCAGGTTGGGGCACTACTGTTTTAATGGCCATTTTCATGGCTTTATTTGCAGTGTTTTTAGTGATTATCTTAGAAATTTATAATAGTTCTCTAATTCTTGATGAGGTTACTATGAGTTGGGAATCACTTGGTAAATAATGATTCGTTCCCAAACTATTTGTTTGGGAACAGTTTAGTAACTATATTTATTGTAGATGTAATTAAAAAAACTTTTAATTATTATTTGAATTTTTATTATTATAAAGTTCATAAAAATAAGCTATTATCTTCAGAATAATTATTAACCCCAAATAACTAGAAGATATCTTTAATAAAAAATTTAAACTCATATTAAATTAGGTTATTTAATATTTTGAAAAAAATAGGGTCTTAGTTTTTGCCGAAAGAACATCTTGAATTGTAGTCGTTGGGAATGTTCATCGTGAGGGAGATTTACGAGAGTT
>Ga0247843_1003100_pt1 | contig 28156 bp, 20 predicted proteins | sample LaCruzMarch2017__FD_192420 | JGI IMG/M metagenome (GOLD analysis project Ga0247843, IMG submission 192420) | Freshwater microbial communities from meromictic Lake La Cruz, Castile-La Mancha, Spain - LaCruzMarch2017_8m | ecosystem: Environmental > Aquatic > Freshwater > Lake | place: Spain... | reverse complement strand
ACCAACGGCCGATCAACGACGGGTGCCGCCTACGAATCCATGGCGTGCCGCCCGGACTCGAGGATCTGCTCGGGATTCCTCGCGACTTGCGGAGCGCCGCGTGACGCTGGTTGCGCATCTCGTGGGCGAAACCCCGCCGCGAAACTCTGATACGCCGCGAAACCCCGCCGCGAAACCCCGCCGCGAAACCCCCGTGGGGGCTCGCGCGTCGTCCGGAGAGACAGAGAAGAAAGGAGAAGAAGAGGGAGAGGGGACTCCGGAGCGCGCGCCACCCCCCGCCGCGAAACCCCGCCACGAAACTCCCTCGGTCGTCCGGTGCGTGGCCGTCGAGGACAGCGGCCTGCTCGATGCCGATGTCGTTCTCGACCAGATGGCGGCGGAGTCAGAGGGGCGCCTCTCGATGAAGCGGACGTCCCAGATGACGGCGACCTTCGCGAAGGTAGCCCGTGACCTCATCGATCGCGGACAGACGAGCAGCGAGCGCCTCGTTCTGGCGGCTGGCCACGTGCGCCATATGACCTGGATTCAAGCCCGTTCCACGCCCGTCGGGCTCGGACATCTGCTCGACAACGGCGCCGCTGTCCTGCTGGAACTCCTGACCAAGTCGGAGGCGTGCGCCGACTGCGGTGGCGTCCCGCTCCCGACGGCGTCCGACCCCTCGCCCAATTTCGAGGACGCCTCAATCGAGGCCGCCCGACGCGCCTATGTGATGCGCAGCAACCCGACACAAGGAGTCGCCTGATGCCTGCCCTCCAAACCTCGCCCGTCGCGCTCGTTTCAAACCTTCGCGCCCTGCCCGGCGCTGCCCCGCACTGGGACCACGATCCGGCCGCAGAGCAGGCAGTGCTCGGCGCGATCCTGCTGGAGGAACACCGCAGCTCACGGGTGTGGGATCGCGTGTCCTCGATCGTGAGCGCGACGGACTTCCACATTCCGGCGAACGGCCTGGTGTTCGAGGCGATGGCGCGACTCTCGGGTCGGCTCGCACCTATCGACTTGGTCACCGTCTGCGCCGAGCTGAGCGCGATGGGCCGCCTCAACACGGCCGGTGGGGCGCAGTACGTCGGTACGCTCTCGGACTACGCGCCGGTCGCCGCGCACTGCGAGAATCACGCGAGGATCGTGGCCGACCACAGCGCGCGTAGGAAGGTCGCGGCGTACGCCCGTGGGCTTGGCATCCGTGCTCAAGATCTCTCGCGCCCGATCAGTACCACCCTTGCGGGCGCCCTGGTCGCACTCGAGTCGGTGCCGCTGCCGGGCGTCCAAGCGCCGACGATGAGCGGCGACGTCGAGCACTACTTCGCCACGCTCGATGGGAGGGTGCCGCCAGCGTCCCCGCCAGTTCCGACCGGGGTCGCCGACCTCGACATGGCGCTGCGAGGCGGGTTCCGGCGCGGCTCGTTCCTGCTCGTGGGCCTACCCGGCACGGGTAAGACCACGTTGGCGATGCAGATGGTTGCGTCCATCGCGTCGACCCACGGCCCGGTGCTGGTGGTCTCGAAGGAGCAGACCCGCGACGAGTTGAACGCCATCTTCCTCGCAAACCTCGCGCGACTGCCGCTGGCCAAGGTCATCGACGCCCGTGAGCACCCCGACCGCTCGCCGTTCTCCATCGGCGAGTTCGAACGGCTCCATCGCGCGGCGAACAAGCTTCATTCACTCCCGATCCACGTGGTCGACCCATCGACGCAGGGGTGCCCGGACACGGTCATGGAGATCGTCGCGATCGCTCGGGGCATGAACCCGCGGCCGGTCTTCATCGTCATCGACAACCTGGGCGAGCTCGCGACGCGTGAGAAATTTCGCGAGCGTGACCTCGCGATGGTCGAGAAGATGACGGACCTACGCGGTGCGAAGAACCAGCTCAAGATCCCGATCCTCACGCTGGCGCACCCCAACCGCGACGCCGAGAAGGGGGTGAGAGGGCGACGCCTGCGCGGGTCGGACATCGCGGGTGGCGCCCCCGCCGAGCGCATCTGCGACGGGCTGATCTTGATGCACCGGGAGGACAAGCACGCCACGCGAGACCACACGTCGGAGCCTCCGGTGCCGGGCTGCGTGGAGCTGTACAGCTCGAAGGTGCGCGGTCTGACGGACGCGATGTACTGCGAGGTCATGGCGATCTCGAGCGAACATCGCTTTGCTGCGAGGCGGCACCAGGACGACCTCGGAAGCCCATAGGGAATTGACGATGAACCCCAGCTCCAAACGGTACGTGCTCTCCCCGCGCGAGGTGCTCGTGTATCGACTGCCTCCCACCGGACGGTGCCGGACGCTGATCGACAACATTACGGCGTCCTCGGATGTCGTCTCGGCCCTGCGCCAGCACGGTGTCGGTCGGTACCGACTCGAGTGGCGCGATGTCCACCGGTGGATCTGCTCCGTCCAGTTGATGACGGTCGCGCCCGATGGCTCCGTCCGTCGAGCGGCCCCGAAGGTCCGGTCGCGCCGGGTGCTGCCGCCCCGTCTGATGCCCCGTCCAGTGGCCCAGGGGGGAGCCCCTCCGCGCGGCAGGAGGTGAGCGGTAAGTGGGTTTTCGTCAGGCTGCGGGTCAGGCTCCCATCAGGCTGACGACAGGCTGCGGGAGGCTGCGAGAGGCTCAACGCTCACGATGAGTGTGTCCCGTCGGATGGGTGCCCCTCGCACCCCCGTCAGCGATCGCGGGATGCGCGGAACGCCGGGCTGTCGACCCGTGGCAAGGTGCAGCAACTCGTCGGAGTCGCCCGCGCGATCGTTGGATTCTGTCTGTCCGACGCCACCCGCTGCGGTAGTCGCAGCGGTTGCTTCGTCGATCACCGACGAGGGGTGGCGTCCTGGACGGACCACGAATCGCGGAGATGCTGGAGGGCCGACTTCGGACGGCTCTTCGGTGCGCACCGCGAGAGGATGACCTTCCAGCCGTTCCGAGCGGCGGCCGCCTCGGCGACAATCTCGGCGACCTGGGCGGGGTCTACGCGCTCATCGGAGATGCGCACCCTGCCGCCGTAGTCCGCGGCCAGCGCTCGTCGCTCGCTCGGGGTCTTCGAGCGGTCGAGCACCCGTGCATACGCCTCGCACGAGTACGCGAACGTCTCGCGCTGGCGGTACTCGATGTCGAGCAACCATTCCTTCGTCCGCGTCGCGCGAAGGCCGACGTTGGCCCGCTTGCAGTTGTGGAAGACGTGCGCGGCTTCATGGACGATGAAGTCGGCGAAGGGATCCTCTTCGGCGAAGTAGTCGGGCGAGACGTAGCAGGTCGTCTCCTCGCTCAGCCCGACCAATCGGGGCGCGTCCTCGCCGAGCAGCTCGGCACCGACGCTCGCCAGGTAGAGGTTCGCCAGCGTCCAGGCCGAGTGGTCGTAGCCATGCTCGATCAAGAGCGGCTCGATGTTCGCGCTCGTGACGAAGACGACCGACCGCTCGATCGTCGAGAGCACCGCGCCCTGCTCACCCCGTGGGAACAGCCCGCGAACCATCGGCTCCACCTTGTCGCGCGTCAGGGCGACGGTGTCCGCCTGGGGCAGTGGCTCGTGCGCGAGTCCTTCGGCTCGTCGGCGGACCTCTCGCAACAGTGCACCACGTAGTTCGTCGTGGGCTCGGTTCGCGCGCTCCATGAAGCCGCTCCCGGGCCAGGCCGCGTGGTGTGGGTCGGTCTCGCCCGTGCGGACGTAGCGCTCGACCTCCTCGGCGATGCTGCGTTCCCGATCGCTCACGGGCCGACTTCGGCGTCGAGCCATCCTCGAATCTCGACGCAGGAGTCCACGAGCGAGAGCCGCGGTCCCCAGAACATCGGGCCGATCGCGTCGTGCGCCTTCTGCACGGCACGCCAGCGGTCGTTCTCCGCCGGGGAGAAGGCCTCGTGCGCCGACGAAGGGAGCGCCGCGATCTGCTTCTGGGCCAGCATCTCGTCGGCGAGCGCGCGCACGGTCGGGTAGTCGGAGAGCGGTGGCAGCCCGGTCGTGGCCTTCACGATGCGCGCGGCATCCTCGAAGTGGCGCACGAAGGTTGCGGGAGCCGCATCCTCGCGCGGGAGACGACGCATCAGCGCGTCGAGCTTCTCGATCAACGTGACGAGCGGATGCACGCAGCGCACGGCCCGCGGCCGGTTGTCGTCGAAGCCGCCGAGTTGCCCCATCGCCTCAAGGTGCTCGTGTACGAATGAGGTCATGTCGCGCGCCACGAACGGCGTCACGCGGGCGCTGCCGACCTCGAGGAGTACGAAGGGCCGCAGCACCGATGCGAGCGCCGCCCGGTGCTGGCCCGGGTAGTCGACCTGGAGGTTCGCGCTGCGGAAGCTCGTGTCGACGACGTTGCCGAGATTCACCTTCGCGGCGGGCACCGAGAGCAGGTTCGCGAGCGCCTCGAAGTGAGCCTTGCGCTCGGCTGTCGCCTTGGTGCCCTCGCTCTTCCAGTTCGTCACCGATCGCAGAGCCGCGACGGCGCCGGGCTCGAGCTTCAGGTCGAGGTCTTCGGAGAAGCGCTCGATGAGGCCGAAGCCCTTCGACAGTGACGTGCCGCCCTTGAACCACACGTCGAAGCCCTGCGCGTGCAGTGCCCAGAGCGTGTGCGTGACCCAGTAGTCCTTCTCGACGAGGGCGACGCCGAGCCCGCGCTTGCTCGCGACGATCTGCAAGAGTCCGTCGAAGTCGGGGTCGTCGTGCACGAAGCTCATCGCGCCGCCGCCGAGAGCGCAGCCTTCACGAGCGCTTGCGTCCGCCGCGAGCCGTAGCGAGTCGACATCGCCGCGAGCCGGTCGCGGTCGAACCTGCCATCGCGCAGCGCAGCTTCGAGCGCGCGCCGCAGCTCTTCGGGCGCGGCCGCTGCATGCTCGGCGTTCTCGAAGAGGTCCACGACGAACCACTCCGGCGAGGGCGTCGCGGGGAAGGCGACCCGACGCAGTAGGAACTGCCGACCACCGAGAGAAAAGCGACCGGAGCGCTTCGTGTTGTAGACCAGCGGCAGCGCAAACACTGCGGTCGTACCGAGCCCGAGTGCGTTCCAGCGCTCGGGGCCGGTGAACACGTACGGGCCGCCATCCAGGAAGGCGCGGAGCAGTGCTTCATCCGTCGGCGGCACCTCTCCGAAACGGCTGCGCCGCGGCGACGCGAAGAGCCCATGCGCGAGCTGCACGAGCTGACCGTCCCGGACGAGCCGCTGCGCGAGCCGCGGGGGGTTGGCGCTCCACTGCCCGAGCTCTCGCGTGCGATACACACGGCCGGGTTCGAAGCTGGGTTGAGCGCGGGCAGTCATCGTCTTAATTTTCCCGAAGAATAAATACGGTGCTCTGGAGTTCTGCGCAAGGGAGTGACTCAACTCGACGGACCCTCAGCAGGTTGGCGGCTTGAACATCCGTCGGCCGGGTGGGGGTCGATTCCGCACGCATTCCTCAGCTGGTTCACCGACGCGGCTATCGACGCGATCTCCGTCAGCGAGACCCGATCTGGCCGACTCGTCCCAGTACGGGAGCCGTCGTCACGTCTCGAGATCGCGGAGGACGGCTTCTGCCAGCGCATCCACCTCGACCTCGTCGGTGTGCCGGACCGGAAGCACGACCAGGCCCAGCGAGCGTGCGTTTGCCACCATCGCGACGGCCACTCCCTGGAAGAATTCGATCAGCGAACGGGGGTCCGGACCGGGCTCGCTCAGGCGCCGGAGGGCCGTAGCGCGCGTGATGGCGAGCGGCTGCACCCTCACGACGCCGCGCCACGACATGATGGAGGACTCCACCACCGGCCGCCACCGCGCCGCCTCTCCGGCCGACCTCGAGGACGCGTAGGCGAGGTTGCCTGGATGCCACGTCTCGACGACGCGCGTCACCCCCGGGAGGCGCTGCGCGTCCCGCGCCAGTTCCTCGGTGAACACCGCCGCGTCGAAGTCGGGCTGGGACAGCATTGCGTGCTGCAAGGGGTCGCGGGCCAGAGCCTCGTCGCGCAGCCGCTTACCGATCTCGCCCTCGAACGAAACCCCGAGCCTTGCCGCGATCGCTCGGCCCAGCGTCGACTTTCCAGCTCCGTGCGGTCCCACCAACACCAGCGTCGCTCCCATCACCATGCCTCCATCACGTTGCGCAGCAACACCGCGCCCATGGCCGCGCCGTTCGACGTGACGTACGACCCGAGATCGAATCCAAGGTCCGCTCGATCCATGCAGGGCTGGAGCATTCCGCGATGGGTGAGACGCATCGCGACGATGCCCTCCCTGCAGCGGTCCCGAACCGGGCAGAGGCCACATGCTCCGAAGGGCGCGACGCTCCCCAGTTGCTGGTGCTTCAGCTCGACGCGCAGCCCATCGCGCCACTCCCGCAACAGCGTCGGAAGGCTGTGCCGATCTTCCACAACCCGCTCGAGGCGGTGGGGTCCGCGAATCGAGCGGAGCACGTCGGCGACAACCTCCCAAGAGAGGTCCTGGGAGAGGTCATCGAGCACGTTGACGAGCACGCCGTGCGGAGCGGCCCAGGCGAGAAACGAGGACAGATCGGCGCGGTCGCGTTCCCCGCGCCACACGTAGTTGAGCTTGATGGGCACGCCACGCCGCTGAGCCTCGATCATGGCGGCTTCGAGGAAGGCGTGTCGTTGGCTGTGGCCGTCGCGAAGCCGAAGTTGCTCCGCGAGCGCAGCGGGCGTCCAACCATGGATCGACACGTTCGCCCGAGAGAGTCCCGCGTCATACGCGTCGCGGAGGCGCTCGACCGGAACGGCTCCGGCCGTGATCAACGAGATGTCTGCGTCGGGCGCCACCGAACGCAGCGACGCGATGACGTCCGGGAGATCGCGCCGAAGAAGGGGTTCGCCGCCGAGCAGCTTGAACTTCTGAACGCCCGCGAGTGCGGCGGCGTGCAGGCTGGCGACGAGGCGATCAGTGGGGAGTTCCGCGGCGGTTCCCGGGGCGTGCGGATCGCCCTCCATGTGGCAGTAGTCGCAGTGGTGGTTGCATCGCGTGGTGACGACGACCCGCAGGTAGCTGGGACGGCTCGTCATCGGCCTCACGCCGCCTCTCGCGCCATCGACGACACGATCCGCCGCGCATCGGCCACGCATCGCTTCGGGCTGCGCGCGCTCGTGTCGAAGCGCACGAGGCGTCGTCCGGGAAACCTGGCGAGGGCTCCCTCGTAAGCTTGCCGGAGCACCTCGCGCTGTGCGAGCGATGCGACGTCCGCCGGGGTCATCGCGCGGCGCGCGAGTCGGGCGGCGCGCACGTCTTCGTCGACCGTGAGATAGAGCGTGAGGTCCGGCTCGAGCAGTGTCGACGAGAGCACGGCGAGATCAACCTGGGTCGCGCGACACGCGGCATAGGCGACCGTCGAGGCCCAGTAGCGATCGATGAAGACCATGCGTCCGCCGTCGCGCGCCTCGCGCGCCTGCTGTGATGCGAGGACCACGGTCGCGGCGTAGAAGAGCTGCGTCGCCACTGGCGACGGCGCGAGACACTCGTCGATGGGTGCGCGCAACGACGCCAGCGCATCAACGGGTGTGCGCAACGCCACTGCACCGAGGGACGCGGCGAGCGCGGCGACGAGCGTGGACTTGCCGGTTCCGTCCATGCCCTCGACCGCAACGAATAGCGGGCGGCTCACAGCTCCTCCGCGCGCGCGGCCTCGATGGAGATCACCGTCAGTTCGCGTTCGCGTCCACCCGCGGTGAACGTGCGCACGTCGCCGGGTTCCGCGTGCATGAGCGCCAGCGCGAGAGGCGCCGTGTACGCGATGCGGTGAAGGTCGGCGTCACCGTCGTCGTAGCCGCCGATGACGAGGCGCTCGGAGCGACCATCAGCGGTCTCGACGATGACCACGCAGCCGAAGCAGACCTTCGTCGGATCGCTCGGCGCGGCGACCACCTCCATGCGCCGCATCGCGTCCTCGAGGTCGCGAAACCTGCGCGCGAGCTGGTGCATCTGGCGCTGGTTCTCCTCGTAGTCGAAGTTGTCGTGCCAGACCGAGTTGTCACCGGCCTCAGCAGCAGCGCCATTGCTGGCGCATACGGCGTCGTAGGCATCGCGGACCTTGTTGAGGCGCGAGGCGGTCCGCTGCTGCCCGGCGGCTGTGGTCAAGAGACAAGGTCCGTCCATGCGCGAAGCTGTCTTCGTGGGGTGCATGTCCACTCGGACGAGGCGTCTCCTCGATGTCTGACCGGGGGGCGGTGGGCGGGCTCGCGATTTCTCTCGAACGACTGCAACCGCCGTGGATCCTGATCGCTTCGGGGGTACGCGACTCCCCGGACCTCAGCCGCGCGGTTCAAACGGCGAGACACTTCTCCGAGCCGGACGACGCGTTGTCGCCCGCCAGGTCACCCAGGCCGCGCGGCTCGGACTGCCGTCGCACAGAATTCGATGGCCGGAGTGTCAGCAATCACCCTCAGGTTGCGTCAACGCAGTCTCAGGAGCGCCGATATGATGGACCCGTCCTTGAACCGCCTCGTTGCCCTCATCGAACACACCGCGTTCGACAGTTCGTCCGACGTCTTCCCGTTCGACGCCCTGTTTGGTCAGCTGCCCCCGCCGCTCACGGAGGCGTTCCTGCTCCATGCCGCTGCGGCTCCGAGGATTCCGCGGAGGTTGCAGTGGGAGGCGGCGACGGTATCCGCCTGGCAGTCCGTCGGAAGGTTCGACGACGAATATCTGACGCGGGCCGAGGCGCTGCCGTCGATCGTGACGGAGGGCTACGTCGTGCATCGCGTGATCGCGCACGCCCTCCGTGGTCGCGCGCGCATGGAGTACCTGCGCGCAAGTCGGTGGTCGGAGCGCGATCGAGGCGCTCTCGTTCGGGGCGCTCGCGAAGACCTCGACCTCGCGGTCGCCGAGATCGCGCAGCACGGCCTGCCGCGCACTCAGCTCTTCGCGGCATTGGTGTCGGCCGGGAACGCGTGGCGGATGCCCCCCAACGCCAACGCTGCCGAAGCAATCGCGCGCTACCAGCGCGCGACCCAGCTCGGTACGCGGAACCCCGAGGAGCGGGCTCGGCTCGCGAAGTGTCACGCCGATGGGCTCGTCGCGCGTGGCGAACCGGGAGACTTCGACCGGGCCATCGCGCTGCTCCAGGAGTCTCTCCAAGTCCGGCGCAATGGACCGCTAGAGTCGGCCACGCTGATCGCGCTCGCAGAGGCTGAGCGCAGCAAGCGCCGAGAGCAGTCTGTCGCGGACTGCGAGCACGTGCACCGGATCCTGCTCGCGGCACAGCGGAGCGATCGGGGCGTCAACGCCGGAGCGATCGCAGCGATGCACATGGAAATTCTCGGCGCGTGGCTTCGACACGCTCCCGGGGCGCAAGTGCCGCTGGGCGCGCTCGACGAGATCGTCGACAGGGTTCCCGCCCTTCGGGAGCGGGTCGAGTTCGCGCGGGTTGGTGGGATATTCGAGCCGCGGAGCCTCATCGCTTCGGTGAAGCGACTGATGCACCCCGCGCTACTTGCGTGCCAGGACGTTCTCCGGAGGATCGAGGAACAGACGCCACTTGGGCGAGAGACGCCGATCGAGATGTTGCAGAACCTTCCGCCAGGTAAGGTGGAGGAGATCGAGAGCCATATCCGCAGGCTGTTCATCGGCTCCGATCCGGACCAGATGGTGACGCTCGCGGAACGCCTGCGCGTCGCGCCGACGGATGAAGCAACTCCGGGGCGCCTCGTGGCTCGAGCGCGTACTCTCGCGCGGCTCGCGCTGTTCGGCCGCACCGCGCGCCACGCGGTGGAGACGGCGGCTCGAGATGCGGAGCAGTCGCTCGGCGCCGTCGAGGAGCCCGCCGTCCGGGCGCTGCTACTGCTGGAGCTGGCCTCCACGTGGGCGCCCAAGGACTTGGCGCATCCGATCAAGGACTTCGCAGAGGGAGCGCGTCTGTGCGAGGTCGCTGTCGACGCGGCGAAGTCCGACGAACACCTCCAGCTGGACGCGCTACTTCGTCTCGCACGCTCGAACCACCACCGGGTCGATGGTGATCTGCTGGGGCATCGCGAACGTGCGATGGAGCTTTACGCGGACATCATTCGTCGGGCACCGGCGCTTGGCGATAGTGCGGCGCTGTCCTCCGCGCAGCAGAACCTGGCGGCGCTCGCGACCACGGGAGGCACTGGTACGCTGGCTGATCGGACGGCGGAGGCGCAGGAGCGCGGTGACGCTGCCGATCGCCTCGGGAACCCGATGGCGATGGCGAACCGTGCCTGGGACCTCACCACCCTCTCTTGTCGTGAGGAGGGCGCACGCGGTGCTGAACTGCTTCGGCAGGCGCTCGCGCTGTTCGCGAAGGTGCCGATGGACCGACTCTCAGAGAGCGAGCGGCTAAACGTGCGGCAAAACCGAACGGTCGCGGAGACCCATGCGCTGCAGGTCGATGGCCGTCTCGCCGAGGCCGCGCAGCGATGGCGTGACTGGTTGGAAGAGCCGGAAGTACAGCGCCGACCCGATCTGGTCGCCCGAGGACGCCACAACCTCGGCGACCTTCTGGTCAGACGCCCCGACACGGTCGAAGAAGGGATCCGCTCCCTGGAGTCGGCGCTGCGGGATCGACCCCTCGATCAGGCACCTCGCGAGCACTGGGAGACAAGCCTCTCCATCGCGATGGCGCTCGGGCCGATGCTCGCGGGGGTACGACCATGGACCGTGCGCATGTCGCGACGCGATGGTCGCCGCCGCGCGATCGTGGCGGCGCGTAGCGCGGTCAAGGCGGGTCGCCGTCTCGGACTCGGCGAGGAGCTCGCGCATGCTGGTCGACACGTCTGTCAGCTCGCGCTGATCTCGGAGAGCCACGACGACTTCGAATCGCTGATGGAGGAAGGCTGGCGGGCGATCTCCGACTCGCTGCCGTGCATGCTGGGCGACACCGAGGCGGAGCGAAACGAGACGGACCTCGCCGAACTTGCCGCGATCCGTGTATTCCGCTCACGTTGCGAGCGCTCGGCCACAGATCTTGCCGTGGGGCAGGCTGGCGTGCTCCGCGGCGAAGCGGCCAATGCGGTGCTCGGATGGATGGAGCGCGCGATGCTCCCGCAGCAGCGACGTCTCGCGGCCCGATTTGCGAAGCCGACGTGGTGCGATGCCGAGCGCTGGCGTTCGTGGGGCGCGTTGCTCGACGAGCAGCGCCCCCTCGCGATCTCCGGTTGGGTCGAGGCCGCGAGGCGGGAGCACCCGGACTTCCTCGAGCCCAGCGGCGACCCTGGAGACACCGAAAAGTGGCTTCAGGCGTCGCCGACCCGCGCGGTGATCGCGCTGCTTCCGACGCGAGATGGCGTGCTCGCTGCGCTGCAGAACGTGGAGGATGGCATCCAGGTCATCCTGCGACCGCGACCGACGCTGCCAGTGTCTCCGGCGGACCTGCCCGGCGTGCTGGCGAAGCTGTTCGGCTCCACTGAGGCGGCGAGCCGCATCGAGCAGGCGACGACCGTCGCTCGGGTGGAGCTCATCGAGCCGCTGCTGGCGCTCGCGACCACCGCTGTCTCGTACGCCCGGATCGCCGTGGGAGCGGACTTGCGGTGGCTGCCTCCATCCGCGCTTCTTCCCGACGCGGTGCTCCACGTGGCCCCCTCCATTCGAACCCCGAGGCCCGCCGCGACCGCACCAGGGACGGTCACCAAGCGGGTGGTCTTGATCGCTGCCGATCCTCACGAGGATCTCGGGAACGGCATCGCAGAGGTCGGCCGACTTTCGAACGAGTTCGCCACCGCGGCGCGTGTGACGACGGCCCTGGGCAAGGGCGCACGCTGGGGCAGGTCGTTGGGCGTGGCGGCAGACGGCCTTGTCGATCGATCGCCATCTCCCGACGCTCTCTTCGAACTGGCCGAAGCTGCGGACATCGTGGTCGTGCTCGCACATGGACGCGTCATCGAGTCCGACGGCCCCGCGATCGAGTTGATGGACGCGTCGGGGAAGGTCGCTCCACTCAGCGCCCGCAGCATCGCTTCACGGCCGACGGCGTTCGCTGGACGGCACATCGTCCTGCTCTCCTGCGAGGCGGGGTTCGTCGAGGCGACGCCGCACCGACTCGGACTGCTCCTCGGCGAACTCCTCGCGTGTGGCGCTGCGAGCGTCACGGCGGCCTCATGGGCTGTGCCTCTGGAGAGCGCGTTGACGGTGGGTCGATTCGTCGTCAACGCGTTGTTGAATGGCCGAGAGCCCGAGGAAGGGCTCAAGGCGGCCATCGCTCAACTGCTGGTCGATGGCGCCGAGGGTGGCGCACCCCTCGGGCGACGGGTCGATGCTGCCGATCGCCGCGCGACACGGTTCGCCGCCGCGCGGGCCTGGGTCACCTGGCGTCCATGAGCGAGATCGCGTCGAAGACCTGAGAGTCGCCCTCCGCGAAGAGGTCGGACAGCGTCGCCGCCGACGACTCGGGACCGGTCGCACAAACGACGACGAGGATCGCGTCGTCGTCGGGATCGACCTGCCAGTTCGAAAACGTCCACCTCCCGCCGTCTCGTTTGATCGAATCCGATAGCTCCAGGCCCATCGGGTGATCGCGGTCGACGACGAACGCACGCAAGGCCCCGATCGACCCGACCCGGCCCTCCGCGACGACCTCGCGGGAGCGGGCCTGGGACGAAAGGGCGGGCTGCGCGACGGAAACCCCAGCGATCAACTCCGCGAACGCCGCGCCAACGGCCGCCAGGCGCTCCCTCAACCAGACCGACGGGAGCGACGACAACGCGCGCTGGCTTCTCGCCGGTGGCGCGAGTCGAACGCAATTGGCGACGATCTCAGCACCGACCTCGTGCCAGTAGAGCGAAAGAACCGACGCTCTCTCCTTCGCGCGCCCTTCGGCGAACGTCGCCAGGCTGATGAACTCCGGCCCGATGCAGGTCGCGCGGATCGCGGTGTCTTCGATGATGCGCTCGGCGAGTGCGCGTTCGCCAAGCGCAGCGGCGGCCGCGACCGTGTCTTCGAGGGCGATCAGACGATCCAGGACCTCGGGGCCGTCGCTCTCCTGAATCGCCTCTGCCAGCGCGTCGAGGGGAGTGCACTCATCGAGTGCGGCGAGCAGTTCCACGCGAATCGCAGGGTCGATCGCCGCGAGTTCAGCGGCAGCCGTGTTGAGCAGGGTAGTCCGTTCGGCCAGATCCGAGAGGGTGGACCGCCCCACCGCGACGGCGAGCCGCCACGCGGAGGCGAGGTCTCGCTGATTGCTGTCGAGGGCATCGACCAGACCGTCGATTTCGATTCGTTGCGCCGATCGGTCCACGGAGTTGCTCCATCGTCTGCGTGCTTCGAGCGCAAAGTCGCGCTCCATCACCTGGACGTTCGAGAAGGGAAGATCCGGACGGAACGCCGTCACAACTTTGCTCCGTGGTCCGCGATCGAACGCGATCAGGATGCCCTCGGACGAGCAGGCGAGCGCCCGAGCGGCGCCGAACGTCGTCTGCGGTGCCCAGCGGGTTGTGTCTGCCGCGAGGGCCTGGAGGTACGCCGGGCCGTAGTGAAGGTCATGGTGCCGCTGAAGCATGATCGTGCCTCGGGTCTTCGGCTCCGGCGTGGCGTCGAGCCCCGGGGTCTCCACAAGACCGACGGCGCGAGCCTCGGCGACGAGCGCCTCCACCCGGACTTCGATCAGCGAATCCCACCGTTCGCTGGGGTTGTAGAGGTGCTTGAGCACCTTGCGCGGCTGCTCACGCACGTCGATGGGCAGGAGGTCGCCCAGACCCTCTCGGCGAAACGACTTCATCGCTCCCCTTCGATCAGCGCCAGGAGCCGCTGTCGCGCCCTGCTGACCCGCTTGTGAAACCGCTCGATGGCGCGCTCGTCATCGCGCGGGTCCGTCGTCTCCCTCGTGGGCTCAAAGAGGCGTACGCGCTCGCTCGCATTCTCCGCGTGAACAGCGAGGGAGTGAATGTCGGCGCGCGGATGGCCGGAATGGTTCGCGAGCCAATCGACTTCGTCGGCGTCCAGCGCTTCCGGAGCATCCGCGAGTTTCAGGGCGACTCTGTCCTCCATCGACAACGTCTGAAGTGCTCTCAGGACTTGCCGCGCCGCCACTTGCCGCTCGTGCGAAGGCACGAACGGCTCCGCCCTGGTCCGGCCGACGACCGCCATCGGTTCGGGGGCTCGGACACGAAGGAGACTGAGCGCCCGGTTCTGAAGCGCTCGCCCGAGGTAGGAGCGCGGGTGGTCGGGAGTGGTAGGCAAGGGCCGCTCGTGCAGGTCGAGGATGAACTGCTGCACCAGGTCGGCGATGGTCTGGTCGCCGAGCTTGCGCGCGAGCCGCGGTCCCAGGAGGTTTGGCAACGCTTCGGAGAGGAACGCGGCTGCCCGGTCAAGCGCGCTCCGATCAGCCTGGGAGTGCCACCGCGCGAGCTGCTCGATGGCGGCGTGCCACGGATCCATCGTGACGGAACTCATCGTGGGCCCGGTACGAACTTTCCCGAATGCAGAGAATTCATCGCGGTGTCTCGAGCGCCAACGGCTGGTGCTCGTTCACGATACTCCAAGCTCAAGATCATGGTGTGGGAAGGCCCCCGTGCCCTGCGCCGTCGGGGTGCGTGATGCGCATGAAGGCGCCCGCTCGACGGAGCGCGTCGACCATGGCCCGCCGCGGTGTTCCCCCTTGCCCCCGCTCGTCGCCCGGACCGATGCTCCCCCGCGATCATGGGGACCATCGCTTCCGCACACGCTCCGCCCGCCACCCATCGCGTGCTGCCCGAGCCCGGGAGCTTCGTCCGCGTACGCCAGCGCCGCTGGCTCGTCGAGCAGTGCACGCCCTTCGATACGTTGACCTCCCTCGAGCTCGCCTGCGTCGAGGACGACGCCCAGGGCGAGCACCTCGCCGTCATCTGGGAGGCCGAACCCGATGCGCGCGTGCTCGACGACACGCGCACCGCTCGACCGGCGCGCCGCCCCGATCCCCCGGAGCGCTTCGCCGCGTACTTGCACGCCCTCCGCTGGAGCTGCGTCACCTCCACCGACCCCACGCTCTTTCAAGCGCCGCTCCGCGCCGGAATCATCCCGAAGACCTACCAGCTCGAGCCGCTGCGCAAGGCCCTCGCTCTCCCGCGGGTCAACCTCTTCATCGCCGACGACGTGGGCCTCGGCAAGACCATCGAAGCCGGGCTCATCCTCCACGAGCTCCTCCTGCGGCAGCGCATCCACCGGGCTGTCATCGCTGCCCCGCCGTCGGTGGTGCTCCAGTGGCGCGACGAGCTCCGCCAGCGCTTCGGCCTCGACTTCACCCTCTACGACCGCGCGTTCATCCTCGAGTGCCAGCGCACCCGGGGCTTCGGCGTCAACCCCTGGAAGACGGGCTCATTCTTCGTCGTCTCGCACGCCCTCCTCCGCGACGAGGAGCACCTCACCGGCCTCCGCGAATGGCTCGGCGACTTCGCCTCCGGCTCCATGCTCATCCTCGACGAGGCCCACGTTGCCGCGCCCGCGTCGGCCAGCCGCTACGCCGTCGACACCCAGATCACCCGCGCCGTCCGTGACCTGGCGCAGCGCTTCGAGCACCGGCTCTTCCTCTCGGCGACGCCGCACAACGGGCACTCCAACAGCTTCTCGTCGCTCATGCACATCCTCGATCCGCAGCGCTTCACACGCGGCATCGACATCAGCGGACCCGCGCAGCTCGCGCCCGTGATGGTGCGGCGTCTCAAGGCCGACGTGCGCAAGCACGCCCGCGCCTCGCTCCCCGATCGCAAGCTCGTCGAGGTCGCCCTCGAGGACACCGTCGACACCGCGCCCGAGCTCCGGCTCGCGGCGCTCCTCGCGGCCTACGACGACGCGCTCTCCACCCGCAGCGCGGGGGCGGGCAACGCCGTGCGCGCCCGCGTCCGCATCGCCATCGAAGGTCTGCGCAAGCGGCTCCTGTCGTCGACCTACGCCTTCCAGCGCACCCTCCGCGCGCACCGCAAGGAGACCGCGAAGACCATCCTCGCCGCGCTCCCGCCTACGGCCTCGGACGATGACGAGGATTCCGAGCAGCAGCAACTCGCCCGCCTCGACGCCGACACCTCGCTCGCCGCACGCGCCGTCGAGCCCTTCACCGACGACGCGATCCGCGGGTTGCTCACCGAGATGGCCGACGTCGCCGAGGCCGCGGCCGACCAGCCCGATGCGCGGGTGCGCGCCCTCGTCGCGTGGATCCGCGAGCATCAGTGCCCCACGCTCGCCCCGCTCGGCGGCACCAACCCCAAGAACGCTCCGTGGCTGCCGCGGCGCGTGCTCATCTTCACGGAGTTCGCCGACACGCGGGCGTGGCTCGTCGATCAACTGCGCGCCGCCATCGACGGCACCGACCGCGACGACGACCGCATCGCGAGCCTCCACGGATCGCAGGACGACGACGCGCGCGAGACCGTGAAGCAGGCCTTCAACGCCTCGCTCGACGAGCATCCGCTGCGCATCCTTGTGGCGACCGACGCCGCGCGCGAGGGCATCAACCTCCAGGCTGCGTGCGCCGACCTCTTCCACTTCGACCTCCCCTGGAACCCCGCGCGCATCGAGCAACGCAACGGGCGCATCGACCGCATGCTCCAGCCCGAGCGCGAGGTGCGGTGTCACTACTTCCGCTACCGCAACCTCCCCGAGGACGCCGTACTCGCGCGCCTCGCGACCAAGAGCCACGCCATCTCCGCCGAGCTCGGGAGCTTCGCGCCGGTGGTGTCCGATCGCATTCTCGCGGTGCTGAGCAAGGGGCTCTCGCGCCGCGAACTCGCTCGGCGCATCGCGGAGATCGACGAGGCCGCCGACGCACCCGACGCCACCCGCGCGGCCGTGAAGCGCGAACTCGACGACGCCCGCGAGAAGGACCTCACCCAGAGCCTCGTTGTCCTCGAGAAGCTCTACGACAAGGCCCGCGATCACCTCGACTGCGATCCGCACCGGCTGCGGCAGGTCGTCTCCGAGGGCCTGCGACTCTGCGGTGGGGACGTGCTCCGCGCCCGCTCGTTTCCCCCGCGCTCGTACGACGTGCCGCGCATGGACGAGCGCAACGCCAACGACCCGACGTGGCTCCGCGCGATGGACGCGCTCCGTCCGCCGCGAGCGCCGAAGATGTCCGAGGGCGAGTGGCGCGCCCGCTTCGCCCCGCGCCCGGTGCGGCTCGAACCCGTCGACACGCTCGTGTCCGACGCCGTGCAGCTCCACCTCCAGCACCCGCTCGCGCAGCGGGCCGTGAGCCCGTTTCGATCGCAGGCGTTCACCGAGGAGGGCCTCGCGCGCATCACCGTCGTGATCGACCCGTCGAGCGCACGCAAGCGCGTGATCGTGCTCGGACGCCTCGCGGTGTTCGGGTGGGGCGCGTCCCGACTGCACGAGGAGATCCTCGGACTGGCGGCGTACTGGTCCGAGGGCGACGACCCGAAGCGGCTCGAACCGTTCGTCACCGAAGAGGCCAACGACAAGGCGCTCGAAGCCTTCTTTCGCGTGCTCGATCAGCCCGAGGTTCCGGCGCTCGACGACGAGCTCGTCGCGCGCATCCTCCGAAGCGCCGCCGCCGATCAGCGCGCGCTCGAGGCGCACCTCCGACGTCGCGCGGTAGTGCGCACGGAGATCGCCCGCACGAAGCTCCAGGCCCGCGGCGCCGCCGAGGCGGCGGCCATGCGCGTCGTGCTCGAGACCCAGCGGGAGAGCATCAAGCTGGCCCTCGCGGGAACGCAGCTCGCGCTCGGCCTCGGCGACGAGCCCGACCTCACCGACGCCCAGAAGCAGCAGTGGAAGGACGACCGCGAGTTCCTGAAGCGCCGGCTCCCGCAGATCGACGACGAGCTCGCCACCGAGCCCGAGCGCATTCGCGCGCTCTACGAAGACCGCCAGTACCACGTCGAGATCGTGGGCATCGTCTACCTCTGGCCCGCCACCTCGTGAGCGACGTCGTGCTCCCTTCGATCCCAGAGCAGAGCCCCCGATGACCCTCGATCCTCGCGTTCGCATCCATCAGGACTGGCTCGGCATGGTGCAGCCCACCGGGTTGTTCCTCGCGCCGCGCGTGCTCGCCGACGCCGGGGCGGCGCCCACCGACCCCATCCTCGACACCCAGGCCGCCATTGCCGAACTGGTGACCGACGGCGCCCTGCGCGACCCGCTGGGGGCCTTCCGCGAGGTGTTCGCGTGGCCCGACGCGGTGCTCCTCCACGACGAGACCCTCCCGGCCGACCTCGCGCTGTCGCTCGACGGCGGCGTGCGCGTCGTGCCCGACTTCGCCCAGCGCGACCTCGACGAGCCCGTCTACGTGCTCCTCGGGATGATCGTCGCGCCCGACGTCGCCCTCGACGCCGCCTCCGACGACCCCGCCTGGACCGCCTCAGCGCACCAGCGCTTCGAGCGCCTCTTGCGCGCCCGTGAGTGCCCCGTCGGCGTGCTCACCAACCATCGCTCGGTGCGCATCGTGTACGCCCCCAAAGGCGAGGCCACCGCCCACGCCACGTGGAACGTTCGCGACCTGCTCACCGTCGCCGGGCGTCCGATGCTCGCGGCGCTGCACATGTGCCTCAACGCGCGGCGGCTCCTCACGCTCGACGGAGACCAGCGGCTCCCGGCGCTGCTCGCCCGCAGCCGGGAGTTCCAGAACACCGTCAGCACGAAGCTCCAGGGCCAGGTGCTCGACGCCCTGCAGGAGCTTCTGGACGGCCTCCAGCGGGCCGACCGCGTGACCGACGGGCGGCTCCTCGCGCCGTGGCGCGCCAGCGACGACGACCGCCAGGGCATCTACCGCGGCCTCGTCACGGCCCTCCTGCGCATGGTGTTCGTGCTCTTCGCCGAGGAGCGTCGGCTGCTCCCGCTCGACGCGAAGCGCTACCGCGAGAGCTACGCCCTCACCAACCTCCACGCCCGGCTGCAGGACGACCACGCCCGCCTCGGCGCTCGCCTCGACGCCCGCTACGGGGCGTGGGCGCGGGTCGTGGCGCTGTTCCGGCTGCTGCACGATGGGCTCGACGCGAAGGCCATCCCCGACGGGTTCTCGATCCCGCCGCGGCGCGGGGAGTTCTTCGACCCCGATCGCTTCGCCTTCCTCGAAGGGCGGGCGCCCGGTCCGCGCGCCCCGGGGCCCCTGGAGCTGCCGAAGATCTCCGACGGGACGGTGTTCCGCGCGCTCGACAAGCTGCTGGTGCTGGACGGTGAGCGTCTGAAATACAGCGACCTCGCCGTCGAGCAGATCGGATCGGTCTACGAGGGGATCATGGGCTACACCCTCGAGCTCGCCGAGGGTCGCGCCCTGCGCATCCGCCTCGGGACCGCCCTCGACGTGGTGGTCGACCTCCAGCGCTTCGCCGACCTCGCGCGCAAGGAGTTCATCAAGCACCTCACCGACGACCTCGGGCTCAAGCTCTCGGACGGAACCGCGAAGGCGATGGAGAAGGCCGCTCGCGAAGACGACGTCGCCGCCATTCTCTCGCAGCAGAAGACTTTCAAGAACACCACGGCCATCGAGCGCGGGTGGATGTTCCTCCAGCCCGGCGAGGAGCGCCGCCGCTCGGGTTCGCACTACACCCCGCGCTCGCTCACGCAGCCCATCGTCGAGCGCACCCTCGCGCCGGCGCTCGCGGCCATGGGGGAGCACCCCACGCCCGAGGCTATCCTCGCGCTGCGGGTGTGCGACCCGGCGATGGGGTCCGGGGCCTTCCTCGTGGAGGTGTGCCGCCAGCTCGCCACGCGCCTCGAAGCGGCGTGGAAGCACCACGACGCGATGCCGCCGATTCCGCCCGACGAAGACCCGCACCTGCACGCGCGCCGTCGCGTCGCCCAGCGCTGCATTTACGGCGTCGATCGCAACCCGCTCGCGGTGGACCTCGCGCGGCTCTCGCTCTGGCTGGAGACCTTCGCGCGCGACCATGCGTTCACGTTCGTCGACCACTGCCTGCGCCACGGCGACTCGCTCGTGGGGCTCTCGCTCGATCAGATCGCCAGCGTGTCGCTCGACACCCGCAAGGGCGCGCAGCTCGACCTCGTGCGCAAGACCGTGAACGACACGCTCGCCCGGGTGCGCGAGCTACGGCGGGAGATTCACGAGGCGGGCGACGGCGACCCGCCGGACAACGAAGGGCAGCGCTCGCTCTGGCGCGAGGCGCAGGACGCGCTGCTCGAAGCGCGCACCGTGGGGGACCTCGTCTTGGCGGGGTTCTTCTCACAGAAGAACGACAAAGACCGCGCGAAGTGGATCGCGGGCCATCATGGGGCGATCACGCAGTGGCTGACGAAGGAGGGGACGGGCGAGGCACTACGGAGCCAGGTGCGGCGGGTGCTCGGGGAGCGTGGGATCGTGCCGTTCCACTGGCCGCTGGAGTTTCCCGAGGTGTTCGAGGGTGAGCGCGGCGGGTTCAATGCGTTCGTGGGAAATCCGCCGTTCATTGGGGGCGCGAGGATCTCGGCGAATCTGGGCATGGGCTACTTCGACCTTCTGACCACGACGTTTCCCCCCGCGGGACACCAGTGCGACCTCGTGGCCTACTTCTTCCGTCGCTCCTTCGCTTTCCTCCGAGAGGGTGGCGCGATGGGTCTCGTCGCCACGAACACCATCGCGCAGGGCGACACGCGCGAGGGCGGCCTGGGTTGGATCTGCACGCACGGTGGCGTGATCTACTTCGCGGAACGACGTTACAAGTGGCCCGGAGTCGCCGCGGTTATTGTGAGCGTCGTCCACATCGCACGAGGCGCTTGGGTGGGGTCACGCACACTCGATGGCCGAACGGTCAGTGAGATTACCGCGTACCTCTTTCACCGTGGCGGACACCTAGCGCCGGCCGCGCTGGATACGGCCTACTTCTCGAAGGGGAGCCAGATCTACGGCCAGGGATTTCTGTTCGACGACGACGACACCAAGGCATGGCCTGATGCGGAGCGACGCCGCATCGTCGACGTGGATCAGCGATACGCGACGAGGATCATCCCGTACATCGGCGGCGAAGAGCTAAACACGTCGCCGACGCAATCGCCTCGGCGGCAAGTGATGTGTCTGAGCGACATCGAGACAGAAGATCAGCTGAGGGATACGTGGCCCGAGCTCGAGAAGCTTGTACGGGCGAAGGTGAAGCCCGAACGCGATGGGCTCGGTGACAACCCCAACAACCTGCCGCTCAAGCGACGCTGGTGGGCGTACCAAGCACATCGCCCGGCACTCTATCGTGCGATCCAGGACAAGTCGCGTATCCTTGTGATCGCACTTGTTAGCCAGACCTGCGCGTTCGTTTTCCTCCCGACAGGCTGGGTGTATAGCCAGCAGATCGTCGTCTTTGACGACGACCGAGACGCATTCTTCGCAGTGCTCCAATCGCGCCTGCACGAGACGTGGGCCCGCTTCTTCTCGGCAACAAAGAAGGACGACCTCCAGTACACCGCGTCGGACTGCTTCGAGACGTTCCCCTTCCCGCGAGGGTGGGAGGAGAGCGCGGCGCTGGAGGACATCGGGCGGCGCTACGACGCGCACCGGGCGGCGGTGATGAAGCGCACGATCGGGACGAAGAAGCCCGAGGGCCTGACGGCGACGTACAACCGCTTCCACGACGCCAACGAGCGCAGCGCCGACATCGCGACGTTGCGCGCGCTCCACGCGGAGATGGACCGCGCGGTGCTCGACGCCTACGGCTGGACGGACCTGCGGCCGGTGTACGACTACCGGGTGCAGCTCGACGAGCGGGTGCGCTACACGTGGGACGACGACACGCGCGACGAGGTGCTCGCGCGGCTGCTGGAGGAGAACCGGCAGCGGGCGGGGGCGAGCGAGGCGGCGACAGCGGCTCAGGTGGCGGCCGTCGGGGGCACCACGGCGGTGGCGGCACCGACGAAGCGGGGGCGGAAGAAGAAGGGTGACGACGCGGGCGGGCCGGGGTTGCCCGGGGTGGAGTGAGCGAACACCAGCCGGGGCACTAATCCGACTTGACGGATGAAAAAATTACTTGTAAGGCTCCGCCGGTATGGGGGTCTCCGGGGGGACGTTCTCGAATGATCGACAGTCGGGCCCCGATCGACCGACGCTCTCATGGGGAGGCTGAAGATGAGCGAGAGGGGACAGTACGATCGGAACTCTGCCTCGGACTGGGTAGACGAGGCCGTTGCAGGCGAAGTCGTGGATATGTTGTCGCGACGCGACGATCTCCGCGCGCGCGCAGTCAGCGCTCTCTCGGGGAGGCTGTCGGGGACCGATGTGGCGGTGCTGGTCGGAATCGGTCTGCTGGGTGCGCTGCCAACGTCGCCAGTGCCGTCCCTGCCACCGGGGATCCAGACCGCCATTGGTCACGCCGTCTCGCTGAGGGACCTGTTGACGACGCAACTCGGTGGGGTTGGAGCGGCCACCGCGGGTCTCGCAGGGGTCTTCGAGCACCTTAGCCAGGCCGGCGGGGTAGGTGGCTTCGCTGCGGCGCTCGTCGGTGGCTCCAATCTGTCGTCCATGCTTCTGCCCGATTTCGAGGATGTTTTCGAATCGGTAGGGACCATGGTCTTGACGGACTGGTGGTGTAGTCGGCAGGGATGGGTCGAGGGCGACCAGGTCTTTCACGAGGCAAAGGCCCTCGCATACGCTGTGACTGCTGTCGGCGGAGCGGTCTTCAATCCCGATCCGATCGCGCTCGGACTGGCCGGATGGCACTTCTACAAGGCCTTCGAGGCGTCGAGATGCCTGACGCGAGACCTGGTGGAACTCTCGGAACTTGCGATCGCTGGCGGGAAACAGGCGAGTGACGCATTCGACCGCGAAGTGCACCGTTCCGTCGGCGTAGACACTGCTGTACGCGGCGCCCTGTTGCTTGCGCCGCGGTTCGGGGACGATGACGACGCCTTCGCCGCTGCGTTGACGCCAGACAGCGGAAGGGGGATGGCGTGATTCCTTTCATCGCCGCAGGCATCGGCCTGGTCGTGGGCGCAGGAGCCGCCTACTTCCTCCAGGAGAGCGACAAAGACGCTCTCCGGAGGGCCATCCTCGAAATGGAGGCGAGCCAGCGAGCACTGGAACTCAAGTTGCGCGAGGCCGGCGCGCGCGAGTCACAGCAGCGAAAGGAGAAGATCTCGCTCCTGCTGCAGTGGTCCAAGTCACGGATGGAGACCGTTCTGGCGAAGAACGATGCCCCGCTGATGCAACTCCAGCGGGTGTGGGCGACTGGGAAGGCGCTTCAACAGATCGCCGACAAGATGCCCGCGAACGGAGAACTGCCGAAGACCGCACAGGAGTTCGTCGACATTGTCGTGAAGGCCCAGCGGGGAGAGACCTTGTCTCGGGTCGAACGGGCTCAGATCGACGACTATTTGGCGACCAACCTCGGAAACACGATGCGTGACTTCCTCGAGGACAGGCTCGCCTCGATGCTTCGAGTTCAGAGCGGTCGCCTGCGCAAACTCGAGGAAGAGCGCATTGCCGTCGACCGGGATCTACGAACCGCCGAGGCACGCCAGAAGATTGAAGGCGCTCGAAGTGGGGTCGCATCCGCGACCATCGCGCAGCTCCGACACCGAGGGGACACCTTGGCGCAGGAGATTACGCAGACGCGACGGATGCTGCAGGAAACCGAACGAACTCTCGTCGTGGTCGCGCGCCTGACGCGCCCCGACGACGCGAAGGACGAGCACGATCGCACCGCGGAGCGCATCCTCGAACGCGCCGTACGAAACCAGCTTCTCTCTGACGAGGACTGGGAGTTCCTGTCGGCGTATAGGGATATGTATTTCCTTTCGATGCGGGATCTTCTCAAGAGTCGTCGCAACATCGATCTCGCCGAGATGGTTGCTGCGTGAACGCGGACGACAGCAGTCTCTGGGCTTTTCTCGCCCCTCAGGCGGAAGCCTACGCCTTCGTCAATCTTCTCTGCGGCGTCTTCCTTGTGGGCCTGGCGGTCGCGTTTGTTGGCGCCTTCCGGTTCAAGCGGGCGCTCGCCGAATCGATCGAGGTATTCAGGCGAGACGAGGGTGGTTGCGCGAGCGACGAACCCTCCGCGTTTCTCAGGCTGCGCGCGCGGCCGGATGCAACCCTCGGTTGGATCGATGCTGTCCCGTCGGTGCTTGTCACCATCGGAATTCTTGGGACCTTCATGGGCATCGGGTTGGCGGTCCAGAAGTCGCTCCCGCTGCTCGATGAGCATTCACGGGTCCCGGTTGCCCATGCTCTCTCTGAGCTACTTGGGGCAATTCGTTTCAAGTTCCAGACTTCGGGCTGGGGCATCGTGCTATCTCTGCTGTTTACCGGGGTGAGGGTCGGCCTGGAAGGCTGGATGAACCGGCAGGTGGAGCACGAGGCGCTGCGTCTCACGCACTTTCGCTGCCGCCCAGAACAGCGCATCGCGTCTGCCATCGATCAGTCCTTCAAGAGACTCGAAGTAATGTTGGGGGGCAATGTTGCTGAGTTGAACGCCGCCGCTCGCGCGCTCAGAGACGGCTCCGCCGGCCTCACGACCACGGTTGGACAACTTCAATCTCACGTTCAGGTGCTCTCCAGCACTGTGGATCGCTCTGCGAGCGTGCTTTCGACGGCGAGCGCGAATCTGGGCGGCGTCGGCGAGAAAATCGAGCGGGCTCTGTCGAAGGTTTCGACAGAGATCGGCAGCAAACTCAAGGAGTCGAACAAGGGTCTTGAGGACAGTGCGAGTCGACAGATCGCTACCTTGAAGGGCGGATTGGATGAGCTGCGAAATGCTCTTGGAACGAGCCTGTCGAATGTCGAGAAGACGTTGAACGAGAAGCTGGCTTCATTCGAGAGGAGCTCGACGGGTGCGGCGAAGCAGCAAGTCGAAGCCGCCGAGCGTTCGCAGAAGTCGATCGAGAGCACGTTGACGACGATGTCCACGAAGCTCGATGGTGCGATCCAAAAGCAGGCCGAGGCGGTTGATAGGACCGGCAAAGCGACACAGCAGGCGCTCGACGGGCTGAAGAAGGAACTGCAGGCCTCGCTCGGCTCCTTGAATCAACATCAGGCGCATGCCAGCACATCACTTGCCGGTCTTGATACAAGCATGCAGCATTTTGAGAGACACCTGAAGACCTTGCTCGATCTGATGAGCCAGGTGAAGGGAGACGCGGCAGCACAGAGGGTCAAGAGTGCGGTTCCGAGAGCTGCGGGAGCTGGCTCCTCGCCGCAAGGTCGTGCGGGACAGCCAGGGGTTGAGAGCCCTGACGACTTTCTGTAAGCGAGGTAGTCGCTGTGAGTCGTCATAACCCCTGGACCTCGATCGCAGACCTCTTTTCTGGTATGGTCGTTGTGGTGCTAGTTCTATTTGCCAGCAGCGCGGCGATTCCGCGTCTCAGGGCCGCCGCCGCTCAACATCCGGCGCCCTCCCGCGGCGACGGGGGCGCTCCGCCGCCCACTCCTGCGCAGGTGCGCGCTCGTCAGCAGGAGCAGTTCCTCGATGTGCTTGCGGCTAGACTGGCACCCTTCGTCGCCCTTCAAATCATCGATTTCGATCGTGGCCGCCGACTTGTGGAATTCAAGGACGTCAGCTTCCGTAGGGGCAGCGCCTGCCTTGTTGGCGAGGCCACCCACGCGATCGGAGCGATTGCATCGACGATTGCTGGGCAGTTGGAGACAGACCAGACGCTGACTGTGCATCTCGAAGGGCACTCCGATGCGGTCCAGATTCATGGGCTTTTGCACGGCTGCGGCTGGTTCGAGGACAATACCCAGCTTTCGACGCTGAGGGCTGCCAACGTGCGTCGAGTTATCGCGGCGGGAAGTTCGCCCGCAGTCCGGGCGAGGCTCGCGGTGACCGGGTGGGGCCCAGACCACCTCAAGAACCCGCGCGACCCCAACGCTGCGGAGAATCGGCGCGTCGAGTTGCGCTTCGTCTGGTTGAGTGATGCGGACCAAGGCGATGGGGGTCGGCAAGCCTCCAGTGCAACGCAGTGACGTAGGGAGGTCTGATGGCGATCGGGAGCATGCTGGGGTGGGTCGCGATCGATCCAACTTCGGTCGGACGCATTCGCGCGGCCCTCGACCTGAGTGATCAGGGGGTGGTCGACGAGCTCGGCGTCGGCATCCTCCACACGGGGTACGCCGACCACTTCTTCCCCGGCACGTCGGTGCTGCAGACGCGTGCGCGCTACGTGTTCTTCGTCCCGTGGACCTTCCTGCACCTCGCGCGGAAGCGGGTTCGCGGCGATGCGCTTGGACCGAAGAAGCGTGAGGTCGAACACGTCGTGACCGGGCGCCTCATCGCGCACTTCGGCGGGGTCCCGAGCACGGTCGGCCAGGGCATCATCGGCGTGCGCGTGCACCCGAAGGCGCCGGCGCAACCGCCCGACTTCGTCTATTGGACCGCGATGAACACCTGGGGGCTCCACGCAGGGCGCCCGCGGTCCAGCTTGCTCAATCGATGGAACGCCCAGGAGGTGTTTCGCGCGGCCGAGGCGAAGCCCATGGGCGAGGAGGCGATCGAGTCGGAGCGACTGGCGGTCTTCGACGTCCCGCCGCCGCCCGACGGCTGGCCGGGCGAGTTTGCGGGCGGATTCGATCTCACGTCTGTGGAGGCCGAATGGCTGCGCGCGCGTTGGCAGCGGATGCAGACCCCGTCACTCCTTCGCAGTATCGCCACCCTCGTGAAGGCGAAGCTCGCACCGACGACGTGGACACTTTGGAGTGATCCCCTGGTGCTCGAGGCCGCCCGACGCGCGGACGCCGAGCACGGCCGCGGTTCGTTGCCGTCGTTCGTTCAGGCCATCGGGCGCGCGCAGCTCGCGTCGGCCGCCGCCGAGATCGTGCGCGCGACCTACGGCGCCTACGTCGAGGCCGCCTGGCGTCGGGACCGGAAGCAGGCAACCGGCGCCGAGGTTGCCGGCCTGGGCTACGCCGATAAGCTCTCCGGGTACTTCGACCCCCGGTCGGCAACGCGAGAATTGATGCTGCGCCTCGACGTCGGTGAACTCGCGATCGACCTCCCCGACATCCGACGCGCCGGCCGGCGCGTCGACGAGCTGCTCGGCGTGTTTCAGGAGGCATGGCGGGCCGCGCGGACGCCCGATGACATCCTGGGGCACCGACGGCTTCGCGAGGCGTGCGAACGCGCCGAGGTGCGTCGCAAGGGCCTGCGAGCGCGGCTCCCCCTCACTGAGGGCAGAGAGCGTCGCGCCGACCTGACCGCACACACTGTGCGGCCCGTCGGCATCGACTACCGCTGGCCGGTCACCCATCGGCTGGTGCGCGACGTCTGCGAGGGGTTGGCGCGTGGCTGACGCGCGGCCCGAGAGACCTGTCGCGCTCCCCGGTCTGGCGATGCTCGACGCCTTGCGCCCGCCCGCGGGCTGGGTGACCGACGTCGCGCTCGGCACCACGTACTCGCTCGAACTCCCGGTGGCGCTGGCCGCCCTCGTGTCGCTGGGAGGAACGGCCCGCGACACGAGCGAGTACGGACTCCACAGCGCGGTGCGGGCGCTGCAAGCCCTCGCGGGACGAGTGCGCATCCTGGCGCAGCAGGGGCGCATCCAGGCCCCGCCGAAGAGCAGCCGACTCGTGCACCTGCTCGATCGGGTCGTGAGGCCTATCGCGTATGACGAGCGCTCGCGCTCGTTTCACCCGAAGACCTGGCTGGTCCGGTGGAAGCATGAGCGCGACGAGGCCCCCGCGCGGTGGGCGCTGCTGGTCGGCTCGCGCAACCTGACGTCTGCGCAGGACTGGGACCTCGGCGTGGCGCTGGAGGGCGAGGAGGGCGGAAAGGGCGTCGAACTTCCCGAGGTCGCGAGGTACGTCGGATGGCTGCTCAGCGAGGCCGGGGACCGATCGTTCGGAGCGAAGGCGTGGCCCGCGCTCGCGCAGGTCCGCTGGCGGGGTCCGAAGCTCGACATCGAGTTTGGCTTCCACGGCGCCGGCGCCATCGCGTGGGAGGACACGGCCCTCACCCGGCTCGCGCGAGACGGGGCGAAGCGGGTGCTCATCCTGTCGCCCTTCCTCGATCTCGAAGCGCTCCGCGAGGCCGAGCAGGCGCTGCCGGTGCCGCGTCCGTGGGATGACACCCCGCGGCGCCTCGTGGCGGGTCGGCCGGACCTCGAAGCGGCCGCGCGCACGAAGGCGGGCCCTGCGCTCCTGAGGCGCCTGGGAGACGTGCGATGTCTCGTCCCTTCCCACCACGGCGTGAGCGATATCGGCGCGGACGGCGAGCCCGCCGCGGGTGTCGAGGAGGCCCCTCACGCCACGGACTTCGGGCTCCACGCGAAGGCCGTCGTCGTCTGGCACGGCAAGAACTGAGCGTGTCCTCGCTTGTTGATGGCGTCGTGTTCACGGTTGTTGATGGACACGCGGTGGATGGAGCTGTCCCTCACCGATCGTGATCACGTCGTCAGAAGGGCAGGTCGTCGCGGGTCGATCCCG
>Ga0247843_1003098_pt1 | contig 28164 bp, 28 predicted proteins | sample LaCruzMarch2017__FD_192420 | JGI IMG/M metagenome (GOLD analysis project Ga0247843, IMG submission 192420) | Freshwater microbial communities from meromictic Lake La Cruz, Castile-La Mancha, Spain - LaCruzMarch2017_8m | ecosystem: Environmental > Aquatic > Freshwater > Lake | place: Spain... | reverse complement strand
GCCGGGCTTGCCCAAGCAGTGCGGCGCCATCTTCGCCCATTGGGCATCCGTCAGTACGAATCGTTCCATCCAGAGCTTGAATCACAAATCCAACGCCTTGCGAATCCCAATTCTCAACAGGTCCTAGGGCAGGCGCCGCGGCCGTTCCACGCAGCCAAGCCACGCCGCCATGCAGCGCTTGGCCGCTTGACGACGCAACCGATTGCATCCACCTCCGCCGCCAGGAGGAACCCAACCATGCTGACCAACGCCACCGCCTCGCGCCGTGCCCTGCTCGCTGCCGGGGCGGCCGCCGCCGCGCTGCCGGTGGCGGCGCAAGGCCCCCAACCCGCCGCCATCAACAAGGGCCTGCCGCAGCCCGGCCAGCCGATCCTGGTGCAGGGCGCCCACATCCTGCCCATGGATGCGACGATCGGCGAGCTGCCGCTTGGCGACATCCTGATCCGCGACGGGCGGATTGCCGCGATTGCGCCCTCGATCCCGGCCCCGGCCGGTGCCTACATCCTGCCCGGTGCCGGGCGCGTCGCCATGCCCGGGATGGTGAACGGCCATATCCACCTGGCGCAGACCATGCAGCGCGGCCTGTCCACCGAACACGCCTTCCCCGGCTATTTCCAGACCATCGTGCTGCGCCATTCCAACCGGATGACACCCGCCGATGTGCGCCTGGCCGACGAGGCCGGGGCGCTGGAGCAGATCGCCGCCGGCACCACCAGCGTGATGGACTGGTCGCGTGAGACGATGAGCCCCGACCATGCCGAAGCCGCGCTGGCGGGGCTGCTGGCCGCCGGCATTCGCGGCGTGCTGGCCTACACCACCCCACCCATCCCCCAGGGCGCCGACGCGGCCGCGCTGAACGGGCGCATGATCGACCATGCGCGCGGCCTGATCGCGCGCGCCCAGGGCGGGCCGGTTTCCATCTGGACCTGCCTCCAGGGCCCGGATTTCGCGCCGCTCGCCCCGGCCTTGGCCGATATGCGCCGGTTGGCCGCGCTTGGCGTGCCGATCGCCATCCACACCGGCGCCGCCATCTACCCGAACCGCAAGCCCGACCTGCTGCTGCAACTGGATGCGGAGGGGCTGCTGAACGACCGGCTGCAGATCGTCCACGCCAACCTGCACACCGAGGCGGAGTTCCGCCGGGCGGCCGAGCGCGGCGTCATGTTGTGCGGCACGCCCGAGGTCGAGATGCGCATGGGCCATGGCCATCCGGCGCTGTTCGCCGCCGCGGCGGCGGGGATGAAGGTCTCGGTCGGCACCGACATTCCCTCGATGGTGGGCGGCGGCATCCTGCCGCAGCTGCGCGTCGCCATGGCGGCCGAGATGCACCGCATCAACCAGGCGCGGCTCGGCGCCGGGCAGGCCGTGCCGAACCCACCCGCCATCACCGCGCGCCAGATGCTGGAGATGGCGACCATCGGCGGCGCGCGCGGTCTCGGCCTCGATCGCGAGACCGGCAGCCTGACGCCCGGCAAGGCGGCCGACCTGCTGCTGATTCGCGCCGAGTCGCCGCTGACCGCGCCGCTGTCGGACGCGGCGGGCCTGGTGCTCATGCAGGCCTCGGCGGGCGACATCGAGACGGTGCTGGTCGGCGGGCGGCTGCTGAAGGCGGGCGGCCGCCTGACGGCCCCCGGCGCGCCGGCTTTGTTCGCGCGCCTGCAGGCCCGGGCCGAGGAAATGGCCGCCGCCGCCGCCCGCTGACCCGACCGCGCCTTCGGGCGTGCCTATTTAGCCGCGCCTTCCGGCGTGCCTATTTAGCCGCGCCTTCCGGCGTGCCTATTTAGCCGCGCCTTCCGGCGTGCCTATTTAGCCGCGCCTTCCGGCGCGCCTATTTAGCCGCGCCTTCCGGCGCGCCTATTTAGCCGCGCCTTCCGGCGTGCCTATTTAGCCGCGCCTTCCGGCGCGCCTATTTTGCCGCGCCTTCCGGCGCGCCTATTTAGCCGCGCCTTCCGGCGCGCCTATTTTGCCGCGCCTTCCGGCGCGCCTATTTTGCCGCGCCTTCCGGCGCGCCTATTTTGCCGCGCCTTCCGGCGCGCCTATTTTGCCGCGCCTTCCGGCGCGCCTATTTTGCCGCGCCTTCCGGCGCGAGGCCGAAGCTTCGCGTTGCGGCGCGGGGGGTGGGTGTGGCAGGGAAAGCGCATGTCGCTCTCCCGCCGCCTGCTTGCCCTCGGCCTGCTGCTTCCCGCCGCGCCGGCGCTTGCCGCAACCCAAGGCTTCGACGCCTTCCTGGAGGGGGTGCGCGCCGACGCCAGGCGGCAGGGTATTTCCAGCGCAACGCTCGGCCGCGCCTTGGCCGGGCTCAGGCCCAATACCCGGGTGCTGGAGCTTGACCGGCGCCAGCCCGAATTCACCCAGAGCTGGGAACAATATCGCGATGCGCGCCTGTCGCCGGCGCGAATCGATGGCGGCCGCCGCGCCTTCGCCGACCATCGCGCCACGCTGGAGGGGGTGCAGGCGCGCTTTCGCGTCAGCCCGCGCGTGGTGGTCGCGATCTGGGGCCTGGAGACCAACTATGGCGGCTTCATGGGCAGCTTCAGCGTGATCGAGAGCCTGGCGACGCTGGCCTGGGATGGGCGACGCAGCGCCTATTTCCGCGCCGAGCTGCTGGCCGCGCTCAAGATCCTCGATGGCGGGCATGTGGCGCCCGACCGCATGAAGGGCAGCTGGGCCGGCGCCATGGGCCATCCGCAATTCATGCCCTCGAATTTCGACCGGCTGGCGGTTGACATGGATGGCGATGGTCGGCGCGACATCTGGGACAGCCGGCCCGATGCGCTCGGCTCGATCGCGAATTACCTGGCCCGCGCCGGCTGGCGGGAGGAGGAGCTGTGGGGCCGGGAGGTGGTGCTGCCGCCGGGCTTCGACCCCGCACAGGCGGCCCGCGAGAATACCCGCCCGCTGCGCGAATGGGTGCGCGCGGGGGTGCGCCGGCCCGATGGGACGGACCTGCCCGCGCTGGACCTGCCGGCCGCCATCCTGCTGCCGGGCGGCGCGGGCGGGCAGGCCTTCGCCATCTATCCCAACTTCAACGTGATCCGCCGCTACAACCCGTCGAACTTCTACGCGCTGGCCGTGGGGATGTTGTCGGACCGGGTGGCCTAGCCCCCATGCTGCCCCGCCGTTCCCTGTGGGCGCTGCCCGCGTTGCTGGCCGCCTGTGCGCGCCCTGCGCCGGTCGCGCCCGGCCGCTATCTGGTGGGCGAGCCCTATCAGCTGGGCGGCGTCTGGTCCTATCCGCGCGAGGATTTCGCGCTGGCCGAATCGGGGCTGGCCAGCTTGGCCGCCGACAGCCGGGCAGGGCGGGTGACCGCCAATGGCGAAGTCCATGATCCCGGCCTGCTGATGGCGGCCCATCGCACCCTGCAACTGCCCGCCATTCTTGAAGTCACCAACCTTGAGAGCGGCCTGACGCTGGCGGTGCGCGTGAACGACCGCGGGCCGAGCCAGCCCGGGCGGGTCGTGGAACTGTCCCGCCGGGCCGCGACCTTGCTCGGCATGCCGGCGAACGGGGCCGCGCAGGTGCGAATCCGCGTCGTTGCCGATGCCAGCCGGGCGCTGGCGGCCGGTTTCGCGCAGTCGGCGGCGCCCGCGCTCGACATCACGGCACCAGCGGTCGGCACCGTCACACGCGAGGAACTGGCGCCGCCGCCCGGCGCCACCCAGGCCGGCCGGGTGCGCGAAGCGCGCCCCTTGCCGGGCGGCCGGGCCGCGATCGTGGAGGTCGGCGCCGGCAATGCGCCGCCACCGGCGCGCCTGCCGGAACAGGTCACCCGCGGCTGGCCGCAGCCCGGGCGGCTGTTCGTCGAGGGTGCCACCTTCTCCCGCCGCGACATGGCGGACCGGCAGGCGGCGCGTCTGCGCCCCATTGGCGGCCGCGTGGAACAGACCGGCTTCGGCGGGCGCGGCGCCAGCCCCACCTTCCGCGTGCGCGCCGGCCCCTTCGGCAGCGTGGCCGAGGCCGATCGGGCGCTTGAGCAGGCGCGCCTGTCGGGCGTATCCGATGGGCGGATCGTGATTGACTGACGGGCAACCCTGCCCCGGAGACCCGCCATGCGCCGCCGAGACCTGATCGTCACCGCCGGCTTGCCGTTGCTGGCCACCGCTGCGGCCACCGCGGCAGCCCCTGGGGCGGCCTCGGCGCAGCAGCGCCCGGCCCAGCAGCCGCGTCCGGCGGCGCGCCCCCCCGCCGCGCCTGCCAGCACGCCGGCCACCAGCCCCCTCGGCCCCGTCGATACCCAGGCGCGGCAGGTGCTGCTGATCGACTTCGACACCGGCTCGGTGCTGCTCGAAAAGGCGGCCGACGAACGCATGCCGCCGGCCTCCATGTCCAAGCTCATGACGATGTATGTCGTCTTCGACATGCTGAAGCAGGGCCGGCTGCGCATGGATCAGAGCTTCACCGTCAGCGAGCGCGCCTGGCGGATGGGTGGCTCCAAGATGTTCGTGCAGATCGGCACTCAGGTAACCGTCGAGAATCTCAGCCGCGGCGTGATCGTGCAGTCCGGCAATGATGCCTGCATCGTGCTGGCCGAGGGGATCGCCGGGTCGGAGGCGCAGTTTGTCGATGTGATGAACCAGGTGGCGCGGCGAATCGGCCTGTCGGCCAGCACCTTCCGCAACACCACCGGCTGGCCTGATCCCGAGCACCGGATGACCAGCCGCGACCTGGCGACGCTGGCGCGCCGGATCATCGTCGATCATCCGGAATATTATCGCTATTATAGCGAACGCAGCTTCACCTGGAACGGCATCACCCAGGAAAACCGCAACCCGACCCTGCTGCGCGTGCGCGGCGCCGATGGGCTCAAGACCGGCCATACGGAAGAAGCCGGCTTCGGGCTGACCGCCAGCGCGATTCGCGACGGGCGGCGGCTGATCCTGGTGCTGAACGGCCTGCCCTCCATGCGGGCACGGCTGGAGGAGAGCGAGCGGCTGCTGGAGTGGGGCTTCGGGAATTTCGAGAATGTCGTGCTGTTCCGCGCCGCCGACACGGTGGAGGAAGTGCCGGTCTATCTGGGCCAACGACCGACCGTGCCGCTGGTGGCGGGACGCGATCTGGTGGTGACGCTGCCGCGCGCCTGGCGCAGCAACATCCAGGCCCGGGTGCGCTTCGCCGCGCCCGTGCCCGCACCCGTCTCCAAGGGCCAGCCCGTGGGCACGCTGCTGGTCAGCGGGCAGGGCGTGCCCGCCATGGAAGTGCCCCTGATCGCCGGCGCCGATGTCGAGCGGCTCGGCCTGCTGCCGCGCATCCCGGCGGTGATCGGGCGCTGGTTCGGCGCGTGAGGGGTCGCTTCATCACGCTGGAGGGCGGCGAGGGCAGCGGCAAATCCACCCAGGCACGGCGGATCGCCGCCGCGCTGACCGACGCCGGCCTGCCCGTTTTGCTGACGCGTGAGCCCGGCGGCTCGGCCGCCGCCGAGGCGATCCGGCGGCTGGTGCTGGCGGGCCGGGGGCTCGATCCGGTGGCCGAGGCGATGCTGATGTTCGCCGCGCGGCGGGAGCATGTGCAGGCCAGCATCCGCCCGGCGCTGGCCGCCGGGATGGTGGTGGTGTGCGACCGCTTCGCCGATTCCACGCGCGCCTACCAATGCCATGGCCAGGGCGTGCCGATGCCGGTGTTTGAAGCGCTGGCGCCCTTGGCGCTCGAAGGACTGGCGCCGGACCTGACGCTGGTCTTCGACATCGACCCGGCGCAGGGGCTGGCCCGCGCCGGGTCGCGCGGGCTCGCGGCCGACCGCTTCGAAGGGCTGGATCTCGCCTTCCATGCGCGGGTGCGCGCCGGGTTCCTGGCCATCGCGGCGGCCGAGCCCAGCCGCTGCGCGGTGCTGGACGCGGCGCGGCCGGTGGACCAGGTGGCGGCCGCCGTCCGGGCGATCCTGTCGGACCGGCTCGGGCTCTAGCCATGGCCCGCAAGCCGATCGAGTTCGAGCCCGATCCCGACCAGGCAGTGCGCGCCACGCCCGACCTGCTCGGCCATGCGGCGGCGGCGGGCCTGCTCGAACGGGCGGCACGATCGGGCCGGCTGGCACATGCCTGGGTGATCACCGGCCCGCCCGGCATCGGCAAGGCGACGCTGGCCTATCGCTTCGCCCGCTGGCTGCTGGCCAACGGCGCCGAGGGCGGGCTGCCCGCCGGTCCGGCGCCGCTCTGGCTCGATCCCAGCCACACCAGCTTTCGGCGCGTGGCCGCCGGCGCCCATGCGGATCTGCGCGTGCTGCGGCCCGAAGCCGGGGAGGGGCGCGTGAAGCGCGAGATCCGCGTCGACGGCGTGCGCGCGGCGATCCGGTTCCTGGCCATGACGGCGGCCGAGGGGGGGTGGCGCGCGCTGCTGGTGGATGGCGCTGAGAGCATGCGGGGCGAGGCGGCGAACGCCCTGCTCAAGACGCTGGAGGAACCGCCACCCCGCGCCGTGCTGCTGCTGACCACCCCCGCCCCCGACCGGCTGCTGCCGACCATCCTGAGCCGGGTCCGCCGGCTGGACCTGTCGCCGCTGGCCGACGCCGATGTGGCGGCCCTGCTGGCGCAGCACGCGCCTGACCTGCCGGCGGCCGATCGCGCCCGGCTGGCCGCCATTGCCGAGGGCTCGGTCGGCGCCGCCCTGGCGCTGGCGGAAGGCGAGGGGCTGGCGATCCAGGCGCTTGTCGAGGAAGCGCTGGCCGGCCCGCCGCGCGCGCGCTGGCACGCGCTGGCCGATGCCGTCGCCGCCAGGCGCGACGGGTCGGGCTTCGTCACCTTCCTGGCGCTGCTGCGGCGCGCCGTCTCGGCGGCGGTGCGCGGTGCGGCGCGGGGTGGCCCAGCCCCCGCCTGGCTGGCCGCGCGCCCGCTTGCCGAGTGGAGCACCCTGTGGGACATGCTCGGCCGGACGGGCGCGGAGACCGAGGCGCTGAACCTTGACCGCAAGCAGGCCGTGCTGGCGGTTCTGGCGGCACTAGGCGGTGGGCGGATCGGATGAATGCTGTGAAATCAGTCTACTATATTACAACGCCAATCTATTACGTCAACGACAAGCCGCATGTCGGCCACGCCTATACCTCGGTGGCCGCGGATGTACTGGCGCGTTGGCGTCGCCTCGAAGGGCATGCGGTTCACTTCCTGACCGGCACGGATGAGCATGGCCAGAAGGTTGAAAAAGCCGCGCGCGATGCCGGGCAGGATCCGCAAGCCTTTTGTGACCGCGTCTCCCAGGCCTTTCGCGATCTGACCGGGGTGATGGGCCTGTCGAATGACGGCTTCATCCGCACCACCGAACCCCGCCATCACCGCAGCTGCCAGGCCATCTGGTCCGAACTCGCGGCGCGGGGCGAGATCTATCTCGGCCATTATGAGGGCTGGTACGCGGTCCGCGACGAGGCCTTCTACGGCGCCGACGAGGTGGTGGCGCGCGATGGCGGCCGCTTCGCGCCCTCGGGCGCGCCGGTCGAATGGGTGCGCGAGCCCTCCTACTTCTTCCGCCTGTCCCGCTGGCTGCCCGAATTGCTGCGGCGTACCGAGCTGCCGGCCGGCGACCCGGAGGCCATCGAGATCCAGCCCGCGAGCCGCCGCAACGAGGTGCGGAGCTTCATCCAGCAGGGGCTGAAGGATTTCTCGGAAACGCCGGAAAAGCTGGATCTTTCCATCTCGCGCACGGCCTTTTCCTGGGGCGTGCCGGTGCCAGGTGACCCGGCGCATGTGATGTATGTCTGGCTGGATGCGCTGACAAACTACATCACCGAAGCTGGATATCCCGATGATCTTGAAAGATTGAATCGGATATGGCCGGCCGACATCCACTTTGTCGGCAAGGATATCGTCCGCTTCCACACGATCTACTGGCCGGCCTTCCTGCTGGCCGCCGGCCTGCCGCCACCGCGGCGCGTCTTCGCGCATGGCTGGTGGACGATCGATGGGCAGAAAATGTCCAAGTCGCTCGGCAACGCCATCGACCCCTCGGCGCTGGTCGCCGAGGTCGGCCTGGACCCGCTGCGCTACTTCCTGCTGCGCGAAGTGCCGTTCGGCCAGGATGGCGACTTCTCCCGCGCCGCGCTGGCCAACCGGCTGAATGGCGAGCTGGCGAATGCGCTGGGCAATCTGGCGAACCGGACCCTGTCGCTGATCCAGCGCAATTGCGACGGCAGGCTGCCCGGACCCGCCACGCCGGCGCCGGCCGATGCGGCGCTGCTGGCTAGCATGGCGGCGCTGCCGGCGACGGTTGGCCGCCACCTGGACGCCCAGGAATTCCACCTGGCGCTGGAAGCCATCATGGCGCTGGCGCGGGATGCCAATGGCTACATCACGGTCGAGGCGCCCTGGGCGCTGAAGAAGACCGATCCGGACCGTATGCTGGCCGTGCTGCGCCAGCTGCATGACGCGCTGCGCTGCCTGGCCACCCTGCTGCAACCCTTCATGCCGCAGACGATGGCGGCGCTGCTCGACCAGCTCGGCGTGCCCGCCGGGGCCCGCAGCCTGGCCGCCCTTGGCGAGCCCTTGCCCGGCGACATCGCCCTGCCGGCCCCGGCGCCGCTGTTCCGGAAGCTCGAAGCGTGATCGTCGATAGCCATTGCCACCTGGACTATTTCCAGGCCGACGAGGCGGACGTCATCGCCCGCGCGCGCGATGCCGGCGTGGCGCGCATGGTCACCATCGGCACGCGCCTTGGCGCCCAGGCCGCGACGGTGCGCGGCATTGCCGAGCGGCATGCGGGCGTCTTCGCCACCGTGGGCATTCATCCGCACAATGCCGGCGAACGGCCGGCCCCGAGCCTGGACGAATTATTGCGCGAGGCCGATCATCCGCGGGTGATCGGGTTGGGCGAGTCCGGTCTGGACTATTTTTACGACAAGGCCCCGCGCGACGCGCAGGCCGCGGGCTTTCGCGCGCACATCGCCGCGTCCCGCCAATCCGGCCTGCCGCTGGTGATCCATGCGCGCGACGCGGATGCCGACATGGCCGCAATCCTGGAGGAAGAAGCCGGGCAGGGGGCCTTCCCCTTCCTGCTGCACTGCTTCTCCTCGGGCGCCGAGCTGGCGCGGCGGGCCGTGGCGCTCGGCGGCTATATCTCCTTCTCCGGGATGCTGACCTTCCCGAAAAGCGAGGCGATCCGCGCCATCGCTGCCGAGGTGCCGGAAGACCGGCTGCTGGTGGAGACCGACGCGCCGTACCTGGCGCCGGTGCCCCATCGCGGGAAGCGCTGCGAACCGGCCTTCACGGCCTTCACCGCGGCGCGCCTGGCAGATGTTCGCGGGCTGCCGCTCGATCGGCTGGCCGCCGTCACGAGCGACAATTTCGATCGGCTGTTCCCCCGGGCGCGGGCCTGAAGGCGGGTGCGGGTCACGCTTCTCGGATGCGGCGCCTCGGGCGGTGTCCCGCTGCTGGGCGGCGATGATGGGCGCGGCCAATGGGGCGCCTGCGATCCGGCGGAGCCGCGCAATCGGCGCACCCGGACCTCGGCGCTGGTCGAGGATGCCATCGGCCAGCGCCTGCTGATCGACACCAGCCCGGATCTGCGGGCGCAGCTTCTGGCCTGCGGCATCGACCGGCTGGAGGCGGTGATCTTCACCCATACCCATGCCGACCATGTGCTGGGCCTCGATGAGCTCCGCATGATCAATCGCCTGATCGGCGGCCCCATTGATTGCTTCGGCACCTATTCCAGCCTGGCCGAGCTCAGGACCCGCTTCGAGTATGCCTTCCGGCCGCCGGCGCCGCCGGTCTTTCCGCGTCCCGCGCTGGCGCCGCGCCCGGTCGCACCCGGTGAGACGGTGACCATGGCCGGCCAGGCGGTGCGCCTGTTCCGGCAGGATCACCGGGTGTGCGAGACGCTCGGCCTGCGCATCGGCCGCTTCGCCTACAGCACGGATGTGATCACGCTGCCCGAGGAAAGCCTGGCGCAGTTGGAGGGGCTGGATACCTGGGTGGTCGGCTGCCTCGGCCGGCAGCGGCATCCGGTGCATGCCAATGTCGATCGGGTGATCGAATGGGTGGCGCGCCTGCGCCCACGGCGCACGGTGCTGACGCATATGAGCGTGGAGCTTGACTGGGGCTGGATGGCCGCGAACCTGCCAGCGGGGATCGAAGCCGGGTATGACGGCATGGTGATCGACGTCCCGGACTGAGCATCCGGCTGTCCATATTTTTCCATAATAATCATTATGCGATCTTGAGGGATGCGCCTTGTCAGCGCCTCGCCAGCCCGCTGGTCAGCCCACCCCGGCCTCCAGCCGTTCCAGCTCCATGCGCAGCGTCGGATTATAGGGCGCCTTCGCCGCCGCATCGCGCAGACGGCCAACCGCCCGCGCGCGGTCGCCGACAATGGCCTGCAACGCGCACAGCCGCATCAGCACCTCCTGGGAGGTTTCGCGCGCCAGCAACGCCTCCAGGCGCGTGACACCCGCCGCCGGCTCGCCCCGGACCCGGTCCAGATGCGCCTGCGCCAGCTGCATGGCATGGTCCGGCGCATCCAGCGCGCGCGTGGCGGCCAAGGTGGCTTCCATGCCCGCCGCGTCACCCGCCATGCGCTGCGCCTGCAGCAGATGCGTCAGCGCGACGATGGGCCTGGCCTCACGCGCCGCCGCCGCGCGCAGCGCCACGATCGCGGACGGCGCATCCCCCACCTCCAGCAGCGCCTCGCCCAGGTTCCGCCAGACCCACCAGGGCATCTCGCCCGCCCCGATGGCGGTCACATAGGCGTCGATCTCGGCCCGCACATCGCCGTCACGGCCGGCGCGCCGGCCCCTGGTCGCGGCCGCCATGCCGGGCCGCGCCCGCCAGGCGGCCAGCGCTGGCATCCGCCGCGGCACGAAATCCACGCCCTCCGCCACCGCTTCCGTGAAGGCTTGCCGCATCGCTGCGATCAGCGGCGGGATCCAGGTCGCCGTCGGCTCGGCGCCGAGCATCGCGTGATGGTCCCTGGGCACCTGCGCATGATCCAGCTTGCCGAGACAAAACTCGCCCCAGGAGAGCCGCGGATCCGCAAGCGACCCCGGCTTGGCGGAGGTCGCGGTGCGCAGCCATATGTCACCCGGATAGGCTTCCGGCACATGGCGCTTGTGCAGGGCCGGAATGCCGGCGAGCCCCGGCGGCACCGGCTTGCGGGCGAGCCCCGGGCCGCGCTCGCCCGGCCGGGCGCCATCATCCAGCAGCCCGAGGAAAGCCACGCCCTCACCCGCCGCCCAGGCTTGCTGGGCCAGCACGAAGGCCAACCGCGCCCCGGCCGAATAGCCGAGCAGGCACCAGGGCGCCCGCGGCGACCCGCCATGGGGGATGGCGATGCGCATCAGCGGCAGGAAGCAGGCGGCGTGCGCCTCCAGGCTCTCGAGCGGCGGGGCCGAGGCTGGCGGCCGCCAGTGCAGCGCCACGATTGCCTGGTCGGCGGGTACGTGCCGCAGCGCCTGCGCGAAGAAATTCGCATCCCCGGTGGCGGTATGGACCAGCACCAGCACCGGGCCGGCGGCCCCTTCCGGCCCGCCCCCCTGTCGCACGGTCACGACCGATCGCTCGCCCCCCGGCGCGCGCTCGGCCAGCAGCCGCGCGAGGCCGGCGATGGTGCGATGGATGCCGAGTTCCTCGGGCGACAATGTCACGCCGAGCCTGACGCCGATCTCGGTCGCCAGGCTCAGCACCGCGAAGCTGTCGAGCCCGAGCTCCTCGAAGGGCACCGCCTCGGGCAGGTCGTCGAGGCCCGACAGCTCCTGGGCCAGCGCGACAAGCCAAGGGCGAAGCTGCGCCTCGGTCATCATTGCAGGGACAGCAAGTCGATCTTGCCACCGGGCAGGCGCGGCAGGCTCTCGCGTGGCTTCCAGGCGACGGGCCGGAGCGGCCCTGGCAGGGAAGCCGCGGCCCGGGCGGCCAGCCGCTTGCCCAGCGCCGCCGGATCCTCCCCCGGATCGGGCACGAAGGCCGCGTGCAGCACCATCCCGGCGGGTGCCGCCACCGGCCAGACGACGATTTCCTGCAGGCCCGGCTCCGCGCGCAGCACGGCTTCCACCTCGGCCGGCTCCACGCGCTGGCCGGCGATCTTGGCCTGCCGGTCGACGCGGCCCAGCACCCACAGCACCCCATTGGCGTCGCGCCGCACCAGGTCGCCGGTGGCCAGCCGGCGCCCGGCCGGATCGGGCGCCATGCGCGCCGGCACCACCCGGCCATCCTGCCATTCGCCGAGCGCCACATAGGGCGAGCGCATCACCAGCTCGCCCGCCTCGCCATCGGGCAGCAGCGCGCCGTCGGGGCCCACGATCTCGGCGATCTGCCCGGCCACGACGCGCCCGGCGGCCATTGCGACCTGGTCGGCGGGCATCGGGTCGGGGGCGTCGTGATCGGCCACCTGCACCTCGGTCATGCCGTAGTTGTTGGTGATCCGGCAGCCCGGCGGCAGCGCCGCGCGCAGGACCGCGATATCGGCCGCGAGGGTCGCGGTGCCGAACATGCGCACGGCGCGCAGCGAGGCGAAGGCCGCGCCACGGCCGCGCAGCACGCCGACCACCAGGCGGGTAATGCCGGCCAGCAGCGTCGGCCGCTCGGCCGCCGCCAGCGCCTGCACCGGCCCGGCGCCGGTGGCGCCCGGGTCGGTCAGCAGCACCGACGCCCCGGCCAGCAAGGCGGCGCTGGCATGCGTCAGGCCGCCGCTGGTGGCCAGGTGCGTCAGCGTCATCATCCGGTCCTGGGGCTGGATGCCGAGATGCACCATGTGGCGCGCGCAGCGCACCCGCGCGATCTCCGCCGACCAGACGATCCCCTTCGGCACGCCGGTGCTGCCCGATGTGGTCAGCACCAGGGATGGCGCATCGGGCGCCAGCTTCATGGCCTTGGCCAAGGGCGGCGCGGGCGTCGTCGCATCCATTTGCGGGCAAGGCGGGTCTTCCAGCGCGGTGGCCGGATCGACCAGCAACAGGGCCGGCCTGGCCTGGCGCAGGAAGGCCAGGCTGCGCGCCGGGGGTTCCGTCGCCGGGATCAGCAGCACCACGCGCCCGGCCGCCTGCACGCCCAGCAAGGCGGCCATGGCGAGCGGCGTGGTGCTCAGCCGGACCGCCACGGCCGATCCGGGCGGCGTGGTGGCCGCCACCAGCCCCGCCACGCGCAGCAATTCGGTGGCCAGCCCGCCCCAGCTCAGCCTTTCGCGGCCATCGGAAATCGCAAGCCTGTCCGGCTCAGCGAAAGCCCAGGCCGCTATGGTTGCCGCCATCGCCCCTTCGCGCATGCCCGGTTACTATTTCAACGGCTGGCGGCCGACAATGGCCGGCGGCACCCCAGGGCCGAAAGCGGAGTTAACTCTCGATGACCGATCCGAAGCTGGCGATCGAGCGGCTGCTCGGCATCATGGCGCGGCTGCGTGCCCCGGATGGCTGCCCCTGGGACCAGGTGCAGGATTTCGCCTCCATCGCCCCCTACACGATCGAGGAAGCCTATGAGGTGGCGGACGCCATCGCCCGCGGCCCGGACTTCCCGGGGTTGCAGGATGAGTTGGGCGATTTGCTGTTCCAGGTGGTCTACCATGCCCGCATGGCCGAGGAGGCCGGCCGCTTCGACTTCGCCGCGGTGGCCGGCACGATCGCCGACAAGATGGTCCGCCGCCACCCGCATGTGTTCGGCGACGCGGCAGCCCGCGACGCCGCCACCCAGACCGAAGCGTGGGAGACCCAGAAGCAGGCCGAGCGCGCGGCGCGCGCCGAAACCGGCACGCTGGCCGGCGTGCCCACCCCCCTGCCCGCCCTGACCCGCGCGCTCAAGCTGACCCGCCGCGCCGCCCGCGTGGGCTTCGACTGGCCCGACGCCGCCGCCGTGCTGGACAAGCTGGCCGAGGAAGCCGCAGAGCTGCGCGCCGAGCTGCCCGGTGCCGACCCGGCGCGGCTGGCCGATGAGGTGGGCGACCTGCTGTTCGTGGTGGCGAACCTGGCGCGCAAGCTGGATCTCGACCCCGAGGCCTGCCTGGCCAGCGCCAACGCCAAGTTCACCCGCCGCTTCGGGGCGGTGGAGGCCGCGCTGGCGGCCGAAGGGCGCGCCCCCGCCGATGCCACGCTCGACGAGATGGAAGCGCTGTGGACGCAGGCGAAACGGGCGGAGCGATTGTCAGAAAACTGAACAGGCCGCCGGGCTGACAGCGCGCTATGCGGCGCCATCCGCGCCGGAGAATCCGCCATGAGCCCGACCTCGCCTGTTCCGATGTCCCTGTCCGTCCAGGTCACCGATCCGCTGGGCGCCGACCTGCCCGCGGCGCTCGACCGCGCGGCAGCGCTTGGCGTGGAGATCGCGGAATTGCCGCTGCATGCGCTGGACCTGGTGATCGGCGCGCGCCCCCTGCCCGGCCGGATCGCCGCCATCCGCGCCATCTGCGCCGACCGGCCGCTCGGCTATGTGCTGCACGGCCATCTGGGCATCAACCTGATGGAGGAGGCGCACCGGATCGGCCTGCACCTGGATGTGCTGCGCGCCAATATCGAGGTGGCGGCGGCGCTGCAGTGCCGGCACCTGGTGATCCATTCGGGCTTCGTGCGCGCCGGCCAGGCCAGCGCGATCGAGGATGCCTATGCCCGCCAGCGCGCGCATCTGCCCGCCATGGGCGAGTTGGCGGCGGCGCATGGGGTGACGCTCTGCGTCGAGAACATCTTCGAATTCACCGGCCAGCGGGTGACGGCCCTGCCCGGCCGCCTCGCTCAGGAATTGCGGGCGATCGCGCACCCGGCGGTGCGGGCCACCTTCGACATCAGCCATGGCTGGCTGCATTGCCACCAGCTGGGCGCCGACTTCCTGGCCGAGGCCGCGGCGCTGGCGCCGCTGTCGCAGCATCTGCATCTGCATGACAGTTTCGGCCGCCCGTCGGATTTCTGGACCTACTCCACCAGCGAGGCGCTGGCCTTCGGCGCGGGCGACCTGCATCTGCCGATGGGCTGGGGATCCATCCCGTGGGATGGGCTCGCCACCGGCTGCGCCTGGCCGGCGAACCTGGTTGCGGATGTCGAGGTCAATCACCGGCACGCGGCGGATTTCCCCGAGGCGATCGCCACCAGCCGCGCCTGGGTGGCGCGGCTGGCGCTGATCACGCCGGGCTGAACGCCCGCCGCGGGTCAGCTCATCGGCACCGCGAAGCCGCGCTGCACGCCGGGCCGGTCCATCATGCGGGCGTACCAGGCGGCGACGTTCGGCAGATCGTCGAAGGGCACCTGGTGGCGCTCATGCCGCCAGGCCCAGCCGAGGATGGCGAAATCGGCGATGCTCGGCTCGCCCGCCGTCGCCACGAAGTCGCGGCCGGCCAGGCGGCGGTCCAGCACGCCATAGAGGCGCTTGGTTTCGCCGTGATAGCGGTTGAAGCCATAGTCGCGCGCCGGGCCCTCGGGCTGCATCAGGAAATGGTGCACCTGGCCGGGCATCGGGCCGAAGCCGCCCATCTGCCACATCAGCCATTCCAGCACCTGCATCCGCCCCCGCAGGTCGGCCGGCATGAAGCGGCCGGTCTTCTCCGCCAGATAGAGCAGGATGGCGCCGCTCTCGAACACGCTGATCGGGCTGCCATCCGGGCCATCCTGGTCGATGATGGCGGGAATCCGGTTGTTTGGCGCGAAGGCCAGGAAGGCCGGGTCGAATTGCTGGCCCTTGGTGATGTCGACGACATGCACCCGATAGGGCAGCCCCATTTCCTCCAGCGCCAGCGTGATCTTGCGCCCGTTCGGGGTGTTGAAGCTGTAGAGGTCGATCATGCCCGGGTCCCTTCCATCGGTTGCCGCCTGATCCCACGGCGCTGGCGGCGCGGCAACAAGGCTTGACCATCGCCCGGCCTGCTTGCGAGGCTTGGCAGGTGCAGACCCTGACCAGCGCCATGGGCGCCGAGGACACGCTCTGGGCGGTGATCGCGACGGCGGGGCGGCAGTCCCGCGTCGCGAACGTCTATCGCAGCCGGGCCGAGGCGCTGGAAGATCGTGCCTGGCGGGCCCAGCAGGTGGCCGCCTATGAGGATTGGCTGCGCCGGGCGCGCCAGCCGGTGCCGCATTATTCCGTGGCGCCCATCCGGCGCACCGACCTGCCGCGCAAATGGAGCCCGCTGCCGGCGCTGGGCTTCCTGCGCGGCCAGTTCATCTGATTGCCGGCGGCGCCGCGCCGCACTATCTCCAGCCGCATCATGCTGATTGCCATCCGCGCCGCTGCCCTGCTGCTGATCTTCTTCCTGGGCGGCATCTGGGCCGCCGCCTGGTTCGGCCGGGCCGATGGCGAGAGCGTGGCCGAGGCCTTCGCGCGCCAATCGGCGCGGCTGCTGGGTGGCGACATGCCGGGGGCGCCCTCGGTGGGGGGCGTGCAACTGCCCCAGGGGATCGCACTCGGCGGGCCCTTCAGCCTGGTCGACCATAACGGACGCGCGGTGACGGACCAGGATTTCGCCGGCCGCCTGTCGCTGATGTATTTCGGCTTCACCTATTGCCCGGACGTCTGTCCGACGGAGCTCGGCACCATCGCCGCCGCGATCGACCTGCTGGAGGAGGCGGGCGAGGCCGTCACGCCGATCCTGATCACCATCGACCCGGGTCGCGACACGCCGGCGGTGCTCGCCGACTATGTCTCCCGCTTTCATCCGCGCATGGTCGGGCTGACCGGGACAGACGCCGAGGTCAGCGCGGCTGCCCGTGCCTTCCGGGTATTCTATGCCCGCGTGCAGCGCCCCGACATGACCGACTATCTGATGGACCATTCGAGCTTCATCTATCTGGTCGGGCGGGACGGCCGCGTGCGGTCCCTGTTCCGCCCGGAAACGTCGCCCGAGACCATCGCCCAAGCCGTTCGCGGCCAGTTGCGCGGCAGCTAGAGCCTGATCGCCTTTGGTGGAATCACCAAAGGCGAGAATCAACCTCTCGGCAAAGGCTAGACGGTGCTCAACCTTTGTTGATCACCGTCTGGAGTAGATTTGCCTCCGTCGACGGCAGCTGCGGGCAGGCTTGTGCGCATGCCAAGTGCTTGCATGAAAATTTACGGCTGGGTCGGCGGCCGCCGGGCTGACAAGTCGGATAAAGAATGCCCCTTTTCACTGCATGAGTTTCAATGGCTTCCGGTCCGTCGCTAACTCGGCTATCGTTCGCGCCATGGTTTGGCCTTCCTTCGGCCCCTTCATGTGCGGGAGTTGCCTCAGCGATGTCAGATGAGGCTCGAGACGACAGCCCTGGTCGGGACGCGGCGGGTCGGTCGGCGGCAACGCCGCCGCGCCACACGCGACGCCTTTCCGACAAGATCCTGATTGCCTTCCACCATGCCTGCGACCAGGGCGACTATGAAGTGGCCGAGGACCTGCTGCGCATCCTCGAGATGATGTTGACCCGCCGGCCGGTGGCACCCGACGTCAATCGCCGCAAGAACATGGAAAGCCTGGTCGCCGCGCATGAGCGGCTGTGGATGCTGCGCCACCCCGACGACACCGACCAATAGCCGCACCGGCCCGGCCTCAACGGCCGCTCGGCACCCCATGGCGGCGGGCGAGCAGCGCACCAATGGCAAGCTGCATCAGCTTGGCCGAGATCGTCACCGCCAGGATCATCATCGCCATCGCCGAGGCGGCACTGGCCTGCCCCGCCTCATCCATGTGCACGACCGCCACCGAGGCCGGCTTCGTGTCCGGCCCATAGAGGAAGATCACCGCGCTCACCGTCGTCATGGCGTTGACGAAGATGTAGACGGCGATCTCCAGGATGGCCGGCAGGCACATGGGCAGCGTCACGCGCCCGAAGGTGACCCAGACCGGCACGCGCAGCGACGCGCCGACCGACTCGAATTCCGGATCCAACTGCCGGATGGCGGTGGCCGAGGTAAGGTGCCCGACCGTGTAGAAATGCACGATCGAATTCAGCACCAGGATGGCGATGGTGCCGTACAGGATCCCAAGCGGGTTCAGCGGGTGGTTGAAGAACAGGATATAGGCCAGCCCGAGCACCAGCCCCGGCACCGCCAGCGGCACCGTGGTTGCCACGCGCACCAGGGTGGGCAGCCGCCCCCCCTGCCCGCCCCGCTCCAGCACATAGGCGATCAGGAAGATCACCACCGTGCCCACCAGCGACGCGACGGCGGCCATTTGGATGGAGGTCCACAGCGCCGACCAGCCCGCCGAGTCGAAGCGGGAGAAATCATAATTGTCGAGCGTGAGCGTGAGGTTGTAGGGCCAGAAGCGCACGAAGCTTCCCCACGCCGCCACCGCCACGATGCCAACCAGGATGAAGGCGACGCCCGCGCAGAGGATCAGCGCCGGGACATCCCGCGCGCGCCGGGCGCTGGGTACCAGCGGCACGGCGCGGCCCGAGAATGTGGCGCTGCGCTGCGCTGCCGCCCAGCGGTCCAGCATGAAGGCCAGGATCGCCGGCAGCAGCAGCACCATGCCCACCACCGCGCCCATGTTCAGGTTCTGCAGCCCGACCACCTGCTTGTACACGTCGGTCGCCAGCACCGGGAACTGCCCGCCGATCACCTTCGGAATGCCGAAATCGGTCACCACCAGGGTGAAGACCACGACGCCGGCGGAGACGAGGCCGTAGCGCGCACCGGGCAGGGTGACGGTGAAGAAGATGCGCCAGCGGCTGGCCCGCAGCGCGGCCGCGGCCTCATAGAGCCTGGCATCGGCGTTCGACAGCGCGACCGACAGGATCAGCGCCGCCGCCGGGAAGCAGTAGAAGATCTGCGCGGCCACGATGCCGATCGGCCCATAGATGCTGCCGCCGAACAGCAGCGCCTTCAGCATGCCCTGGTTGCCGAACAGATAGATCAGCGCCAGCGCCGGCAGCAGCGAGGGCGCCAGCAGCGGCAGCATCATCACCGCGCGGAACAGGCCGCGCGCCGGCAGCACGCAGCGCGTGAGACCATAGGCGTAGCCGAAGGCCAGCGGCAGCACGATGATCGCGGTCAGCGACGCGGTCCAGACACTGTTCCACGCCGCGGCCAGCAGCGCCGGCGTGGTGACGTAGGCGGCGAAATTGTCGAGGCCCGCGAAGGCACCCTCCGGCGTTTCGAAGGCGCGCAGCATCAGCGTGGCCAGCGGCGCGACCAGGAACAGCGCGAGGAAGCCAGCGGCCAGCCACAGGGACAGGCGCATCAGAAGCGCATCGCGCGACAGGCGCGGCCGCGGGGCCACAAGCCCGAGCGTCAGGTCAGACATCGTCGGGGAAGACCATCAGCCGGTCGGCCGGCAGTCGTGCCGCCACCTCGGCGCCCATCACCAGCCCAAGCCCCGCCATCTCCGCCGGCGCCACGGCCGCCAGCAGCTTGAGCGGACCCGCCTCCAGCGCCACCCGGCAGACCGGCCCGAGATACTCCAGACCCGTGACGCGGGCATGCAGCCCGGTGGCGGCCGAGAGGCTCAGCGGCGTCAGCGCCACATGCTCCGGCCGGATGAAGGCCATCACCTTCGTGCCATAGACCAGCGATCGCGCGGCATCGGCGGCCAGCGTGACGCCATGCGCCGAGAGCGTGCCCGGGGGCGTGCCGACGGTTGCCTCGAAATGGCAGGAATGGCCGATGAAGCTCGCCACGAACTGGGTCGCCGGCTGGTCATAGACCTCGGCCGGGCTGCCCACCTGCTCGATCCGGCCACGGTTCATCACCACCACCCGGTCGGAGACGCTCATCGCCTCCTCCTGATCGTGCGTCACCATGATGGTCGTCACGCCGAGACGCTGTTGCAGCGAGCGGATTTCCTGGCGCAGATGGGTCCGCACGATCGCGTCCAGCGCCGACAGCGGCTCATCCAGCAGCAGCAGCCCGGGTTCATTCGCCAGGGCGCGGGCCAGCGCCACGCGCTGCTGTTGGCCGCCCGAGAGCTGCGCCGGGAATTTCGTGGCCTGGTCGGCCAGGCCCACGATGAACAGAAGCTCCGCCACCCGGTCCTTCACGCGCTGCTTCGGCCAGGCCGGGCCGCGCAGCCCATAGGCCACGTTGGCGCCGACGCTGAGGTTCGGGAACAGCGCGTAGGATTGGAAGACGATGCCGAAATCCCGCTCGGATGGCGGCAGGTTGGTGATGTCGCGGCCGCCCTGGAGGATCCGGCCGCGATTGGCCGGATCGAGGCCCGCGATGGCGCGCAGCAGCGTGGTCTTGCCGCAGCCCGAGGGGCCGAGAAAGGTCACGAATTCGCCGAGCGCCACGTCGAGGTTGACGCGCTGGAGGGCAACGAAGGTGCCGAACTGCTTGCCCACGTCTCGCACCGAGAGGTAGGGGGCGCTGGCCGAGCCCGAAAGCCCGGCCGTCGCGGTCATCGTTGCCCCGGCGCTCATCGTCAGCGCGGCGCCGACTTGCCGTCGAAGCGGCCGGCCCATTCGCGCAGCAGGCGGTCACGCTGCGTCGCGATGGTGCGGAAGTCGGCGCTCACCAGGCGCTGCGCGAAGTCGGCCGGGTAGCCGCGCACCGTCGGCTCCACGCCGGGCAGCGCCAGCAGCGCATAGTAGCGGCCATAGAGTTCCATCGCCGGGCGGGAGACGGCGAAATCGGCCAGGCGCTGCGCCGCGGCGGCGTTGCGCGTGCCGCGCACGATCGCGGTCGCTTCCAGGTCGAAGCCCACGCCATCGGTCGGCACGATGATGTCGATCGGCGCGCCCTGGTTCTTCAGCGCCACCGAGCGCATGTCGAAGGAGATGCCGACGGCGAATTCGCCGCGCGCCGCATTGTTGCAGGGGGCGCTGCCGGAATGGGTGTATTGCTGGATGTTGTCATGCAGGCGCGTCATGTAGTCCCACGCGCCCGCTTCGCCGCGCGTGCCGATCCAGCCCGCCATGGTCAGGAAGCCGGTGCCGGACGAGTTCGGGTTCGGCATCACCACCTGGCCGCGGAAGCGCGGGTCGAGCAGATCGTTCCAGGTGGTCGGGCGCGGCAGGTTGCGCTGCTGCGCCACCACCGTGTTGAAGCAGATCGCCGAGACGAAGGCGTCCATGCCGGTCCAGGTCATCGGGCTGCGGTCGGAGCGCATGTTGGGGCGCAGCGCCGCGGCGCCGGCCGGCGTATAGGGCTCGAGCATGTCGAGCGCTTCCATCTGCAGCAGCGAGAAGACGGACAGGCCCCAGATCACGTCGGCGCGCGGGTTCTGGCGCTCGGCGATCAGGCGGGCGGTGATCACGCCGGTGCTGTCGCGGACCCAGGCGATCTCGATGTCGCGCAGAGCGGATTCGGCGGCTGCCTTGAAGGGGGCCAGCTGCTCATTCTCGAGCGCGGTATAGACGGTCAGGCGCGTGCGCTGCTGCGCCTCGGCGGTGAAGGGCAGCGCGCAGGTCAGGGCCAGCGCGGCAAGGGCAAGACGGCGCATTGGAATTCTCTCTCCCGGGTGACGGTGCCGATGCGTAACCGGCAGGCTGCGACGGGTTGATGACAGTTTAGTTGCTATTTTGGGTCAGTTGTCTTCGACCAGCCCGGGCATGTCGCCGGCAGCCAGCCTTGCCTCGATGGCCGCGATGACAGTCGGCAGGTCGGCGATGGAATCGATCACCAGATGCGCGCCGGCCGCGACCAGCTCCGCCGTGGCGCGCCCGCGCAGCGCGTCCCGCGCCGGGGCATCCAGCGCCGCCAGTTCGTCGGCCGACAGGCCGGCGATGTTGCCGGTCAGCGCGACGCCCACGGCCCAGGCGCCTGCGGCCCGCGCCTCCCCGATGCCAGGGGGCGTATCGTCCAGCTTGACGATGCGCGAGGCTGGCCAGACGCCCATCGCCGCCATCGCATGCCACATCTGCAAGGGCGCGGGCCGGCCCGCCGCCATGTCGCCGGCGCAGACCATGATTTCTGGCGCAAAGCCCTGGGCCGCGGCAAGCGGCGCCAGCCGCGCCATGATCGGGCGGGTATAGCCGGTGGTGGAGCCGATGCGGATGCCCTGCGCGCTGGCCCAGTCCAGCGCGGCCTTGGCGCCCGGGATCAGTGCGCTGTGCGCTTCCACCGACGCCACGTTCAGCGGCTCGAAGGTGGCGAAGATCGCGTCGATCGCCGCATCGTCGAATGGGGTGCCATGGCGCGCGGCCCAGGCGTTGGCGACAGGCTGGCTGCTGCCCACAAGCCGGATATGGTCGCGCTTGGCCATGCCCATCGGGCCGCGCGCATCGGCGATGGAAATCGCCACGCCATGCGCGGCGAAAGCCTCGACAAAGGCGCCCATGGGCGCGCGGGAGCCATGGTCCAGCACCGTGCCGGCCCAGTCGCAGATGATCGCGCGGATCTTGGTGGGCATCATGGGTTGGTCTCCATATCGGCCAGCACTTCCTCGGCCAGGGCGAAGGCGGTGCTGGCGCCGGTGCCCGAGGTGACGGAGACCAGCCGCACCCCGCGGGCCGGCCTCTCCCAGAAGGCGTCGGTCGGGCCGGAGGGATAGAGGCCGGTCCAACGCTCGACCACGCGGGGCGCGGGCAGATCCAGCACCGCCCGTGCCTCGCGCAGGATCAGCGCATCCACATGGTCGGGCTGGAACGGGTCGGGTGTGGGCCCGTAATGGTGGCTGTCGCCCACCACCAGCGAGCCATCGGCCCCCTGCACCACGATCAGGTGGATGCCATTGGCGATTTCCTCGGCCTGCTCGGCGTTGAGCCGCGCGGCCAGGGAAGGCAGCCGGGGGGCGACGCCATAGCCGCGATAGCGCAGCAGGCCGAGGTCGCTCATCACCGCCGCCGTCAGCCGCCAGCCGGGATCGGCCAGGCGCAGCATATGCAGCTTGCACAGCGTGACGCTGCGTCGGGCGAAACTGTCCGGGAACAGGGTGGCGAGGTCGGGGCCGGGGCAGACAATGATCGCCGGCGCGGCGAAGCGCCCGGCACTGGTCTCGACGCGCCCCGGCTCCACCGACCGCACGGCAACGCCGCGGCGGATGCTGACGGGCAGCGTGGCCGCGATCCAGGCGGCCAGGCGCGGGATCGCCTCCCGGCTTTCGACGCGCAGCTCATGCGGGCTCACGAGTGCGGCGCGCGCGCCGTCGCGGCGAAGCGGCGCGGGCAGGTCCGCGCCGTGCAGGATGTGGCACCCCTCGCCCATCGGGCTGGCCAGGAAATCCTCCAGCACCGCCAGCGCCTCGGGACGGCGGATCGCCATCAGCAGGCCGCGATGATGCACGGCGATCCCGGCGGCCGGCGCCACCTCGGCCCAGATGTCGCGGGACCGCCGGGCGCGACGCCAGGTGTCCGGCCAGCCCTGGCCGGTGACGGTGACGAAGCCGAAATTCCGGATGGAGGCGCCATTGGCCTGCGCGTCGCGGTCCAGCACCAGAACGCGGCGCCCGGCCCGCGCGGCGGCCAGCGCATGGGCCAGGCCCACGATCCCCGCCCCCACCACGATCAGATCGGCATCAGGCATGCGCCCCCGCTAGAGCGTGATCGCCGAAGGGCGGAACGCCCGGAGGCGTGAATCACGCGATAAAACAGTAAGCTAGACCATGATCAGCGATTCTCTCATCGCTGTTCATGGTCTAGCACAGCCGGCGCGCGCCCGCAGCCGCGCCCTGTGTGACAATGGCGCGTCAGTAGAAAAAGCGTTCTTCCACCACCTTGCCATCGCGCACCGTATAGAGCGCCACTTCGCTGGACTGGCCGCGTTCGCCATCCTGCTTGCGCGTGAAGTCCATGGCGAAGACCAGGGCGAATTGTTCGCCATGCAGGAAGGGTCCCTCGACGGCGATCGAGTGCACAATGTGGTTCTCGGTCCACCAGGCCCATTTCGCCGCCAGCTGTTCCGTGCCGACGCAGCGCGCGAAGGGGCTCTCGATGGCTTCGATGCTGACAATGTCGGGCGCATTGTAGCGGGCGGCGGCCTCCGCCTCGCGGCCGGTGCGACATAGATGCGCGAAGTCGCGGGCAATCTCGGCGATGGTCACGGCGGCTCTCCCCAGGCCTCAGGCCGCGCAGGCTGCCCGCGTGGCCCCGCAGGCGCAAGCAGCCTCAGGCCTTTTCGCTGACCGTTGCCAGCAGCGTTGTCACGTCCGGCCAGACCACGGCGGATTCCAGCACTGGATGGCCAAACACAAGCCGCGGCTCCGGGGGGGCGATCTGGCCGCCGAGCCGCGTCAACAGCCGTGCGGCGGCGCGGTTCTCCGCGGCGATGTGCATCGAGGCACCGATGCACCCCTGCCCGGCCAGCCGCCGCGCGGCGAAGCCGAGCAGCGCCCGCCCGATGCCGGCACGGCGCATGCCCGGGCGGACGTGCAGGCTGTCGATATAGGCCATGTCGGCCACCTGCCAGGCCGCGATGAAGCCGGCCAACTCCCGGCCGAAGGCCGCCACGACCAGCGTTCCCGCCCGCCGTCGGCCGCTGAAGGCGCCCTGCCAGAATTCGCCCAGCGCCGGCTCGATCTCCTCGTCGAGGAAAATGTCCGGCAACACGCCGCGATAGGTATCCCGCCAGGAGGCGATCTGGATGGCCAGGATCGCCGCCTGATCGGAAGCCCGCGCCGCGCGAAGCCGGAAGGCCACGGCGCTGCCCTCAGGCGGCGCGCGCGGCGACGTCGTCCGGGCTCATGCGGACCAGCGCCTCATAGTCGGCCATGAGGGTGCGGGTGATCTCGCCCGGCGTGAAATGCATGTCGGCCACCTGGCGAACCGGCGTGACCTCGGCGGCGGTGCCGGCCAGGAACAACTCGGTGGCGCGGGCCAGGTCACCCGGCGGGATGGTGCGCTCGACCACCGTCATCTGGCGCTTGCGCGCCAGCGCCATGACGGTGCGGCGGGTGATGCCATCCAGGAAGTTCATCGGCGTCGGCGTGTGCAACTCGCCATCGATCACCAGGAACACGTTGGCGCCCGTGGCTTCGCTGAGATCGCCCTTCCAGTCGAGCATCAGCGCATCGTCAAAGCCCTCCGCCTCGGCGGCGTGCTTGGACAGGGTGCCGATCATGTACAGCCCCGCCGCCTTGGAGGCGGTCGGCGCGGTTTCCGGGTGCGGGCGCTTCCACTTGGCCCAGGCCAGCCGCACGCCCTTCATGCGGGCATCGCCGAACAGGTTCGGCCAGGCCCAAGTGGCGATCGCCAGGTGGATCTTGGTCTGCTGCGCGCTGACCGAAAGCTGTTCGGCGCCGCGCCAGGCCAGCGGGCGCACATAGGCATCGGTCTGGCCGTTGCGCGCCAGCGTCTCGATGCAGGCGGCGTCGATCTGCTCGGCGGTCCAGGGGATCTCGAAGCCCAGGATGCGGCCGGAGTTGATCAGCCGCTCGGTGTGCTCGCGCAGCTTGAAGATGTGGCCGCTATAGGCGCGCTCACCCTCGAAGACGCCGGACGCATAGTGCAGGCCGTGGCTCAGCACGTGCAGCTTGGCGTCGCGCCAGGCGACGAACTCGCCATCCATCCAGATCCAGCCGTCGCGATCATCAAAGGGCACGAGCGCCATGTTTCTCTCTCCTCCAGCGACGCGGCGGGCCCCGCGCCATCTTGCTGACATCACCCGTCGCTACCGACCGCGCCCAGGCTGTTCTATAATGAAAGGGTCACGGTCTTGCGATGGCCCAAATGCTGGACCGGGGCAGGAAATACGTCAATGAAGCTTACTCAAATTCAGCGCATGCCAGCTGCGCGATCAGCGCCGGAGCCCGCCCGATGAAGCCCGGCCCGCGGCCCACGCCGCGCCCCACGATCGACGAGCGCAGCCAGGCGGCGGGGCGCAACCTGCTGTTCCTGCGCGAGGAAGAACTCCGCCTGGCGCAGGATCTGCTGTTTTTCGGCTATCGCGACTTCACGGCGGGGGCGGATGCCATGCTTGCCGAACGCGGCATGGGCCGGGCGCATCACCGGGTTCTCCATTTCCTGGGTCGCAGCCCGGGAATCACAGTGGGCGACCTGCTTGGTATCCTTGGGATCACAAAACAGTCGCTCGGCCGCGTGCTGACGCCCATGATCGAGTCGGGGCTGGTGCTGCAGGCCCCGGGCCGCGACGACCGGCGCCAGCGCCTGCTGACCCTGACCGAGGAAGGTGCGGCGCTGGAACGCGCTCTGTTCGACCGGCAGAAGGAGACCGTGATGCGCGCCTACCGCGAAGCCGGCCCGCAGGCGGTGGAAGGGTTCCGCCGCGTCATGCGCGGGTTGATGGGCGAGGATGCCCGCGCCGCGCTGGACCGGCTGGAGACCATCCCGCGATGAGTGGCGCCGAGGCCCCCCACCTGCTGGTGGTCGATGATGATGCAAGGCTGCGCGCGCTGCTCCAGCGCTTCCTGGCCGAGCAGGGCTTCCGCGTGACCGCCGCCGCCGATGCGCTGTCCGCGCGCCGCGCCCTCTCGGCCGTCGCCTTCGACCTGGTGGTGCTGGACAATATGATGCCCGGCGAGGATGGGCTGGCGCTCACCGAGAGCCTGCGCCGCGAGGGGCAGGATGTGCCGATCCTGATGCTGACGGCCAAGGGCACGCCCGATGACCGGGTGGCGGGGTTCGAGGCCGGGGTCGATGACTATCTGGCCAAGCCCTTCGACCCGCGCGAATTGGGGCTGCGCATCCGCACCATCCTCCGCCGCGCCGCCCCGGCCGCGCCGCCGGCGCTGGCCGCGGCGCCGGTGCAACTCGGGTCGCTCTGGTTCGATGCGCAGCGCGTGGAGCTGCGCGGCCCCGAGGGCGTCGTGCGCCTGACCGGGGGCGAGCAGGCGCTGCTGGCCGCCCTCGCCGCCCGCCCCAATGAGGTGCTGAGCCGCGAGGACATCGCCGAACAGCTCGGCACGCCCGAGGCGGGCGAACGCGCGATCGACGTGCAGGTCACAAGGCTGCGCCGCAAGCTGGAACCCGACCCGCGCGAGCCGCGCTTCATCCAGACCGTCCGCCACCGCGGCTACGTGTTGCGGCCGGGTCTTTGAAGGCCATCGAAGGGCAGCTGCGGGCGATGCTGCCGCGCGGCCTGCTCGGCCGGTCGCTGCTGATCATCCTGGTGCCGCTGCTGATCCTGCAGGGTGTCGCGCTGCAGCTTTTCTATGGCGGGCATCTCGACATCGTCTCCCGCCGGCTCGCCGCCGGCGTCGCGGGCGAGATCGGCCTGGTGGTCGAGCATATGAAGCGCCACCCCGGCGAGGCGGAGCGCGCCTGGCTGTTCCGCGAGGTGGTCTGGCGCGTGGACCTCACGCTCGCCTTCGAACCGGGCATGACCCTCGCGCGGTCCGGCCCGCGCAGCGCCTTCCTGCCGCTGTTGCCGCTGGAGGAGGATCTGGCCAACGCGATGGCGGAGCGCGTCCGCCTGCCCTTCGACGCCGATTGGCTGTCCGACCCGCGCAGCGTGGTGATCCGCGTCGAGCTGCCGGACGGCGTCCTGCATGTGGAGGCACCCCGGAAACGCCTGTTCACCAGCACGCTCTACCTGTTCGTCATCTGGCTGGTCGGCAGCGCGCTGCTGCTGTTCCTGGTGGCGGCGCTGTTCATGCGCAACCAGGTGCGCGCCATCCGAAGGCTGGCCGGGGCGGCGGAAGCCTTCGGGCTCGGCCGGGATGAGGGCCCGATCAAGCCGGAAGGCGCCGCCGAGTTCCGCCAGGCAGCCAGCGCCTTCAACCGCATGCAGGAACGCATCCGCCGCTTCGTCGCGCAGCGCACCGACATGCTGGCCGGCATCAGCCATGATCTGCGCACGCCGCTGACGCGCATGCGCCTGACACTCGCCCTGTTGCCGCACCCGCCCGAGGCGGCGGAAGACATTGCCGCGCTCAATACCGACATCGAGGAAATGGAGCGGATGGTCGCCGCCTACCTGGCCTTCGCCCGCGGCGAGGCACCGGAACAGGCGCGCCCGGCCGATCTGGCGCAGATGCTGCGCGACCTGGCGGCCCGCGCCCGGCGCGACGGCACCGAGATCCGGCTGGATGCGCCCGACAGCCTGACACTCCGGCTGCGTCCGGATGCGCTCCGCCGCTGCCTGGCCAACCTGCTGGACAATGCGCGCAAGCATGCGCGCACCGTGGCCGTCACCCTGGCCGCACCCAGCGGCGGCTTCACCCAGGTGACCGTGGATGATGACGGGCCCGGCATTCCGGCCGACCAGCGGGAGGAAGCCTTCCGCCCCTTCGCCACCCTCTCGGCCGGCGGCACTGGCCTGGGGCTGGCGATCGCCCGCGACATTGCCCGCGCCCATGGCGGGGACATTGTGCTGGAGGACAGCCCGCTCGGCGGGCTGCGCGCGCGGGTGCGGTTGCCGGTCTAGCAGCCTGATCGCCTTTGGTGGAATCACCAAAGGCGTGAATCAGCCTCTCGGCAAAGGCTAGACTGTGATCAACCTTTGTTGATCACAGTCTAGGGCCTGTTGAGATTCATCGGGAATGGAT
>Ga0247843_1003095_pt1 | contig 28182 bp, 25 predicted proteins | sample LaCruzMarch2017__FD_192420 | JGI IMG/M metagenome (GOLD analysis project Ga0247843, IMG submission 192420) | Freshwater microbial communities from meromictic Lake La Cruz, Castile-La Mancha, Spain - LaCruzMarch2017_8m | ecosystem: Environmental > Aquatic > Freshwater > Lake | place: Spain... | reverse complement strand
GTCGATTGCGATTGGTTCAGTAATGACGAGCTTCCTCCACTTCCAAACCTCCTCGACCGGCACGCAAGTTCCGGGGGGTGCTTTCGGGACGGCCGGGGATGCAGGACGGTTGAAGCTCGTGGCACCGCGCGGTAGCGAAAGCTCCCCGGTGCCGACCCTTTTCCAGATTTCGGCCCGAACGACGGGGGGGAACGGCTGCGAAGGCGAACCAAGTGACGGGGAACAGGACCGGGGGGTCTTTTCCACGCACTGGCCAGTCCCGCACCGTCTGTCACCGGGCCGGTCGCACGGGACCGACGCTCTACGGCCGGGGGGCCGGAACCAGCGTCGGTCCCGACACTTTCCAGGTTATCGGTTGACGTAGTATTCCAGCGCTGCCGGAGCCGGGGGGCTCCGGCGCGCTGAAACCGACTTTTCAAAAACTACCGGTTCTTCAGAAGACCGGGACGGACGATCCGGGGGGATCGGGGGCCGTCCCGGTCTTTTGCTTTCAGGATGGCAGGGTTCGGCAATTCCCGGTAGAGGGCGAGTGTTCGCGAAAGCGCCCGTCGTGGTGGCAGGGCGATCTCCCCCTTGGCATGGACCTTCTCCTGAGGATCAAATGGCGGCCTGAAATCGGCGACCCGACGTTCATGGGCTGGTTCACGGTGGTGGCCTATGGCGTGGCCGCCATGCTGGCGTGGCGCGCGTGGTCGGCCGGGCGCGAACGGATCTGGCTGGGCACGGCGGTGGTGATGGCCTTGCTCTGCGTGAACAAGCAGTTCGACTTGCAGTCCCTTTTCACCGACATCGGCCGCGAGATCGCCCGGCATGGCGGCTGGTATGAGGACCGGCGGCGGGTTCAAAAGGGCTTCGTGCTGGCTGTTCTCGCGGGAGCTGGCGTTTTCGGGTGCTGGTTCGTCTGGCGATTTCGGGAGTTCCTAGCGCATCACAAGCTGCTCGTGGCAGGCATGTTCCTGCTGCTGACGTTCATCGTGGTGCGGGCGATTTCGTTCCATCACGTGGATGTGTTTCTCAAGAGCGGGATCGCAGGGCTGAGGATGAACTGGCTGCTGGAACTCGGGGGCATTTCGCTGGTTGGCGGGGCGGCCTTCCTGGATGCCTCGTCTAAGGCACGTTAGACGGTGGAAAGTGGCGCGGGGAGCGCGAGAACCCGAACCGCGAGTCGAATGCCCGCGAAGCTTGATTGTCGGCTCGACCTTTTCGATTCTTCGGCGACTCTCCCCGCGATGATCCGCCGCTCGCTGACCGCCGCAATCGCGTGTTTTACACTTTCTTCGGGACCGGCGATCGCTGGCAAACGGGAGATCACCGAAAGCCGCCATCCGACGGCAATGGAGAACCGGCGCTACCGCGCCAAAGTCATCGCGCAGATGACGGACGACGGTTTCAAGCCGATGCCCCGGATCATCGGCGGGCAGGCGGCGGCGAACGGCGAGTATCCTTGGATGGTCGGCTTGATCGATGCGGCGGAGGTTGACAACTACGACGGCTTTTTCTGCGGTGCATCTCTGATCCATCCCCGCTGGGTTCTGACCGCGGCCCATTGCGTGCTGGGAAGCCGGGCGGAGGACATCGAAGTGCTGGTCGGCGCGACCAATCTCGCGAGCCCGGGGGCCGCCCGCAGGATCGCTGTGGCGGAAATCATCATCGCCCCGGGTTACAATGACTTCACAAGCGACTCGGATTTCGCGCTGTTGCGGCTGGAGGAGGCGGCGGATGCTACGGTGTCGCCACTGGTCGACGACCCGGCGCTGGAGTTGCCGGGGGTGATGTCGACGGTGACCGGTTGGGGTGATACGACGAATGGTGAGCGGGATTTTCCGACGCGCTTGCAAGAGGTCGACGTGCCGATCGTCGGTCTAGGCTTGGCCAACGCGAGCGAAGCCTATGCCGGCACCCTCACGGAGAACATGCTGGCGGCCGGCCTTGCAGGCGGCGGCAAAGATGCGTGCAGCGGTGATAGCGGCGGCCCCTTGCTCGTGCCCTCGCCCCTGGCGCCGGGGTGGATGCAAGCAGGGGTCGTCAGCTTCGGCTCCGGCTGTGCCTTGCCGGGCGTTTACGGGATTTACACCAGAGCTGGAAACTTCCGCGACTTCATCACCGGCCACATCCGGCCGAACTACGCGTTGTGGGAGTTGGAGAAGGATCGGGTGGGGGAAGGGCGCGACCCGGACGGAAACGGGCGGACAAATTTCGAGGAGTTCGCGCTGCCGGACGGAATCATTGAAAAGGAGCTGACCGCAACGACGCTAAAATTGCGCTATCTCAGGCCCTACCATGCGCCTGAGGTGAGATATGTTCTGGAGCGGGCGGCGAGCGAGGGTGGTCCTTGGTCGGAGGCCGTCGGAGTGTTGCTGGAGAAAGAGCCGCTTGCCGGCGGACTGGCGAAGGCGGTGCACAAGTTTCCCGCGAGCTCGAACACCGGTGTCTTCCGGGTTCGGGCGGTGTTCTCGACGGATCTCGCGGCCGGACCGAGGCCGCTGGAATTCCCGAGCGGGGCGGTCGGCAGTCTGGACCCATCGGACGAACTCCATCCGACCCTGTCCGGTCGCAGGACCAAGCTCTATCGGCTCGACGGCGCGCCAGTCGGGACGCCGGTCTCGGTGGCGCTGCGGTCAGCGGATTTCGATGCCAGGCTGGAGCTGCTTGATGGCGGCAGCGGTGTCGTATTGCAAAGCCTGGACGCGAACCAGGGGCTCGGCCGGACGGGCGGGGATGAGATCCTTTCGCTGACTGCGGCGAGCGGCGCTGCCTACCTCCTGCGCGTCACCACTTCGGCCCAAGGCGCGCTCGGGGACTTCGAATTGAACGCATGGAATCCGTCATCGGCGGGCACTTTCCCGGTGTTGGCGGCAGGGCAATCTTCGGCTGGCACGCTGGTGACCGCCGACTCCTTGGACCCCTTCTTCCTCCCGGGGGGGACCTATTACAAGGATGACTACCGGCTCGGCACTGCCGCCGTGGCGACCGGTTCGCTGATCGAAGTCACGATGAAATCGAAGGGTAGCGCGGCGAAAGGAATTGATGATTTCCTCTCCCTGATCGACGCCGAGAGCGGCCGCCTGATCGCTGGTAACGACAATTTTTCCGGCAAGACCAACGATGCCGGGATCCGCTTCATCCCGGTGCCCGGCAAGACCTACGTCCTGCGTGCGACTTCGGGCGTCGAGCGCGATGTCGGGACCTACAGCCTTGCCGCCAGGACTCCGGTGGCGGGTCTTTCGTTCGGCTCCATCGGGATCGGCAGCACCGTGACCGGCAAGCTGAGCGCCGCCAGCGAACTCGACGAACGCTACTTCACCTTCAAACGCGACCACCTGCTGGCGCCCGCGTCGGCTGGGCAGGAAGTCTTTGTCACGCTCTCTTCCGTCAAGTTCGATGCTTACCTGATCATCCTCGACGCCTCCGATCTCACCGTTGTCGCGGAGGGGGGTACTGGCGGGCCGGCCGGCGGCAGGGACAATGCCCGGGTGACCTTTGTGCCCGAAGCCGGTCGCCGTTATCTGGTCCGAGCCACTACCTATGATCCGAACGAAAAGGGTGCCTTTTCGTTGAGCACTGGATTGGTCCCCTGAACCCCGCCCGAGATGCTTGAAAATCCGCTGTTCATCCCCGTGTTGTTAGGGGCCTTGGTCGTCCTGCAGTTGTTCGTAATCGCCTTGTTGGTCCGGATTTCTGGCCGGGTATCGAGGCTTTCGCGGATGCCAGCTCCATTGGTCGCATCCACGGGCAGGGACTTGGCGGACCGGAAGGAGTCGAACGCGGATCAGAAGAAGTGGTTTGCCCAGTTTCTCGCGGAGGATCCGGAGCGCGCGCGACTCCCGAAAAAGGAGCAATTCGCCGCCTTTCGCCGCTGGCGTGAGGAGAAAGGAATGAATTGGAAGAGCCCGGCGGAGCCAGAGTGATCGGAGCAAGGTTCCAAGTGTGAGTTCCAGCACTTGTGAGACGGCCCGGAACTCATTCCGACAGCGGGGGAGGCATTGATGGAAGCCCGGACGATCCTGTTTTCGAGGGGGCGATGATTCAGATCAGGCGGGGCCGGCGTGCAAAGAGAGAAAATGGAGGCGTTTTCCGCAAAGAGCCAACCATCATCCGTGCGGAAATCCGGGTCGCAAGGGAAAGGTAAGAGTTTTTGGGAATCCTGTGGTTTTTCCGGTTGCCAGCGGAAGGTCGGTTTGCAAACTCGCAGCCCGCGCCGGAACAACCACTCACCGGCGTCGAAAAGAGCTTGTGAAAAATTTCACAAGCGTCCAATTTCTCGCCGCCGAGCATTCCGACGCATTACCGTCATGGCCAATTTCTTCCCGCGCTGGACCAATTTTCTCCCTCTGAAGATCGCCATTTGTGCAGGTGCGGTGGCCGGTGGTGCCGTTCTCGCCTTCACCTACTACGCGACGCCGAAAACGCTGGCCGCTGGCTACATGCCGTCCCAGCCGATTCCGTTCTCCCACAAGATCCACGTCGACCAGCTCGGTCTCGACTGTCGCTACTGCCACTCTTTCGTGGACGTTGCCGGCCACTCGAACGTCCCGGGAAACAACACCTGCTGGAACTGCCACCAGCACGTCCAGAAGGAGAGCCCGAAGCTCCAGCCGCTGCGGGACCGCATGGACCCGTTGCTCAAGCACGCCGATTTCGGCAAGCCGATCGAGTGGGTCCGCGTCCACAAAGCTCCTGACTACGTTTATTTCAACCACGCGGCTCACCTGAGCCGCGGGATCTCCTGCCAAAGCTGCCACGGTCGAGTCGACCAAATGGAAGTCGTCTACCAGGAAAACAGCCTCTCGATGGGCTGGTGCCTCGAATGCCACAACGCGCCGGAGAAACACCTCCGCCCGCTCGAGGAGGTCTACAACCTCAATTATGACCCCGCGAAATACATCGCCGCGAAGGAGAACATCGCGCTGATGGACAAGCTGGGCGTCAAGACCACCGAGGATCTTGGCATCAAGCTGCGCGACCACTGGCAAATCGCTCCGAAGGCGACCTGCGCCACCTGCCACCACTGATTTCCGCCCTTTTCTCCTGATTTCCTGCCCGCCCCATCGCCCATGAGCAAACGCATCTGGCAACACCCCGAAATCCCCGCCGACGAGACCACCGTCTCCTGGCGCGGGCTCGGTCAACTCGAGGATACCCCCGTTTTCCGCACCTGGATGGAGCGCGAGTTTCCGCAGGGAGTCGCTGAAATGGCCGACGAAGGCGATGCGGAGACCTCGCGCCGTTCGTTCCTCAAGCTGATGGGCGCTTCGACCGCCCTCGCCGGCTTCGGCATGGCCGCCTGCCGCCGCCCGGAAAGCTACATCGTCCCCTACAACAAGGCACCCGAGTGGGTGATTCCGGGCAAGGCGACCTATTACGCCTCCAGCATGCCGCGCGCCGCCGGGGCCACGCCGCTGGTGGTCACCACCTTCGAAGGCCGCCCGACCAAACTCGCTGCGAACACGCTCCATCCGGATGCCGCCGGCACCGATGCCTTCGCCCAAGCTTCCGTCCTCGATCTCTACTCGCCGTCGCGCTCCAAGAAAGTCCTCAAGCAGGGCCAGCCCGCGACCCGCGCCGACTTCGACGCGGTGGTCGCCGCCCTCGCCGCCGACAAGTCCGCCAAGATCGGCTTCGTCTTCGGTCACGACGTCTCGCCGACCCGCGCCCGCCTGGTCAAGGAGCTGACCGCCAAGTTCTCCGCTGCGAAATTCTACGCCTACGAAGCCTTCGAAAGCCCGGCCGCCAAGGTCCTCGGCGATGGAGTTCGCGCCGTGGCCGACTTTTTGAAGGCCGACCGCATCCTGTCGATCGACTGCGACTTCGCCTCGCTCGACCCGCAGGGCCCGGTGACCCCGTTCTTCGACCGCCGCAAGCCGGAAGGAAAGGGCTACTCCGCCAAGCCGGACGCCGCCGGGATGAACCGCCTCTACTCGATCGAGAGCGCCTTCTCGATGACCGGGGGCATGGCCGACCACCGTCTCCGCGTGCGGCCGGGGCAGTTGTTGCAGATCACCGCGCACATCGCCCGCCGCCTCGGCCTCAACGCCCAGGTTTCGCAAGTCGAAACCCTCACGGACGGGAAGCAGCTCCAGTGGCTGAACGCGATGGTCGATGACCTGCAAACTTCGAAGGAGAAATCCCTCGTGCTCGCCGGATCGCGCATGCCAGAAGCCATCCAGGCTCTCGTCTCAGCCATCAACGACAAGCTCGGCAGCGTCGGCAAGGACAAGGCTCTCCGTTACGTCAGCACCGACGCCCAGGGTCTCGGTAGCTTGGTTTCCCTCAAGAACGACCTGGAGAATGGCACGGTCGAGACCCTCGTCCTGCTCACCCCGGCCAATCCGGTCCTCGATGCCCCGGCCGATCTCAAGTTCGGCGAGGCCCTCGCCAAGGCGAAGACCGTGATCCACCTCGGCGGCCGCACCGACGCGACCGCCCACGCTTCCACCTGGCACATCCCCGCCAGCCACTATCTGGAAAGCTGGTCCGACGCCCGCACGGTCAATGGCGTCTACACGGTCGTCCAGCCGATGATCCTGCCGCTCTACTCCGAATGCGCCAGCGAACTGGAAATCCTGTCCGCCCTGCTGACCGACGACGGCAAGTTGCTGACCGGCGAAGGTGCGGAAGGTGCCCCATCGCCCGCCCACGACGCGGTGAAGAAGACCTTCGAAGCGATCGGCGGCAAGGGCAGCGAGCCATGGCGCAAGCTGCTCCGCGAAGGATTCCAGGCCGGCACGACTTATGAAGTCGCCGAAGTCAAAGCTCCGAACACCGCCGTCACCGCTCCGGCAGCGGCGCCGAAGGATACCTTCGACGTGGTCTTTGCCACCGACGCCTCGGTTTACGACGGCCGCTGGATCGACAACGGCTGGCTGCAGGAAGCTCCCGATCCGATCACCAAGCAGTCGTGGGACAACGCCGCGATGATCGCGCCGCAGACCGCCAAGGACATGGGAATCTACGACGAGATCGTGGCCCTTGAAACCTGGAACGGTGCCACCGGCCCCGACGGCGAAGGCGAGCACCGCACCGCGCCGGTGATCAAGGTCAAGGTGAACGGCACCGAACTTGAGATCCCCGTGATGATCTCCTTCGGCCAGGCCGAAAACACCATCGTCATCCCGCTCGGCTACGGCCAGGGCTTCGACGGTGAGGACAAGTTCAACCGCAATGCCAAGGGCAACGCGCCCGCCAGCCACGTCGGTCAAGTCGGCGTAAACTCCGGTTTCAACGCCTACCCGCTGCGCACCGCCGCTTCCGCCTATTTCGCCACCGGTGCCACCGTTGAAAAGACCGCCGCGCGCTACCCGATCGCTGTCGTTCAAGAGCACCACGCGATGTATGGCCGCGCGCTCGCCCGCGAGATTTCCACCATCGATTCCGGCGACCACAAGGGCGACTTCGCCGAGCAGCTCCACAACGTGAAGCTTCAGGGCAACGACGCCCACGCGCCGCCGAACATTTCCCTCTACAAGCAGGAAGACCGCGCCGGCAAGCCGCTGATCAGCGACGAAATCCACCAGTGGGCGATGACCATCGACCTGTCGTCGTGCATGGGCTGCAACGCCTGCCTCGTCGCCTGCCAGTCGGAGAACAACATCCCGATCGTCGGCAAGGAGCAGCTCGCCAAGGGCCGCGAAATGCACTGGATCCGCATGGACCGCTACTACGCGGCCGAAAAGGAAAACGATTTCGACCCCGGCAATCCCGCGCTGGTTCCCCAGCCGGTCGCCTGCATGCAGTGCGAAAGCGCCCCTTGCGAAACCGTCTGCCCGGTCAACGCCACGATCCACGACGAGGAAGGCCTCAACGTGATGGCCTACAACCGCTGCATCGGCACCCGCTACTGCGCGAACAACTGCCCCTACAAGGTGCGCCGCTTCAATTTCTTCGACTACAACAAGCGCAACCCGCTGGTCGCCCACAACCTCTACAAGGGTCCTTTCGGCGAGAAGCAGGTCGGCACCGCGCCGCACCTCCAGCGCAACCCGAACGTCTCGGTCCGCATGCGCGGCGTGATGGAAAAGTGCACCTACTGCGTCCAGCGCCTCAAGGACGCCAAGATCCGCCAGAAGCGCGGCCAGAAGCAGGAGGCCCTGCTCGCCGGCAAAGTTTCGGCCGACTCCGCAGTGACCTCCGCGACCCTCCGCATCCCGGTGGACTCGGTCAAGGTCGCCTGCCAGGAAGCCTGCCCGGCCGATGCCATCACCTTCGGCAACAAGCTCGACGGCGACAAGTCAGCCATGATGCGCGCCAAGGACGTCGAGCGGAACTACGACCTGCTCCACTACATCGGCACCCGCCCGCGAACCAGCTACCTGGCCCGGGTGAAGAATCCGAACGCCGCCATGCCCGATCACCAGTGGATCGGCAAAGCCACCATCCACATGCACTGAAGCACCCGGTGTTTCGTCCTTAGTGCCCAGCCTTTCCTCCATTTCCCAAATTCCATGGCCACCGCCACCGAACACGCCCCGAGCAAGACCCGCCAGGGACCGAAACTTCCGGTCCTCGAGCGCGAGAAGCTCATCCTGAACGGCCGATCCTACCACTGGATCACCGAACGCATCTGCGGGGTGCTGGAAAACCGCCAGCCGATGCTCTGGTGGCTGCTGTTCATCCCGTCCGCGTTGATCGCCATGGTCGGTGTCGGCCTCGGCCTGACCTACCTCGTGTCGACCGGCGTCGGCGTCTGGGGCATGTCGAACCGCGTGTTCTGGGGCTGGGACATCACGAACTTCGTGTTCTGGATCGGTATCGGCCACGCCGGAACCCTGATCTCCGCGGTGCTCTTCCTGACCCGACAGAACTGGCGAACGTCGATCAACCGCGCCGCGGAAGCCATGACGATCTTCGCGGTGATGTGCGCCGGTATCTTCCCGGCCTTCCACGTCGGCCGCGTCTGGATGGCGTGGTTCCTCGCGCCGATTCCAAACGCCAACGCGATCTGGCAGAACTTCAAGTCGCCGCTGCTGTGGGACGTGTTCGCCGTTTCAACCTACTTCACGATCTCCCTGATCTTCTGGTACCTCGGCATGGTCCCCGACCTCGCTACCATCCGCGACCGCTGCAAGCCCGGCCTGCGCAAGATGCTCTATGGCATCTTCTCCCTCGGCTGGCGCGGTGGCAACCGCCAGTGGAGCCACTATGAAATGGCCTACCTCCTCCTGGCGGCGCTTTCCACTCCGCTGGTGCTCTCGGTGCACTCGGTCGTGTCCTTCGACTTCGCCACCTCGATCGTCCCCGGCTGGCACACCACCATCTTCCCGCCCTACTTCGTCGCCGGCGCCATCTTCGGTGGCTTCGCGATGGTGCTCACCATCATGGTTCCCGCCCGCGCGCTCTACGGCCTGCAGGACCTGATCACCATGAAGCACATCGACAACATGGCGAAGATCATCCTGCTGACCGGCACCATCGTCGGCTATGCCTACCTGATGGAGCTCTTCGTCGCCTACTATTCCGGCGCGAAGTATGAAATGGACGCCTTCAAGTTCCGCATCACCGGTCCTTACTGGTGGGCCTACGTGGCGATGATGTCCTGCAACGTGCTCTCCCCGCAGTTCTTCTGGTTCAAGGCTTGCCGCGAGAACCTGTGGGTCGTCATGGCGGTCGCGATGTGCGTGAACGTCGGCATGTGGTTCGAGCGCTTCGTCATCATCGTCGGCACCCTCGCCCGCATGTTCCTGCCCGGCGACTGGAAAACCTACAGCCCGAGCTGGGTGGAGATTTCCCTCTTCATCGGCACCATCGGCATGTTCCTCGCGTTGTTCCTCCTCTTCCTCCGGTTCCTGCCTTGCATCAACATCGCCGAGGTGAAATGGACGCTCAAGGAGTCCGACCCGCATCACGACGACCATCACGACCACCCGGACCACGGCACCGAGGTCGTGGCCGCCTACCAGCACGAGCTCCACGGCAAGGGCGCCGTCGAAGCCAAAGCCTGACCGATCCCTTTGGCACTTCGAACTTCACACTTGGAACTTCAATCCGTGAGTACCACCCGCAAACGCGTCTACGGCTACCTCGCCGAGTTCTCCAGCGCTTCCGCCCTCTACAAGGCGGCCGAAAAAGTGCGCGATGCCGGCTTCCGCAAGTGGGACTGCCACACGCCCTATCCCGTCCACGGCCTCGACGGCGCGATGGGCCTGAAGCGCTCGATCCTTCCCTGGTTCGTCTTCTTCGGCGGCATGCTCGGCACCGCCACCGGCTTCGGCCTGGCCTACGTCACGCAGGTGGAGTGGTATCCGACCGTGGTCCAAGCCAAGCCCGTGAACATCTTCACCGTGCCGGCCTTCTTCCCGATCATGTTCGAGCTGACGATCCTGTTCTCCGGCTTCGCCACCCTGTTCGGACTGCTCGCCCTGATGAAGCTGCCGCGGCTGAACCACCCGCTGTTCGCCAGCCGCCAGTTCCACCGCGCCACCGACGACGCCTTCTTCATCGCCGTCGAAGCCCGTGACCCGAAATTCAGCCCCGACGGCACCCGCAAGTTCCTCGAGGACATCGGCGGCAAGAGCATCGAACTCGTCGAAGAGGAGGACTGACGGGCAAGCCGAAGTTCCCAGTGAAAAGCTCCAAGTTCCAAGTTTCAGATCCGTGAAATACTTCTTCCTCGCCTACGCGATCATCGCGGTCCTGTTCATCGGCCTCATGCCGACACGGGGCGCGAAGTCTCCGAACACCCCGATCCGGCTGTTCCCGGACATGGACGACCAGGACAAGCTCAAGGCCCAGAAGCCGAGTGACTTCTTTGCCGACGGCCAAGGCTCGCGGCAGCCGGTTGCCGGCACCCAGGCGCTTGGCTTGAATCCCACCGGGGCTTTGGAACTTGGTGGCATCCACGATCTCGAGTTCGGCGGCGGCATCGGTTACTACGCCAGCGGCGGAATCGATGGCTACTTCGCCAACGGGATGCCGGAAGAGCTCAAGCTCACCGCGGACAACGTCACCGCTTTCCTCAAGCGCGGCGAGGAAGTTTATGGGGTCAATTGCGCCATCTGCCACGGCGAATCCGGCGACGGTCTCGGCGTCACCAGCAACTACGGCGTGCCCGGCATCGCCAACCTGACCCAGGAAAGCTGGTTTCCCGCCGCCTATCCGGACGGCCGCCTGTTCCACACCATCTCCAACGGCAAGGGCAACATGGGCGGCTACAAGCACAACATCGCCCTGCGCGACCGCTGGGCCGTCGTCGCCTACATCCGCGCTCTCCAAACCGCCCGCAAGGCTCCCTATGACGCCGTCAAGGAAGCCTACGACAAGGGCATCGCCACCCAGGCCAAGTAATCTCCCGCTTTCACCACCGAAATGGCACACCACTTCGTAACTTCAGCCGACATCCCGGTCGACGGCGAGCGCCTCGTCAATTCCAAGGTCGAGTCCGCCAAGCGCCTCGCCGGAGGCACGGCCGCTTTGACTGGCTTGGTCAGCATCTACTTCCTGTTCCTGGCCCCGGACAAGATCACCGCGCAATTCGCCTACTCGTGGCTGTTCGCGTTCTTCTTCTTTTTCACCCTCGCGGTCGGCGGCTGCTTCTGGACCCTCCTTCACAACGTCTCCAACTCGGGGTGGGGGACCTCGGTCCGCCGCGTCATGGAGAACCTGGGCTCGGTTTTCCCGTGGATGGCCATCTTCGCGATCCCCTTCGCCTGTCCGCAGGTGCAGCGATTCCTCTTCGAGTGGATGAACATCCACCGCGAGGCGGGCGGCGGCTACTTCGACGGTTTCATGGCCGGCTTCTACGGCAGCGATTCGATGAAGGCCGCGCTCGAGGCCAAGCACGAAGGCCTGCTGGTGAACAAGCTGTGGTACATGAACCTGTTCGCCTGGTATGTCCGCTTCGCCTTCTACTTCATCGGCCTCGGTCTGGTGATCCGCGCCCTGAGAAAATTCTCCGTCGCCCAGGACAACGATCCGAACCCCACGACCAAGAATCTCTTCAAGGCCCGCTTCCACTCGACCTACACGCTCATCATCTTCGCGATCACCATCACCTTCGCCGGTATCGACCTGCTGCAAGGAATGAAATACGAGTGGTTCTCCACCATGTGGGGCGTTTACCTCTTCGCCGGCGCCGCGCTGAACTCGATGGCGGTGATCATCATCACCTGCACGCTGCTTCAGAAGGCCGGCTACCTCAAACACGTCACCGGTCCGGAGCACTTCCACATCATGGGCAAGCTGCTGCTCGCCTTCACCATCTTCTGGGCCTACATCGCCTTCTCGCAGTTCTTCCTCATCTGGTATGCGAACATCGCAGAGGAAACCTCCTGGTATCTGATCCGCAACACCGAAGGCTGGAACACCGGCAGCATCGCCCTGGTCTTCGGCCACTTCGTCATCCCCTTCGTCATCCTGCTCCAAGCTTGGCTGAAGAGGAACCCGAAGCTGCTCAGCATCATGGCCGGCTACACGCTGGCGATGCACATCCTCGACCACTACATCATCACCATCCCGGAGCGTTCGATCTCCCTCTACCGAATGGCGAACTTTCCCACGGCGGACTGGATGAAAGATCTCGGGATGTTCAAGGATGTGACCACCTCGGTCCCCGGCGCCTTCTGGTTCGATATCTTCGCCTTCATCGCCATCGGCTCCGGCTTCCTTTTCTTCTACCTCCGCGCGCTGACCCAGACCGCCGTTTATCCGCACCGCGATCCCCGCATCCTCGAATCCGCCAACGTCTCGAACTGATCCCGTTGGCACTTCGAACTTCTCACTTGGAACTTCACTCCTGATGTCCTCATCCAGCGACAATCCCCTGGTCCGTTTCGCCGCCTTCTGGTGGGCACTCGGCGTTTTCGCGCTCTTCGGTTTCAGCCTGCTCATGGTGAAACTCTTCACCAGCTCCGGTGAAAAGCCGAACGCGCTCGAAGAAGCCGCCGCTGCCAAGCGCTACGAAGTTCGCGCGACGGTCGAAGCCGCCCAAAATGCCGCTTTTCAGTATAAGGAAGTCGAAGCCGGCAAGGTCGTCCAAGTGCCGCCGCACGATGTCTTCGCCCACATCGGCCAAGGCCTCCTTTCTGCCAAGCCGGCCGCCGTCGAGAAGCCGGAGCAGATCGTCCCGCTTTCAGATCGCCAGCTCCTTGCCGCCTTGGCGCCGCCGACAGATTTCGCCGCCGTTGACAAGCTTACCCCCGGTCCCGAAGTCCCGGTCGATCCAGCCCTCATCGAAGCCGGCAAGGCGCAGTATATGGGCGGCGGCACCTGCTTCGTCTGCCACGGACCGACGGGTGAAGGCGGTCCGATCGCGCCGACCCTCGCCGGCTCCGAGTGGATCACCGGCCCGGTATCGAATCTCATCCGCATCCAGCTCCGCGGCCTCGAGGGCCCGATCCAGCTCAAAGGCGCGACTTATACCCCGCCCGCACCCATGGCCGCCCTCGCTCACCAGGACGACAATCAGATTGCCGCGGTTCTCACTTACATCCGCAACAGCTTCGGCAACAAGGCTTCCGCCGTGCTGCCGGAACAGGTCAAGATGCTCCGCTCCGAAGTCGGCAAGCCGGCTCTCAAGGAAGCCGACCTGATCAAGCCCTGAACCTGAAAGTCCCACGGACCCAAGCTTTCCCATGTCCCAAGCCTCACCCACCAACCCGGCGCCCGACGCGGCTCGCCGCGCGGAGATCGACCGTTCGCTGCGCCACCCGGTGATGTTCTTCTTCACCAGCGGTGCCGCGTGGCTGGCCGTGGCCATTCTGCTCGGCATCATTTCTTCCGCGAAAGTCCACAGCCCCGGGTTCCTTGATGGCTTTTCGTTCCTGACCTATGGCCGCGTCCAGCCCGCCCATATGAGCGCGCTGATCTACGGCTGGGGCTGTCAGGCCGCCTTCGGCATGCTGGTCTGGCTGATGGCCCGCCTTTCCCGCCAGGAGTGCCGCGCCGCCGGCCTGATCCTGACCGCCGGCCACATCTGGAACCTCGCCGTCTCCGTCGGCCTGCTCGGCATCCTCGCCGGCAAGGGCACCGGCATCCCGTGGATGGAGTTCCCGACCTTCGCCTGGGTTCCCATGCTGATCGCCTACGCCGCCATCGGGATCTGGTCGATGATCCAGTTCAAGGTCCGCCCGGCCGGCCATGTGTTCATCTCCCAGTGGTACATCCTTGCCGCGCTGATCTGGTTCCCCTGGGTCTTCGCCACCGCGCACTTCCTCGTCCATGGCTTCTCCGGCAGCCCGCTGATGGCCGCCGCGGTCAACGCTTGGTATCGCTCGGCGCTGATCTTCCTGTTCTTCACCCCGACCGCGATCGCCGCCGCCTACTACGTGATTCCGAAAGTCACCGGCCGTCCGGTTCACAGCTACACCTTGTCGCTGCTCGGCTTCTGGTCGCTCGCAGTGATCGCTCCGTGGGCCGGCATGCAGAAGCTCGCCGGGGCTCCGATTCCCGCCTTCCTGCCCTACCTCGGAGCCGCCGCCACGATCCTGATCGCCGTCCCGGCCATCGCCGTCAGCATCAATCTCCTCAAGACCGCCGCCGGTGCCTGGGACACCGTGGTCAACAGCCCGGCGCTCCGCTTCACGGTGGCCGGTGTCATCGGCCTGCTGGTGCTCGGCTTCGCCTGCACCTTCCTCAATGTTCCCGGCATCCTGCGGCTCAGCCAGTTCAGCTTGTCGGGCTACGGCTTCGACATCCTCGCGATCTACGGCTTCTTCAGCTTCATCGCCTTCGGCATGATCTATTTCATCGTGCCGCGGATCACCCGCCGCGAATGGCTCTCCAGCCGGCTGATCAAGATTCACTTCTTCCTCTCGGTCTACGGCGTCGTGACCGTCGCGCTGGTCGCCGTCTTCGGCGGCATCATGCAAGGCCAGGCCCAGGAGGACTACAAGCAGCCCTGGGAGAACGCGATGACCTACGCCTATCCCTACGCCGTCGCCGCCACCTTGTCCTGGTGCTTCCTCCTTTTCTCGAACGTCTTCTTCTTCCTCCACCTCGCACTGATGTGGCTCCGCCTCGGCCGCCGCAGCTCGCACCCGACGCTGCTCGGTCACGCGCACCACGACGACCTCCACGATGCCACCCACGGCCCCGAGGGCGACATCGACAACGCCGGCCCCGGATCGGCCCCCGCCCACTCGCACTGAGGATTCTCCAATATCCCAATTTCGAATCTCTCAATTCCTTCTTCCATGTCCTTCCGCCAATTCGCCATCGGACTCACCTTCGCCTTCCTGCTTCCGTGGGCGGCGCTGGTGATCTACCCGTTCTTCTCGATGCGCACCGTGACGCCGGTCGCCTTTGATGAAATCGCCGACGGCAAGACGGGCATCTACCACCCCAAGACCACCGGCCGGGTCACCAACGGTGCCGAGGTGTATGCCGCCAACGGCTGCTACCTCTGCCACACCCAGCTCATCCGCCCCACCTACGCCGGCAACGACCTCGGCCGCCCCGACTGGGCCGGTCTCAAGGCCGACGAAGCACGCGGCGACACCCGCCGCGAATCGAACGTCTTCGACTACCAAGGCGAGAAGTTCGCCCAGATCGGTGTCAGCCGCCTCGGCCCCGATCTCTCGAACATCGGCCGCCGGGTGGAAGGCCTCTACACCAAGGAATCCGGCGCTAGCCCCGAGACGTGGCTCTACCTTCATCTCTACGATCCCCGTGGCAATCCGGAGCGTCCGACCTCGACCTGCCCGTCCCACAGTTTCCTGTTCGAGGAGAAAAAAATCACCGGTCAATTTCCGCTCGACGCCTTGCCCGTCGCAAGTCCTGAAGGAACCTACGTCGTGCCATCCGCCGCAGCCGAGTCGCTCGTCGACTACCTGCTTTCCATGAAGCGCGATGACGCGCTTCCCGCCTCGATGAATCCATCCCCGGTGAAGCCTGCCGAAGCGGCATCCGCTGCCCCTCAAGGCTGAACTGAATCTTTTCTTTCCGATGATCGATCCTTCCAAGCCCGACCTCGAGGAGACGGTGAATGTCACCGAAACCCACGACCGCGTCGTCCGCGGGGCCGCTGCCGCCGCTCGCGAGAACAAACTCAAGGAGAACGGCGCGGAACCGGTCTCCCTCACCGTGATGCTGCTGTGCGCCATCCCGCTGCTCTCCGCGGGCTGGGCTCTCGGCAATGCCGGCACGCTTTTCTCTTACAAGAACACCGTGAAGGACGGCTACGTCCGGATAATCCCGGCCGATGACGAAGCCGGCGGTCCGCCGCCGAAAGAGGCCCTCGCCGCCTACATGGCAAAGGGTGCCAAACTCTATAGCAAGTGCAGCGGTTGCCACGGCCCCGACGGTAAGGGTGACGGGAATGCCTACCCATCGCTCGCCGGATCCGCGTGGGTCACCGGTGAAAACGAGCGGCTCGCGGTGTTGATCCTCAACGGCCTCGTCGGCCCCACCTCGACGGGCAAGGTCTACGGCGTGATGCCCGCCCAAGGCGCCGGCATGAAAGGTGAAGACCTTGCCGCCTTGATGACCTACGTTCGGAATTCCTTCGGCAACAAAACCGGCGACGTGGTGACCAAACAGATGGGGGCCGCCGCCCTTGAAATCTCCAATGCCCGGCCAAAGGTCGGAACGGCTGTCACGGGCGAGGAACTCGACGCCGATCACAAGAAGAACCTTCCGGGCGACTCGCTCGACCCGAAGATGATGCTCGACCCGATCACCCTTGAACCGGCGGAAGCCAAGTAAGTTCAGCCCACACCATTTCCAAGCATGAGCTCACACGCTGCCACTGCGGACCACCACGGTCACGACGACCATCACCACGACCCGGGCTTCTGGAAGAAGTACGTGTTCTCGACCGATCACAAAACGATCGGCATCCAATACGGGCTGACCGCCATGGTCTTCCTGGCCTTTGGTTTCTACCTGATGATGGTGATGCGTTGGAGCATCGCCTATCCCCACCAGCCGCTTCCCGAGTGGATGAGCTGGCTTTTCAGCGACAACTGGAAGGCCCGCTGGCTGCAGGACGGGAAAGTTACGGGTGAGACCTACAACATGTTCGGCGCCATGCACGGCACCATCATGGTGTTCCTCGGGATCGTGCCTCTCGGCTTCGGAGCCTTCGGCAACTACGTCACCCCGCTCCAGATCGGTGCGGTGGACATGGCCTTCCCGAAGCTGAACATGACCAGCTACTGGCTCTATCTGCTCGGTGGCGTCATCATGTGCGCCTCCTTCTTCATGGAATCGGGTGCCGCCAAGTCCGGCTGGACGAACTACTCGCCACTCGCCGGATTCGCCGACGGACAGATTGTCAACCAATGGCTTGCCGGACAGACCCAATGGTTGATCGGCCTTGTGATGTTGATTTCGTCATCGCTGCTGGGTTCGGTGAACTTCATCACCACGATCATCAACCTGCGTGCCCGTGGCATGACCTGGATGCGCATGCCCTTCTTCGTGTGGGCGATGTTGGTCACCGGTTTCCTTCTTTTGCTCGCATTCCCGCCGTTGGAGGCCGCCGGCATCATGCAGCTGATGGACCGGGTCAGCCACTCGTCGTTCTTCATGCCCTCCGGTCTCTATTCCGCGAAGGAAGGCCTGGCCGATCTTTCCGGCGGCGGCTCGCCCTTGCTCTTCCAGCACCTCTTCTGGTTCCTCGGCCACCCTGAGGTTTATGTCCTGCTCCTGCCGGCAATCGCCTGCGTCGCGGAGATCATCCCCGTCAATACCCGCCGCCCGCTCTGGGGATACAAGTCGATGGTTTACGGCGTTCTCGTCCTCGGCTTCCTCTCCTTCATCGTGTGGGCTCACCACATGTATCTCACGGGGATGGGTCCGGTCGTCTCCACCTTCTTCCAGGTCACCACGGTGCTGATCTCCATCCCGTCGGTCATCCTGATCACCTCCATGCTGATTTCGCTGTGGGGCGGTTCGATCCGATTCACCCCGGCCATGGTGTGGGCCTGCGCTTTCCTCCCGATGTTCGGCATCGGCGGCCTTACCGGCCTGCCGCTCGCGTTCAACCTGGTGGACCTTCACCTGCACGACACCTACTACGTGATCGGCCACTTCCACTACGTGGTGGCACCCGGCATCTTGTTCGGTCTCTTCGCCGGGGTCTACCACTGGTATCCGAAAATCACGGGTCGCCACATGAGCAACACGCTCTCGCACATCCACTTCTGGCCCAGCCTGGTGTGCATGAACCTGATCTTCTTCCCGATGCTCACCCAGGGCATGGCCGGCTTCCATCGCCGCTGGTACAATGGTGGTGACGCCTACCTGGCGAAGGCGAAGGACAGCGTCAACGTCTTCGGCAATACCGTCGCCGAGAACATCGACCTGAACGTCATCATGTCGTGGGCCGCTTGGATCATGGCGCTCGCCCAGGTGCCCTTCGTCATCAACCTCTTCCTCGCGTGGAAATTCGGTCGGAAGGTGGAGAGCGATAATCCCTACCATGCCACAACCTTGGAGTGGGCCACCCCGACGCCTCCCGGTCACGGCAACTTCCTCACCGAGCCCGTCGTTTACCGCGGCCCCTACGAATACAGCCGCCCGGATTGCGAAAACGACTACCTGCCGCAGTGGGAGGAACCGAAGCGGGGAGCCGAAGCGCCCGCCGAAAAGCCGACCACCCCATCTGTTCACTGAGCATCAGCCCGCCTGAAGCCGGATCCCTGATTCTTTCCCCATGGAAATTCCTTACATCGTCACCCCGCGCAAGGACACGGGCCTCTTCAACTCGAAGATCGCCATCTGGCTGTTCCTCGCGTCGGAAGTCATGCTCTTCGGCGGTTTCTTCTCCGCCTACATCTTCCTCCGCCTCGGCGCCGATTTCCCCTGGCCGGAGCGGACGCTGCCGGTGCTGCCGGGCCTGATCAACACCTTCGTTTTGATCTTCTCGTCGGTCACCGTCGTCTTCGCGTGGGCCGCCCTGAAGATGCGCCAGTGGGGGAAGTTCCAGATCTTCATGAGCATCACCATCGCGTGCTCGGCGGTCTTCATGGTGCTCAAGGGAATCGAGTACAACGTCAAGTTCCACCACCAAGCGGTCCGCCTTCCCGACTACACCGTGGTCGAAGGGCACCTCGGCTACAAGCTGAAGGACGGCGTCAAGCTCGAGCACGGCCAGCAGCCGGCCGACGAGCAGATTGCCAGGAACGCCAAGGGTAAGAAACTCGAGGAAAACATCATCAATTTCGAGGTCGCCGAGGTCTCCTTCAATACTCTTCGCTTCGAGCGGTCCTGGGTGGAAGCCATGATGGCTCGTGCGATGGAGAAGGGTGCCACCATCAAGTTGGCGGAAAAGATCACCCTGCAGACCGCTCCGGGCGAATCAGTTTCGTTCGATGCCGGCTCGGCACTGGGTCTCGATCTCCTGGCCTCGATCCGGAAGGCGCATCTTGCCGCCCGCGAGAACAACAGCGCCGTTCGCACGGACAATCTGCGCGAGCAGTGGACCAAGGCGCACGCCGCCAACCCCGGCAAACGCGATTGGGAACTCGCCGACCAGGTCTTCATCGATACCGCCGCCATTGCGGACAAATTGATGCCGGAGCAACCTGCCGTCTCTTTCAAGGTCGAGCCTGCTACCACTTTTCAATATCGCCCGCGTGACCTCAAGGAGGCTGCCGAGTCTGGCACTTTGCGCGATGGCACCGCCTTGAAAGGCAAGCTGCTGGAAAGCCCGATGGTGTTCCACTATGTCGATGCCATCGACTTCCGTCACCTCGTGATGAAGGCGGAAGAGAAGGGGGTCGATCCGAAGGTCGCCATCGAGAATTCGTGGTTGCTGAAGGAGAACCCCGCCTTGAAGCAGATCTGGGACAAGCAGCAAGTCGCGCTGGCCCAGCTCACCGCCGAACTCGGTGCCAAGGGCAAGGTGCCGACGGCGAAGGACAATTACCGCATCGGCTGGCAGGAGATGGCCTACTACTCCGTGACGAAGATCGAGGACGTGAAGATCACGCCCAAGAAGTATTCGATGCCCAAGGCGAAGGAGGAGCTGAATGAGGAGTTTTTCGGTCCCGACTATGCCCTCCGCGAATTGGCCCCGCATCCGGACGGCAAGCACTTCGGTGCCTTCCCACATCTCTCTTTGCCGCGTGAACAAGTCCAGTTCGCGTCGAAGTTCGCGCCCGCCTGGAACACCTACTACGCCGTCTACTTCACGATGACCGGCCTCCACGGCCTGCACGTCATTGGTGGCGCGCTGGTGCTCGCCTACTACCTGTTCTTCGGCAAGAAGATGTATCTCAGCAACCCGGAGTGGCTTGCCAACCGGGTGGAAATCGGCGGCCTGTTCTGGCACTTCGTCGACCTCGTCTGGATCTTCCTGTTCCCGATCCTCTACCTCATGTAAGGAACCGAACTCCCCAATCTCCAATCACCCAAATTTTTTCGCCATGGCCGATTCTCCCGAAGCTCTCCAGAAGTCCCTCCGCCTTTACAAGTTGATTGGTGGCGTTCTGTTTGTCGGCACCGTCGTCACGGTGATGGTGGCGACCATTCCATGGCTGGATTTCGGCGATCACGGCTTTGACGCGATTGACATGATTATTGGCCTCCTCATCGCCACGGTGAAGGCCACCTTGGTTGCGGCGATCTTCATGCACCTCAACCACGAGAAGCGCCTGATTTACTGGCTGTTCGGTTTCGGATTCGTGGCCGCGTTTTTCCTGGTCGCCCTGATCGCCCTCGCGAAGTGGGATCCCATCCACTACAACGGCTTCGGCAACGGCATACCCGGGTCTGAAAAGAATGTCCGCTGGTAATGCCTGAAGCTCCAGCGGTGAAGGCCCAAGGAGCGAATCAAGGCGAAGATTTCCGAACCTCAACTTGCCAGTCTACTCTTCCCGCCTTTGTTGCTTCCGGAACTTCTCAGCCTGAACTTTTTACCACCATGTCGCTCCGTGCTTTCCATATCGTATTCGTGACCGTGAGCACGCTGCTCTTCGTGTTTCTCTCGGTGTGGGCGTTCGTCCTTGCGACCGACCGCACGCCCATCATCACAGCTCTCGGTGCGGTAAGCGCCGCAGGGGTCTTGGGCATGCCGGTTTACGGCGTGTATTTTTACAAGAAAGTCCGCAACATTGTCCTCTGACGGCCATGAATGATTCCTTCCTTGCCTGCCTGACCTGCGCCAAGAACTTCGCGGATCACACCAATGCCATCGGCTGGTCGATCTTCGCGCTGCTAACGTTGATCGTCACCTTGCTGGGCGGCGTGGTCTTCTTCATGGTCCGCCTCGCTCGCAGGAGCGAGGCCACGCTCGATCCAGAGTTACGCGATGAAGTGGCTTCCACCGTCTCCGCCCGCTAAAGCTTTTCCAACTTCTCCATGAGTCCTTCGAAATTCCTCGGTATCCCCGAAAACTTCTCCGCCCACGGCGGCCGCGTGGATCACTTGATCGATGTGGTCCACTGGTTCATGATCGCGCTTTTCGTGGGATGGACCCTGTTCTTCCTCTATTGCCTCGTCCGTTTCCGTGCATCGGCCAATCCGAAGGCATCGTACCACGGGGTAAAGAACCACATTTCCAGCCACCTCGAGATCGCCGTGGTCATCATCGAAGCCGTGCTGTTGCTCGGTTTCGCGATCCCGCTCTGGAAAGAGCGCACCGACACTTGGGAGAAAGTGCAGAAGCTCGATCCGGTCCGCGTCCGGGTGATCGGTTGGCAGTTCGGCTGGACCTATCACTATCCCGGCAAGGACGGCAAGTTCGGGCGCATCGACCCGCTGGTCCGCACCAGCAACAGCGATGCGGCGATCGACTTCAACGATCCGAACGCCCAGGATGATTTCACCTCGCCCATCCTCAAGATCGCCAAGGGCCGTCCCGCCATCCTCAACATCGGATCGAACGACGTCATCCATAACTACGCCATTGTCCCGATGCGCATCCAGCAGGACGCCATTCCGGGCAAGGAGTTCCCGATGTGGTTCACGCCGAACAAGACCCTCGAAACGTCCGTCGTCTGCGGCCAGTTGTGCGGCGAAGGCCACGGCAACATGGTCGGTCAGATGGAAGTGGTCACCGACGAGGCCTACCGCACCTGGGCCGATGGTGAGTCCGACAGTGCCCTCAAGTCCCGCGCTCCGAAAGCCGTGGCGGCCAGCCGCTGATCGAAATCACGATCTTCAGCGGGGAGTTCACACGGACTCCCCGCTTTTTCGTGGCCACGGGCCAGCGGCTTCCAATGCGCCTGAATGGCGGAACCTTGCCGACGTGCGCCGAAAGAATCCCTCGCCACGGCTGGTTCAGGCGTCGTAATTTGCCCTTGTTATGAAACGCCGTTCCCTCTTCGCCATGGTCCCCGCCGCTTCGGCCCTGCTTGCCCTTCGTTCGCAGGGCAAGCCGATCCCCGCAGCCGCGCTGACACCCGCCGGATTCACGATTTCCGTCCAGTGCTGGTCCTTCAAGGAGTTCACCTTGTGGGAAGCGATCGAGATGGCCGCCGCCGCGGGTGCCGGCGGCGTGGAAGTTTATCCAGGCCAGAAGATCGGTGGCGATCTGGGTGAAGCCAAACTCACCCCCGCGCTTTCGGACGAAGACATCACCAAAGTGCTGGCCCACGCGACGAAGAACGGCATCACCCCGGTCAACTTCGGCGTAACCGGCATTTCCAAGGATGAGGCTGAAGCCCGCAAGACCTTCGAGTTCGCGAAAAAGATGGGCCTCTACGGGGTGACCACGGAGTCGCTCGATGCCATCGACACGCTGGAGAAGCTGGCCAAGGAATACGACATCAAGGTCTGCTTCCACAATCATCCTCGTCCGACCGCGCTGTGGAATCCTGACACCATTTCCAAGGCGATCGAAGGCCGCCATGCGAACCTCGGTTTCTGCGCGGACCTCGGCCACTGGGCGACCTCCGGACTGGAGCCACTCGAAGTCATCAAGAAAGTTGCCCCGCGGGTGCTGGCCTTCCACATGAAAGACCGTGAACTGGTCGGCAAGGCAAGCCACGACCGTCCATTCGGCACCGGGGTGATCGACAACGCGGCGATCCTCGACGAGGTCCGCAAACACGGCTTCGCCGGCAATGTCTCGATCGAGTATGAATACAACTGGAAGAAGTCGCTGCCGGAAGTCGCGCAGTGCGTTGGCTTCCTCCGCGGCTACTCGAAGATGAAAGCGTGAGCCGGCTTGAAACCCGGCGGGGAATTGGAACGGCAATTCCTTTCCCTGCCGCGCTGGGTTTGCTACTGGAGCCCCTTATGGAAGATCCCTACACCCCGCCGTCGTTTCCCGAATCCGCCGCGCCGCCTGCTGTCATTGGCTTGTCCAGCGAAGAGCGGATGTGGGCGATGTTCGGTCACTTGTCCGCCCTGACTGGGCTGTTTACCGGCGGTATCGGAAATATCGTCGGCCCGCTGATCATCTGGCAGGTGAAGAAGGACACGATGCCCTTTGCGGCGGCTGAGGCGAAGGAAGCTCTGAACTTCAATCTTTCGTGGTTGCTGTGGACACTGATCCTCGTGGCGCTGACTTTCGTGCTGATGATCGTGTTCATCGGAATCTTGCTGATTCCCGTCATTGCGATCCTCGGCATCGCGTGGGTCGTTTTCAGCATCATCGCCGGCCTGAAGGCCAACGAAGGGAAGCCCTACCGCTATCCGCTGACGATCCGCTTCATCGCGTGAAGCAGTGCCATGTCGTCAGCGGGCCGGCCGGCGCGGGCAAGTCGGTCCGCGCCCGGCAGTTGGCCGCGGAGTTGGGAGCCAGCTTGATCGATAGCGACATCGCGACCGAGCGCCTGGTGCGCGCCGGGCTCACGCTCGCCGGGCTGGACCCCGACGACCGCGATTCTCCGGCTTACAAGCGCGCCTACCGCGACGCGGTTTACGAGGCGATGTTCGACTTGGCGGTGGCGAATCTCCCGCAGGTGCCGGTGGTGCTGGCCGGCCCCTTCACCCGCGAAGGCGGCGAAGCGGATTGGCCGGAACGACTCGAACGGCGGCTTGGGGTCCGGCCGGTGATGCACTTCGTCTGGTGCCCGCCGGAGCAGCGGCGCGAGCGGATGATCGCGCGCGGCGAAGAAAGGGATCGGCCGAAGTTGCGGGATTGGGAAACCTATGCCGCGTCGTGCCGGGAAGAGCGGCCGGTGTGGGAGCACGTGTTTGTCTCCAACATGTAGCGGCCGCGTCGATGACCGCCGCACTTTGTAAACGAAGCCACCTCGGCTGCCTGCTTCACCCCGAAGGGAAAATCGACCGTCCCGTGGCTTCACTACAGTCACCGGCGGTCGCAGACCGCCGCTACATGGTTGAGGGTCGCGTCGCGACAAGTTCCCGATACACCGCCAGCGTGCCTTCGAGCATCGCCTCCAGCGTGAACGGATGCTCCTTCGGCACCGGCAGCGGATTCTCTAACAGCCCGCGGATCACCCCGACCGCCGCGGCGGGATTGTTCGGCGGGATCTTGCCGGCGGGGTAGAGCAGTGCGAGTTGCTCGCCGATGCCGCCGTGGTCATAGCCCGCCACCGGGATACCGAGCCCGATCGCCTCCAAGGTCGTGCGGCCGAAGGATTCCGGCTGGGTGGTCAGCGAAAGCACCAGGGCGGAGATGGCGAGGATCTCCCGCAGGTCCGACCGGCCACCGGTGAAGGTGACGCGCCCATCCAATCCTTCGGCGGCGAACAGCGCCTTGATTTCATCGAGGTAGGCCGCCTTCCGCGGATGCGCCCCGCCGGCGATCACGCCGTGCAGGCTCTGGTCGCCGGCCAGCTCTTTAAGAATCCGGGCGAAGTCTTCGTGTCCCTTCAAGCGGGTGATGCGCCCCGGCAGGGTGATCAGCCGCTTGCCGACGGTGGCTGGGAACTCGCGGTGGAAACTGGCCAACCACTCGGCAGTCGGCCGGTAGCCGTGTGGATACTCGGCGGGATCGATCCCGCGGTGGACGACCCGCAGCTTGTCCGGCGCGACCCGCGGGTAGTGCTCCAGAACATGCTGGCGGATGCTTTCCGAGACGCAGATCACCCGTTCGCCGCAGGTCATGATCTCGGAGTAGCGGTTGACCGAGTTGAAGCCATGGACAGTGGTCACCAGCCGCGGCCGCTTGGCCGGGTCCATGCCGCGCCAGGCGAGAAAGGCGAGCCATGCCGGGACCCGCGAGCGGAGGTGGAGGATGTCCGGTTGCTCATTCGCGAACAGGCGGCGCAGTTTCGGCACCAGCAGCAGCGATGACAGCCGCTTGCGACCGACCGGCATCTGCAAGTGGCGGGTGCCGCAGGCTTCGAGTGCCTGGACCAGCTTGCCGCCGCCGGAAATCACGAGCGATTCGTGGCCGCAGGCACCGAGATGCCGCGCGAGTTCCAGCGTGCCGCGCTCGACACCGCCGGACTCCATCTCGGGGATCATCTGGAGCACTTTCATGCGGGTAGGAGTCGTTCGAGCACGATGGCCGCGCAGCGATCTGCCTCGCGCAGCACCCGGGGTGGAGTGGCGAGGCCGGCGGCAGGCGACCAGTCGGCGAAGCGGGTGACGAAGCCTTCTTCCGCGAGCTTTGCGATGCCCCGCGCGACGCGTCCGGACTTCTTCAGCGGCGGCACCGGGAGCAGGCCAACCCGCGCGCCACTACTAAGGGCCTCGTAGATCATCGACACGCTGTCTTCCGTCACCCAGACCTCCGCCGCTTCCGCCAGCCGCTGGGGCAGCCAGTCGCGGCCGGTCTCGCCGTGCGGGTAGGCGGCAAGGGCGGGGCAGACGGCGGACAGCGACTCCAGGGTGCCCTCCGGCGAGCGGCGAGAGTCGGTGACCCGCCACGGCCGATCCTTGCCGGCGATCACGATGGCTTCGACCGCCGCGCGGATGGCATCGTTATCCCAACCGTGGGAGGATGAAGGTCCGCCTAACAGGATCAGTCCGCCGTTTCGCGGTGCATCGCCCGGCGGCGGCACGCGGTTCAGGGCGCCAAGCGTCGGGATGACATGGCGCGGCGGTTCAGAGCCGCCGAGGTCGTGCTCCGGGATCAGGCAGAGATCGAAAAACGCGGCCGGCAGGGTCGGCTTCATCATCAGCACGCAGGGCGCGCGGGATTTTCTCTTGAGGCCTAACAGGGCGACGTGGGTGGCGTGGCCCGCACCGATCAGCAAGCGGGGAGCGGGGAGTCCGGCGCTTCCTTTCCAAGCAGCACGCAGCCGGGCGAGCGGACCGCCTTCGCTCCCGAGCTTGATCTTGGAAATCCGCACCGGGCGGTGGCGACCGATCGCTTCGGCGAGACCGAAGGACTGATTCTCGTGGCCCGGCTTGCCGTCGGAGAGGATCCAGATGTCGAGCGGGTCCGTCATGTCGCGCGGTTCTTGCGGGTGAGCACCAGTTCGGCGGCCAGGTTTCGCCAGCCCGCGGCATCGGCGGGCACCGGATAGCCTCGGGTCCACGCCTTGCCTGCGACACCGGTGCCGATGACCGCGCGCAGTCCGAGCCGCTTCGCCGCGAGGGCAAGCTCGGCGCTGCCATCGAGCAGCAGGGCGAAGTCGAGCGGTGCCGGATGGGATTCGTCGCAGCGCTCTAACAGGCCGGCCAGGTGTTCCACCGGCACGCCGCGGTCCCAAGGGAAAGGCACGATGCGCGGGTCGGCGGGCAGTGGTGGAAGATCGCCGGGGTCGAGCACATCGATCCGCGCGTCGGGCCGCAGTTTGAGCAGGGCGGTGAGGCATTCCACCGCGGCCGGATTTCCCGGCGGCAGAGTTGCGACGAGGCGGGTTGGGATGGTGGCCGCTCGCGCCGCTTCCGTCGGCACTTCCTTGGTGAAAAAGCTCAGGGGGCGGATGCTATCGGCACGCCAGCGGTCGTGGAACCAGAACACATCGGTCAGGCGGTCGAGCATTGCGGTTTCGAGGTGGCGGAGGATTTCGGGTGTGCGCGCCTTGTCGGGGACCGGCCGGATGGTGAGCTGCCATCGGCCGGTGGAAGGCGAGGTGATCGAGATGGTGACCATCGCCGCGCCGGTCCGCCGCGCCAGCAAGCCGGGGAGGGGAGTGCAGGACGAGAGCCGGCCGAAAAAGGGGCAGAGTTCGCCATGGCCGCCGGCGCGTTGGTCGGTCATCACGCTGACCACCCCGCCGCTGCGGAGCACGGAGGCCGGACCGTTGAAGCCGTCGTGCTTGTTGAAAAGGACGGCACCCTGCTGGGTCCTCCGCTGGACGGTGAGGCGGTCGAGCAGCGGGTTATCAAGCGGCCGGTAGATCGGGCCGCCGCGGACCGTCGGGCCGAGCACGGGGACGAGTTGCGCGAGGACTTCCCAGTTACCCATGTGCGACCAGACCACGACCACTCCGCGACCGCTTTCGACCGGGCCGCGCACATGTTCGAGGCCGGTGATGGCGATGTGTTCGCGCAGTTCTTCCGGCTGCATGGTGACGGCGCGGATGCTGCCGAGCATGTTGCCACCGGCGCGGATGAAGGTTTCGCGGACGCGGTCATGGATTTCCGCCGCATCGGGAGCCTCGGCGGCGGTGGCGATCCGCAGGTTGCGGGTGACGAGGCGGCGGTGCTTTGGCGAGATGAACCAGGCGGCGTGGCCGAGGATCTCGCCGACGCGGGTCACGGTGTCCAGCGAGACCAGCCCGAGCACGCCTTCCGCCGCCCGGTAGAGGGCATATTGCAGCCGGTGGGCCAGGGTGGGCTGCTTTTCTTCCTCGGGTGCTTCGCTCATCGCCGGCTGGACTTTCCACCGCCAGATGTCCCGCGGCAAGCCCCGGGGCTTGCATCCGCTCCAGCCCCGCCGCTAGTCTCCCGCCGTTCCGCTCCCGTAGTTCAACGGATAGAACAAGGGTTTCCTAAACTCTAGATACGTGTTCGATTCACGTCGGGAGCATTCCTTTGAAAAGCGGCTTTTCAATGATTTTCAAGGCGTTGCGAGGATTTTGGATCGCGGGGCAAGTCGCATGAAATCGCATGGAATAGCGCCAAATTCCCCTCGGAAGTGGTTACACGTGGTTACAGCGGTAGGGCCGGAAAAGCCCGGCGCTCCAAGGGTAGGCGGCCGTTCTGTCGGCCCCGGATTTCGCTGTAACCAAATCGGTGGTTACAGTCCCGCCCGCCCTGACGCGAGAAGACCGGCCCCCTGATTGAACGGGACCGGTCTTGCTTTTCAGCGCCGGTGCATCACTTCCGGCCCCCCTATGGATCGGGTGTTACCCCAAAGCTCTCTGTGCTGCCTTCAGCGTCGCCCGCACCATCGCGATGCCGGATCGGATCGCAGCTAGCTCGGCGTCGAAGACCTGGACGATCTCGCGGGCCTCGGTCGGTACGTGTGCCGCGCCCCATTGGGTTTGACTC
>Ga0247843_1003091_pt1 | contig 28206 bp, 31 predicted proteins | sample LaCruzMarch2017__FD_192420 | JGI IMG/M metagenome (GOLD analysis project Ga0247843, IMG submission 192420) | Freshwater microbial communities from meromictic Lake La Cruz, Castile-La Mancha, Spain - LaCruzMarch2017_8m | ecosystem: Environmental > Aquatic > Freshwater > Lake | place: Spain... | reverse complement strand
GATAATAAAGATTGGGAAAATTTAAACGACGACGAGAGACATTTTATATCTATGATTTTGGCATTTTTTGCTGCGAGCGATGGTATTGTATTAGAAAATTTAGGAGTTCGTTTTATGGGTGAAGTTCAACTTAGTGAAGCGCGAGCATTTTACGGATTACAAATTGCTATGGAAAATATTCATTCTATAACATATTCTACTTTAATTGATACATATATAAAAGATAAAACGCAAAAGTCAAAATTATTCAATGCTTTAGACGAATATGAATGTATAAAGAAAAAGGGTGCGTGGGCTATTAAATGGATAAACGATAAAAAATCCAATTTTGCCACACGACTAGTTGCTTTTGCTTGTATTGAAGGAATATTTTTCTCAGGAGCATTTTGTGCTATTTATTGGTTAAAAAAGCGCGGATTAATGCCTGGATTAACTTTTTCTAATGAATTAATATCTCGCGATGAAGCATTACATACTGAGTTTGCTGTATTATTACATAGTAAATTATTAAAACCGCTTAAAAAACAAAGAATTCAAGAAATAATTAGCGAAGCAGTAACAATTGAACTAGAATTTATTACTGAAGCACTTCCGTGTAGATTGATTGGTATGAATCAAGTTTTAATGAAAGACTATATTGAATTTGTTGCTGATCGCCTAAGTCTTCAATTGGGTGGTGATAAAATTTATGAGAGCAAAAACCCTTTTGAATGGATGGAAAATATAAGCATTGAAACAAAAACAAACTTTTTCGAAGATCGTGTAAGTGAATATTCTCTCGCTACTAAAGATTCGAAAGTAAATACTTTTGAATTTGGAGAAGATTTTTAAGATAATATAAACTCATATAAACTCATATAAACTCATATAAACTCATATAAACTCATATAAACTCATATAAACTCATATAAACTCATATAACTCATATAAACTCATAATAATAATTTAATTTTAATAAAATAATTAATATTAATAAAACAATTTAATATTAATAATTAAAACTTGGTCACTAATTAATATATTAATTAAAAAATGTGTGGAATAACATTTATATATTCTAAAAAAAATACGAATGCTTTGGATCATATTTTTAATAGTCTAGAATTAATACAAAATAGAGGGTATGATTCAATGGGAATTTGTTATATGAATTCTAATACAAACAAACACGATATATTAAAAAAAGCATCTACTTCTAAAAAAGATTGCTTTGAACTATTAAAAACCATTTATCAGAAAAAAACAATAGAAAGCAGCATTTATTCTAAATTTGCGCTAGGACATACTAGATGGGCAACACACGGTGGTAAAACGGATTATAACGCGCATCCACATTATTCACAAAATGGAGATATTATATTAGTTCATAATGGTATAATTAATAATTTCTTAACTATTAGGGAATTTTTGCTAGCCAAAAATTATAAATTTTACAGCGATACAGACAGTGAAGTTATTGCTAACTTAATTGAATATTATACATTAAGTGGACTAAGTTTTGAGGAAGCACTTAAACAAAGTTTACAAGAACTAGAAGGAACTTGGGCGCTCGTTATAATTTATACAAAATTACCAGACACATATTACATAACACGAAAAGGTTCTCCATTACTTTTAGGATATAATGCTAATTATATAATTTGTGCTTCGGAAACAAATGGATTCGTAGGATTAGTTTATGATTATATTCCATTAAGTGATAACAGTATTGTAAAAATTAGTGCTAATAATTATAAATTTTTGGATGAAAACACAGAACTAGATTTATCAAGTAATTCTAATTCTTGTATTAAAAAAGCAATATATGAAGATTTTCATAACGCTAAAACACATTATACTCATTGGATGTTAAAAGAAATATTTGAGCAACCAGAAACAATACAAAAAGCATATAATTATGGTGGGCGGATCGCTAATAATGTAATTAAATTGGGGGGACTTGACCGTATAATAAATAGTATTAATTCTATTGAGTTTATTTATTTGATTGGTTGTGGTACTAGTTTTAATGCTTGTATTTTAGGAGAGATATATTTTAATGAAATAAACTATTTTGTAAATGTTAAAATTGTTAATGCTTGTGAATTTAATGAAAATAACTTACCAAATCGTAGAAATAACTCAAATACTTTGTGTATTTTCTTATCGCAATCAGGAGAAACAATAGATGTATACAATTGTTTAAAAATTTGTAAGCAAAAAAAATGTTTAACAATGGGAATTATAAACAAAGTAGATTCGTTAATAGCGCGCGAAGTTGATTGTGGTGTATATTTAAATGCTGGTTCAGAGATCAGTGTAGCATCAACCAAGTCTTTTACTAGCATGTTAATTGTTTTGAGTTTAATTAGTATGTGGTTTGTAAATAACGAGTTAAATAATATTAAAAATTTGAATTGTTTAAGAGTTCTCCCAAGTACTATAACACAATTGTTGAATGATAGTAAAATTACAAGTAAAATTACGATTTTAAAAGACTTTATTATTAATAACAATATTAATAGTATATTTATATTAGGAAAACACAAACTATACTCAATAGCATGTGAAGGTGCCTTGAAAATAAAAGAAGTTACTTATATTCATTGTGAAGGATTTTCGGCTGGTTCATTGAAACATGGACCTTTTGCTTTATTGGATAATAGTAACATAACTCTTTTATTAATTGACTATAATGATTTACCTAATTATAGAACACTAAAATCCACATATTATGAAATACTTGGACGAGAAACAAATTTATTTGTAATAACAAATTCACAAAATGTTATAGATGAACTACAAATAGCAGACAATAAATATATAGTATTACCAAAATTGGATTATTATAATGAAATAATAACAACTGTATTATTACAAAAGTTGGCATATGAAATTTCAATTGCTAAAGATATAAATCCTGATAAACCGCGAAATTTAGCAAAAGTTGTAACTGTCGAGTAATTTTTTTGAATGTTTTGATGTTTTGATCTTTTAAAAAAACATTTAAATATACAATAATTATATATGACTAAATATTTAAGAAGTAAGAAATATCGCACAAAGAATATAAGAAAACAGAACAAAAAAAAACAACAAAAAACAGAACAAAAAAAGAAGACGAGCAAAAATAGAAAAAACAAACTAAAAAGGGTGGCCGGAGGAGTTATACGAGAAATAACAGCAAATAAAATGGAAACGCAATTTGAACAAAAAGAGGCAATTATAAATTATGGGTCTGCTCCAATTTCAACATTTAATTTGGTAAACTGTATAGCTATTGGGGGCATTTTTAAAATATCTGAGAGTCATGGAACATTTTTAACGCATGAAAGTCCTACAGACTATAATGAACTACAAAATAAATTAACATACATAAAAAATACATTAGATAGAAATGGCGCAACCATAACTAGTGTTGTAATATTTCGTATAAATGAACCATCAAAGAGTGTTTATACCAACGGTCTTACAACAGAAGATATAATTAATTTAATGAATACTTTTTCAAAAAAGTTGTTTTCATTAGAACCAAATATGATTGAATATTCTTGTAATATTTCAGAGTTTTCTTGTGGTAAAGCAATCATTTCGCCCACACACTATAGCACATCTCTTATTCCAATAAGACTCACTTCTTCAGTATCTAGTCAACCAAGTTTTGTTCAACGTTCTTATTCAAAACCAAGAGAAACTTTTAAAGTTAATGTTTTATATAACAAAAATGGAGAAAAAATATATGAATGTCCTAATTGTAAATCAACAACTGGAACATTAGCACCACAAAATCCAGAGGATACAAGTTTATTCGTTCATAATTTTAATTGTCCCAATAAAGGTAAAATTCCTATAGAAAATTAGTGTTATTTTCGTTGTTATTTTCAAATGGTATTATATGTAAGTATTCATAAAAATGCTCTCTTATAATATACATTAAAAAAGTTTCTGGATCCCATTCGCTACACCATTTGTTTACTTCATTTAAAGGTGGCATATGTGGATTAAACATATTATAATAAGTGGCAGCATCTTGCTTTGTTTCAAAAACAATGTTCATATATCCTATATGACGACTCTTATGGTTCCATTCCATTTTTTGCACTTCCAAAATATAAGGCATTCTAGATAATATGTTATTTTTAACTTTAAATTTATTTAATTTAAATAATTTAATTTATTTAATTTAAATAATTTAATTTAAATAATTTAATTTAATTTAAATAATAAATAATAAAAAATAAAAAATAAATAATAAATAATAAATAATAATAAATAATAAATAAATAATAATATAAAAAAAAAGTGTTATATGATCAAAATAGCGTTATAAAAAACGACTACTCAACGACCATGTTTTTTTATGTACACTAGTTTCATATAATTTTGGTGTTAGTAATGAATTATAGAAGGTATTTTGTGTGTAAAAAATTTCATTTGCTGGATTAACGAATGTTCTGAAGTTAGAAATATTTATCATATATTCTTTTTGCTCAATAGTGCTTACTTTAATAATATTTGTAATTGTGCCATCATTTGTTTCATTGCCTGTTTCATCTAGTGTTGTATTTGGTTCAATAACATACTCTAGTTCGTGTATATTATTCAAATTATCGTTTAAATTTTTATTATTATAATTTCCGGGTTCTTTGTTATTAATTATTCTATTTGGAGTATCATATAAATGAAGAACATCTCTTGTATCGCGTGGATAAAATTGTTGTCTATTTATAATAATTTCATTCAATAAAACTCTATCATTCATCGCATTATCCTCCAATCCCCAACCCCAATTATTAGGAAACCCATTACATTTTTCAAAATCGCTACCAACTATCGAAAAAATTCCACCTAAAGTAAAAGTGAATCCATAAAAATGTTTAACAACCCCTTTAGTAGTTGCGTAATCGAATGTATTTTTTTTTACTGGAACTGTATCTACGTCATTAAACACAAAAGTTATATTTTGATAAGCATTTGGATATTTTTTTTTCATAACTAAAAAACCTATATTTTTAGTTGCTCCTCTATTAAATGGTCTATTATCAATTTGATGACTATAATATATTTCATAATCATTTTTATCATAATCTTCCATAATATATTTCATGTAAACAGAAAAAATACATTTTTCTTGTCTACGATCACGATATGGAACAATAAAAATTATTTTAGGTATATTTGTATCCATTTTATATTAAATATATATAATATATATTATATATTTTTATATTTTTATATTTTTATGTTTTTATATTTTTATATAATTTTTAGTAAATGCTTAGAATATTAATTATATTTACATAAAATCGTTTCTGGTATTAAAGTAGTTTTATATGTTTCTAATTTTTTATAACATTTATTTATTGTTACTTCGCTGATTTTACTAACATGATTAATTGATGTTTTTGTAATGTTTAGATTACAAACTTGTGAAACAAAATATATAATGCCACCAGCAATAGAATGAGGTGTATTCTCTGGTATTAATCCTAATTGTTCTATTTTAAATGCTACAAATTTACATACATTTGTTAATTCATTATTAATATTTAATTTACTACAAAAACGTTCAATAAATGATGATGGAGTTGTTTTACTTAATGATGTAATATCTTCATTAACATTATTACAATGTTCAATTTCATTAATAATAGATAAAGCATTTTTACAACCTTTTGTAGCACTTGCGTTATCTAAATTAAATATATTTGCTATTTCCTTAGCGGTGCGAGGATAATTATTAATTCTACAAGCAATATATATTGATGCCGCAATAATCCCATCACGGTTCAGTCCTCTATATGTTTTCGTTTCAGATATTTTTTTATGTAGTCTCATTGCCTCATCAATAATGATTTTAGGAATACCAGAATTTTGTGAAATATTAGATATTAATTGAAATTCATCATAGCGCGATTTTTCTTTGTAAGGCATTGCTTGCCAATCTGTATACCTACGAATTTTATGCATCTCATAACTGGATTTTCCAGGACATAACACTTTACAACTATAAGATGACTCTTTTAATAATGGATTAATAGGCATACCACAACGGGTTGGATCACTATGACTATTATCATCGGCACCATAAAACCTCCATTCAGCAGTTTGATCCAAATTGTCCTTATAAATAAGACCACATTTATTATTAGAACATGTTAAAAATCCGTCCTCTCCTATATGCAAAGAAACATTACAATTAGCACATAAATTATCATTTAGAAGTGCATCTTCTTCTTTTATATATATACATTCTATATTCAAATCAGTTTTACATTCTTCATCAAAAATATTCCATATTTTTTTATTATTTGTTTCTTTCAATTTATTTTTTCTTGTTTCTTGCTTGTTAAACTTTTGACCTTTGCTTATAAAGTTTTCATAATTAACTTGTGACGATTCTAACATATAATTCTCACTGTTATTAAATAGTTTATTTTTAAACCTATTTCATTCAATTTAAATTATTATTATTATTATTATAGTTTTATTTGTTTTATTTGTTTTATTATTATAGTTTTATTAATATTATATTATTAATAATAATATAATAGTATATATTAATAATATGAGTTTTTTAACAAATTTTTTTTCTAGTTCTACAAAAACAGATGAAGATTTAGATAAATTTATAAATAAAAAATTCACATACTATTTAAATAATTCCAATTTATTATTAACATTTGTTTCAGACTTTGAAGACTACAAAAGCAATAACAGACATGATAATAAGAGTAAATGTGATGAGTGTGAAAGTTTATACATATTAACAAGTGAAATTTTTGAAAATTATATAAATAGAGTTAAAATTCCTTTTAATATAAATATATATAGTGAAGGTAAAGAAAAATCAGGCATCAATTACAATAACAAAGTACTGTATTTTTTTGACTTAAAAGATTTAAATAAAATATTACGATCAAAATATTTAGCAAAGAGCACCGAAGATACCAAAATTTTAAATAAAAAAAAAATATTATGCAAAATTATCTCACTAAGTTTTATCAAAATTTATATTATTATTAAAAGTATTTTTCAAACATTTAATATTTATAGTTCATTAATAAAAAATAAAAATACAATAGAAGATCCAGAAACACGTGGCAATATAGGTGCTATACCAGAATTTGGTCGTGATGCTGATAGTGATGCTATGTCAGATGATGATCCAGATACTGGTCCTAATGCTGATCCAGACACTGGTCCTAATGCTAATCCAGATGCTGGTCTTAATCCAGATGCTAATCCAGATACTGGTCATAATGCTAATCCAGATGCTGATCCATATCCCGGTCTTGGTCCTAATCCAGATACTAATCAAGATGCTGGTCCTGATGCTATGTCAGATGCTTTACCAGATGCTGAACATCAAGAAAAACGACCACAAGAAGTTCCTCCAATTAGTGGTGGTGGAATTTTTGATTTTCTAAATCCTTTTCCAAATAAAGCAACAGATCAAAAAAATGACATTACTGATGAACCTCAAAGAATGATTAGACTACAAACATCTAATAATGTTTTTTATTCATTATTTGTAATATTGTTTGCAAATACAGAATCGGAACTAACAGCAAAAAATTTTACTGCCAGTTATTTAAGTAATAATTTAAATACTATATCAAATGAGTTGTTTAATAGCAAATTACCAACTATATTAAAATATATATGTGATAAAAATTTATTTGAGTCAAATTTTATTTCAAAAAACTCAATAGTATTTAACGATAATAATTTTAAATTTTTAAAATTTAAAACATCTGATGCCATAGAAAAGGATGCTGCCTTTTATTTAAAAGATTTAGAGGATAAATATAATAAAAATATAATAGACAATGCGAAGAAAATGACAATATTAGAACAATGCTTTACAAAGGAAAATATAGAATTTCTTAAAAATTATTGTGCTAACAATAATAACTCTGATTTAACAAAATTAGATATTGTGAATACTGTAAAAAGTTTTTTACAAAAAATGATTACTAATTATTTTAAAAATAGAAGTAAATTATATGATTCAATAATAAAAAAATTAATAATATTTGATCCTAGAACAAATGAAATAACAAATATTAACCCCGGTTTAACATATGCCAAAATTATAGAATTAACCGAACAAACAAAGGATATATTATTAGATTTACATATTGATATTTTTAAATTATTAAATAGTATTATTTATACAGTTAGAAATAGATTATTACAACAAAATGCTTATAAACCTAATACTGATACTAATACTACACAGCAAGACTTTAGTGGTGGTAAAACAAGAAAAAGATATTATAAAAAAAATTATAAAAATTATAAAAAAAATAAAAAATATACTCGCAAATAAAATTTTCGCTAATTAATTTGTAATTTTTCCAATAAACTATTATTATATATTAAATTTCCAGAAGGTTTATAAGATTTAACATCTTTATATTCTTTACTTGACGAAGCATTTATATTTTTTATTTGTTTATTATTTGAAAATAATATATTGTCCTTATTCTCTGTATTAGAAGTGCTAGTATCAGAATTTTTATCATCAATAACAATATTACCATACTCATCTACAACATTGCCGGTTTTCTTTTTTATTTCATTGCGCACATAAGTCGGAACCCAATGTTTCCAACTTATAAATAATAAATTAGGATGCGTATATCTTACAATAAATCCATTTGCTCGTAATTTATCTATTGTGTATGCTGTACAGTCTTTATAATCATATTTTGGCACACCTATTACCATTTCAGGCATTAAATACCAGCAACAATTATCATTAACTACATTTTTGGAAACATACTTAATTTTATTATGTATTCTTTGTAATATTTTATTATAATTATTTAAAACATTTAGATCTTGTTGTTGCTTTTTATTATATAATTCATCTAAATTTAATTTTAAAGATTCATCTTCATTATCTATTTTGTTTGAAAAATTGTAGAAAAAATCAGTTGCCATATTTTAATGTTTAAATATTAAAATATTAAAATATAAAAATATAAAAATATAAAAATTTATTTTCATTAATTATTAAATAATTAATAATGAAAACAATCAAACATCTTGTTTTATGTGGCGGCGGGCCAGTTGGATTACTTCAATATGGAGCATTAAAGTATTTGTCTGCTAATAACATAATAAATCGTAGCACGTTAGAGTCTATTTATGCAACATCTATTGGAAGTATTATTGCGTTTATATATATATTAAATTTTGATTGGACATGGATGGATGATTTTTTTATTAAAAGACCCTGGGAAAAATTAGTGAATATTTCGTATGTTGCGTATTTAAATATATTTTATGATAAAGGTGTTGTAAATAAAAACGTTATTATTAATGCTTTAAAATCGTTATTTCTTGCTAAAGAAATATCATTAAATATTACATTGCTTGAATTCTATGAGCTAACGAAAATAGAATTTAATATTTATACTTGTAATTTGACAAGTTTTAAGAAAGAGAAATTAAATCATAACAATACACCAAATTTGGAATTAATAGATGCTTTATATATGTCTTCAAGCGTTCCTGTAATGTTTGTTCCATTATATATAAACAATTGTTATTATTTAGATGGAGGCATTTTTATAAATTGTCCCATAAATGACTGTATATTTGATAAAAACTGCTGTTATGATGAAATAATATGTTTTACAAATGATAAACGAGAACCCATTGATTTAAGCAATAATTTTTATAAAGAAAATAATTATAATTATGGTTCAATTGATTATCAATTGACTCAAGATGCTAATTTTTTTGAATATTTAATTTATATTATAAAAACTTTATTTAATAAACTTTCTATTATTGAAAATGAAAACATTATTGCTATTAAAAATAGTATAAACACGTCCTTAAATGAGCTAATTGTAGATTTAAAATATTGGACATATGTAGTTAAAACAGCAAAAGAGAGAGAATATTTAATAAAATTAGGCGAAACTCAAGGAGAGAAATTTACTACCATGCTATTATCTTCAAATAATGAAACACCTAGTAATGAAACAATTAATAATGAAACACCTAGTAATGAAACACCTACTAATAAAATAACTAGTAATGAAATAACTAGTAATGAAATAATTAATAATGAAATAACTAGTAATGAAACACCTACTAATGAAACACCTACTAATGAAATAACTAGTAATGAAACACCTACTAATAAAATAACTAGTAATGAAATAACTAGTAATGAAATAACTAGTAATGAAATAACTAATAATGAAACACCTACTAATAAAATAACTAGTAATGAAATAACTAATAATGAAATAACTACTAAAGAAACACTTGAAAACTAATTCAATGAGCAAATATTATTAAGCAATTGATGATTCTACAAATTTTATTAAACTATCCTTTGTAGGTTTAGCATAATAATTATGTATATTATTTTTATAAATTAATTTTATAGTTGGATATCCTTCTACTTTATATTTATCAGCAATAGTTGAGTTCTTATCACAATCTATTTTTGTCAATGTAATTATAAAATCATTTTTAGCATTAGATTCTGTAATATAGTCTTCAAAGTTTTTTATTTCTGATAGTAACGATTCTTGCTTACAATATGGGCACCATTCTGTATAAAAATACAATATTAATACATCTTTTGTGGTGTTTTTACTAGAATCAATAAACTCTCTATTTAACGAATGTTCTTTTGATATGTAAGTCTTATATACAAAAACAAAAGCACTTGTAAATATTATAATTAATATTGCTATAAACAACCTCGATTTTTTATCTCTAAAAACTTCATAAATTCCATAAAAAGCATCCTTAATATTTTCTAAATATATCTTTAATTCTTGTTGTATCACATTCATTTATATATGTTTAATAAATAAATAAATATGTATTTAACATATTATTTTAATAATTATTTTATTATTAATTATTAGTATACTATGATAAAAAGATATAAAAAAAATATATCTATGAAGAAATCAAAAAAAAGCAAGACTAAGAAATTAACATATAATAACACAGATTATAAAAGCGGCGATGGTATGTTAACAAGTGTTTGGGGTCCTAGTTTATGGCATTATTTACATGTAATGAGTTTTAATTACCCGATCAATCCAACAAACTTACAAAAACAAAAATATAAACAATTATTATTGAATTTTCAATACACATTACCTTGTAAATATTGTCGTATGAATTTGAAAAAAAACTTTAAGAACTTTCCACTTGTTAATAAAATATTTGAAAATAGAAATAATTTTTCACGTTATATTTTTAACTTACATGAACAAATTAATAAAATGTTAGGAAAAAACTCTGGTTTAACATATTGTGAAGTGCGTGATAATTATGAACATTTTAGATCAAGATGTACAATAGATAAACCAAAACAATTTAATTTCACGAAAAAAATTAAAGAAAAAGGATGTACCACACCTATGTATGGTAAAAAATCTAAATGTATAATAAAGATTGTTCCACAAGAAGAAAAATGTAAAACTTTTAATATAGACAAGCGATGTTTAAAACAAAAATAAAAATATAAAAATATAAAAATATCACAAAATAAAAATATCATTATATACTATAAATGAAACATAGTCGCTCAAACCGATTTGCGCGTTTTAAAAACCTTGCCAAGTTATCTAAAAAAAGATTATTAAATTTAGTGAAAAGACTTACACGAAGAAATAAAAATAAGAAACAAAAAGGAGGATGAGGAGGAAGTATATTGCCTAATTAAATAATTTATTACACTCAAACAACTAAAATTAATACTTACATGAAAATAATACGATAAAACTATTATTTAATAGATTCGTAATATTTGAGACACAAGTATATGACAAATTATGAATATATAGATAAATTATATATTCATATATATGAAAAATTTATAAATTTTTACATACCAAATGAACTAAAATCGGTTAAAACGGGTCTTGGTATAAATCCATTATTTGTATTTTCTTGTGAAGGATCAGATAATATTTCTGGTGGTTGTAGTGGGGGATAACTTTCTCTCATAAAATTTTGATTTCTATTAGTATTATTAGAAGTATTAGAAGTGTTAGAAGTATTAGAAGTATTAGAAGTATTAGAAGTATTAGTTCTTAAAGTTGGCAATGAATTACCACTTGTTTCTCTTAGTATTGTAGTATTATCAGTAACCCTACCAACATTTTGATTTAAACACATATTTGATATCATAGTTGGTGATATATTTGGACCAAATAATGTGTTAGCATACTCTAATGGGTTCATAGAGTTAATAGGATTTACAATGGGGTTAGTTGGTAAATTCATTGCTGTTTCAAAATTATTATATATTGGAGGAATATAGTTAGAACCGAAAGCACCTTGTCTTAATAAATATAAATTTAAATCGTTATAAAAAGTATTATCTCTTAGATAGCGTCTTTGATTATAATCAGACAAGGAAGATGATGATGATGATGATGAGTTAATTGGTGTTTCAACAATTTTACCATTTGCTATAACAAATTCCCCATTTATTTTCATTTTGAATTTTGATAATATACCATTACTTAGATCATAAAAGTTTCCAGATCTTTCTAAAAATACCATATTCATTGTTTTAATTTTTGAAGTATCTGATACAGCTATAGTGCTTATGTCTAATGTAATATATGTATTTCTATTGATATTTAGTAATGATATATCAGTTTCGGTATTATAATACATCATTAGTATATTTTTTTGTTTATAATTATTTAAATTTCTATTTGTTGTGGTTACATTATTTGAACTTTCTAATATTAAACCAGGAGGCAAACTAGACAATTTATATTTAAATTTATTAATATCCAATGTATAATAATTATAACTGGTATCACTAGAATTATATATAAAATATTTTTTATTATCAGTATTAAAGTTTACGAGAGACTCTTGTACATTTGACATATTTATAAAGACAATACACGACAATATTACAAATATTAATAACATAATTATTAACAAATTATTTTTTTTAAAATTGAGATTCATATTATATTATATTAAATATATAATAAAAATTTTCATTATAACTTTAAATGCCTAAAATTATTAAATCTGTAAGTTGTCTTCAAAAGAAATATAATACTTCAAATTCATGTATTATGGAAATTGGTATTGATGAAGCAGGAAGAGGACCTATGTTTGGTAGAGTTTATAGTGCTGCCGTTATTTTGCCTAATAATGAAGCATTTAAATATGAATTATTAAAAGATAGCAAAAAATTTACTTCCGAAAAAAAAATAAATGAAGTTGCTGAGTATATTAAAACTAATGCATTATTTTGGAGTGTGTCATATGAAGATGAAAAAACAATTGATTCTATAAATATTAGACAAGCTACTTTATGTGCTATGCATAAAGCAATAGGTGAACTAATTAAACAAAATAATGCTAGCGCTAATTTAAATAGCAATGAATGTTATTACTTATTAGTAGATGGTAATGATTTTAAAGCATATACTTATTATTGTGAAACATCGCATATTATTAAACAAATTAATCATATTTTAATTGAAGGTGGAGATAACAAATTTTGCTCAATTGCGGCAGCATCTATATTGGCTAAAGTAGAGCGAGACAAATATATTAGAGAACTGTGTATTAACTTTCCTAAACTAAATATTTATTATGGATTATTAACAAATAAGGGTTATGGAACATCTAAACATATGGAAGGAATAAAAAATTATGGAATTAGTAAATGGCATCGCACGACTTATGGTTGTTGTAAAGAAGCACACATTAATGATGATGAATTTTATAAAGATTAAAAGATTACTCGAAGACGACGTGCCCAGTTAGTTTTATACTCCTTGTCTTTAGATTTTGATTTTGATTTCTTGTTCTGAATTAATAATAAGCACATTTTTTCTTGCTTATTTTTAATAACTTCAATTGTCTTTTTCATTTCATTTATTTGATTTGTTAACTTTTGTTTCTTTGCGCTTTGCTTACTCTTAAAACTAGAATAATGCTTCTTATATGTTTCATAATTATAATCGTCGTCTGATTCTTCTTCTTCTTCTTCTTCTTCATAATCCAGGTCTTTTGGGTCATCTTCTTCAGAACCTGAAGAATAATAATGTTCTTCTGTAGAAGTATCACACATAGTATTTTCAACCTGAGTTGTACACTCACAAATACTGTTGGAACTAGTTGAGGTTGATGTAGTACAATCACTTGCCAATGGCATTGCATGCTCTTTAAATGGACTAAATTGGACTTCCCAATATAATGGATCATCATATACCATTGCGCATTTGTTATTTTCAATAGCACTATAAAAATTATGCGCACCTTGATTATTGTAATAATAATCAACCTCAATTAAAGCATAACAATAAGTATATTTGTCTTCAACATAATATTCTTGTTCAGGATGCTTGAAAACTTGGACATTCTTAATTTTGGCAATATTGAAATCTTCAAAATACTTAATAATAGTAGGAATATCTTGATAAACAACATAATCTGGAATGTAAAGCATTTTCTTTGAAAACATAGTAGTCATAGTATAATAATTTAATTGTTAAATACTAAATTTTTGAAATCAATTTTTTTTTATATTTTATATTTTATATTTTATATTTTATATTTTATATTTTATATTTTATATTTTATATTTTATATTTTATATTTTATATTTTATATTTTATATTTTATATTTTATATTTTATATCTGTTATGCTTAAAAAAATTGATTTCTTTTTTTTATTATTAATAAAAACAGAAATCTTGTAAATAAGATAAAATAACAATGAGTTGTGTAATTACTAATTATTTGTTAAGCGAAATTTTCAATAGGCAAAATATTGAGAAGTTTTATAAAACATTAACTAGTAAACATTACTATTGTGAAGATGATTTTAAATTGAAGACTAATTATGCGATTTTATTGTTTGTTGATACGTTATTTTTAGATAAAGATGGCGGTTATAAAGGGTTAAATGTTCCACATTCTCAACAATGCGAACTTTATGAATATATAGCAAACAACAGATTAAAAATTTTTCATTATGTAACTTTTAAAGCATCTGCTCATAATGATTTTACTAGACTTCAGTTGCTTGTTGATGAGTTTAAAAAAGATAACTGGATTATGTTATTTGCTCATTATGTATATGATAAAGCATTGGATTTACTAAATAGCAAAGATGATTGTTTTGACATAAAAAACAAAATATATGCTATTATTTGTAGTCTTAAAGAAACACAAGTAATAAAAGTAGCACAAGAAACAGAGCCACTATGTAGTGCTTGTGAAAATGATTGCCCTATTTGTTTCGACCCAATAGACATTAATACTATTTTTACAACTTTATGTAAGCATAGTTTTCATATAAAATGCTTATATCCAATGTTTGATGATGCTGTTAAAAAGAATAGTAGCCAACCAAAAATTAGTTGCCCATTATGTCGTGCCGATGTTATTATAAAGTCAAAAATAACATTTCATGCAACAACGCATTATTATTATTAAAACTGCTAACTTTAAATATTCAAGTTTTTTTATAAAAAAAAAGCAAGACAACACAACACAAAACATAACACGCTCTAATTAATAACAGCACGGCACATAGGACAAGAACAGCAAGTCTTGCCGCAATTTTCCTCTTGTGCTAAGAACACACTATTATAATTATCTAAACATGACTTATGGAATATATGCTGGCAAGCAGTTCTAACGCAAGTAGGCACTGACGCATTAAGTTCCATGCAAATAGGACAAGTCCAATCTGCTTCATGCTGGAAGTCGCACGGCAATGTTATTAGAGACCGCATCGCCACCTGTTCTTCAATATGCTCTGCCGGTTCGGGAATATGTAGCAAGTGATAACACACGACCTCCTTTATACTGTCATACCACTGGAAATGTCCACTATCGCCAGCCGTTACGTGCTCTCCATGTGTAGAGACCCAATGTTTTGCTTCGGCTAGCAAGTCGATATCCATAGTTTGCCAATACCCACTAGACAAATAACTCGACACCCTATTCACAACCCAACGCAAATCGTTTTCGTCGACCATCTGATCTACGGCGGCGCACATCTCCTTCACTAACTCATCAAACACTAGCTGCTTGGTTTCCCGTGCCACGATTGTATGCAAACAGTATTCAAACTTCGCCACTCCGAAGTGATACCACCCGGTTCTTGCCCACATGTTCATGATAGCAAGCATCTCGAGTGGAAGATATTGCACGCTCATACCTTTTTGAATCTCCTTTACAACCCAATCAATCCCGGCCTCAATCTGACGCGATTCCTCAGTCATCAACTCCCTAATCTCTTTCTCAACGACGGCGACGGAGTTCATAGTTGTTGCGCTGTGCTTTTCTTCGTATAGTTCGTTCAGACTATTAATTAGCTAAAAAAAAATCAATTCAATTTTTAAAAAGTATAACAAGATTTATATCAATTTTTATTTTATAGAATTTACACTATCCATTTCAATAGTAATTGTGCTAAGCTCAATATTAGCATATAACAAAGAAAAAAAACGCAACACAACGTAACACAAGACACTAAACTACGCTCTAATTAATGGCGGCACGGCATAATGGACATGAAAAGCAAGTCTTGTTTTCATTTTTCTTTTGCTTTAAGAACGCACAATAATGACTCTTCAAACATAACTCATGGTATATATGCACGCACTCGGTTATAACGCAACGAGGCACTGACGCATCCACATCCAAGCAAATAGCACAAGTCCAATCTGCTTCATGCTGGAAGTCGCATGGCAATCTTTTTAGAGACCGTATCGCCACCTGTTTTTCAATAGGCGCCACCCGCCACCCGCCCTGCTTTATACTGTCATAGCCCCGGAAATGTCCATCGTCACCCATCGTCACGTGCTCTCCATGAACTGAGACCCAATGTTTTGCTTCAGCTACCAAGTCGGTCTCCATAGTTTGCCAATACCTACTACAACCCGAAGCCAAAGTATGCGACACCCTCTTCACCCAATCACGCGAATCCTCATAGTCGAGCATCTGATCGTCATTATCGCGCACCTCCTTCACTAACCGGTTAAACACTCGGTCGCGTAGTTCTCGAGCCACGATTGTATGCAAACAGTGTTCAAACTTCGCCACTCTGTCTGTGTGATACCACTCGGTTCTTGCCCACATGTTCATGATACTAAGCAACTCTTGGTCTTGGGGTAGCTGCGAAACTATCGAGTTGTTTTGCATGGTGTTTTGAATCCTCTCTACCGCATCATCAATTCCATCCTCAATCTCGCGCGATTCCATAGCCATAAACTCCCTAATCTCTTGCTGAATGACGGAATAGGACTTCATAGTTGCTGTGCTGTGCTGTGCTTTTCTTCGTATAGCTCTGATGAGGCTATTGATTTGCTTAAGTTAGTAAAAATAATTCAATTTTTTTTTGAAAAAAAAATGCTATACAAGACACAAGACACAAAAACAACGCTGATTTATTGTAGGGGAATGCGACGAATAGCATTACGCGCCTCTTGCCTACAATTGCATGCACAGTTATTCAAATCCCTTTTTCGCCTTTCTGCGTTGCGGAAGCGCCAAAGTGTGTATTCTCTGAGAGAGAGAGTGCGAAATGCTTCTTCTTGTTCCGCACTTTTCCGAAAGTTGTCCACATCTGCGTCGTAAGCATAAGTCGTGGGACGATTGGTCTGATGTCTTGCGCAGCAAATGCACGATGTATACCATTCAAACATTACTGCGTTGTTTCCGTTATCCGTGAAGACCTCATTCCGGCAATTTGGGCACGGCACGATCCCAGTGGTGTGACCATTTGTTTTCACGATGGTGTAGCTCTCCAAACACTTCATATGGAACCTGTGTCCGCACGACGTCACAACTTGCAGATTAGTGCTGTCAATACACACAACACCACCGAACTCATCGAGCGTGTATTCGGGACCAGCATCATCCAAACAAACGGAACACGTCCAATCCTGCTCGACATCACAATAGCCGCACTCCTTGGGCACGGTGGGCCACGTTTTAGACTTGTTATGCTTAGACTTGTTTGCTTCAATAGAGTACATCATTGCTTGCTGTCGAAAACCTTGTTCTTTGTCCTTTGTCTGTATTTGTGGAGACTATTACTTAACTTAAAAAAAATCAATTCAATTTTAAAAAGTATAACAACCTTTTTTTTATTTTTATTTTATTATTTTATTTTATAGTATCCATTTCAATAGTAATTGTGCTAAGTTCATTGTTAGCATATAACAATGATTTTTTATTTATGAATTTTTTCTCATCAAGTAACATTTTAATTGTAAAAATAACAATTACTTCTTCTACTAGCACAGAAAATAACGCAATATCTATTTGTGTTACACCAATTAATAATGTAAAAATATATCTAATATTATTTATTAAAAACATAGAGTTGGCATAAAAATATAATTCTAATTTAGTAAATTCAGTTATTTCTTTTTTATCTGGATTATAAACATTCATAAACAACACAGGGCTTCCAAATTCTTGAATAATAACTCTAACTACATCATTTACAAATATTAAGGTTAATAAACTATAATATTTTTGCGTAGTGTTAATTTGTACGCTTATAAATATAAAATCATCATTTGGTCCAAAACGAAAATATTTAGAGTCACTTGCGAAATTAGTAATATAAAATCCTATAAATAGTACCAAACAAGTATTTAATAAAAGACAAATTCTAACTTTATTTAATTGATTCATTTTAGTGTATTGCTGTTTAAGTAAAAATTAAATAATTGCTATAAATATTTCAATTTTTTGAATAAAAAAAACACGCTATGCATAACACACCAAAACTATGCGATTTATGGTGGAGGAATGCGACGAATAGCAATACGTGCTTCTTGTCTACAATTACACGAACAATAAGATCTGTCCATAGCTCGTCTTTTTGCGTTTATCTTGCGCCAAAGTGCAAATTCTTCGTCGGAAAGCATGGAATCGGCTTCTTCTTCACGCAATGATTTACGCAAGTTGTCTACATCTTCATTATAAGCATAAGTTGTGGGACGATTGGTCATATGTCTTGTACAACAATCACATGATATCCACCATTCAAACATTGCCTTGTTATCTCTTTTATCCATAAATACAGGATTTCGGCAATTAGGACACGGAATAACTCCAACACTATCACCATTTGTTTTAATAGTGGTGTAGTCCTCCAAACACTTTAGATGGAATCGGTGTCCGCATGCTGTCATAACATGGGTCATAGTGCTGTCTAGACATACAACTTCATTAGTCTCATCGCACCTGTAATATTCGGGACCAGCATCATCCAAACAAACGGAACACGTCCAATCCTGTTCGGGCAAGTCACAATAACCACATTCCTTGGGCAACTTAGCCAATTGATTAAGGTTGTTTGCTCTAGTCCATAACATCTCACCAATAGTGGTCATTGAATTGTTTGCTTTGGTTTTTGCTTTATTAAATTGTGAAGACCTTAAGTTTATTATAAAAAATAGTAATCAATTTTTTATAATTCTAACAAAAAATTTATTACCATATTACCTGTTGAATTGTCTATGGAATTTACTATACCAGCAAATCAAATCACTAATAAATTAAAATTAATAGGAGTATATGTTATTGATGTTTTAAAATTAAATGAAAACAGCAATAAAACTTTTGATGAATTCAAAGCACTTGAAGCAATAATATTAAAAGCAGATTTTACAAAATAAAAATATACTAAAAATATATTAAAACTAAAATTACTAAATATAAATGAAAACTAAAAGAAAAAATTATACTAAGAATAAAACAAAAAAAACATTTTTTTTCAATCCATTAAATCCTAAATTGTCTTATGATGTATATATTGATAAAAATCCAAAAGATACAATCCATATAAAATATACAACATTGGAGGATGTTAAAAATACTATTGCCCATTTAGAAAATTTATATAAACATAAAAAATATACGCACAAACGAATATGGCAAGTAGCAATGATTATGAGAGTGCGTGTAAAAGTATTACAACATAAAAAACCTCTTCAATATAAATTGGCAAACGAATATTTTAAGTTTTTGGGTGCTAGAACAAAATTAAATGAACAAACTAGATATAAAAGTGTATTTAGTTTTATATAATATTATAAAAATTAGACAACTATTTTATAATATTATTTTAAAAAATTTATTCTTTATTCTTTATTCTTAGTGATTACGGCGACAACGACGGCGACGATTTGTTTTACAATGTCTCTTCTTAGCGCGTCTAATTTTTTGCGATTTATATCCAGCCACTTCTGTCTTAGTATTGCCTTTTATGCTTTTATTTGGTTTTTTACTGTTTCTACTTAAAAATTCATCAATGGCCCTTTCAGGATCAACCTTATCTACTTCATCATACAAAGCTAGTGCTACAGGATCATATTTAGTTGCCTCCTCAATCTCATGGTAATTTAATAAGGGTTCTCGATTAGACAAGCTTGTTTCTAAAGTTCTAGGTAAATTTTTTTTAATTATATTATATGTATTTGTATTTGTAATAGTATTCGGATCTGTATTAGAGGAATTTAATAAATAGTCAAATTTGTTTCTCACTCTATTATCTTTTGTATTGTTGGTAGCGTATTCTGGTATTTTAAATTCTTTCATATACGATATGAGTGTTTTATTAACGTTGGTCATGATATTATATAATAATATTATATAATATTGTATAGTAATATATTATATATAATATTATATATATTCAACAATTTTTTAATTCCCACCTCGTAAGCGTAAAACAAGATGAAGTGTGCTTTCTTTTTGAATATTATAATCACTTAGTGTTCGCCCATCTTCAAGTTGTTTTCCAGCATAAATTAGTCGTTGTTGATCCGGTGGAATACCCTCTTTATCTTGAATTTTTGCTTTAATGTTGTCAATAGAATCAGACGGTTCTACTTCTAATGTAATAGTTTTTCCAGTAAGTGTTTTTACGAAAATTTGCATTGTTATAATATATAGCATTTGGGTTTTGTTTTTATATTTTTTTTATAAATATATTATAAGGAATTAAATGATAGTTAGTTCTCAAGATATATGTGATAACGTATTTAACGTATATGTATGTGATTATATATTTATGATGCGTATAAAAGTTTCGAATGGTCCGTTAGAAAATGGTAATAATTATGCGGAATTAGAAATCTATTACAAATATGATGATTATGATAGCGTAGATAAAGTAATTTATGTGGAGCATGGTGCAAATCCTATAAGAAAATATATTGGTTCTGAGGTACTATGGAACCGAGACGAGTGTGACGAAACTATTACAATCTCTCAATAATAAATATTATTTTTTAAAAAATTGAGAGATTTTTTAAATACTATTTAAAAAACTAATAGTAACTTATTATTATATTATTATTAATATGAAAGTATTAGTATTTGACACAGAAACTAGTGGATTACCCGAAAAAGATGCCTCTATTTATGATAAATCAAAATGGCCGTATATTATTCAATTGAGTTATATTTTGTATGATCTCTCCAATAATAGTTCATTAATTAAAAATAATTATATTAAACTAGATGAGTCTATTACTATTAGTCAAGAAAGTTTCAACATTCATAATATTAGTAGAGAGATTTTGAATGCTCAAGGTATACATATTGTGCCGGCACTAAAAGAGTTCAATGAATGTTTAAAAATATGCGACATAGTTGTGGGGCATAATATTTCATTTGATAAACGCCTTATTTTTGTGGAATGTTTTAGACATAATGTTACTCAATATTTTACACGTTATGAAGACAATAAAAAAATACATAAACCTGAGTTTTGCACTATGAAAAACACTACACAATTTTGTAAATTAGAGAGATTAAGTAAAACAAACCAAGTTTATAATAAAATGCCAAAATTAAGTGAATTATATGCGTTATTATTTCCTAGCGAACCTTTACCTAAAGATTTACATAATTCTCTCATTGATGTAGCAATTACTTTGAGATGCTATATAAAATATGTTTACAATAGCGATATTGTAGAAGTTAATGACGCACTCAAAGAATTATTTTAGTATGTAAACTAAGAATATATAATAATATATAATAATATATAATACTATATATAATACTATATATATGGCATCATCTTCAAAACAAGATATATTAACAAGAGAAGAATTGGAAGCAATGAGCCATGATAATTAAAAGAAAATGGATGACTACTTATATTCAGTTAATACATATCGTAGAAGCGCAAGCGCATTTACACGAAAAACAAAAGCAGCATTAATCAAAAGAATATTAAAAAGTAAAGCAACACACTCACAATTCAAATCACAACTAAATTCTTATGTAAAATATGAATTGGAGCATCCAATAGCAAAGGCACTACCGCCTGATATAGTAAAAGAAATATATACTATGAAAACAGAACTGGAAGACAAAGATTATGAAATTGCGTTTTTAAAAAGTATATTTGAACGTCGTGCTCTGCCTCCTAATGTTAGAGTTATAGAGCTTGCTATTGGAAATCGCGTGGTCGATATTAGAATAGAAGGAACAATAGCAAGGCATTATAGAAATTTATATAATCCTGATTTATTTATTAAAGATTATAGTTATTTAGTAAAAAAATTTGGACTAACTGCCAAAAGATTGAAAGAAGGCGACCTAGAATCAAAAAGAGAGTGGATTAACGGATTTATTGAGGAAGATATATTACCAGCAATTTTATATTTTGGTGTAATCGATACCATGTTGGAATCATTAGAAGAGTATATTAATTTTATAAAGCGCGCAATAGATAAAAATCAAGCCCTTACACTTTCACATGATTATGCAAATCGTGCATACTATATTGACTATTTACCAAGGGACTTCCATGTGCAAAATAAACCAATTAAAATATTAAAAATTTATATTAAGGCATTAAATATAAGTTTAAATAAATTACGAGCGTATAAAATTATATTAAACACTGAAGTAGTCAAAGATTTAAATGAGAGATTAACAAGATTAAATGGATATTTAATAAATCCCAACCCTTCTACAATAAATCAAGCAAACGTAAAATTTAAAGAACGAGTAGTAAATATAACTATGAATTCTGCTAATAGAGGAAATTCTTATACATTGAAAAAATCGCGTTCAACAAGGCGTATAAAATCAATATAAACTATTTTATAACATTAATAATATTTATTTATATTAATATTATATAATGGCATCATCATCAAATCAAGTTTTACAACCAGCAGAACAAGTTCTTTTAACAAAAGCACAGTTAGAAGCAATTGACTATAAAACATTAGTTAAAATGGATGATATGTATTCATTCAACACCTCTCGCAAAACTGTGAAAACAAGGAAAACAAAAGACGCAATAATTAATAGATTATTAAAAAACGGAGTAATAAAAGGAAAATTTGCACCAGAACAAGCTGCTTACTTACATTATGAGTTAAAACATCCAATAGCAAAAGTATTACCTGATGATTTAGTCGGAAAAATATATACTATGAAAGAAAATATGGAAGACAGAGATCACGAGCTAAGATTTATAGAAACAATATTTGAACCTATGATTTTACATCCTTATAATAGCGCGTTTCGTGTAACTATAAACGGTTTTAATGTTCGAGTTAACCTAGGAGAACCATTACTAGGAAAACATTTTAGAACATTATACAGTCCAACTTTTTTTATTAAAGATTATAGTTATTTAGCAAAGAAGTTTGAAATAAATGCCAAGCAATTGAGAGACCGCGCTCAATATAGAGACGAGGAGGGTTGGAAGCGCGGAGATTATGGACCTCAACCACCATTTACACATACAATCCCTAATAGTGCTATATACGACAATTATGCTGAATTTAAAAGAAGACAAATTAGTAAATTTTTTGTAACACATTTATATCCAACATATACACTATACTATATAATTGATAGAGTGTTAATATATTTAGAATATTATGTAAAGACTAGTAAAGTCAATAATATTTCACAAGAGTATGCAGACATACAATTACAGGAAGGTTATTTACCAAGACCTCAAAATAAACCAATTAATATATTAAAAGTCTATATTCGCGAATTAAATAACAGATTAACTAACTTAAAAGAATATAAAATTATATTAAACAATGAAAAAGTTAAAGAGTTAAATGCGAGGTTAGATGCTATAAACAAGTTATTGGCAAATCCCGACCCTTCTAATCCAAATCAAGCAAACGCAAAATTTGAAGAACGAGTTATAACTATAGTACTTGATCTTCTGGCTACCGCAGCAGCAAATGCTTCTGGAAAAAAATATCGCAAAACAAAAGTAAAAAGAAGAAGAAACATAAAAGCAACACATAGAAGACCATTAGCTATAAATAATTCAAGAAAACATAGAAAATAAAGATAAAAACAAAAATAACCAAACTTATATATAATTAAATTATTAAATTATCTCCAATTGGGATATCCTGGTGGTCTAAATCTTGTTGTATATGTCATTCTTGGCATATCCCATCCAGGTCTTTCTATAAGAAATTCAGCATAACTAGTAAAACCATCAGGCATATCATTTAATGCACCTTGTTCTACACGTGATATGAAGTATTCAATTTGCATAATAGCCATCCTAGTATGATAGGCTTCTAATTCTAAATCTTCAAGAACTGGATCTGTTGTATGTCTACCCTTATTACGTGTTCTAGTCGATGGACCATCTATGCCTGACATTTTAAATTGTTTTATTAAAGCTTCTTGTTGGCGTAATATATTATTATTATGTACAAGTGCTTCTCTTAAACGACGTTCATATTCTGCTCTATCTGCTCTATGTATTGCTCCTTTTACGCCTTTTTTAGGTAAATGTGAAAGTATTCTTGACACAACTGATGGTTTTCCATTATCAACAAATTCTTGTTTATATGTATCTAAACTTACTTTATTTAACATTTTAGAAAGATAAGCTGGAACCATTTGCTCATAACCTCTGGCTTTAACTTGCCTTCTGGATTTATGTTTTTTTTTAAAATTTCTCCGTTGTCCAACTTTTCTTGTTTTTGCCATATTATAATATATTATATTGTAATAAAATAATTTAATATATTAATATATTAAATTATTTTATTACAATATAATATATTATAATGTCACAATCATCGGAAGTTTCAGAATCACCATCAGAAGTTTACTTACCCCCTAGATTTTCAAAAACATCTGACCACAAACCCGTGTTTATGGAGTTTTTTCTAAAAGACATAGAACAACCTTTAACAGCATTAACTTACAATATGAGTTTTGCTAGTGATTTGGGTATTGCGACGGGCAGTGAAGCATACTTTGTAGCGCAAAATAAAAACCCCGATAAAAGAGCATATTGGAAAAACGCAGCAAACTTAGTAGACTATTTTGTTAATCTAAGAAATCCAACTATAATGTACTTTCAAGAAATGAATGACAGAGACATGATTGAAAGAGATCCCCCATTTAATGGAGGTTATCAAGCATTATTAGAACTTCTTGCATTAGGTACAGTTTCATACATTAATGTAAGAAAATCTTGTTTACCACAAGGTTCGTATTATACAACAGGTACATATATAGGTAAGAATGGTCAAAACTACGGTTTTGTAGCTTATTCGATAGAAGTAATCAAAGGTGGAAATGCACTTTATCCAACAGTACTTACAATATGGAACACAGACGTTCTGGGAGAGTTCGATGGCTTTTACGGTAATGATTTAGGATTACATTCAAACTATAGATCTAATCGTACTAATCTTGGTAGAAATTTTTCTTGTGTTAAAACATTTAATCCAGAAGTAGTATTAATTAACTTGCACGGACCAAATGAGCCTGGATTAACAAATACATTGCTTAAACCGGCGATTGGAGATTACATGGAGGCAGCAAGAGAAGTATTTGTCTTTACTCCAGAGTTAGTTGTTATAGGAGGAGACACAAATGACTCAGGTTTATATAATGATAATCCAGATTACATTAAATCAGGTGATCCTGATCGAAGAATTAATCCAGAAACAATTGATAGAATGAGAGAACTAGAGTATGAAAAAGTTATTTATAAATACGAAGGTCGTGCACCATTGTCTTGTTGTGCTGAATTTTCTTATGATGTATTGATTAATCAATATGGAAATTTTAAACCTTATAAGTATTACGGTGATAAAATTTATGTTCATTATTCTTATCTTACACCAGATGAACTAGACGAGCAAAAAAAAAAAAATCCCAATATATATAAAAATCAACTAGTTATTGAAACTGTTCCTGTAGATCCAACACTTGCTTATGGGGTTCGTAGTCGTTTTCGTAATCTAAAGAAAAGAAAAACCATCAAAAAAAAACGCCATAATAAAAAGAACAAAAAATCATTAAAGAAAAGACGCATTTTTCGACAAAAAACAAGAAAAACACACACATAAACAATAACATTATTTTATAATACATTATAGAACCACCGACTAAAATAAAACTTATCATGAGGTGCCGAACCTTTTTTTAGTAAATCATTTAAATTGGCTTGTCTATCATAGTCATTAGAACCACCGTCTGGTCTATAAAATAATAGATGATTATTCAAATCACAACTCAAAACACTAACATATCCCATGCCTTCATATTTATAACCAATATCAAATACATTACTTTGTCCCTTAGCACAAATTACTTTATAGCGTTCTAATGCTTCATTTAAACTCATAATAGTCCATGGTCCATAATAGATTTCTTTTTTTTGATGCCCTAAAATTTGATATAATATTTTGATATTTCTATTTAACCCTTCTGGAATTTGAGCATCGACAAATAAATTATTGAATTGTTGAAATGCTTGTCTATTATTATCGCTCCAAAAAAAGGGTTCTTTTGTTGATACATAATCAATACTTGAAATAGTAGTATTATTTAACACTGCTAATATTTTGTTAATTTGTTTTGATTTTTTAACAGTTAAGTTTGACATTTTTAATTTAATAATAATTAGTATTTATAAATACTAATTATATATAATAAATACTTTTTAATCAATTTTTTTTAATCAATTTTTTTTAAAAGCAATAAATTATGTTCTAACTGTTTTGTAAATTTGAACTTTTCACTATTTTTCCTGCGTCTTTGTAAATTACATTTTAAGCAACATATTATGGTATTAGAATTGCTATGTTCATCATAATTATTTAGTCTATCAAGAGTCCATTGATAATTATCTCTCAAATTTTTAAATAATATCAATGTTTTGCTATTACAATAATAACATCTCATATTGTAAGCAACTAATTTTTCTATAACATTTTCCAATGTTATAAAATTATCATATGCATCGTATGTTTTTTTTTTGTCTTGTTGTTTATATGAGTCTAGTTTATTTTTTAATGCTTGAATAAAATATTTTTTCTCATCAAACACAACGTCATTAAGTAATTTATGTAAGCATAATAATTGCTCTTCATAATTATCATATAGATTAATTATACTAGAACTTATATCTGTAATACTTGTTTTTGAATCAGCAGTATTTGAATCAGCAACAGAAGCTTTAATTTTATTTAATAATTGTAAATATGATTTTTTTTCACTTATTGATTTATTATTAACAATAGTTCTATTAGCACTAGTGTTATTTTCTTCAACACTTTCTTCAACGCTTTCTTCAACACTTTCTATTTTTTTATAATTAAATTTTTTAGACAATTTACATAATATTGTTTTGCTCATTAACCAATTATATGTTAGTATTATTTTATATTTTATTTTTAATATATTAATATATGATTAATATATAAAATTATAAATTTATTAAATATAATAAAATATAATGCTGGCATTAAAAGAAGAAGTTAATAATGAAAGTAATAATGAAAGTAACAATGAAAGTAATAATACAGAAAAAACTAATACATTAGATGAAATTATACAAGTGAAATCTAACCCAAAAAACAATATATCTGACAAAAACAAAAAAGAAAAAACTGATTATTGTAAAGAATTAAAAAACATTGCTTATAAAACAATGTTGCTCAATGGACATGAAATAGTTCCTGATGTAAATAATACTAATAATAATACTTTATCAAAATATTTAGAAGATGAAACATCCGCAAATCAAAAAGAGAATTGGAGCAAACTAGATAAAACTCAAAAAGTTAAAAAATTAATTAATCATGTAGAATTATTAGAAAAAAAATATACATTAAATGAGGATGAAGTAAGTAAATGTAAAAAATATTTATTAAAATGTTTGGAGCGTAAGGCATTAACTAAGG
>Ga0247843_1003085_pt1 | contig 28243 bp, 24 predicted proteins | sample LaCruzMarch2017__FD_192420 | JGI IMG/M metagenome (GOLD analysis project Ga0247843, IMG submission 192420) | Freshwater microbial communities from meromictic Lake La Cruz, Castile-La Mancha, Spain - LaCruzMarch2017_8m | ecosystem: Environmental > Aquatic > Freshwater > Lake | place: Spain... | reverse complement strand
CAGGACGAAGATGACGCAGCCAGTAATCTCCTGTAAACTGCAAGCAAACGTGGATAAGGATCCACAACATTTGCCTCGTTGGGATGTCAGGATGTGACCAAATTCCAGGATCGAGTAAGTTGATGATTTCCTAGTTTATTCTATGTACTTAATTACCATGAATCAAATCCAACTCGAACCCATACCATGACCGGACCCCCTACATCCAGGGAGAAATGAGTAAATCAAACACACATGCAGAATCTCCATGACGGCACAGGGTAAGGACGGGTCAAAGATGGCGGGTTTTGGGGCTTCTCATCAAGGGTTCTCATCAACCTAGAAGTCCTCTGTGAATTTCTACACACGTCTTTTTTGTACCATAGCTGCGACCGCCGGAAAAATCGTAAATCAAGCTGTACTGCTTCCACGTTCTGCTTCCGCACCTTCACTTACTTCATTGCTAGATACCATATTATGTATCATGGCGAGGACTGCCAAGTCGAGTGATGGGAAAAGCCATGCTCCAATCATCACCCTTCGTACTAAGACTGCCAATAACTCATCTCCACCAACGAATGTCGGGGCAGGGATGAACGATTGCCTTTCTCTCCAGAGTCTCAGTGGTAGATCCCTAATGCACCTAATGAGTGAGGAATCCTTAAAGAGCCGGAAATTACCGACGAAGATCTACCATATCGTATAATTGGATGGCAATGTGTCGCGAGGTGAGTTGCGATAATGAAGGATGTGAATATGCCAGTGAGGACGATGAAGATGACGATTATGACGATGATGATTATAACGGTGACGATGGCCACTATGATGAGGACAACCCGAATATTCTGGATGCAACCTCGTCCTCATTGTTAACGAAATATCTATGGCGTAAACTAATAACGGGCTACATGGCGGCTCTTACAGCCTCGCTTGAACGGGCAAACATTACAAGCAGTACTGATCAGAGCATTTCAGCTGGTGACTTAGCAAGGGATACAACATTGACCAACAACCACGATGAAGCAGTGGCGACCGTCAACACATCTTTGTTTGATGATACTCCTATTCCATTTAATTTCGTGGAGCATCATGCGCCAGTGGATATTGACTCTGTTACACTTGTTAGGTTCGTTGCTGCAACAAGCAACGAATCGTCGACTACAAATGTTCCAAGCGACATTCCGCAACTATGAAACGGTAGAGATACATCGTGTAACCCTGCTCCCAAAAAACGTGAGTTGTTTGGAAGATCTGGTCTTTCCCTCACGAATGCTGGCTGGCGGAGTGAAAACTCTTTACTGAGTCTGGACTTCCTTATCCGCTCCGATGAACTTGTTGGGGTTGTGGATGCGGTTCGTAACGAAAGTGATGATATCAGCATTAGCAATGCCTTTATAAGCGAATTCATCGACAATTTGGATTGTGTCGAGGGCATCAATTGATAGCTTCATCAACCACGAAGAAGAAGAAAAAGAAGCCAAAACGGGTTATTGACTTTTCTACTCCAATTGAGCCAACCGAAGGAGACATACTCTTTGGACGTGGTGGTGATATTAACAAACACCCTGGTAACGTTCGCTTTCGAGAGAAGGCACGCGAATTAGCACCTACGTATGAGGCATGTGGTGACTACAAGGACTCCAATGAGGAAAAATACAAGGTCTCAGAAGATTTGGTCGATTGTATGAAGGCCGAGAATCGTCGTTTCCTTGAGAAGGGACCGAATGGATTATGGTACGAGGTGCTAGGGAATGGTATAAGGAAGAAGGCCAGTCAAGCATTGAGGGAGAAGAAGACTAGAGGGTGGAGGAAGACTGTTTAGTTGAAACGTCTCACAGGCAGAATAGGACGAGGAAGAGGATAAGACTAGACCGGGATGAATCCTGATCGTGAAGATGCAACGGTCCACTGCTGCGCCGAGTGCGGCGTTGTGGAGAAGGGTACTCAAAAGACGTGTAAGTCGTGTATGAGCGTCAAGTATTGCAATGTCGCGTGTCAAAGGAATCATTGGGCGACGCATAAAAAAGATTGCAAGCTACGTGCTGCTGACTTACGTGACACGGCACTCTTCAAGGACCTACCACCAAAGGAGGACTGTTCCATTTGCTTTCTACCAATGACATTACAACTAATATGTTGTATGTCGCTTCCACCTGCAACTATATTGTCCGTACCTATCAACGATTTTGCAATTTCAAATGTAGAGCTGACAAGTATGAACATGGAAGAATAATACCTGCTGCGGTAAGAGCGTTTGTAAAGGGTGCTTTTACTCCTTCTGTGAGTCTGAAAACAGTGACAAGTGTCCGTTTTGCAATTCGGAACGAGTTAGCAAAACAGAAGAAGATATTCTTGAAGAAATGATGATTCGGTTTGAGGCAAATGATGCTCTTGCGATTTATATGCTGGCTAATTCTTATCACTATGGATTTAACGGTTCTCAGCAGGACCATACGAAGGCGATGGAACTATATGCTCGATCAGCAGATCTTGGTTTTAGTGAGGCACATCGTCAACGAGGTGAGTTGTTCTATTACGAGGGAGATTTGAAGAAAGCCAAGTTCCACTACGAGGCCGCGGCCATGGCAGGGCACGAACTAGCAAGGAGCGATCTAGGAATCCTGGAGAGTAATTCTGGAAACACGGAACGAGCGATAAAACATTGGACGATTGCGGCATCAGCTGGGGAGTACCAAGCCATGCATATCTTGATAAAAGAATTCGAAGGAGGTTTTGTCATTCGAGATGCAATCGATGCAATTTTGATAGCCTACAATAATGCTTGTGTGGAGATGAGAAGTGAAGCAAGAGACGCTTACTTGCGGTTGTGGAATGATCGTACTGACGAGAATTGAAGAGAATGAATCAAATCATACGGTTCTGAAGTTCCTGTCAAGTGCTTTACTTCTACCCTACTAGTAAAGCGCTAAAAATGCTTCTTTTATGTTTTATATTTACGCCTCGTCTATTTTCATTTGTCATCTTCGTCATCATCTTCATCATCCTCTATTTCACTCTCGTACGTTGGTTGCAAGTAAGGATAGCTAACCAGCGCAGCCACTATTGTAAGACCCACAACCCCACACATAGGAATAAATGTTCTATTGAGCATTTGATCAAGGCCCATGAAAGTTGCCCGGCTAAACCAAACATCACCAATAACACGCCCAATAGTTCCCGCTTCTGTTGCGAGCAATCCGGCATTTAGAATCCCTTTGGCTAAACTTGGAGGAATGGTCTTAGAAAGCAAGCCCTGCGTACATTCAAAAAAAATTACATAAAAGACTTGAGTATTCTTTCACTGTACATACAGAACTAGAAATCTCAACATTGTCAACACTCACCATAGTGGGTACTTCTAGTGCGTTACATGCACTGAAAATGACTACACCAAACAATATAAATCGCGATTCTGAATACCCTCCATGTTCGCCAGTGAGAAAGGGAACATTATCAGGGTACACCAAGAAACCACAAATTCCGACAAACATTACCACTAATGTACCAAGTATCAGTTCACGGTCATCATGTTTACGACTGATTTGCGAAATAAACAGCGTAGTTGGTAAAACAAAAGATGCCTGTACTGCCAAGTAAATGCCACTAGAATGGACGCCCCAACCGAAGTAGTGCCTACTTATAGTAGAAGCAGAACTTGATAGCCCCTCCAATATCGACTTCAGTAATGCCAATAGAGCGATTGATACCATCACTGGGATGTTGCAATTGGACTTTAATAGCTTCAGAGGATTAAACTCCTTGACGCTGGTAACATAACCCAAAAGAGATTTCTTCTCACTCGCGTCAGTAGTCGGTCCAACATTTGCTTTAGAAGTTGGAAGTGAAGCAGTTGGTTCTGAGCCGGTAGTATTCCGATCGGGCTCTTCGAAGAAAATTAGATTACAAACCAGGTATACAGACCAAAGCACAAACATGACATAACCTGGAGCTGTTTCTATTGTCCACCACGAATTGGTCAGACTTTGCTTCGAAGGTGCAATTATAGCTAAAGACGCAGCAATTGCAGGACCAGCCGTCATACCCAAAGCACTGAAGAAGACAAAGTCTGCCATTCCAGATGTACGATCTTCAATACTATAGTAGTCGGCAATATATCTTCGATTGATAACACGTGTAGATCCAAAGCCGGTTAAGAAACGTCCCATCAGGACCATATTCAAACTCTTAAATGGCAATGCCAATGCGTAGAAGGCATTCCCCACAACACAGCACGATGATGCAAAGATAAGTGCACGTTGGTAGGAGTAGGATGACCACCAGGAATACAGCAGTGCCGAAAGAACATTGGCAGCGGGTGTCATACCAATAATAAGACCAGCCGAGGCTGGATCAAAGCCCAACAGTTTAGCATACAATCCTGATGTGGGCGCAATAATGTTATAATTGCACATGAATAGACCACCAGATATCAAATTTAACAACTTTGACATTTTGGATACAGTTGGAAATTGAGATGCGCCAACCATCGTTTCTTCCATTATTGTTGTTAATGATGCCTCACTCCCGGCTGATAATGATCTTGATTTCCTAAATTCCGCACTACTGGAGCTAAGACGACGGGTGGGGGTGCCTGAGATCTCTTCTCCAAGCATTTCATGTGCATATGTCATACTTTGATACCAGTTTTGGGTCTGACCAATCCGTTTACGTTGAAACCGTATCTTATGCATCATTGGTTCGAAGAATGAATTAGTTGTATTATTATCGTCACCCGATGACTTTTCCGAGAATGAACTATTCAATCTTGAGATGGCTAGACTGAATACTGATTTACTTTTCGTCATGGACTCGAATTTTGGTAGTGGATGATGAGTATTCATCATGAATGACGACGAGGATGCCGATTTTTTATGTGCTGCACCAAAGAGAGGCGTAGTCTCCCCCACATATATTGCGTTGTTATTATTATGCATGCCAAAATTCATTGATATATCCTTGAATAATCCATTGGCCGAGATAGATTTCTGATGCTGCTGCTGTCTTGTTGTTGGAGCAGTTGATGGCCTCATCATTACGGAAGGGATTGTGGATGAATCATACTTTATCATTTCTTCCCAATCAAACAATTCACGTAATGCCACCCCTAGCTCCCACTGTACAACATCCCATCCTCCAAAGCCCAAGGCATCTTTTTCACCCCTATGGTGATGTATTACTCCCTTCTTATCAGATGTTGTATTATCATTACCGGCATCGGCAGCCGCGAGGAATAGACATCGGACATTTGGGTCATTGGAATGTACGGCAAATCGTGGTAGATATTCCCTCCGTAGCCTCTCATGGTGCTGCTGTCCCTGCCTCTTTTGCCACGAATTTGCAATTGTTGCCGTCTGCTCCCAAGCAACAAGAGTCTTGTCATGCTTCTTCACAATCTTCACAATTGCATCCACATTCCATTCAATGAATTCTAATAGTAGTAAGAATCGTGTACCAATATCAGTGAGGTAACAGGAACGTAATTTAGCAATGTCCGCAAGAATGTCATCGCGAGAAGATATTATACCACCGTCTATCGGTGGCGGTGAGGACGGCTCCAACAGCGTGTAGTGCTGGCTAACAATAACTGATATTGACCGACGACGCTCGGCCAATGACGAAAGATCGGCGACAATTTCGCCCATGGATTGCAGTAAAAAATAGAGAGGTTTGCGCAATTCATATTTGAGTTCAACATCGAATGATGAAGAGGAGGTGCCATCGTGCTCGTTTAAGGTATCGCCATTATCGGAAGAGGAGTGGACGTCAAAAATGGAACGTAGGAGACGTTTCAACCGTGGGTAATCGATGTAATGCTCAATCCATGGAGGATGAATCGACGAATCGATTATTCGTGTTGAATCGAATCGTTCGCCAAACTTCATTTATATCGGGTGGATTGTTGCCGGCCTCATCAATGGTTGCAAACCTCCCTCTTGTCTCGCCTCGATCCCTCGCCTCACTTGATGGATCTTTCAATCAACTGCCCTTTTTCGGGGAAGTTGAAGTGATGTGAAGATGTAGGTAGATGTGCTAGGCATAAAACATCATGGAGGACGACGACATCATCAACAATGGTATTCTAACCGGCGACGAACTCGAAGAAGATAAACGTGTTAAGAAGGTCTTGCTCCTTGAAACAATTACGAAGAATTGTGCCTCCTCTCCCCATGACATTTTGCAACAAATCAACGATGCACTTCAGGATGGAGAAAGTAATAAACTCGATGCTATAGTTCTATGTGGCGGGGCTACCAACTTCTCCTACAAGGTCTTCATCGACCAGAAACCAGAGCTATGTGTATTTGCCAAGCTATGCTTTGAGTATGCACTGTGGAATCCAGACCGATCTGCCCATTACGATCTACTCCGTGTCGAGAACGAGTACAAAATCATGCAGCAGGTGGCCAGTACCGCACAGGGATGTGTCGTTACGCCTCTTGCCTTGTATGACATTGAGCACGATGCACAACATATGAAGTTATTCGTAACTGAATGGTCCAAGGCGGATGAACAATTTTGTAATCAGTTCATTGATGGTATCGTCGATCCAAGGATTGGACCGAAGATTGCCAATACGTTGGCAACGTTGAATCTAATTAAAGACTTTGATCCAGAATTTAATAAGAATGTCCAACCATGTATGGAAAGCCTATTGGAGCACATGAAAGCTGTGTCATTGGCAGCAATTAAGGAACCAAAGACTAGGACAGATGAATATCTAGCTAGTCTTGGTGAAGATGTTGTAACCAAGATTATGGATGCCAACTATGCCAACTATCATGAAGCTGATTGTTTTATTCACTCTGATTCACACGTCTTCAACATTTTGGTGGAGGCCAAACCATCGATTGAGGAGCTAGAAGACTTTGGCCCCGATGGCTCTGTAACGTTGTGTGATTGGGAAATGGCAATGGCGTGAGTGATACTATCCATCTTCTTATTCATGAATTTGCTTTTTAATTTTCTCTAACACAAGACAAAACAACGCACATCAGTGGCCCCATTGGTCGCGATGTTGGTTTGGCACTGTCATTCCCCATCTGCTGCATGATAGCACATGGTTTGAAGGGTCAGCAGGATGCAAATCAAAGTATTGATAATTATATCAATTCAATCATTGATACATACTTTGACAGAATGGTAAAGGCCGAAAAGACCACCCAGGAACAGGCGAAAATTCTTCGCAACGTAGTTGGTACATGTGGGATGTTCATGTTTAAGGTCTTTTATGTTATTACTTCTCAACAAATCAGTGTTGCCCCAGTCGACACTGAGCACAAAGCGTGGCATCGCGACACAAACGGACTCCTTGGATTGAAGTTAATGCGCCTTGGTTTTGACACTGATGCCTATCCTATTTCAACTGGATATGTTGAAATCCGTGAACTATTCAACTCGTTGCGTGAAGAGGTGGTAAGCAGTGCTCATGGGGTGTTTGCTTCATTGGGAAGGAAGAAGCAGACTAGGAAGAGCTCGATGTTACGTGCTATGAATCGCCGCATCAGTGATACCGAGATGCTGTATGCGGCCGAAGAAGCTGTAAAGAGGTTCTCGCTTTCTGTACTTACGGAGTAAAAGTTTGCTAAGGAAAGGCACGGGGCTAATGTATGGCATGTATATTTAGGTATGATTCGGATTGGGACTAGAATAGGATCGAAGGAGGAGCTGGGGTTACGGGGGGAGCATAGGGAGAGATGGGATATGGCGTCGAAGGTTAAATGTATGAGGAGGGTAGTTCGATTGAGAGGGTAAGAATAGTGGGGTTCAAAATTAGGAGATGGGGATGAGGATGGGGGGGAGGACAATGAATTTTGAGGGTTGGTTTATATATAACATTATATTACACTATTTACTACATCATTTAATTCGTCTCAACCGACGCCTGTTCTTGTACAGACCCTTCGTCTTTCAAACCACTTACGAGGTATTGCATTTCGCCAAAGCATCCTGGTGTAAAGTCAAACGGATCATCACAAATACATTGGGGAATCTCCAAGCAATAATCACAAACACCTTTCCCAGAGCAATTCGATGGACAAACCAGATCAGGACAAACGACAGCAATTCGTGGACATACCACCGAATAGCCAGCATCGACATTAATCACCTGACCATCGTAAGAACAGTAGAAATGTTTTCCATTGACAAATATACCCAAAGTCTTGTCCACTGGATTGCATACTGTTTCTAAGCAGACTGGTACACTGGCATCAGTCTCGAAGCAACGACTGCTCTCTCCAAATGATTCTCCAACGAGCGATGTTACCGCCTTTCCATTAGATGCGCATGGAACTAAATGTCTCGAACGCATTGGACAGTTGAGTGTATCAGCAAATACTGAACCAAACTCTGAATTGGATGGTAGGAAGTATCGATTACTTTCAGGAGGACTAGCATCGACATCCAAATCGCAACCAGCCTTATGATGGTGTGAGTAGTCACATCCAGACCGGGTTCCAGGCAAATCCACAGAGTTACAAAAGAATCCCTTGGAGTAATCCGGTACATTCCCCCCTACAATACATGCACTCTCAACAAAGCCACATCCAGCACCACGTCCAAATGAAGGCGTTGTTGCCATTGTAAAGTTTGCCTTGTACCACGATGAATCTTCAAGCAAAGCAAGAGACAATGGTGACACAATAAATGCTCCATCTGTATTCGTTGATATCGATGTCATATCTTCATCAAAGTGGTATCGTAAATTGAGGTTGAAAAAGTTACATTCATCATCGTTGTTGGGGTCGGGCGAAGGACCAACTAATCTTGCTCCTGTGAGTGTTTGACAATCGAAATGATTTCGCACAACTTGTTTGACAATGGGAGAGGTGATCTCATAGAATGGTTCTTCATCGGGGATCTTTCGTTGCTGAATAAGGTTTGACATCATGATTTCGTGCACCACCTTCTCCTCACCACATGAAATCTCAACCCTCCGTTCGCCCCAGAGTAAACCGGTCTCTGGATCTCTATAGTACTGAAAAAGAGCAGGAGTGAGGCCGAGGAATCTCCCCAGCAACTGTGAGAGCCGTGCTGTGTGGTACAACACCTCCTTTTCATGGACCTTGTAATTTTGAACATCCAACTCTTCCAGGCATATAGTAAGAGATCCAAAAAGAGGTCTCATGTGCTGGTCGAAGCTGCAAATAGAGATTTCTGGTCTTGTGTCCAGTGAGCAAGATGAGGGATTTCTTGTTTCAACATAAATTATTACGTTCGCATCAACAACACCCTCTTTGATATGATGCTGAGGTACAGTGGTCGTCCCGCAGCTTGATGACTGTGGATGTAGGTTTTGCAATGGCATGTTCACAGTAAGAAGACTTCCCCATGTTCGTGTAATCGACGGCAAGATACTTTCAGTGTATGCAGTGATACGTGATTCCGTAGGATTGTATTGATCTATAGCCGAGAAATCTTGACCCAAGTTGCGAAGTAGTGTTGATAAGGAAGATGTATCGAACATGATGTGTAGTGGAATTCTTTTATCACCGTACTCAACCAATGTACGTCGCTTCTTAGCCTCGTCGGGGGTTGGAACCTTAACCGAACCAGCGTCAAGGCTCTTCGTTGGATCGAATTGCACAAGTTGATGCTGAGCATGTCTTGCTCGTCCAGCTGTAAGATGTGTATTATGCGGTATTCCTTTTGGAATATTTGTCGTGTTCAATAGTTTACGACTGTCGCCAACGGAAACATCTATTTCTTCTATTCGACGGGGTACAATGCTTGGACCAAACGTTGGGCAGCTAAGTTTGATTGCTCCTTGATTTGTCGACTGCGTTGGTGATAAGACCTCGCCACGAGAGAGCGACTCGAGAAATGACGCCGCAGAATTCATATTATCCGAAACACTAGTCGGATCATATCCGTTCAATACATTTGCTGATTCGACATCAGACGAAACGAACAAATGTCTGCGTGCAGGTGGCACATTGATATACTCGCTACCTGATCCACCCGCTTCATGCTCACGGCTTTTGAACAGATAGTTTAGAACATTCCATGTGCTGTTGGCTTCAGTATCATTCAGCACTGTCGACTCAATAATTGTTGGTTCTTCCGTTGCTTGTAGCTCGCCATCGATGGATATAGTAGGACTCATCGTCGGAGCTTCCGTGGTTGAACAGATGGGTACACCATCGTCAATCATCTCTGGAGGGTGACAAGATTCGAACAGCGGTCTCCATTGACAACCCAACCCTGAGCCTAGACACTCATCCTCAGTCTGGTGTCGATCGCAGCTGCATTCTGTTGTGTTACTAAGTAACGTCATACCAAGACGTCTCTCTTTCTCATCCTCTGACATACCATCAAGCTTCTCTTCTTTCCGAAACACCTTAATGAATGGAGAGCGTGCACCATATAACGACCTATCAGTCATCTTGTACATGCCATCCTTCTTCTCTCTTGTAAGCCATGCAATGTAATCTGTTCCAGTGGGTCCCTTCGGTCCTATAATCTTTTCATTACGTAGTTTCCATCGCAGCGGCTCATGTTTGGCATATAAATCTTCACCATTCACACCATTGCGTTCCATCCACTCTGAGCAGAAGGCATTCCTTTCCTTCGTATTGTATAGCATATCCATGTCGAGTACGACTTGCTTATTCTTTTTATTCCATCGTTGAGAAAGTAAGATAATCTCCTTGCAATATGGATACTTCAAGCAGAATGGATAGGTTGCAGGTGTGAAGGGTATTACTGGTACAAATTTGCCAGGTGTGAACATCAAATCAACATGTCGTGATACTTGATGATACGAGTTTGTGATCATGAACCATTCCGTCGTTATATCTGCGGCACACAGGTCCATAAAATCGGGCATATCTCGGAATTGTATTGTTACTGGCACACTGGTATATCTTGTGTAATCGTGAGAGTTGGACACACTCGGTGGGATCATGACAACGACCTTACTAAATGGATGATCCTTACTGTCCAAATTCTTAACAAGTGATAAACTCCGATCGAAGAACCAATCAGATACCACAAGTGTAATTTCAGTCCTTGATGGATCCCACGGTGAGTAAAGCTTGGCGCCGTGTATTACATATTCAGGACCTAAATGACGTGGGATGAGATTCGTCGCTGCGTAATTATGTATAGCACTTGTGTATTTATATGGTTCTTCATCCTTCCACCGGTTGGCCCACTTGCTGAACATGGCCAAATTGTCAGATAGTGTAATGTTTATACCCTCCTCATTAAGCATAATCTTCGGTGCGAGTTTCGGTACTATCCCCAACATTCCCTCAGTCCACATTTGAGACATGCGATAATCGTACGGTATAGAATTGTACGGACAAGGAGCTTCCACTTCAAGCTGCCCGGTTAGACGTTCAAGTAATGGATGTGATACATTATATATACCATTACCATTCGTATGATGCAATAGTGATATAGGTATGCTCTCATAAAATGCATCCCACTTATCACCATCATATTGTGCCCCCAACACAGCGAATGGTCGATGTGCATTCACTTCACCAAGGATAACATCTAACCAATAATTCTTAACCGGGACACTATCACCCTCCATAAGATAAAAGGCATCATATTTACCCCATTCACCACTTTGTATTATCCGGAATCCTGCCTCATACTGTCGATTCGGGCCATTGACCCAATTATATAATTCCTGTTGTGCCGCGGGAATGTATAAGTCTAGCTCCTTGGGTATATTAGCCTCCACTGCATATATATTATCAAAGCACCGGCTCCACCCACCTGGACTAAAGAATTCTTCCATAATCATATCCACGGCATTTATTGCATCTTTATTGTCCGAATATGTTTGCGAATAAAAGAGGAAAAGATCGGCCGATGTTGTACGTAATCCATCCGCGGGTACATCATCAAAGTTTCCTCGAGAAGTTAGTCGTCGACGTCGTCGTCGGCGGCGACATCGTTTAGTTCCATCGTCACTACCATCTCTAATGTCAGTAAGAGGAGTGTCAGTATCACACTCCCATGTATCCTCATCTAATAATTGACGACCATTACCGTCGGTCATTGTTTCGTTAAATATTACCCATTCACCCCAATCTCCCTCATCTTCCTTGTTGACATCGTCAGTATCATCATCATCATCGGTATCACCCAAATCCATCTCAGCGGCCCTACATGGGACTAAACTATTCCAACAAGCAAATGTGGTCGGTAGTGCCTCGGCATCGAATTCACAAAATGGACGTAATATTGCCAATCTACTCGTTATGCCACGCTCGGTGTCGGACAATCGTTCATTATTGGGTACTACCTGTTGAGTATACATTTGTTGTAATGTACCAATTTTGCGTGTTGCACTATAGTACGAGGAGGTAATGTATGGATGTGAATTAGTAAATTCTGGTCGATTGCCACTACTTTTGGTAGACGATGAGAACGAGGACGACGACGACGACGACGACGAGGAGGAGGCTGACCATTCTCGTAACGAACGCACACGTGGTATGACTGTTACCTTTACAAGGTATTTGGATAGGAAGGCAATACATGAAATAAGGAGTAGACGCGCGACTATACCATGAGGAAGTCGTTGTCGGGACACATCAGAGGATGCTCTGTCTGTTGTTGATTCCAACTGCCGCTGATGTCCCCCCGTCTTATTAGTATGACCGTCATTAGTGCTATTATTTATGAGACTCGAAGAGCCGAATATCGGCGGTTGATCCCCTGCCACGATTCGTCGTCCGCCATTATTATTACGCCATGGACTGCTAATATTACTATTTTGCTTGTGTTTATTATCATTGTCCTCATCGATGTACTTTTGGATTATGGAGGAATAGGGTGTCGTACCTTTCATCGTCATGCCGTCGACCTCTCTCTCGCCCAACTACATATGCCGTTGTCGTTCACGCCAGTGTCGATGTCGTCAACCTCTCGCCCAACCTACTACTCAGGTTCCTCTAATATGGTGTTCGTCGAGATAAATAGATGGTCATTTACGTATGTATGGTCATTGCGGACCTTTCTATTTTCTATTTTTGCTATTAGTTTGGAAAACAACCCTCATTTTTTTTTGCGACGGCGTGACGGACCAACCTTTCCCTTGTTGTCCATTGTCATTCTCATTGGACGCGACCGACGAAGAATGGCGAATGGGGATCATCCATACTACTAGACGAATTCATAACAACGACGAATTCACGGCCACGCCGGCGGAAGGAGACGAAGTAAAGGCGAGTGCGACGACAAACAAGATAACTCCGACTACCACGACGACTAGGAGAGAAGTAACAACGTCGTCATTGTTGTGCAAATCGAGCGACGAGGAGACACAACGACGGTCCGATCATAGAAGGAAGGAAAGGTACGTGCTTTCTAATGGTGGAGCTAAATACTCATTCCTTAAGTCAGATCCTCAGGCGACCTATTGCAATGATCGTAATTAAATTTAAACTTTCTATTCTCCCTACACCAACAGCATGGAGAGCAGCAGCATTGCATCGAAAGACAAAACACTCAAGGAGAATGAGAAGACAATTGATGTTGGAACAACCACACCCACCCAACTTCGGCGTTTGGGCGGTCGGATGCCGCTCAGTCCCATTGCCGAGAAGCAAGGCTTACAAGAGCAACAGCAGAAGACGCCGATGATATTTGAAGCACTTTCTGCTGCTGCAGCAGCAGGTGGGAAGATGAAGAAACCGTCCCGACCCATCACGACAAATGGTGGCCTACATCGAAATGGAGTCAAATCGAGCTCGATTGACGCGGACGTGATGAAAATCCCCGTCGATCCGCCAGGTGCAATCCTCGGTGCTTGTCCAATGATCCATTATTCGAATAATAGTCACCCGCAGCAATTCATTCCGTACGCCGAGCATGGTGGTGGTGGCTACCATTACGGAGGAGGAGGACTAGACCACCAACACCGTTCGTTCCAGCCCATGTTTCCATCAATGGCCAGTCAGTGGGGATACCTTCCATCTCACCAGCATCACCAAATGCAGCACCAACATCAGCATCCGATGCGACAGCAGCAGCAGCAGCAGCATACTCAACGACAGTACGAAGCACCGAATCAGCAGCAGCAGCATCGGCCATCTTCTCAGCACCATTGGGCAATGCCACATTTTTTAGCGCCATTGGTAGCCACAGTGCGTCATCCATTCTCTCACTTTTTGTCAAGTGGGAATGTAATCAATGGCAATCCGTGGTCGACACCGAATGCTGGTGCATATCACTTTGATCACACATTGCAACACAACGCGGCTCAGCAGCACAACCCTCACGTCAATCAACAGAGATCAGCGCCAGTACCACCAGAGCCCGACAATGATGTCGTGACCGCCGCAGATGAATCAATGGATAGCTTCGAGCTCAAGGAGTTGGAGGTAGGGGCAAGTGAGACATTCTTCCCATCTACATTTGCTCCGCCGGAGTGTATCGAGAAAATTATCCAAGCCAGGAACACGGCAGCCCAACAGATTGTCCTCAATCAGCAACAACAACGTCAAACCCGGTCGATGACTTCTCAGTCAACATCACCAAATAATGACTCCTCACAGCAGCCGTTGAAGGCTATGAACCATGGCACTGCTGTGACTACTGCCATCCTAACACATCAGGCATGTTCTCCGCGCAGTAGCAGCATATCCTCTTCTCGTGGTAGCAAGGTGGCACCACTAGTACAAGCAGCAACGAATGCTGTAACCGTTTGTGGCTCGTCCGACATGTCCGATATGCCAGTTCGAACAATTTACGGTAAGAAGGTAACAATAATCGACGCGGCACGGAAGGTATTCGTTATCGATTTACTATCTGCGGAGGTTTGTAATCAGATACGTAGTATGGCCGATGATCATACACGTGAAATACATATGTCAGGATCGGGTGTTGAGAATTGGAGGACGTTGTATACGTACACCAAGATGGATTTGCCAGCAGTGGAGGTACGTAGTTTTGTATTCTCTCTGTGAACAGTTCATCGTTTAATTGCCCTTACTCTGTCTCAAAATTCATTCCGTTGTTGCCTGCTTTCTTCTTTGGACTTTTCTTGTTTTACATACCAGGTGAAGGATCTAGTGAAGAAGTACACCGAACAGATATTGCACGATGTCAAGAAAATTGTGGGTGAGGTATTTGGTGGTGATATGCGTAAGCAGTCGATGCATCTACGTCCCCGATCATGGAAGGAACCACATCTCCTCCTATATCAACGTTTGGACGATGGCCGACCCGATCATACTGGCATCGAAATGCATTACGACGGGTGTGATGTAACATGGCAGGCCATGTTGACGACCTTGGATGAGTATGAGGGTGGTGGGACCTACTTTCGCGCATTACGTAAGACTATATTACTACGACAGGGACAAGTGCTCGTCCATCCAGGTGAATTGTATCATATGGGCATTGATATTAGCTATGGAGTACGGTGTCTCCTAGTTTGCTTCACGGATGGTGCGAATCCAAAGATAATGGATGATTCCAAGTCAGATGAGGATCGTGTAGAGTATCGCAAGAACACAGTTCTCTGTTAACGGACCTTGCTTTTGAAGCTAGAAGATGTGCGCATTTAGAGCCAGAAGATTGATATTCATGATGGGGAGAGACCCGTCAAGAATCGATACATTTTTTTTACAGATCGTTCAACATATTTCTCTTCGAGAAGAGAGTAGAGATAATCAGTGCTATAAATTCATTTATCCATTTCATTCTCTCTCTCCTCTTCGTCATTTTCTCTTTTCCACACCCAAGAGAGAATGGTGTCCTAATTCACCCCTCATCATAGCACCACATCACCCCCCCCATTACTATTATATCTTATGTCAATTCAACCGGAGGCAATATATCCAACGGTATCAAATCTCGACTGCCAATCATTAATGGTACCAGGAATAATATTGGCACTAATGTTAGTATAATATATAGTATTACACGATTTTGCTTGTCGTCGCTGAAGTCTGGATTGAGTAAATTTGGATCGGAGCTCAGTTCACCTTGTGACAGAAATGGTGCAGTCGATAATACCGATGCTGCTCGTTGTTGCGTATCTGGACCAATATCCTCATCGTCATCGTCGGTCAAATCAATCACACCGCGTACATTATTATTACCATTTTCTTCAGATGAGGATGCGTGGGATGACCATGAATATCGACTGTGGCGTGATGATGCAGGTAGTTTCAACATTGTTGGCGTGGAGACCGCTTTTTGAGGTACAACAAACTCTGAGGATGATGGAGCGACTACGACGAGTAGTAATAGCAGTTGGACTACCAGTCGTGGTGTTGCCATGAGGGACGACGAGGGGCGATGGTGCGTTGACATCGCCCGATTCCCAGAGATTTCCACACAAATTAATTTCAGCTCAAACAACTACCATGAGTCCACCGAGGATTATGTTCGATGATGGTAGTCGTGTCATGGAAGATACAGCTGTCGCAACAACTGCTACTTCTTCTCCATCGTCCATTGCAGCGTCACGTGGTTCGGTTCCCCTGCATATCTACTATGAAATTGATCGAGTTGCAACAGAGGTGGTGGCCAAACTTGATTGGACGGAGATTTCATCTCGTGGACGATTACTTAGCAAATACAATGAAGTTCTAGAATCATCATGTAGTGACATTAGCGATGATAATGCTGGTGATAATGATGACGGTTTTCTTTGTAAAGTAGCTCTTCAATTTCCAGATGAATTACTTTCAGATTCAGCATCCGTGTCATGGCTATTAGAAGATGCAATCACAATCGCATACGAGGCAAAGCTTATGAATTATTCTAACATTACAACGGAAATTCCCACAGCTGCTCAGCTTCAACTAATTGAGGAACACTTACTACATCGTAATCCATTAATATTTATTCTTGGAGATGCAAGTCCAACATGCTGTCCTGATGAAGTAGGGGCCGAACATTTAAATGCACATGTTATTGTACACTACGGGTATGCGTGTCTGGCACCCACTGAATCCATTCCGGTAGTGTATGCATTTGGTATTTCACATCTATACCAACATCAAGAGGAATGTTGTGATGATACGGATCATGCGGAAATAACAGTATGGAAAGAGTGTGTACAGTTGATGGTATCCAACGAGTGTTTGGGGGAGGCAGCGTCAAGTAAGTTGCTATTATTATATGAAGTAAGGTATCATCATGTCATTAATGAATTAAAGTCGGAATTTGAGAAATTAGAATTGGGTGCACAACAGTTGGAGATTGTACTTGGTACGATACCCAAACAACAGTTGACATCTTCTGGTAAACAATGCCAGCCCCAAACAAAAGTGAGTTGTGGAAGTGGTACTGGCTGTAATGGAGGAGAATGTTCTTCAAATTCTAGCAGTGTTGTTGTGGACGATGGTAATTCAAGTCAATCTTGCTGTACTAATGCTAACACAGACTGTTGTGGTGGTGATGGTCTAATTACTTTCAATTGTGGCACACCTGAGGATATCAACACGACCAACGTCGTAGGAATAATTAACGAAAATTCTCGAGATATGGACAAGCGAAATATACCTCGGAGAATTGGTGGACTTGAAATACCAGAGGATTTAGATTTAAGCCAATGTACAATTCTTTACATTGGGGACGATTTGGATGTCGAAACATGTATCAGTAATGAATGTTTTCGTCTTTTACTTATCCTACTACGCTGTAATGCACCGGATGGTCCAAAGTCTATCATGTCATTCTCCCCCATGACTCGTCGACTTACCAAGGATGTATTAAATTCACCCATGTCAATTACGAATGTTACAACTCCATCCACAGTACTATCACGTTTGCTTGGTCGACGATACTTTCTTGTTAATAAAGCCAAATTGGCGACGACTATTGCCATACTTATTGGCACAACGTCTAACTCATACTCGGTCCGACGTCAGTTAGCACTCACTCGACAACGTATTCAAGCAACAGGTCGTACAGCATACACTTTTTCGGTTGGCAAATTATCCACGGCAGGGAATAAGTTAGCGAACTTTGCCGAAATAGATTGCTACGTCCTAATTGCATGTGGAGAAAGTGTTATCAAATTTATGATGATGGAACGACAGGATGTTATGGCTCCAGTACTAACACCATTTGAATTAGATATTGCGTTGGGACATCGAGCGTGGGATGGATGGTGGTCTTGTGATTTTGGAGATATGATACGTTGGAAGGTAGATGACAAATGTTATGATGATGCACCATTCTTCTCAATGATTACTGGCAAGTACGAAGTATCAAATTCAGTCGACCAAGCAGCAACTACGATTGATTTGAATGCATTCCCTGGCCAAGGCAAACTTATCGAATATAGTAGTGAGGCGGCAGAATATTTGAAGAAACGGAATTATAGAGGACTTGAAGCGAAGGTTGGAGAGACTGCGATTAAGGTTGCTGTTCTGGGTAAGGTGGGAATTGCGTCTGATTACAGTGCGACGACTACTTAGACAGCCAATTTTTGTATTACAACGACAACTTGAGCGATACCTTTCAAATCTGATATCTCCTGGGCGTGCAGATGCAGAAGAAATAATTACAAGAAGAATGTGCTCTTATTCCGATAAATCGTAGACAGAATTATGTTCTAGAGTAATGTGGTTTTTCTTAGAGCCATGTAACCATTTATAGTGATTGATAGAGGGAAAATTTATTCTACCTACTCTATGTCGTCCAACAACACAGACAGGTTGGTCAAGAAAATTCATATTTCATCATTCCCCACATGATGGAATGCAATCTCTCATCTTTGTCCCAACTTCCTTCTTTCGACATCCAATCTTCTGCTTACCGGTCGGCATATTGACATTTCCCAACTTCCTTTCTCATCTTTTTGAGATTGGCGTTTGTTGGATCGATATCCAAGCCCCTATCAAGTGTGACAATACATTCAGCCATTTTCTGCTTTGCCTTCAATGCCGTGGCCAAGCGAAAATAACCCTTGATAAAAGTCTGATCTGCATAAATGCAGGATTCCGAAGCCTTCTGCATCTCGTCGTACATTCCAAGCTTCTCGTAACTTGCGGCCAAATTGGACCAATAAGTTGGGGCTGATGGGTTTATAGTTGTAGCAAATGTGTACATCTCGACAGCCGATTTATAGTCGCCAATTTTGAAGAAGTCATTCCCCATGCCTTTCAAGGCCTCGGCGCGGGCGTGAGAGGGGATGCCTGAACTACTGTCAATCAACTCCAGCGCTGCCCGTTTATCCCAATATGCACGATCTTCTTTGGTCAACGTCTCGAACATGTTGATTACATTCGGGAAATGCTCACTAGACTTTGAATCAGGATAAATACTTTTAATCTCGCTCATTGTTACAGTTGCGTACAGTGTGAAGCCGGAATGGATGCGATAGGGAATAGGAAAAGCCGCGAATAGAGCGATCATGTTGATATGTCCATCTTCGTCTAATTCGCCGTTAAATACATGTGACATGAACAGACATACAACCTTGTCTGGCGACCTGAAGTCTTCGAACCACTTCCTTTGCTTCAAACATGTGAATTGATCATGATAATGTACGAAGCTGATGGATCGTGGGCTGTTCGATAGGTCGAACACAGCGATATAGTCACTTCTATCTGAATATGTCAACAATTGTCTGGATAATGCGTCTTCATGTTTAAGAAACAACTTCATTTGACTCGTCACCATGTTGTTCCTAAGACCCTTCAACTCCGATTTGCTTCTACTGCTCTTGACGTCGAACATGGTCAATCCCATCATATCCGCGGAACAGGCTAAGAATGAGCAATCGTTAGAGTGTGTACCATGCCGCCAATCCTCCTTCTGGCACTTCACTCCACAGTATGATACCCGTCTACACCCTCCACAGAACAACGCAGTGTGCCACTCAATAGGTTTGTTGCAGCGAGAGCAACTTCCCTCATTCAACTCCATTATGGATGACACAATATCAACAAATTCGGAGGATTGTTTAGATTTTACCTTGATACATAATTGCTTCAACGCCTCGACTATCTGGCTCCAGTGATCTCTGATAGCCTTTGAAGTTTTCTGGTGGAAAGCAACGAGTTTGATTATATCAGCAATAGCGACTAAACATTCAATCAACTCATCCCTTTTTGAATCACAAGCTATCAACCGAACACTTGGATCACATGCAAAGCGTGCCAGTAGCTCAAAACACATCTCAAACAGGCCAGACTTGATTGCAAACGCAGAATGTTTGTCGATGGGGTAGACCTGTCCTTGTGCCTTCCGCACTAACATAGAGTAGGATATTTTGGAAATACTCATGGCATCATCTATGTTGGCAGTAAATCTACGGCCGAGATCAACTACTTCAGCAATTGAATTATTATCAACATAATCTGCGGTGAGCCTAAGAGTGCCAAAGACGAGGATAAGGATATCAAAATAACCCCTCCGAACCGCTGAGTCATCTGAGTTGACACTTTTCAGCATTCCAATCATTCCAACGACGAAATAGACGTTGCATTCAGGATCGTGTGCTCTGCTAACAACCGGAGTATTCGCAACAGTCATAATAAGATCCAGCCCGCCATTAGAGAAAGCTTCAGATACTTTCAAACGATTCAATTCCGCATCAGTTTCTGTCTTATTCCTTTCAAGACCGAAGACAATAATGTTTTTTATCACACTGCGAGCGAAGGGTTCAATTAACATTATATCAGACGAAAAATGATGTTGCTCCTTCAATATATCTGGGCGATACGAACTCCAGAAGCTTTTCTGGATCATATTCTCAAGAAACCCCTCATTTTTTAGTAGAATGTTACTAACATTCGCTGCTGTGACGTTCGAAGAATCATACGATGCGAGCAAGTTTGATATAAGAACAAGAAACGGTGGCCCTGCCTGATGCCAATATTTCTTGCTCTTGAAAAAGAGGCGCTTGGTATCATCACATAGACAACGAATGACAGCTTGGATGCCGTTTGCTATTTCCAACTTGCATCGCTCAAATGTGCTCAAATTTAAAAGTATCTCTATCCAATCGACCGGCGTCCGTAGATTTCCCTTCACTTTGTTCACCACGTCGTTGAAATCCTCGTGCTCGCACTGGCTCAAAAATCCAAGTACAACAGAAACCAATCCGTTAACTATCAGACCATGTCGGAATGAATCGCAGTTCCCCGCATTTAAAGTCGACATAACACGCTTCACTGCATCCTTTTTACACTTAAGAAAATCTTTCATGATCCTTCCCACTTGCTTTGTGTTGTGGGAGTCAGCGTGCGCAAAATCAGTGGTGGGGATAGCTTGCGCTGAAGAAACTTCCCCTTCATTCGCGATTACGGGGGGAAGAGACGAACATCCACGTTGATTATTGGTTGCATCAGTCGCGTCTTCGGCGTCATTATTGATATTGGTCAAAAATTGCTCAGGATGTGTAAGAAAAATTCCCACACCAGAACCCTTTACCAGATTAATCTCTTCCTCTGTGAGATATATGCCCCAGTCTACCGTCCATTCATCGAAGTGCAACGCATCGCGTAGCGATACGAATTGTAGATTTGCCTCACAGCAATCGGTGGTTTTGCCATTCAAGAATCGAACGAACCCCGTGGACGCTTGGTCTCGCCACTTATTTATAATATTAGCATACTTCGATACAAGCCAGCTAACTCTTTCTGGGCCAAGTTTAACTTCTGGCAGCACTCTCGATTCGTTATAACGAGTCCAAGACGCAACGGCATTTTCGCAAATTTGTATTTGGGAGATGTTTTGCTTCACGAGCGCCAATCGTTCCTCCTCGACACAAAATTTAAGTGCAACAGCAACGTGCCGCCAGATTCCATTGCTATCCTCAACTCTATCGACGTTTCTCGTCGACTTCTTCGCCCTGTGCTCCAATGTTAGATTCGTCGCCTGAATTGCCATCACGTTTGCATTCTTGCTGGTAATTCGTACACCGCATCTATTTGTTGTCGCATCAAGTTCGCTAACAATGACCCCTCGCATACCATTGTATTCAGACGCATCGACTAATCCATTGATTTTTACCGTATCACCAATTGACAAGGTCGTAGTCGTAGTAGTCGTAGGGGAATTAAATTCGTCGATATTGTAATATTGCTCCGCCGACTCAGCTTCGTCGGGCATGCTGTTCAAGATTGCATCGCATTGCTCGTCGTGGCCCGTAGCACGAGGATGTGGTATGACAGTGCTGTTGCTGTCGTTGTTCCTCTTTCCTCTCTTCTTCTTTCCCATGGTTGCCACTCTTCGTACGGCAATGACGATGATGTCGTACGAAGTCAAACATACCGCGCCGTTGCACTTTCCGCACCCACCATGACCGAGCTCGACCGACTCCGCAGCGCCTTGCAAGACTTGCACAAGATCCCTGCCAATAGTATCATCGCAATTGATAAGGAGAATGTTGGCAATGACGAAGAGAGTTACCCAGAACTCCTACGTCGGTACAAGTCAGCACGTAACGCCTACATCCAAAAAAAGACGATCGAGTCTTTCCTATCGTCATTGCATCGATACGACCCCACTACCAACACTTTTCCTGTCCCTTCCGATGATGACGATGCCGAGGTACGGGCTGAACTTTCCAGGCGGCAGGATGAGGTGATCAATTCCGTCAAGGAGACGATGCAAAAGGTTAGTGGAGGTGTGGACGATATACGGGTGAAATGGGAGCAATTCTGTGGGAAGAGGGAGGAGCTATCCCAGATTGTTGCGAGTATGGAAGATGCAGAACGCAATCGGTCATTACTACCAGGGGCCGCTGATGGAATGGACTTGGATGGCGACGACGAGGATGGGGTAGAAATTACCGAGGACGACGTGGCCATACAGGAGGAAAAATTGTCCGAATTGCAACAGCGCAAAGTCCAGTTGGAGAATAGGTTAAGTAGCGTTAGAGCACAGGTTTTGGATTTGGAGGATGACTGTCATCGGACGAAGAGTTTGGTCAACGAGGTGCGTGTCAGGGGGGGTCGTAAGCCGTTGGATTGGAGGGGATTGGTTGCCGGTGAGGAAGGCAACGAGCATTGTACCGCAGCAATTTCTCAACAAGTGGATGCCGAGATTGCCAAAGCGGAAGAGCAGGCGTTGGAGCTTAAAAGATCATGTGAATTCTATGATGGTATTCGTGAGCTAATGGATGAGCTTGGTGGGGTCAAGATATTATCGTCGAAAAGTATTTCGTTGACATCCTCTTCCGTTTCCGAGGCCCTTGCTGAAAGTCCCGGGAAGCGTCAAAAAATTGACAATGAGGATGGATTTGTACTCACTGTCATGTTGCTTGGAAGGCACATACTGGAAATCACACTGTCAAAGTCCAAGACGGATAAAGATGGCCTTCACGTAATGAACGCCAAGCTTACCACCCCCACCACCTTCCCAATGCCCGGAGTATCCACCAATGCAATCGATAACAACAATGAAGACACGTCAAATTTAATGGAAACGTTACATTCCATTTCACTCTCCCACCAGTCCTTCTCGAAGATCATGTCACAGAAACTAGCCGTGGAAGTGACTATACCTGACCTCGATGATTTGGTCGCATGGAGTCACTCCTTTGAGAGCTCGTCACATGGAATACGATTCATCCTCATTGAGACCATGGCACGTATACGTACGCTGGAATCACGTGTTGTCGAGCTTTCGAAGTTACGTGACAGGTTTGCATCTCAGGTCTACGACGTCGAAGCATCGTCATCTTCTTCTACCCAGCTGGATAGCAATAAGTATGGTGGTGCCGAGCAGGAGGTGGTATGTGCAATCAACGAGGGTATAACAGTGGCTTTACGCCTTGGCGCTGACTGTCCGCTTATGCCCGGAAGCGTGTATATCAGTGAGATATTCGGTGTGGGTGGATGGGACGAAGGGAAGCTGAACGAGCTTCGGAGTGTGATCACGAATATGAGATGCAAGGGTCCCGTGGAAGTTATGGAACTGATGACAAAAGAAATTCACAGGAGGAGCAAAGAAGATGGTTGGGTGTTACCTAGCACTCCGAAACTACCAAGGGGAAAGCGTTGAACATATTTATTTGATCATTGGGTTTTGTTTGTTGTCGCTGTTAGGCAACCGATTCATATTGTGAAGGACACTAGCTACCATCTTTTTGTTTTCTTTGGCAGATTTGGTGCGATGAGAATCATACTTTCTTACCGTACCATGTAATTCAATTGGCCGTCACTATCAATCTAACTCTTTACATTCTATATAATTTAAGCTTTAAGTAACGAACCTTTTCAGACATAACTGTGACAAACAAACGAAACACTGCTAACTGTCATCTCTAAATGATTACATCTTTACATACCAACGAACCAACTCTTCTCAGGTGTAAACAAGCTCATTTCCAGTCTCGGATAGTTTTCTGCCTATGGTATGGGACAACAGCGCGGAATTGAGCAATGATGAACATTTGAAAGACGATGTCAGTCAAAGACGAGGAGAGTGACATGAGACATGAGTGACATGAGTAAGATGAAATCAAGCCAGTACAGCGAATGAACTTCATACCTTTTGATCGGACTGATTTGTACATCAGGCGCAGTGATAAGGAAGTAGGTAATGAATCCACAAACGAATACACCAGCTCCACCTAAAATTGCAATGAGCGGATACGTCTCTGGACTACTGAGCCAGTGTTTCTTATTCTCGGCCCACCTCATGGATGGCGTCTATATTTTGGACGAAAAGCAGATGACAGAGGATGAATGTTAGAGCGGAGGCTGGACATCAACTTTGACGAGCTTACATACTACTTCTTCATCAACATACCGAGAGATGAGGCAGGCCAATGACCTTAACGCCTCCGATTTGCACGGTCGAACTTGTTGGAATCGCCTTGCTTGAGAATAAACGCAAGCAGACCGGCTGGCTGCTCTTCGTGGATAATAGATTGCGGGCAATATGGATAGAGTTCATGGTGGTCAATGGTCAACTTCTAAGGTGAATGTTCGCTCGGTTGGTCGTCTTTTGCAAGCTGGTGTCAAAGAAGTTTTTCTTGTTCAACTCGAGGACGGAGGGAACGTCTGTCCAACACACGACGACTCAGCTCTAGAGTTGGGACAATGGTGGCATCAACTACTTATTTCCGCACTCTTCTCTCTCTGCGCTTAGCATCATCCTTCGCCTCCTCCTACAATCTAAATGAATACCCAACGCTGAAGTATGGCACCGCATGGAAGAAAGACAGAACAGTTGATTTAGTCACAAAGGCAATAAAGGCTGGTTTTCGACACATCGATACGGCCTGCCAGCCGCGTCACTACCATGAGGCTGGGACGGGCGACGGTTGGATTGCAGCCGCGAATGAGCTGGGCCTTACGAGGGCCGATATTTGGTTGCAGACCAAATTTTCAGGTCTCAATGCTCATGATCCTAACAATGTGCCATACGATGTCAATGCAAGTTTGGAAGATCGAGTTCGACAATCATTGAAGAAGAGTCTTGAAAATCTAAAAACGGACTATATTGACAGCTTAATTATGCATGGGCCAGAGAACAACTGGGATGATCATTGGAAGGTGAGCAAATATTGTGCAAGGAAATCCCTATGAACACGCCCTCACAATATATTTTTTATTAACGAAGGTTTGGAGAACAATGGAAACGGCTGTCGACGAGGGCAAGGTGCGTCAATTGGGGATATCTAATTTTTACAGATTGGAAGATGTGATGTATGCGTACGATCAAGCAAGAATTAAGCCAAAAGTTGTTCAAAATAGGTTTTATGCACAGTCTGGACATGATGTGGAGATTCGAGAATTTTGTAGGCAACATGACATCGAATATCAATCGTTTTGGACACTTACTGGAAATCCTGATGCATTTAATCATCAGGCTGCCCAAGAGCTTGCCAAAAATAAGAAATTGTCACCTGAGGCGGTAAGAAATTTGTATTGTTGTTATTATGAATTTTCATACATTGCAAACAGTACAAAACACCTGACACTCTAATTTCCATCGTTAAAGCTCTTTTACGCATTTTGTATGACAATTGGAATTTCTCCGATGGACGGTACTACCAACGAAGAGCACATGAGAGAGGCTGTACAATTAATGGATCGCATTCGAAGTGGTGAGAAAATATTTATGAGCAAAGAAGAACTTAATATAATTGGGAATGCTCTTGGCACTCCGGGATGGAATACAGAGGATGAGCTGTGATACTCCTTGGTCTTGTCTTAGATTAAAGTTGATAAGTCTCAAATAGTCTCTCTCTTCGTCGATGTCGCCGCCGTCTTTGATCTTGATAAGATCTCATTTCTGCTTCGACAAGTGCACGTGTAGTAAAACCGTTTGCTTCCAGATTTTCACGAATTCTCTCTTCATGGGAGACTGCATTTTCTTCATTGCTGGCATTGTCACCACTATCAAATTCTAATCGCCTAGGACTAGCGATATCAGTGATTTGACACAATGGGCATGCATTTTTCCGTTTCAACCATTGCTTCAAACAGTCCACGTGATAGATATGAGTGCAAGGCAAAACTCCTACTTGGTCCCCGTCTTCTATCTCTGTAAGGCAGATTGTACATTCAAATGTGTCCTCTTCATTTTGTGCAGCAGGAGCTGGTTCATCGTCATCGCTTTCATTTCCACAAACAGTTTTCGGTGTTGATGCATCCGTTTTGTTCGTTGCATCTTTTTTCGGTGTTGTCAAGTCAACAGACAATTCTTTCATTGATTTAACCTTCAGTTGATGCATATGCTTCTTTCTAGCACGCTCTTTCTCCGCATTAAATTTCTTTGTCTTCAAGATAAATTCAACCTGTGGACGAGGTATGTCATCTATTCCGGCCTGTGCTATCCATCGTTGAGCCTGCTCCTGCCTTGCCTCTTCATCTGTCATCCCTGGTCTTCTAAAAGCAGCTCTGTTGGAAACGCGAACTCCACGTGTCCTGACTAAGAATAATCTTCGATCTTCGTCATACATTGCGGCTAATCGTAGTCTATCTCTGATATCATTCTCTCTCACTAATATCCTTGTCACATGATCCTCGTTGACACGTTCGTTCGGACAAGCTAAATGAAAAAGATATGTCCTTGCATACTTCCCATTACTTGTGAAAAGGAGGAAACATGACAATGCTCCATACCATAGGAAAACTACTGGCCACGCATTCCTAGCGAATATCGTTTGACTACTCAATTCAAAACAGCCTATGTCCTTATATTCATACAAAAGACAGCCGCTTGCGATTTTACACTGTTGAAAAATTGAGGAGGAATTTTTTGACCATGGTGCTCCACACATATCAGGTCCGTGCCCAGTATGTCCCGCCCCATCCCCGACAAGACAGAATGTTAATCCACTAGGGTCGCATGGGCACGACCTGGCAAAATACGTCTTGTTGAAGTTGGAGCTCAACCCGTTAGAATCCAGTTTTCTATCATTAATGGTCCCTCGTAGAACAGACCTTCTACTAACAGCTCGTACAGCCCTAGTAGCAGTAGTGTTGACAATCGTTTCTGTGTCGTCATCGGTAGAATAATATTGACCCGATATAGGATCAAATTTGAGAGTTACGAGAGGTGTATTTAATTGGCATACTCTTGCATATTCGTTAGCAACGATAGGGTGGTAGATCGCCAAGAGAAGGCCACCGCACAGATGATGTAGAAGACGGCCCATAATGATATTAAATCGTCGTCTCGTCGCCTGACTGAGTACTGATAAAAGAGAGAGTGCATGAACGGACTTCTTCTTTTCTCTTCTCCTATTTAATAGGTAGAAGGTATTTATGTACTTCAAAACTAATGGAAGTTCATGGAGCTTTGTGAATCTGGTGTATTGCAAGAAGATTTGCGACAGGAATGCTTCAGTTATTCACAATACTGCCTATACATCAGTAATACAAAGTGAAATTAATGATCATTTGTAGTTTAAAAAGACTAAAGCCAATACATAATAGAGAGCCGGTGTTGAGTTCTGTATGTACCTTACGAGAGAGTCGAGTGCAAGACGAATTGCGATGTGGAAGACATTCAGCAATTCACAGATGTTTGTACATATGGATGCCACTCCTAAGTAGTATCTTCTACATCAGATCAGTAAGTATGTAAAGTTAGAATTAATGATCAATTTGTTGTAGTTGAAAAGTCTACGGCTTCCTAATATCAGCCTTTCGGCACAAGTGCCAACGCCCGAATGGGCGACCCGGTACCGCTCTTAATCTTTAATGGTGCCGCAATCAGGATCGCGCCTTTTGGGGGCAATTTGTGACCTAGGCAGTTACCTACGGTTAAATTACTGGTGGAAAAATTATGATCTATTTTATATCTAAAAATGGATGTCGAATGCGCACGCGAGTGCACATCGGCATACAAAGGAAAGCGGGGAATATCC
>Ga0247843_1003083_pt1 | contig 28253 bp, 35 predicted proteins | sample LaCruzMarch2017__FD_192420 | JGI IMG/M metagenome (GOLD analysis project Ga0247843, IMG submission 192420) | Freshwater microbial communities from meromictic Lake La Cruz, Castile-La Mancha, Spain - LaCruzMarch2017_8m | ecosystem: Environmental > Aquatic > Freshwater > Lake | place: Spain... | reverse complement strand
TGCTTTTCATTCACAACGAAGAATCGGGCTGGAGCGTAGAATACGGGCACGATGAGCCGCTATTCGCAATGGACGGGTTCTTGGCCGAAATCGTAAACATCGCAAACACGCTATCTTACAAAGAAGGTTACGAGTACATTAAAACTTCGAGAAGCGGCATTCAGGTTATGGCCGAATTTCTTGCACCGTTAATGTGATGACTATTTAACAATAAACAAATGATATACAGAGACCATTTTCAAAACTTTAAGACATACCAAATACCAAAGGCCCAGCTAATTATAGCCGATATACCTTACAACCTTGGGAATAATGCCTATGCTTCAAACCCAGCATGGTACAAAAACGGCGACAACAAAAACGGGGAAAGCGAATTGGCTGGAAAGGAGTTTTTTGATACCGACAAAGATTTCAGGCCAGCCGAGTTTATGCACTTTTGTTCTACAATGCTAAAAAAAGAATCAAAAGAAAAGGGGCAATCCCCTTGCATGATTGTTTTTTGCGAGTTTGAGCAGCAGTTTTACCTTATTGAACTTGCTAAAAAGTACGGCCTTATGAAGTACATTAACCTTGTATTTCGCAAAAACTTTTCAGCTCAGGTTTTAAAGGCAAACATGAAAATAGTTGGGAATTGCGAATATGGCCTTTTGTTTTACAGGGACAAATTACCCAAATTTAACAACAAAGGAAAAATGATTTTTAATTGCATCGACTGGGAACGTGATAACGAAACCGAAAAAATACACCCGACACAAAAGCCAGTCGGCTTGCTGAAAAGGTTAATTGAAATTTTTACCGATGAAGAGGACGTGGTTATTGACCCATGTGCAGGAAGCGGAAGCACTTTGCTTGCTGCAATAGAATTAAATCGCAAGACCTACGGCTTTGAAATAAAAAAGGAATTCTATGTTAATGCAAAAAGGCTTCTTGATTCGGCAATTGCAAAGAAAAAAGACATTCAAATTTATGGATATGCAAAAACCGAAATTGAAAAAAGCGGCAACACGCTATTTAGTTAATTCTTTGTATATTTGTGCAAGCAGTGAAAAGCTAAAAAGGTCAAATGAATAAACTTTAACCCGCCATTTGTTCGGGGGTAGCGTAGAAACGGAGGCCACCTTGCCAATTTTCACCCGTTTTTACCGCCCCCCAACAGGTGGCTTTTTTGTAGAATTATGAAACAACTACCTTGGTTTAAATTTAGCCCAGCCGACTGGATGATGGGCCGCATTTCACGGCAATCATGCGAGGTTCAGGTAGCATTTTTACGGCTGTGCTGCATCTATTGGAATGCCGAATGCGAGATGACGGTTGAGCATGCAGAGCTTGAATGCGATGGCTATTTCGACCGCCTTGTTGCATTGAAAATGGTTGAGGCTATTGGCGATAAAATTGGCATTAAATTTCTTGATATTCAGTTTAATGAAGGGCGGCAAAAGCGTGAAAAAATGTCCAACGCTGGCAAGGCATCCGCTGAACAAAGGTTCAACGAACGTTCAACGAATGTTCAACAAACGTTCAACGAACGTTCAATAGAGAAGAGTAGAGTAGAGAAGAGTAGAGAAGATATAAGAGTAGATAAAGAGTGTAAAGGCACATACACACGTGAAAACTTCATCGATGATTTACTTGGCGACTTCAAAACCGATGCCGACCTACGCAGCGTAACCAAAACATGGCTTCAAAAGAAGAAGGTCATCACCGAAAAGTCGATGCAAATTTCAAAGGCCGAAATACAAGGGCATAACAAAAGCGAAATGTATGCCGCAATTATGGCCGCAGCCGATAAAGGTTGGGCACAGCTTTATTCACGCAAAGCGAAAACAAGCCAAACAAGCCAAGGCAAAAGCACCGCTTTACCCGTTGGTAAACCTTCACAAGACCCGCAAACGATAGCCGATGCCAAGGCAAGTGCCGAACGGTTTAAAAAACTTGAAAACCGAAGCGAGGGCGTAACGCAATTTTAAGCATGAAACTAATAAGCCTTTTTAGTGGGATTGGTGGCTTTGAGTTAGCGGCGGAATGGGCTGGCTGGCAGAATGTGGTATCTTGCGAGATTAACCCATTCGGCAGACAAGCCCTTAACTACTACTGGCCAAACGCCTACCACCACGATGACATCAAAACACTAACTTTTGAAAAGATAGATTATGAACTCACACAAAGATTTGGAGCAAACTGGAACGCAGATGACATTATTCTCACAGGAGGTTTTCCTTGCCAGCCATACTCAGCCGCCGGGAAGCGACTTGGAAAAGAAGATGAACGCCACTTGTGGCCCGAAATGCGTCGACTCATTCGGGAGGTTCAACCGAAATGGGTTGTGGGCGAAAACGTTCTCGGCCTTGTTAATTGGTCAGGAGGGTTGGTTTTCGAAGAGGTGCAGGCTGACTTGGAAAGTGAAGGGTACGAAGTACAACCGTATGTACTTCCAGCTGCGGGTGTCAACTCTGCTCCCCACAAACGAGATAGGGTTTGGTTTGTTGCATTCCGAACTACTCCCCACCCCGGAGAGCTTCGATTGGAACTCAGCCCGACACCCCGAACTTTGGGAGAAGGACAAGAAGAAATATGCCGAGAAGGGAATAAACCTTCATTGCAACCTACGGCAAATGGCAAGGTTGAGCCTATTGCCGACGCCAATATCCTCCGAAATACATCATTCGGAGAGGGTAAAGAAATTGAAGGAGTCAGGTGCGGAAACAATGGCGAGCAGAAAACTGGGGGCGAGCAGACCCAACGGGCTGATGGACTTTTTGGACTTCAATCAAATGTTGCCGACACCAGTTTCGGGCGAGTGGAGGGATACAGGGGACAAAGTGAAGGGCAATACTTACAAGCAGCAAAATCTTACGAGGACAATAGCGAACAATTCCAAAGAATGGGGTGGGAGCAATTCCCAACTCAACCCCCGATTCGTAGCCGAGATGATGGGTTTTCCGCCGAACTGGTTGGAATTACCATTCCAAAACACCGAAACGAATCCATAAAAGCCTATGGAAACGCCATCGTGCCACAAGTAGTTTATCAAATCTTCAAAGCAATAAACGAATACCAAACTAAAACAACGTAAATTTTAATTTACTTTACAACCATGAAACTAACATTACACGAACCAACACTTGACCGCCGAGCAATTGAACTTGCAAACGTGGTATTCAGCCCTGACAAAATGCGGCTAACCAAAGAACGTGCCGCCGCAGTTCGGCAGCTTTGCACCGCATTTCAAAATGGCACACCGTTCTTCTTAACGGGCGATACGGGTACAGGCAAAACCATTTACACCAAATTGTTCTTAGCAGCCCAGCCCGACAAAAAGTTCGTTTACTACAACATGCGGCACTTGTTTCGTGAGTATGCGGCCATGAAAAACCCTGATGAGTTTATCTTAGCATTTATTCAAAAGACACGGTACACCGCTTTGATTCTTGATGACGTGGGCAGCGATGAAGCGGTAGGGGCATACGGCAGAGCGAATACGATTCTTTATGACATAATCGAAAGCCGAATGGACGGCAACCACTTAACGGGCATAATTTCCAACAACACCAAAACCGAAATACTTACCCGCTTTTCAACCAACGGTGAACCCGATGGCCGCATGGCTTCACGGCTTAAAAAATGGGAAACCATCATCATGCCCGGCGATGACAACCGAGGCGTTTTTGACATCTTGCCTTTTGCTCAATGGCCGCAGACCGAATTACCAGCCGATGCCGAGCCGCCAGCCGTACCTTGCCCTGAGCATTTACGTGAAAGCATTTACGAAAAGCTGGGCATAATTGCAGGCAAGGTAGTTGACCGACCGCCAAGCAAGGCCGATGAACTTCGCAAAGCGTTTTGGGGTAATTTGCAAAAGCCGTAAAGCAATAACTTGACCGAACGACCTAAAAAGTAAAGCAATACCTTGACCAAACAACCATTCATTAACCCTAATTTGTACCTTTAACGAAGCAAATACAACGCAGCCATGCCCAAACTAAAACTTAAATTCAAATTACCCAAAGAAGAGGCCAAGGCCAACTTTGCTCTTAAAGGCGGCGAATACTTTGTTGTTCTGCACGACCTTGACCAAAAGCTGCGGGACATCACCAAGTACAACAACAACCCGTTCAGCGGCAAGCCAGCAACAGAAGAACAAATTCAACTTGCTGAGCAGTTGCGGGAATACCTTCGTGAACAAAACATTGATGAGTTATGGAGATGAGTTGTCCCGTACATGGGGACACGTTTGTCCCTATGAACATCGAAACCGTTTCTGAGTTTTGGGCTAACTTCGATTTCGACACCGCCAAGCCGATAACCATTGGCTGCGAAAAGGTAATTTGTCTTCGTACCTTTGTGAATACCCACATTTCGTACTTAAAGCACAACAAGGGCAACCCGACATACCTACCTTACTGGCTGCGGATTGAAAAATTAACTAAGCATTATGCCCAAAAGCATTGAACATCAAATACAACTTGCTTGTGTCAAGTATTTCAGGGCGGCTTACCCCGACCTTTATTGCAACTTATGGCATACGAATGGCCGAGCGATTGATAAGCGAAACGGCGGGGTATTAAAGGGCATGGGCGTTATTGCTGGCGTGCCCGACCTTCTGTTCTTTTACAAAGGCAAGCTACACGGCATTGAGTTAAAGACCGCCAAGGGGACGCAAAGCGAAGGGCAAAAAGAATGGCAAACGATGGCTTTGAAACATGGGGGCGATTACCACATTGTGAGAACCGTCGAACAATTTGTACTTTTGATTCAGCAAACAATTCAAAATGGTTAAGAACGTACCGATTTCAAAGGTCAAGGCCAACAAAGGCAACCCACGCTTTATTCGTGATGAGAAATTTGCAAAGCTGGTAAAAAGCCTGCGGGAGTTCCCCGACATGGCAAAACTGCGGCCGATAATTGTAAACGCCGAAATGGTTGTGCTGGGCGGCAATATGCGGCTAAAGGCGATGCAAGAACTGAAATGGGAAACCGTACCCGTTATTGTTGCCGAAAACTTGACACGTCAGCAACAGGCCGAATTTGTCATCAAGGACAATGTTGGGTTTGGCGAATGGGATTGGGAGATGCTGGCCAACCAATGGGACGCAGATTTGCTTACCGATTGGGGATTGGATATACCGCATCTTGATGGCGAACTACCCGAAGACAATGGCGAAGATATTGACCCGAATGCACTACTTGTTGAGGGTACGGCCGAGCAACTTGAAGACCTACTAACCGAGTTGAACACAAGGGGCTTTAAAGTGAAATTCAAATGAGCAACGGCCAACCGATATGAGCAACGTAGACACTAAAAAAAAGTTGATGCTCGAAGCCTTGGAAAAAAGCCTTGGCATCATTACAACGGCTTGCAAGGCAGTCGGCATATCGAGGGGCAGCCACTACCAGTACATGGAGAACGATGCGGAGTACGCCGCCAAGGTAAACGAACTAACCGAGGTGCAGCTTGACTTCGTGGAAAGCAAACTGATTGAACGCATCAACAAAGGCGATACGGTTGCGATTATCTTCTACCTGAACAACAAGGGCAAGAGCCGAGGGTACAACCGCCACAACGAAGAAAGGCGGGAGTCGATACAATGGCCGAGCAACTTTACCTTTAACGTCGAAAGTGAAAGCGTATAAGCTGAACCGCAAGCAATACGCCACGATAGTCGAAAGCGAAACCGAGCGGCTGTTTGCGTATGTGGGCGGCATTCGTTCAGGCAAGACAATTACGGGAGCACATTGGGCACTACACAACATCATCAACTACCCTGAAGCCAAGGGCGGGATATTCAGCAACACGGTAAGCCAGCTAAACACCGCAACGCTGTCGGAGTTTATTCAGGTGCTGGAAAGCAATGGTCTGCACAAGGGCGAGCATTACGTGGCCAACAAAGACCCCGAGCGGTTCTTCGGCTACAAGTCGAAGTTCGAAAAGCACAACGGCGTTTGGTCGTTCATGAACGGGGCTCAGGTCATAACCTTTAGCATCGAAACAATGATACGAGGCATTGAACTTGGTTGGTGCTGGGGCGATGAGGTGCAAGACGCCGCAATAAATTCGCTGAACATCGTGCTTGGCCGTATGTCGGGGGCTAAGTTCCCACGAACGCTGTGGACTATGACACCGCCAATGGACAACGCTGACATTGATGAAATGATATGGGGCGAGAAAGCAATACCGCACACCATTGGCACAACCTATGACAACAAGGCGAATTTGCCTGAGGGGTACATTGAGCAATTGGCAAAGACATACGATGCTTTGACTTTTAAACGGGAGGTCATGGCCGAACGGGTTACCATGAATGGGCTAAACTGGCTGTACAGCTTTGAACGTGCCAAGCATATCGGTGGCAAGGCGGCATACGATACCATGCAGCCCGTGTACGTTTCGATTGACTTTAACAACAACCCGTTCACGGCTATCTTAGCCCACCGTGGCCGAAACGCTGATGGTAAGCAATACATTCACTATTTCGATGAAATTACCTTAACCCCTGACCAAGTGCAAGGCCGCACGTTTATCGAGGCAATGGCCGAGGAGATATTCAGGCGAACACCAGCACAAGTGCAAAACCGATTGTACTTCATTACTGGCGATGCTTCGGGCCGTGCCCAGTCGGTCATCGCAAAGGTGGGGCAGAATATGTGGAGTGAAATAGTTGACCGCATGAGGGTATCGCCGAACAATATACTTGTGCCGAGGTCAAACCCGCCCCATCAAGAATCACGGCGGCTGTGCAACAGCATCTTCAGCAACTACGATGAGGTGCTAATTAACCCGAAATGCAAGGTACTGATTCGGGATTGCGAATTTGTAAAAGCGTTACCCGATGGCGGGGTTGACAAAGGCAGCCGAGCCAAGGTTGACAAACGTGCTGATGCCTTGGACTGCTTGCGGTACGACCTACACGCCAACAATCGGCAGTTCATATTTAGGTAAGTGGAATTATAAGGGGCGAAACATGGGGCGTTTGTGCGTTTAATGACAACTTGGCGAAATTACCGCCACGTTTATTTGAATTGATTTATATTTGAATCATGCAAGACCACGCAAAACAACTATTTGAAATCAATGACATTTGGCCGGGCGATATGGTATTCCACCGCCTTGAACCCGAACTGCCAATCATTTGCCTAACCGTATGCTACAACGGCAGCGATAAGTTAGAGTACGGTGTAAAGTCCACCCACGGCCTTGAGAGTTGCAGCCGATACGAACTATTGACGGCGGTGGAAGCCGAAATCAAGCGTATCACGGGCAAATGACTACCGACCAGTACATTGCAAAGCTAAACGCAGCCAGCCGCAAAATGACGAACCCAAGGGAGTTGGTCGGTGCGGCTTCGGCAGTCGGTAGGTTGCAACACAAACGCATATTTCAAGACGGCAAAGATGACGGCGGCGGGGATATTAAGCCCGACTATTCAACCAAGGCGATATATATAAGTGCTTCGGCTTCGCCAATTGCAACTGCTGCGGGTAAATATGAGGGCGGGTACAAGCAATTCAAACGCAAACTTGGCCGAGGCAAGATGGTTCTATTTCGCTTCTTTGCTCAGGCATATTTGGGCAGTTTAGTTCGCCCCGATGTCCAGTTTAGCAACAGCGGGGTGCTTATAACGTCAGGGTTTAATTATACCCCAGCCAACCCGAAAGGCAAGGTGGACGGCCTTTTGGACAAATATGGCGAGGCATTTAAGTTCAGCGGCGAGGAAGAACAGCTATTCAGGGAGAAGGCCCGCCAATTCTTGTTAACTTTGTTCCAATGATTTCGGACATACTTAATTACCTGAATGCCCAACTGCCCAACATTGCGGCGGTATCACGGCCTTTATGCCAACTTGTAACCGAGGTAAACAAGAACGGCGAGCCACGTACCTTCCCAGCAATATACGAGGGCAACGGGAGCCTTGACTACGTGAGCCGATTCGACTGGAAGGGCGGCATGATGTTTTGGCTAAAGAACGGTGCTGAGGACATTGAACTACTTGACCGCATACGGGCCAACAAAGAAAGGGTGCAGATTACCATACCATTGAAATTCCATTGGGTTGGCAGCCGTTCGGTATGGCAAAACGATACGCAATACCTTGAGCAGTACATTTTGCTTGCGATTCAAAAGGCAGTTAGCTTCGACAACATTCCAAGCCTACGGTCTACACTTGGGCTTGACCGCATCAAAACCATTGTACGCAATCGGCAGTACGGCATCGAAACCCTTGACGATGTGTTTGAGGGCATCGACCTACGCTTACCCCTTGACATGGGGGCTGCGATGCTTGAGGTGGACTTAATTATAACGGGCGATTTAAACTGCATCATTGGTGCATCTTGCACAGCCGATGTTGGATTGTTGCTGCTTGAAAACGATAACTTTCTACTAAACGAAAATAATACTCAAATAACACTATAATGGCAAATCAAAAGGTTACGCAATTACCATTTGCAAGCGTCAGCAACGACAGCGATTTCTTATACGTTGTTCAAAGCAATACGAGCAAAAAAATGACAAAGCAAATGTTGATGAGTTCAACATTAGCCGCTGCCAACGCTGCCCAATCCGATGCGACTACTGCGATTTCAAATGCGGCTGCTGCTAACGCCGCCGCAACCGCAGCACAATCAACAGCAACTTCTGCACAAACAACGGCAAGCAATGCCCAATCAGATGCAACGCAAGCCAGTACAAATGCTGCGAGTGCATTAAGCACCGCAACTGCCGCATCTTCAACAGCCAACGCTGCCCAATCTACTGCAACTGCTGCTCAATCAACAGCAAACCAAGGGGTTTCAGATGCTGCTGCTGCACAATCAACAGCCAACGCTGCATCTTCAACGGCAACTGCTGCATCTTCAACCGCAACTGCTGCCCAATCAACAGCCAACGCAGCATTGCCAAAAGCTGGCGGAACAATGACTGGAGGAATTAACATGAGTTCACAGGCATTAACAAACCTTGCTACGCCAAGCAATTCAGCAGATGCAGCTACAAAAGGATATGTTGACACGGGCGTTTCCACCGCCAATTCTGCTGCCGCTGCTGCACAATCAACGGCAACTCAAGGGGTAACTAATGCCGCCGCCGCACAATCAACGGCAAATTCGGCAACTTCAACAGCCAACGCTGCACAATCAACAGCCAATGCCGCATTGCCAAAGGCTGGTGGAACAATGACTGGGGGTTTAAATATGGGTTCACAAGCATTAACAAACCTTGCTGCCCCAAGCAATTCAGCAGATGCAGCCACCAAGGGATATGTTGACACGGGCGTTTCATCTGCTAATTCTGCCGCAGCAGCCGCACAATCAACAGCAAACACAGCAGTTTCAAACGCATCTACGGCACAATCAGCCGCAAATGCCGCACAAACAACCGCCAACAATGCTTTACCAAAAGCGGGCGGCACGATGACAGGGGGGATTAACATGGGTTCGCAAGGTTTAACGAATCTTGCCACGCCTTCGGCTTCTACCGATGCTTCAACCAAGGGTTATGTTGATACTGGTTTAACAGCCAAACTTGACAAATCAGGCGGCACGATGACGGGTGCATTAAACATGGGCAGCCAAGGACTAACAAACCTAACTACGCCTGTATCTTCAACTGATGCGGCAACCAAAGGCTATGTTGATACAGGATTGGGAGGCAAGCAAAACACAACTGCCACCACAACGGGCGTTTCTATTGCATTGGTTACGCCGCAAGAATACGGCAGCTATGGCACGCCCCAAACGGGCAACATAACGGTTAGTTTAACAAGTGCCGTGCGAGGTGTTGACCAAATACTTTACCACGATGATAGTGTTGCCCCGACCATAACAGTAACAGGAGGCACGGCAATTAAGTTTGGTACTGCAAGCTACGACCTAACCAAAGTAAACGTGATTGCGTTTTGGTTTATGGGCGGCACAAATGTAGGGTACATCATAACGCCAGCCATTTAATATGAGAAGTATTCGATTAGGTATGATGAGTGGTGGATTGCCACCAGTACAACTTTTGCTTGATGTAAACCCCGGTGCTTCTGTTGCATATTCACTTAGGAAATTAAGAAGTGCATACGCTGGCTCTGCAATTCGTGTTCGTAGGTCAAGCGACAATACTGAGCAAAACATCGGATTTGTTAATGGGGTTTTAGATACCGCCGCCTTGCTAAGTTTTTGCGGCAACGGCAATGGTTTTGTTACTACATTTTATGACCAAAGTGGCAATTCAAAGAACAGCGTTCAATCTTCAGCGGCTGGCCAACCAATAATTGTTTTGTCGGGGGTTTTAGAAACATTAAATTCTAAACCTACAATAAATTACCTATCAAATACTTTTACAGGAACAACTGGGCAAAATGTTACTGCACAAAGTATTTTCACGGTTGCTCAGGTTGTCACATACAATCAGCTTCAATCCCTCATTTCATTTGACCATTCAGGTCAAGGGTTTGGCCCTTGGATTCGTTCTATTTCTCCTAACTATTGGAGAACCCCAAGTACAGCAGTAACAGATTTCTATGATTTTACAAATGGAAGCAATATGTACTTTAACAGCAACTTACATACTTCAGCAAATAACATTTTAAACCCGCACATTTTATCTTCTTTCGCATCATCAGCTCTTACTAAAAAGTTTGGCATAAGTGATGTAACTTTTATTGGAAGATGGTTTTTAGGTAAAATGTCTGAATGTATAGTATATCCAACAAGTCAACAAAGCGGTTTTAAAGCGTCAATTGAAACCGATATGAGTACGCATTATTCAATTACATTATGACAATTTTAGGATATAAATATTTAACCGAAGCAGATGCTCAAAAGGCAAGAAAAGATTGCTCTGACTATTATGGCATTCCTGTTTCTCCTGAAGACACTACTCAATATTGGGTAGATTATCAATGTGCAATTTTAGATGAGCCTACATTTTGGTACATTACCCATGATGAAAGCCTTGTGCCTGTCCTTGGCGAGCCTACCGAATTTGAAGTTAACCAACCCCCATTTGACAATGCGACCAATTAACCACATCGTTTTGCACACAACAGCCAGCAACATAAAGGCAACGGCTGACAGCATTAACCGATACCACCGTAAGGTGCTTAACTGGGGTTCGCCCGGTTACCATTTCATCATCGAACGGGACGGCAAGGTAGTGGACAATTGGCCTATTGAAAAGACAAGCAACGGTGTAAAAGGCCACAACCACGACAGCATTAACATCAGCTACATTGGTGGCATTGATGCGAAGGGCAAGCCTACCGACAACCGCACGAAGGAACAAAAGCAAGCAATGGCCGAATTAGTGGCCAAGCTAACCGCAAAGTTCCCAAACGCTGAGGTCTTAGGTCATCGGGACTTCCCAAATGTTGCCAAAGCCTGCCCATGTTTCGATGCACGGGCTTGGTGGGCAACCGTTAAGAAATGTTAAAAAACTTGTAGGGTATTGGAAAATACCTACTTTCGGGTAAACAATTTTACAAAACCATGACTGAACAACAGGTGCAAATCATTGAAAGTTACGTGGACACGCAAGAAGCGGGATTCTTTAAACGTACCCTTGCCCGCAAAATTGTAATGGAAAACCCGGGGGCATTTGAGCAAACCAACGAGGAGGTGGAAAGGGTGCGATGTTCAATCCGATACCGTTCGGGAGCCACAGGCGATACACAAAGGGGCTTTGCAACAAGCAGCGGCAAGCTAAGGGAAAAGCTATACAACCCGGAGCAGATGAAGCCAAGCGAGTATATGCAAGCATTCATGGGCCGAGGCGAAAAGACCAGCAAGGAAACATGGCACTTGCCTAAAAACATACGCAAGCCGCTTGTAATATCCGACTTGCATTTACCCTACCATGAAGTTTCGGCATTTGAAACCGCAATCGACTACGGGGTTAAAAACGGGGTTGATGCTATCTACATTAACGGCGACTTGATTGACTTTGCCAAGATAAGCCGCTGGGAAAAAGACCCAGCGTTAATGTCCGCACCAGTTGAGGTGCAAATGGCAAGGGACTTTCTGCAAGGCTTGGTTAGCCTTGGGCTGCCCGTGTTTTATAAGCTGGGCAACCATGAAGATAGATGGGATAGGTACATTCTTCAAAACGCACCTGAACTTATTACCCTGCCAGGTCTGCAACTGAAAGCCGCCCTCGGCCTTGATGAACTTGAAATCGAGTTAATCGACAGCCGCCAACACGCCAAGTTTGGCAAGCTAAGTGTACTGCACGGCCATGAGTTTGGCGAGTCGGTATTCAGCCCGGTTAACCCAGCACGGGGGTTATTCCTTCGTGGTAAGTCAAGCGTACTGGCTGGGCATAACCACCAAACAAGTGAACACCACGAAAACAACCTGAACGGGGACCCGACCGCTTGCTTTTCAATGGGGTGCTTATGCGACTTGCAACCAGCATACCGCCCGTTCGCTTACACGAAATGGAATCATGGGGCAGCCATTGTTGATGTTGATGAAGATGGGGAGTTCAGCGTGGAGAACTTCCGCATCATTGACCGCAAAGTACGATGAACTGGCTTGGCTTTATATCAAGGCATTACGGTCTTATCGCAATCGCAGCCGCATTGATACTTGGGAAGCAATCATGCAATCACAAAGCCGAGGCCGAGAGGCATAAGAGCAATTACGAGGCAATCCAGCAAACAACGGGAAGCACAGCAAGGCGTTTGAACTTGACGGTTGAGCAATTGACCGCCGAGAACAAACGTCTGCTGGATAGCCTTAACATTAAAAGCGGCAAGGTGCAGTTCGTGTACCACACTAAGTGGCGAACCGAAACCGACACGTTTGAGGTCGAGGTTAAACGCTGGCATATTTACCTTTTGCCATGCCCGATTCAAACCTTTACGGTGGACACCAACTGCATAAAGCTGACCGCATTATTGCACCCCGATTCAGCGGCCAAGGTAACGCTAACCACCGACTACCAAATAAGCGTCGTTGGGTATTGGCAACGACCGGGCAAATGGTTTGGTGCAAAACTTTGGAACGGATTGTTGGGCAAAAAAGAAGCGTACATCAAAATTGCTTCGCCTTGCTTTAACGATTCTGCCGTATATTTGAACAAATTTAGCCAAGCACAATGAACCCAGTTTGCATTCAAGATTTAACAACTGCCAAAGTATTGGCCGCACCAACCAACTGCCAAGCAACCGCTAACCTAAACATCGGCACATTAGCCGCTTCAACGGCTTATGATGTTTATATTACTAACATCGGAAGCGAAACAACGATTAAGTACGACATCGTAACCAACGGGGCTGGCCTTGCGACCATTGCCTTGCAAACCAACGCCCTGTTCTTTAACGGCAACAACCTTTTTAGTTTGCACGTGGTGGCCAACAACGATGACATTGCAAATTATGTGCTGATTGACAACATACACGTTGGCTTCGTGCTGTACTTTTGGCGAAGCAATACAACCGCCCCGACTACGCAGAACATTCAGGCAGTTTAACTACCTTTACCATACCAAAAACTAAAAACCATGATTGAAACCTTTTTCTTTACATCAATGTTCATCTTCGGCGTATGGCTATCCACCGCCGAGGGCATGATTGGCGATGAACTACGCTGGCTTTTCATTAGCCGCTTCCCTGAACTTGCCAAACCCTTTGTCGATTGCCCTACGTGCATGGCTTCGGTGTACGGCACGTTGGCGTATTGGGGGCAACACCTGATAAACGGCAACACTACCGACCTATTGACACTTATGGGCTGGCCTATCTTCGTCATTTGCTTGGCTGGGTTTAACGGCATCATCTTAAAACTTGCCAAATGGTCATAAGTAAATTAGCGAACTGGTTAGTTAAGAACCACCCCGATGCGGTATTGGTTGCCCTAAAGCCCGATTCAAAGAACTGGAAAGCGGGTTGCGAATTCATGGTTGAAATGGACGGCCATAAGTATTACCGCTTCAGGGATTCGGGCGACGTGCCGTTGGTACGTTACAAGGAAATTCAAGCGGTGTTAATTCAACTTGACAACCGCCTGACTTCGGCCGAACTGATGAACATTCTTAGCATCGCACGTGAAAGCGTTGTGGCCGCTATTGAAGGGCAAAGCCGCAAGGATAGGGGCAAGGGCTTACAGCAATGCCTATGGGCCATACAAGAAGCCGAAAGCCGCCATAAGGAACTTGGCTTGCATACCGACTTGATTGTCGAACTGGCCGCATTGAACTTGATACGTGGCGATGAAAACCCATTCGAGATAAACGAGGGCATACAGGCCGAAAAGTTACGGCTGTTCAAGCGTGAGTTTACAAGCCATGATTTTTTTTTGTCCGCTGGCATAAACGAATTCTTGCCCAATGCCGGGCAACTGGCCGCCGTTTGGCAGCAACTATGGCAGACCAGCGACCAACACCAGCAAAAAAAGAACGCAATCTTTCAATCAATTCTTGGCGAGATTCGGTCTTCAATTGGCTAAGCGACTTCGACAGCGATTGCTTATTTTTGTGTAATGCTGAGCATTCGCAATTCGTTGAACTTATGGCCACAGGCACAATCAACGATTTTGTTCGCTTACTAAAACTAAAAACCAAGCAAGCCGATGGCAATCGACAAAATAATAATTCAGTACGAGGCCCAAGTAGCAGGGTTCAAAAAGGAACTGGACGAAATCAAAAAGCAGCTAAAGGTCGTTGAGTCAACCGCTGCGGATTCCGCAAAGAAAACAGGCAAAGCCTTAGATGACAGCGGTACATCGGCCAACAAGTTCAAGGAAACCCTTAAAGACGTAGGCAAGTCAATTGCTGCGGCGTTCGCTGTTCAAGAGATTGTAAATTTTGGCCGTGAATCCGTACAAGCGGCATCAGCATTTGAGAAATCAATGGGCAACGTGGCCACGCTGGTTGACACCAACGTGGAAAGCATGGAGTCGATGGGCAAATCAGTACGGGAACTTGCAGCCCGAACGCCTGTTGAACTTGGGCAATTGTCATCAGCTTTGTACGATGTGCGTTCCGCTGGGGTTTCGGCCGAGGACGCTATGGCCGTTCTTGAAAGTTCAGCCCAGTTAGGTGTTGCGGGTTTAGCAACAACTGCCGAGGCCGCAAACATAATGACATCGGCCGTCAATGCATTCGCCGCTGAGGGGCTATCGGCAAATGAAATAAGCGACATTTTATTTAAGACCGTAAAGGCGGGCAAGACCACATTGGCCGAACTTACCGCACAATTTGGCGGAGTTGCACCAGCCGCCGCCGCCGCTGGGGTTTCTCTTGCCGACTTACAAGCATCAACCGCCGCAATCACCACCTTGGGTACCCCAGCCGCCGCAGCACAAACGCAATTGAAACAGGCGTTGACCGAAATGCAAAAGCCTGGTACGGAACTTTCCAAGATATTTAAACAACTGGGAGCCAAGGACGGCATTGATTTAATCAAAACATCGGGCGGCCTTGGAAATGCGTTCAAGTTAATTAAAGAGGAAGCCGAGGCATCGGGCATGACCGTTGCACAGGTTACTGGCAGCGTCGAAACGGCATCGGCTATCCTTGCCTTGGGCGGCACAGTTAACGAATCATACACCGCTACCTTGGCCGACATGACCACGGGGGCAAATGCGGTTAACGTGGCATTTGAAAAGCAAGCCCAGACCGCAGATGCACAATTCCAATTGATGCAGAACGCATTTGAAGACGTGAAGATTGAAATTGGCAACGCTTTAATGCCTGTTTTGCTTGACGCTGCCGAGGGGCTTCGGGACTTTATGGAAGGTGTCGATGCCGATACCATACGCAATTTAGGCAAGGCTATTGCGGTAGCCGCCACGGCTTTCGGTGCGTTTAAGTTAGGCACGTTGATAAAAGACATGGGCGGCCTTACTGGAATACTAAAGGCTACAACTGGCGGCGTTCAAGGGTTGAGCAAGGCGGTAATGGCAAACCCATTCGGCTTAATCGCTACGGCGGTTGCCACATTGATTGCATACGGCCCTGACCTTTTGGATATGTTCAGCGGTGTTACGGAGTTGCAAAAGGACTTAGAGGAGATTTCTGCTAAAGCATCCGAAAACCTACGCAAAGAACAAGCCGAACTTAATTTGGTTGGCGAGGCATTAAAGAACACCAACCCTCAAAGCGAGGAAAGGGCAAGGTTGCTGAAGCGTTTTAACGAACTTTCCCCAGTTGCAATTCAAGACCTTAAAGATGAGGCAATGTTTAATAATCAATTGCAATCCGCACTTGATAAAGCAAACACTTCTTTTGAACACAGGATTAGATTAAGGGCTGCAGAAGCGGTTGCACAAAAGGCATCGGAAAAGCAAATTGAAGCCGAGGCACAGGCAATTTCAATTAGAACAGAGTTGCTTGGGAAAAATACTGGGGTAAATGCAAAGTTGCTTGATGAATTTGAAAAGCAATTAAAGTCAGGCAAGCAAACTATTGGAGTTTTTAATGATGTAGACGCTGTTATGACAAGCGTGGCCAAGTCAATGGGGCTTTCAAGTAAACAAATACAAAAAGTTAGGCAAGGCATATTTTCTAATACAGATAAATTTGTTGATTACGCAGATGCTGTACAAAAATCCGCAGAGGCTGGAAAGGAGTTTAAAAAGATTCAAGCAACAATTTCAATTGAAACAAAATATCAAAACGAAACACTAAATCAAAACTCTGTAGAGCTTGTTAAGTCTAAAAAAGGTATCAAAGAACTTAGCCAAGACATGGGCGGCTTAAGCAAAAAAACCCAAACGGCAAGCGGTTCACTATTAACCTACGGGCAAACGGCACAGACAGCAGCCGATGCAACCAATGCAAGCACCGATGCAACAGCGGCAAACACCGACAAAACAAAGGAAGACACCAAGGCCAAGGAAATAGCAAAGACGGCAATCGAAAAGCTAAACGAAGAACTTGGCAAACTTAAAACCGCACAAGAAAACGCCACGTTTGCTGGCGATATTGAAAAGGCGGGCGAATATCAAAAGGCGATTTCAAAACTTGAAAACCAACTGGCAATATTCAAAAGCAAATTAGAAGAAGTAAGGGGTAGCATTGTTGACGATAGCGACCTTGAGGCATTAGACAAGGCAATCGATTCGTCATTGTCAGCGGGTGTAGATGCCCTTATTGACGCTGAATTGAGTAAGGCAAAAAAAGACCGTGAAAGCCTTGGCTCATTTACTGATGAAGAGCCGATTGAACTTCCAGTAATTATAACAATTCAAGAAAAGGCAAAGCAAGACGCACTTAAAAAAGTAGGCGAGATTGAAACCAAAATGGGCGAGGTCTTTGGTGCGGTCAATTCGGTGCTTGGCCCAGCAATGGACGCATTGAACGGCTACTTTGATTTGCAATTAAACAACCTTGAGAAAGAAAAGAACGAACGGCTTGCCAACGAAAACCTAACCGCCGAGGAGCGGCTTCGCATCGAGGAAGAATACGAGGCAAAGAAGAACGCAATCTTAGCCGAGCAGTTCGAGGTCAGCCGAGGTAGCCAAATAATTCAAGCGATAATGTCTTCAGCACAGGCGGCATTGAACGCCTTTACTTCAACAGCCTTGGTATTCGCCCCAGCAGCCCCAGCGGCGGCGGCAGCGGCAGCGGCATTCGGAGCATTGCAAATCGGCATCATCGCAGCCCAGCCCAACCCTTACAAGTTCTTTGAGGGTACGGACTATTTGCAGTTGGGCAGCAACCCAAGGGGCAAAGACACCATTCCCGTAATGGCTCACGAGGGCGAAGCGATTATCCCAACTGGGAAGAACTTGCAGTATCCGGGCCTTGCCAAATCGTGGATTGACGGCAACCTTGACAGCTACATTCACAAGAAATTCATCAGCCCCGCTTTGATGGAGCAGCAACGTGAAATGGAGGCCGACTTTGCCGACAAGATTGCAGCTTCAATGGCCTTGCAAATGACTGGCGGCTTTGATGACTACCGACTATTTAGGGCAATCAAAGAACAAACGGCAATCCAACGAGTGGGCTTTGAAAACCTGAAACAAACACGCAAAAAACTTAGGGGAGCATGACCGCAAGATTATTCATAAACGGGATTGACTACACGCCCGACACGATAAGCGACCTGAACGATTTATCGGAACACATTTGGTACGATATTGAACGCAAGGCATTCCTTCAGGAGATAACGGGCACGGTGCTATTGGGCGGCCAAGGATTCCGCTACTTTCAAAACCTATTGCGTACCGATTACGACACCCAAGTACCTTGCACCCTATCAAGGTTTGACGAATATGCTGGGGTATGGGAAACCGTATTGCATGGCCTTGTATTCGTTACCGATTGCACCTTTGATTTATACGCCCAAACGGTTGAAATTCAACTTGTGGACAATTCGTTCTTTGCCAAGATTGAAAACAACAAAAGCATTGAATTTATTATCGGCTCAGGGCGGTCAAAGAACGGCACTAACATTACAGGGGTTGCAAGTTCAACCCAAATCAAGGTCTTGAACAACCTACCAACGCCGCCGCTTATTTACTTTCCAAACACGGTAACAGGCTGGAGCAGATACGAGGCTATGAAATTCCTTGTAGCGGCCATGACCGACAACCAAATCGGCTTTTATTCCGACGCATTACAGGAGTATTTAGACCCAGTTCAAAACGTGCTTAATCAAGGCTACCTATTTAGCGGCGAAGCATTACGGGACGGCGTAAAACAATACGGCCCAAACATATCATTTGAGTACCTATACAGCGACCTTGCCAAGCTATACAACTTGGTTCAGTATATTGAAAGGGATTCCGTAGGCAACCTTCGACTTCGTGTTGAACGCTTTGACGATATACGGCAATCGGGCGTAATAAACACCCAGCACGTGGCCACGCCTGTAAAGGAAATGATAAACGCCGATACCCTATATTCGTGCGTTCGACTTGGGAGCAAGGACGAAGACCTTGACGGGTATTTTGCTTTTACGCCGTTCCTTTCAACCTTTGAGGAGCAATTTGCCATGAGTTATGCAAGCAACGTTGACAAGGAACTTGACCTAAGAATGCAAGTTCTAATTACGGACACTAACCTAATTTACTACACCCAAACGCAGCAAGGCTTGGCGAGCCCTGACAGCAGCAAAGATAACGAAGTGTTTTACGTGATATGCCGAAAGCACAACGGCATTGACTGGGACGAAAAAGGCACGTTGTATTTTAGCGGGGAATACTATTTGAACGGCGACATTAGCAACCAAAATGTATTGATAAACAACTTTACAGGCTTGCCCGCCACGATTTTTAAGCAGTATCAAAACCTTTTTACCGCTGGGTTTTATGCCAATAGTTCAGGGCCGTATGTTCAGCAGCCGCCATTGGCATCATCGGCATTTCAGTTTGATTTGCTTGAGCTTATTGCAGACACCGCCGCTGGGGGTATCAACTGGAACGGAACATCAACAGGGATTTTTGGAACTGGTTTAATACCTTCAAATCAGTTTTATTGCCAATGGGATAACGATTCGATAGCCCCAGCGTTTGACGGCGGCGGCAATTACAACAACATTACCTTTCAATATACAATTCCCGTTACTGGTTTTTATACCTTTTATTCCTTGATTGATTGTGTTCTTGATAGAACTGGATTCAGTTTGGCAGATACAACGGTATTAAAGATGAGATTGTGGCGGGGCGATGCAACCCTTTCAACGGTAACGCTTTTAAATACCTACGATGCAGCAGTACAGGGCGACTTAATTGGGGCACTATTAAAAACCTTTCAAATGCAAGTATCAAGCGGAGTGCCAATAATTTTTAATGCAACTGACAAGGTATTTGTAACGCTTGAGTTTTCGGAAAACAATCCATTTTATTCTGCAAAACTTTACCTTAAACAAATAAGCCACTTTACAATCAGTTTTACCAACGTAACGGGCGGCGATGCGGTTGAGGTTCAAGACGGCAACAACTACCTACTAAAAAACGAATGGGCGGGCAACCTTCCGCTACCTACATGGCAGCAAATATCCGCATCGCCTTTCAGCCAATTAAAGTATCAGGTCAACGATGCGGGCGAGGGGCGAAACATGTGGATTCTTGACATGACACGCAAATTACTTTCAGGTGAAACCGAGGCACAATTGGCGGGCCGATTAGTTGACCAAGTGCCGCCGAACTTTGAAGACCTGAACAGCCAAGGTGAACCCGAATAACATACCTTTGTATTATGGCAATTAGAAACGCACAACCGATACCTTACAGCAGCCCCATTTTCTACGGCGAGGGCGAACTATCATTCAATGAGCAGATAGCACAAGAATGCGGCTTTTACGCTTCCCCCATGTGCCTACCTTGGGATTCAAGCGAGGACTTTTGTTTTCAATTCAAGGCGGGAGAAACGGGCAGCAACCTAATTACTTGCCTACCGATTGACACGGGTACGGCAACATCAACAAGCCCGACAAGGCTTATTGATTCAACTGCAAATTTCGTATCAGGTGGTATATTGTTATATCAATTGGTAAGAAATACGACAACTGGCGACACTTTTGTAGTAACCACAGTTAACCCAACTATTCTTTTTTTAGGTGGCACTCCAAGCGGGCCTAATGCATTTACAGTGGGGCAAGGTTACGCAATTTATGGGCTATTTCTTACTGTTGCATCGCTTGGCGAAATTGACAACGTTAGTATATTGGCTGACCATTCAATTTGTTTTAATAGGTTCGATGGCGAGGTTCAAATACCATTCCCAGTTGGTACGGCTGGCAATTGGTATCGTGGCACGTTTGAGGTCAGCAACTATTCACAAGGCACGGCATCGTTAAACGCCGCATTTGGGGCTACCCTTTACACGCTGCCGATTGCATCGCCTGGAACATTCGATTGGTACTTCGGTGAACCATTTAACATTAACCGATTGCAGTTTATAACAACGGGGGAGTTCACGGGTTGCCTTTCTTTATGCAATAGCGAGGCTTATTTGGTAAAAAAGAACTACGCATACAGCGTGAACGGCGGGGCATGGACACCATTTACCTACACGGGTGGGGGCTTGCAAAACGGCATCATTGAAAAGTGTATTGAACTGCCCGAAGGTTGCGACGTTTCGGTTTGCCTAAGCGAAGATGCGGGCTGTTCTGTATTTCAAACCATTGGGGAGGTGGGCAATTGGAACACCAATATAGCTGCTGGCATTAGCTTAGACGGCACTCAGGTTTGTTTTAATGGCAGCATGCAAGGTAATTCGGCATTTGCTGAGGGGATTGGCTGCGACATTAGCACAATTGTAACAAATGTGCAGTTTGAGTTAACCATTAGCGGGCACGTTACTGGCAATGTTCAGGTTTGCATTGAAAATAACGACCTTTCTGGGCAGGTTTGTTCAAGCCCGCACGGTTCAAACGGTGTGCATACGTTTACTTTGAGTAACTTCGGCATGACCGCTGGGCCGAAACGCATCATCATTAAAGCCCATAACAACAACGTTACCCTTTGTGCTACCCTAAAGTACAAGATTCAAAACTTCCAGCCTGAAACATTTGCCTGTTCTGAATGTTACCACGTTAAACAATTGGACTGCGAAGCGGAACTAACTTGGAACAACGATACAAATTCATTCGGCCATGCCTACAATACGGGATTCACGAATCGAATGTACGTTGAGGGGCGGCTATTGAACGGCAAGATTGTAAGCCTTGCCCATGACGAACGCAAGGGCGTTGATTCCTACCAGCGTTCCTTCTTTAGCAACGGAAGAAAGGTTGAGGAACTTGCCATTGACGCTATCTTCCCAGCGGCACACCAAGCTATTGCGGTAGGTTTAATGCACCGTAACTTCTACGTTAACGGCGTGCAATACGTGAAGATTGGCGAGTACGAGCCTGACTACGGCGATACGGCCGAGATTGCCCCTTGCGTTGTCGAGGTTGCGAAGAAAGACCAGCGTTACATCGTTAACCCGTTATAATGACCCGAAAGGAACGGCTTATAAAGAAAATCGTTCAAAGCATGGACGATGTGCCCGATGCGTTCTTTACAGGCGTAAAGGCGGCACAGCGTGAAGCGTTTGCTTTGATGGTTTCGGAGTTGGCCGACCTTACCCTTGATGAAGCGGGCAACGTAATTATAAGCCAAGGCAACTTTGCAAAGGTGCAATCGCTTACTGGTAAGATGAAAGCCGCATACAACAACCCGAAATACACCGAGGCGTTGAGGGATTTTGTTGGCAGCATGGGCGAGGGTGCAGACCTTTCGGCAAAGCTGATGGGCGTAATCACGGGCGAGGCATACACGCAAAGTGCAGCCGTTCAGGCCATACTCGGCAACGCTAAAAGCACAACCTTAGAACTGCTATCAACCAATGCCCCAGCCGATGCGGCCGCTGCCTTTCGCAAGGTCATTGAAAACAGCGTTGCCACGGGCGAGAACTTCGGCCAAGTGCTGCGGAACGTTCGAAAAAACATTGAAGGTAGTGCCGACTTTCAGGGCAGAATGGAACGGTATGCCAAGCAAAACGCCTACGACTTCTATTCCATAAGCCAAGCCCAAGTCATCAACGAAATGACCGAGGAACTTGGCTTTGAGTTTTACGAGTACATTGGTGTTGATGTGAAAGGTACACGCAGTTTTTGTGCTGCCCGTAACAACAAGATATTCCACGCCAAAGAGGTCGAGGCATGGGCATCGCTAACTTGGGACGGCAAGAACAGGGCAACAAATTCAAGCACCATTTGGTCGCTTCGTGGCGGGTACAATTGCGGCCATCAGTTAATTCCCGTGGCAACCGAAGATGTGCCGCAGAATGTTAAAGACAGAGCCGAGGCCGCTGGGTTTTATAAGCCACAAGCCGAGGACTAAAAAACCCAAAACGTACCAAGCTGTCGGCCACGTTCATCGGTTGTAACGGTATGCTTGATTTTCTTTTTAGGGTAAAGGTTGCCAAGTTCAGTTAACAAAAGGTCAAGGTCAAGAGCATCGACATCGTGAACAATTAGCTTGCCGCCCTTGTTTAGCTTTGCCATAAAGAACAAAACGAGTTCAGGTATTACGGAATTTCCGTGGTATGAATCGTGGAATATAACATCGTACTTTTCAGAAGATTTTAATTCATCTTCCCCGCTCATTTTGTGAAAGTCGATGTGCCAAGCCGACCAAAGGTTTTTGCAGCGTTCAAGAAATTCATAGGTAACATCAATGGTCTTTACTTGCATTCCCGCAAGCCGCATCGACATTGAACCCATACCAGTAAACGTACCTACTTCCAATGCCTTGCCGCCACGATACGCTTTGCACGTTTCGTAAATTTCAATAAAGTGCTGCCGTGATGTTGCCCATGCTTCGCTATCGTCCCATAACATTATACGTTCGGGTACCGTTGTATTCCAATCCAAATCGGGTTCGCCTTTATAAAATGCATAGTTGCCACTTGAATGAAAGGCAAGTATTTCGCTTTCGTGGTAATCTTTGTACAAATCCATTACGTTTAGACGCTTATCGGCCAAGGTTACCAACCCTTTCATTGCCTGATTCGATACGCATTGGTCGCCCCATACAACTTCGTAATTGTGGTAATTCGAATAGCAATAATCGAACAGCGACTTATGTTTTCGGTTGGCGACAAACCAGCCAGCATTAAAGTACGTGTTGTGCTTTAGACCGTACTTTTTTTCAAGCCCTTCTATGTGGTCGTTTTGCCTATCACGGCAAAAGTAAAGGTCATTTGGTTCGGGTAAAAAATCCATAATGTTGAAATCCCGTACTGGCCGCCAGTCGCAATCGTGGTACATAATGAAATCAAGGTCAGGGAAGATGTCCCAAATCTTGTACTTAAGCGTCCATACCTTTTGAGCCAATGTCGGCAAATCAAGAGCAAGGTGCAAATGCTCATCGGTTATTATTCGGGTTTCAAGACCGAGATGTTTACGCACGTACTCTGCCGACTTTTGAGCATAGGCCAAATGCTCGCCAATGCCGATTGTTACCGCTACGGGTTTTTTCATTTTGTTGTGGATTGAATGATGTTGTAAATTTTAAACCATTTGCCGGGTACGTTCTTCTTGAAAAACAAAACCCGCTGAACGTGCTGCCCAACCGTTACCCTACTTATGCCGATGAGTTCTGCCGCTTCGCCGCTTGATAGCCCCTTCATGGCCACGAAATAGTACGATGCTATACGCTTAATGTCGGAGTATTGCCGCCGTGTTGCCGCCCTAAATTCGCTGTAGTCAACGCCGTAGTAAGCACATAAAGACCAAAGAAAGTCATCGGCAGCCAGCGAAATGCGGCGATTCAGTTCGCTATTCACCGCAGATTTAAGGTCGAAAAGTTCGGCCAATGAAAGTTGGGACACGTTCATAGCTACAAATGTACGATTATAGCGACAAATGGGCGAAGGTTTAAAGCGTGCTTACTACCTTTGAGAAACTAAATTTTACAAATATGAGCTATTCTTGTTTTGACAATTTGCCTGTTTACAGCGAAAACGTCTGCGAAATCAATCGGTTAACGGGCATTTCTGCCGTTGCCGTTATTGACAATGACTACACCTTTTTGGATTACACCGATGCCGCCGAATGGACTGCCGCTATTGCCGCTGGCGACGTTGCAATCATCAAGGAAATCAAGGCCAACTATCCCGAAGCGGAAGAGGTTACCATTACCAACCCACGCAGAGGTACGCCTGACATCTTGACCAAGTTCAACCATACCCTTTCGGTGATGGACGCAAACGTGGACAGCAGCAATGACACGTTCTACGAAACGCTGAACACAATCGGCAAGTACAAATTGGCTTGGTTCTACTATGAGGAGGACGAAATCCGAGTTGTTGAGCAGCCAGTACGTTGCATCGCCAAGCCAGCTAAAGCAGATGAGAACGATGTTCAGCAATACATGGTTGCCTTTGGTTGGCAGTCAGCACCGAACGAATTCCCCGTTCTGTACAACGCCCCCGCTGGTATTTTTGAATAAGCCTTTTTTGGTTTCATGGTATCGAAAAGCCCCGACATTTGTTGGGGCTTTTTGTTTTAACACTTATTAACATTTGCGTGTTGGTTTTTTGTTTAGGTTTGCAGAAACATTAACCCCATGAGCCAACAAATTACAATTAACGAGGAACTACTGAACGGCGGTTTTGAAATTACACGAAGCTATCAGCACGATGAGTTTTTTACCTTCGTGTTTAAAAGTCAAAAGTGCAACTTTTACGTTGAACTGACCTACGAAGGAAGCGAACTTGTAAGCACCGAAATGTGGTGCAAAGATTGGGAGAAAATAAACCCCGACACCATTCCGATGCTTGCACAATTCCTAAACGCAAATAACCTTTAACCCACACCATAATATGATTTATCGGCCTTTGTCCTTCTAAACGCAAGATAAACACGGCCAAATCACATTAAAACGCTTTTTTAACAAATAACCTTTAACCCCAACCAAAATGAATGCAGACGGTAAAAAATTAATTGATGGTCTTTGCGAAAGACTGAGAGATGAAAGAAAATTATGCACTGATAGGCAAATTATGATACTGCTTCGCTCCCTTGATAGGGACGAAGTAAATCAGTTGGTGACATTTGGTACGGTTGATAAATGGAAAAGGGATAAGATTGCGGAGGAACGTTCTTTAAATGCCCTATAACTAATGTATAGGCGAAATAAACAACCCCCGATAGGGTACAAATGTATTCAAAAGCATACATTTAACTACTGATAGGGTATAAATTTCTTTTTCGTTTAGAACCCACAATTAGCCCCACCCTTGGGGCTTTTTGCATTTTCTTACTACCTTTGAACAGCAAACAACAATATGAAAGGTTACTTACTATTTTTATCAGGCAATTTCAGCTACGGCCAATGGGCAAAAAACATGGTCAACAGCCTTGCCCATTTCAGCCCCGAAATACCGATTGCGATTGTGGGCGACATCAACCTTCTGCCTGAACGGGAACGAAAACACGTTGCCCATGCCGTGCAGATTAACCAAGCGGATTTAAACAATGCGACTGGACGCATCGCACCGGGCAAGTTTAAACTACACCTTGACAAATACAGCCCATTCGATGAAACAATGTACCTTGATTGTGACGGCGTGGCTGTACAGGAACTCAACACCTTATGGGAGCGTTGCGTTGCTTTCGATTTTGCTACGCAAGTGGTTTCGCAAACTGACCTGACTAACGATTCATGGCCTTGCCTTTGGTTAACCCTTGACAAAGTTCGTGAGGAATATGAACTACCCGAAACGGGAATGCTGCCCGAAATCAATTCATCAATCCTGTACTGGAAAAATACACCCAAGGCCGCAGAGGTTTGGGCAAACGCCAAGGCGAACTACAAGGAATATTTAGCCACCAAGCATTGGGGGCATTCCTTTCCCGATGAATTAGCTTTAAATGTTGCCCTTTGCCAAGCAAACGTAAACGCTGACCTTGGCATCGCCCCAGTACAATTTAAGGCTAAGACACCCGACTATACCGAACTAATACAAAACCATTACTTTGTAGGCTGCTATGGGCAATATAGCACGGAGGCACGAAAGACATACGACTTATATGATAGGGTTGTTTATCATGTTGAAAAGCAAATGTACGGCAGCGTAACGGCTGCCAAGGCCCACCATTTAATGAAAGCAAAGTTTGCGGTAAGCAAGCCAGTACGCAATGTTGATAAGCCCGATGTTCGCAAGATTCATTTTGATGCTATTGAGGCAAAGCTGCAACCCGAACTTGAACTTATACCATACCATTCGGCAGCAATCAAGCCCTTCACAAACGCATTTAACGGCACATTGGTTGGCGGCCTGTATGCAACACGCTTGGACAAATCGCCTTGGTTTAGGGATAGGAAAATAGCGGTATGGGATTGGAACGGGGGCAAGCCAACAAATGGCCGCATCATTCCCTTTGTTACCGAGAACGGCCACGCTGAAGACCCGTGCGGGGTTATGCTAAACGGCCGCCCGGCAATCATGTTTAATGACGGGTACAAAATGTACTTTGGCTACCTTGATGACGGCAGTTCTTGCCTGATGCAACCCCCAGCAAGCCGCCCCGCTGATTTCGATGGCCGGGAAAAGAACTGGTCGCCGTTCGTTTACGATGGCAAATTACACGTGCTTTATGCCCCCGGCCACGTTGTTGAATACAATTGGGACACGCCCGTTAAGGAATACAAAACGGAGCCACCGACATTAACCCGATACCACCTACGTGGCGGCACGCAATTGGTTGAACACAAGGGCAAGCTATACACGATTTTTCACGTGCAGCAGAAGGTAAACGGTGCAAACCTTTATTGGGCTGGCTTGCTTGAAATGGAAGCCAAGCCGCCATTTAAAGCATTACGCTGGAGCAGAACACCCCTTTGGAAACCTACATACGAAAACCAAAACACAATACCAGCAAACCCGCACACTTGGCAGAACCCCTTGGCTTGTTACGTTACCTACCCAAGGCATTTGGAAATTGACAAGAAGGGCAATTGCCTAATTTTAGCGGGGCATCACGATTGCACCGATGCGGTCATTCGGTTGCCGCTTGCTGAAATGTTGAAACACATAGAATAGTTTGCGTATTTTTGTGAAAACAGCCCCAACAAATGGCAGACATTTATAGCCTAATTGACCACGCCGCTAAAGCAATCCGCAAAAAACGGAATGTTGTCGGCATGCCCAGCAAGTACGATAAAAAATTCCAAACGGAAAGCTATTATTATAGTTTGCCCGACTTCAATGAAATATACGAGGACACGATTCGGGAACGGAATGCGGTGGCAGTTCATGCCGAGGCCGACCAATTCCCCTACGAAATTCTGCGGTCAAAAGCACCGAACCAACAAGCCGAGGAATGGGAGTACCAAAAAGGCCTGTACGAACCAACCACTAACACCGAATGGAACAGGGCATTGAACCGTACAAAGGCGGTTGCCAACAGCCAAAACTATTCTATTGAATGGCCTAACCCTGAGCAGAAAGAATACTTTTATGGCCTTTACCCTGAGTATTATTCTATTGAAGCGTTCTTTTTCGACATCGTTCGGGAACGGAAAATAAACTACCCCAACCAATTGCTTGTGGTTTGCCCCGACTATATGCCGATGAAGACGGTGTACGATGATGAAGGTGAGGAATACGATATTGTTGACCAGTCGGAACTTATCGCCCCAATTGCCAAAATTTACGATGAAAAATACATTGTCGGGTACAAGGCCAACGAGTATGCCCTAATTTGGAACGGGAAGGACAGCGACAAAATGACCTTTAAATACATTGACAAGCAAGGTATTTTCGAGGCATTTGTAAACGGCAAAGATGACAAGGGCAACCTGACCTTTGAGGTTGTGGAAACCTT